>Ga0190274_10000785_pt1 | contig 18456 bp, 16 predicted proteins | sample Popmic531T_FD_133002 | JGI IMG/M metagenome (GOLD analysis project Ga0190274, IMG submission 133002) | Populus adjacent soil microbial communities from riparian zone of Yellowstone River, Montana, USA - 531 T | ecosystem: Environmental > Terrestrial > Soil > Riparian zone | place: USA: Montana... | reverse complement strand
TCGTCGCAGCGGGCCTGACCGCCGCGGCGGCCCAGTTTACGACGACCGTGCCGTTTACCGCGGTGCCGTTCACGCTGACGCCGATCGCTGTGCTGCTGTCGGGCGCGGTCCTCGGGTCGCGGCTCGGCGCCCTGTCCCAGGTGATGTATGTCCTGGCCGGCGCGTTCGGCCTGGCGGTGTTTTCTCCCTCCGTGACGCTGCCGCCAGGTGTGTTGCGCCTCATGGGCCCGACGGGAGGCTACCTGATGGCGTATCCGCTGGCGGCCTTCGCCACGGGCTGGCTGTCGGAGCACGGCTGGGACCGGCGCTATCTGACCTCGTTCGCGGCCATGCTCGCGGGCCTTGGCGTCATCTACCTGGGCGGTGTGTCGTGGTTGGCGGCGACGTTCCTGCCGTCACCTGGAGCGGCCGTCGCCGCCGGCATTGCGCCGTTCCTCGTGCTGGACGTGCTGAAGGTCGCCGCCGCCGCGATGATCCTTCCGCAAGCCTGGCGACTGCTCGGTAGACGCCTCAACTAACGTAGAGGGCGTCTGCCAGCCCTAAGCCCTAAGCCCTAAGCCTCAGTAAAACCATCGTCGCTCGTAGACCATGATCACGACGAGCGTCGCGGCCGCGACGCCCCACACCCACGAGTGCGGGATGCGTTCCGCGAGCTTGGACGGCGTGGCGACCGCACCGACTGCGGCGCCAAGAAACCCGATCAGAAGCCAGCTGTACCAGTTGATGGGCAGTCCAGCCTCGGCAAGCGGCAGTGGATGGCGTGAGAAGGTACCCAGCACCGGGTAATACCGGAACCAGGCACACTGGCATGTCTCACTGTACAGGAACGCGCCGGTGTAGATGACGCCGTAGAGAATCGAGAACACCTTGAGTCGGGCGTACTGGCTCACGGAAACATCCCCCGGATGTTGTTCAGGAGTTCTCCGACGAGGAAGTTGAACCACGCCGTGAAGGCCAGAATCCAGGTCATGTACTTCCGCGTCGACGCGTGTTCGTGGGCGAGCGGCTGACGCCAGAACAGCCAGTACGCCGGCAGGAGTCCGAGACCTACCGCCGCGAAGTGCTCCTTCGTTTCGAACAAGCCATTGGCCGCGCGCAGCTGCATGTCCTCGAGCAGCGGCCGCACATCGATCCGGTAGCGCGGGTAGAGCAAGGCGCCGATGACGACGCTCGTCGCATAGAGCAGGCAGACGACGTTCGTGAACGTCGGCGAGTTCACGCCTGTGAACCTTCCGACGAAGGACTTGGAAGGAGCAGCGGGTCGTTTCGCGACAGCGAAGGCCTGATGCGTCAACGCCCCGAGAAGGGCCGCGCCGACGACGACGTGAAGGATCAGAAGAAGCTGAATCATCAGAACGTCACGCGCGCCCCAAACTGCATTTCACGCGGTGTCTTCGCGCTGAAAATCCGGCCGAAGCTCGAGTTGCCGAAGGTGCGGTTTGGTAGATCGAAGTTGGTGCGGTTAAAGAGGTTGAAGACCTCCCAGCGCAACTCCAGTTCGGCCCGGCTGGTTAGCCGCCAGTTCTTGCCGATCGCCATGTCCACGTTGGCATAGCCAGGTCCGACGACGCTATTGCGTCGCGCCGTGCCGAACGTGAACAGGTCGGGCAGCGCGAACGAATCCGTGGCGAACCATCGTTCCGGCGTACGCTGGCCGCCGGGGAGGTTCGGATCACCCAGGGCGTTCGGCCGCTGCGCAGGACCGGCGCCGATGTTCGCACGGTCCGTGGCGAGATTGACCGTGAAGGGCGACCCGGACTGGGCGATGAACACCGCGCTGGCTCGCCACCCGCCGAAGATCGCGGCGGCAGATCCAGTCGACGTTGCAAAGAACGGTAACGCGTAGGTACCGCTTGCGATGAACTGGTGCCGGTGATCGAAGCTGGACGGCGCCCACTCGCCGTCGTCGCTGAAGATGTTGCGCACGTTCTGCGGGACGTTGGCCTCTGCCTCTGTCGCTCCGGGGCTCGAGGCATCGTCCTTCGATGTCGAGAGCGTGTAGCTCACGTTGAAAGACGCGCCGTTGCGCAGACGCCGCTCGGTCTTGATCGTGAAGCCGTGGTAGATCGACTTGCCGTCGAATCGGATGGCGTTGATTCGGCTGAGCTCGGGAATCGGCCGGCGTGCCTGGATCGATCCGGGGCCGGGCTCCGGCACGTTGCGAATCGTCGCGTTGTCGGCGCCGAGCGTCCACGTGCCCATATAACCGATGTCGACGACCGTGCCCGGCGCGAGCTCGTACTGCACGCCGCCGCTCCATGTCTGGCTGTACTCGACGGCGTAGTCGTGGTCCATGATCGAGGCCCCGACCGTGCCCGTCGCGTTCGTCGTGAGCATGTCGGCCGTGCGGTACGGCGGCACCCGGGCGTCGGTCGGGACGTCCACCTGTTTCGTGAAGAAAAACGGCAGATTGCGCGCGAACGCGGTCTGTACGCTGTATGCCCACTGGTTCAGGAAGATGCCGTACCCGCCGCGAACTACGGCGCGCGCGTCGTCGAGGCTCAGCGCGAACCCAAGCCGAGGTGCGAGGCGCACGGGACTTCCTGACAGCAAGCCCCGATTCCACCCCAGCGACTCGGACGTCACCCAGGAGGTTGGGATCAGCGGGAGCAGGTCCTGCGCGCTTGGATTGATGTTGCCGTTCTCATCGCTCGCGATGACGAACTGTCCGCCCGGCACCGAGAGATCCACCGACGACAGCCGGTCGTCGTCGGCATACATGTGCTGGTTGAACTCGTAGCGCAGCCCCAGGTTGAGGGTCAGGTTCGAGCGCACATGCCAGTCGTCCTGCGCGTAGAGGTGCAGCCAGTTGGTGCGGCCGTCCTCGTCACCGCGGCCGATCCCCGAGGTTGCTGACGTCGGGTAGCCGAGCAGGAAATCTGCAAGCGCGTTTCCACTGAATTGGCCCGTGTAGGTGAATGAACCCCGCGCGGCGTCGGGCTGCTCCGGGCGAAGCCGCAGGTGGTAGACGTAGGCGCCGAATTTCAGGCGATGCCGCCCGCGGTCGACGGTGAGGTTGTTGTAGAGCTCGAAGTGCATGTTGCGGCGCGACGTGAACGACGTCGGGTCACCCATCGTCGCGTATTGGCCAGCCGTCGAGATCTGGGGGAATCCGACGTCACGTGGATCGGTGGTGACGCCCTGCAATCCGACGCTGCCGGCGAAATCCGTGCCCCGGTTGAGGCTGGCCTGTCCGCCGGAGACGTTCATCCATCCGAAGCGAACTTCATTGAGCACTGACGGACTCAACACACGCGTGTGGCTGAGCGCGAGATTCTTCGTGTGCGTCGTGAGCGAGCGGCCGAAGCCGGGCACGAGCGCCTCCTGCAGTGCGCTCGCGCCGAAGGGCTGCGTTTCCTCGGCATCGAAGGTGCTGAAACGGCCGAAGATCTGATCGCTCGCGCCGAGCCGATGGTCCAGGCGCAAGCTGACTTGGTCGATGTCGCGTGGCTGCCGTTCGGACGCGACCAGATTCTGCACGAGGTCTCCGCTGGTCGGCGCCGGGACACTTTCCAGGAAGACCGCGGCGATCGGATCGATTCGCACGGCCGGGATCTGGTTGTTCGCAAACGGTTGACACACGCCGGTCGCAGGAAGTGTCAGGGGATCGCAAATCAAGGCGATGCCGGCGAACTGCCCTTGGCGCGCGGCCATCGGCGCCACCGAAAACGTCCGGGTCGCCGAGCGGTTCAGTCGAAGCGCTTCGTAGCTGGCGAAGAAGAACGTGCGGCTTTCGAGAACGGGACCACCGAGTGATCCGCCGAACTGGTTCTGCCGCAGCGGCGGCGGCCCTTGGCCCTCGGGCTGGAAGTAGTTCGGTGCATCGAACGCGTCGTCCCGGAAAAACTCGAAGCCGCTGCCTCGAAAGCTGTTCGCGCCCGCGCGTGTCACGACGTTGATGAGCGCGGAGGCCTTGCCGCCGAATTCCGCCGGGTACATCGACTTCTGGATCTTGAACTCCTCGATCGAGTCCACCGACGGATTGATGACGAGGTTGTTGAAGAGCTCGTCGGTGACCTTGGTGCCATCGAGCAGATAGATGTTGTGTCCGGAGCGCTGGCCACCGACGTTCGGCAGGGGTCCCGCCTGTTGCAGCGCCTCGCCCCGCGTTCCGCCCGGAGGGATCACGACGGCGTCGCTGAGCTGCGCCAGCGCCAGGAAGTTCCGGCCGCTGAGCGGAATCTGCAGAACTTCCTGGTTGCTGATGACGTCGCTGATCTCGGCGGTCGTCGTTTGAAGGAGCGGCGCGGAGGCCGTGACGACGACGTCGGTCGTGACGCCTTCGACAGGAAGCGCGAAGTCGACATTCTGGGTCCGGCCGAGTTCGAGCGACACCTGGACCGTTCGTAGCGCGAATCCCGTGCGGCTCGCCCTCATTTCCCACGAGCCGATTCGAAGCTCCGACAGGAGGAAGCGCCCGTCGGCGTCCGTCACGCGCGCGACGACGGTGCCGCTCGCCGGGTGCGTGGCCGTGACCGTCGCTCCCGCGAGGACGGCCCCAAGGTGGTCGCGAACGGTGCCAGAGATGATCGCAGTATTGGTCTGCGCCAGCGCCGGCCGGGCGAGTGCCACGGCGAGCAGAGCTGTCGCGAATCTGAGTGAAAAGCCCAACCCGGCGAGCGTAAGTCGGAACCGTCAGACCGGTTGTAAGGAGCCTGTAAAAAGCCGAAGGGTAAAAGTACTGCCGCGCTCCGGCACGCTCGTGGCATCGACCGATCCACCCATCGCTTCGGCCAGTTGGCGCGCCAGCGCGAGTCCGAGGCCGGTGCCATGGATCTGTGCCGCGCGGACGGCGGCGCCCCGGTAGAACGGTTCGAAGATCCGTGCCAGCTCAGTAGGCGAGATGCCCATGCCTCGATCCGAGATACTCACGTGAACAGCTGTCGTGCCGCGGCTGTCGACGACAGTCCGCGCCTGGACGCCAATCCATCGCGCCGAGCGCCCGTATTTGACGGCATTCGTGATGAGGTTTTCGAGGCACTGCGAGACGGCGAACGCATCAGCGGTGACGAGAGGCAGCCCGGGATCGATGTCTCGTTCCACCGTGAACCCTTCGGAGCGAATGAGGCCTTCGGTGTTCGACAGTGCCGTCTCGATCGCCTCCGCCACGTTGAGCGGTTCCATGGAGTAGCGCTGCCGGCCGTCCCGCAACGCGGCGAAGAGCAGAATGCGCTCGACCAGGCCGGAGAGCTGCCCCACTTCCGTACCGATGACCGCACCGTACTCACGAAGTTTCTCCGGACTCTCGACGACGCCGGCCGAGAGGTTGTCTGCCGCCGATCCGATCACGGTGAGCGGCGTCCGGAGCTCATGCGAGACGGCCGTGACGAAATCCATCTGCGATCGCGCGAGCCGCGCCGCGCGGCTGCTCGCGACGACGACGAGCGACATGCTGGCGACGAGAAGGAGAAACGCGCCGGCACTGACCGCAAGGCCGCGACGCCGCAGGTCGCTGACGAAATGACGAAGCGACCCGCCGCGGCGGTGACGGACGACGAGCTGCCAGTCCTCCCGCGCCGGCCCATCGTGGAGGAGCGGAAACCAGTGCACGCCCACGGCCGTCGTCGGCCGGAGATTGTCAGAAGTCGCCTGGAACACGTAGAGCGGAGATTTGCCCATCGGTTCGAGCGGACGGCCGAAGAGGTTCATCCAACCGTCGATATCCGGCACTTCGAGGCCGCCAAATTCTTTGTCGGAGGAGTACAGCACGCGCCGGGGCGTACCGCCGGTCGTCACCGCAACCTGATAGTCGAGCCCGTCGGTGCCCTGGAAGTAGCGGCCGGCCAGATCCGGAAGGAGCCGGCCCTGCAGCACCGAGCGATTGAGCTCGACGACCAGCCACTCGGTCGCCGGTCGTGCCGCGATTCGGCGGACGATCGCGGGGGCCTCGGCATCGAAGTGCCAGTCTCGAAGTGATGTGCTGAAACCGGATGGGACCTGTGGCGTCGTTTCCGATGAACCACGCTGCGACGGAGTGTACGCAAACAATCGCCCAGCGGGATCGTCGATGACCGGCCCGAGCTCAGGGGGCAGGCCGACCGACTCCCCGCGATGCTGTTCTGGAATGAGGCGATGGACCTCGTGCGCGCCGACGGGGCCGCGAACCACGTACGCGGCCGTCACGAGATCGGGATAGCGCGCGGCGTCCCGCCACTCGGCCAGCCGGTCGACGTAAGCGTCGAGCCGGCCTGCCGCCGATTCGTCCATCGTCGATGGCATCGCCAGACAGACGTCCGACAAATTTCTGAAGAGGTCGAGCTGCCAATTGATCATCGACAGCTGCAACGAATCGGCGAGCCGGAGGCCCGTGGCGTCGCTCGCCTCGCGGTTCCATCGATACTGAAGTGCGCCGAGCGCGATGACGCCGACGACCGCCGTCAGGATCAGGATGGCCGTTCCGGCCCGATCACCGAAGCGTCGAGTCATACGGCTGGGTGCCTACGCGCGGAATTTATAGCCAATACCTTGCACAGTCAGGAAGTGCCGCGGCTGCTTGGGATCGTCTTCGAGCTTCTGGCGCAGCGCCGCGACGTGCACGTCGACGGTGCGAGTGAACGCTGAAGCGCTGTAGCCCCAGACGCGCGTCAGCAAATCCTGGCGGGACAGCGTGACATTCGCGTGCTCGAGAAAGAAGCGGAGGAGCTGAAACTCGCGCGCCGACAAACCCACCGCGGCGTCGTCGCGCGTCACTTCCGTCCCTCGGATGTCCACGCGCACAGTGCTGAACTGGTGGACCTCACAGGCGGTGGCCGCGCGGACGGGTGCGCGCCGAAGGAGCGCCTCAATGCGGGCCAGGAGCTCTGCCATCTTGAATGGCTTGGTGACGTAGTCGTCGGCGCCGATCTTGAGCCCGTCCACTTTGTCGACCGTCCGTCCGCGCGCAGTGAGCATCAGGATCGGCGTGATGAGGCCGGCCGATCGGATGTCGCGGCAGACGGTGAGCCCGTCGCGCTTCGGCAGCATCAAGTCCAGGATGATGAGGTCGAACGGGTCGGTCGTGGCCTTGCCCAGACCTTCGTCGCCGTCCGCGGCGCAGTCCACCAGATAGCCCGCCTTGCGGAGGCGGTCACCGAGCGTCATGCGCAGGGCGTACTCGTCCTCGACGAGGAGGATGTGGTCTGGCACCGCGCTACTTTCCGAACACGAGCAGGTATTGGTAGCGAAGGAACGTATGGTGCGCGCGAAAGGTCAGTCCGGCGGCCTCGGCGTCGCGCCGCACTTTGTCCGGGTCGAGCCGCTCGCTCAGAGCCGGGCCCGGACCACCGGCGCCGTCCTTCGTGAAATCGACAATGCCGACGAGGCCCGCCGGTTTGAGTGCGGCACGAACAGAAGCGAGGACGCGGACGGGATCGCTGATGGCGGGATACGTGTCCACGATGATCACCGCGTCGAGTCCCGCCGGAAGCTTCGGGTCACTGATCCCGCCGAGCACCGTCTCCACGTTCGTGAGGCCCTGGTCGGCGGCCCGGCGCCGAATCGAGTCGACCATCTCGCGCTGAACGTCCTGGCCATAGACGCGCCCGTTCGGCCCGACGCGTCGGGCCAGCCGGACCGTGAACCAGCCGCCGCCGGCGCCGATATCGGCGACGCGCGACCCGTCCGCAATTTGCAGCGCGTCCATGATGCGTTCAGGCTGCTGCCACTCGTCGCGGTCGGGGCTCTCGAGGATGGCCAGGTCTTCAGGCGGAAACAAGCGCCGATTGCCGGGGTCCTGAAAATACGCCGGGTGAGTTTGACGAAAAACGTCAAACTCACCCGGCGCATTTTCGGCGGCCAGGAAGATCGCCAGCGCCGGAAGAATGACGATGGCGCGCACGGCCTAGTGGATCTCCCCGAGGGCGGCTTCGATGGCGGCGTCGAAGTCCGCCGCCGGATCGTCCAGGTGGTAGTGGATGACCGTGCGTCCTGCGGCGACGAGCGCTTCGAAGTCACCAAGCGCCTGCGCTTCTTTTAGCGTGCGGAAGGAATACGGCTCGCCGGGCACCGGCGTCGTGGTCGCGTCCGTCGCCGTGATCAGAAGGAACATGCCGGTGTTCGGTCCACCCTTGTGGTACTGGCCGGTCGAATGGAGGTACCTCGGACCGACGCCGTACGTGCTCGCCAATCCCGTGCGCTGCCGCAGTTCGCGGCGGCCGCGATCGATCGTCGCGCCGCGCGTCGCATCGGCGCTCACGTAGTCCAGGATCGCCACGTACCGGCCGCCTGCCGGCGCGGCGCCCCGGTGCTCGCGGCGGCCGCGGCCGCCGACCTTCGCGAGCGGCGGTGCGACGTGAAACATGCCGCGCGCCGTGAACGTGTCCAGTTGGCGTTGCGTGCGCTGCTTGGCGTCCTTCACGTTGGGCTCGTCGAACGGGTTCACGCCGAGCACGGCGCCTGCGACCGCCGTCGCGACTTCCCAACGGAGGAACTCACCGCCGAGCTCGGCGGCCGTCGTCGTGATGCGGAAGACCGGATGACCGGCGGCTTCGAGGGAGTTGCCGGTCGCCGCCGCGTCCGTTCCATCGGCTGACGTCACGATCACGAACGCCCGGTCCCGGCCGTACTCAGTCGCGAGACCGGCGGGTTCGCCCACGACCGGCAGGACGCCGCGGCCATTTTTTCCCGTGCTCTCGGCGACGAGTTGTTCGATCCACACGCCAAGTGGTTCGAGCGCCGGCGGCAGAAGCAGCGTGAGCTTGTCCCGGCCCGACGCGGCCTGCTTGCCCATGAACGTCCCAAGGGCGAGGCCTGGGTTGTCGCCCTCGGTCCGGCATTGTTCGGCGATTCTCCCGCCAGACGCGAGGAGCGCGCGGACGTCGAGACCCAAGAGCGCGGCCGGCACCAGGCCGAACAGCGAGAGCGCCGAGAAGCGGCCACCGATGTCCGCCGGGTTGAGGAACGTCTGCCGATAGCCCAGGCGCCCAGCGCGCGCGTTTAGCGCCGTGTCGGGATCGGTAATAGCCACGAAATGGCGGCCCGCCGAAGTCGGAAGGGCCGCGCTCATCACGCTCCAGAAGTGACGCTCGAGCGAGGACACCTCAATCGTCGATCCGCTCTTGCTCGCGACGATGAAGAGCGACCGCTCCGGAACGAGGTTGGTGGTCACAGCCTGGACGGCCCGCTCGTCGGTCGTGTCGAGGACCGTCAGGTTCCCGCCCGGCCGCCGGGCCATGGGAACGTCGCGGAAGACCTCGGCGCACAGGCAGCTCCCGCCCATCCCGAGCAGGTAGAGATCGGTCAGACCGCTCTGGAGGGCGTCGGCGGCGAAAGCCTCGACGTCCGCCACCCGGCTGGCCATGGCTACGGGGGCGTCAACCCACCCGAGCCGGGTTGTGACACTGGCCCAGGCTTCCGTGCCTGGGCTCGCAAAGACCGTGGCGTCACGGGAGAGGATGCGTCCGGTCAGGGTCAGACCCCCTTTCGCAGGAATGGCCAAATCGCCCGTATAATCAAAGCATGATTCACGTGACCGAAACAGCCGCCGAGAAAATCACTGCGCTGCTGGCCGAGGAAAACAAGCCCGGCTCCGGCCTTCGGGTCTTCGTCCAGGGTGGCGGCTGTTCTGGATTCCAGTACGGCTTGATGATCGATGAGGGCAGCGGGGATCCGGAGTCGGATCAGGTGTTCGAAGTGAACGGCGTCCGCCTGCTCGTGGATCCGGTGAGCCTCCGCTACCTCAAGAATGCCGAGGTCGATTTCATCGACAACAACATGGGCGGCGGCTTCACGATCAAGAACCCGAACGCCAAGTCCACTTGCGGCTGCGGTTCGTCGTTCAGCGCCTAGCCGTCCTCGCCGGCTAGAGGCCGGCGTCCATGCAGTCTCCCACTGAGTTCGTCGAACGGCACCGACCGTCCGGCAGCCGGCGTTCCGGCAAGCGCGACGTGATCGTCGGCGTGTTTCTGGAGCAGGACGGGCACATCAGCCCGGATCAGCTCGTGGACGCGGTCCGGGCCCGGGACTCACAGATCAGCCGCGCGACCATCTACCGGACGCTCCAGTGGATGACCGAGGCCGGCATCGCGCGGAAGGTGGACTTCGGCGAAGGCCGGTTCCGCTTCGAGCATGCCTACCGGCACCCGCGTCATTTCCACCTGATTTGCCGGCGCTGCAAGCAGTCGTTCGAGTTCCTCAGCTCGGACATCGAATCTTTCATCGATGAAGTGGCCCAGGCGCGCGCGTTCCAGGTCGAGGAAAGCGTCCTGCAGATCTACGGTACGTGCGAGGCTTGTCGAGCCGGCCGCCCGGCCGAAGCGGCCAGTCCTCGAATCGACTCAGTGTTCGCTCGAGACGCTTTGCGCATGGCGATTGCCACCGAACGCAGTGGCCTCACGTTCTATACGCGCGCCGCAAAGATCGCCCGCGACCGCCGCGGGCGCACGCTCTTCGAGCGGATGGCGGCCGAAGAGCGCGAACATCTGAGCAAGCTCGAAGCGCGATATCGTGAGCTCATCGCCGCCGATCCTTCGCTCGAGGCGCAGCCGACGTTCCTGTTCTTCAAAGGGGCTGTCAACGGCCTGTTCGCCGCCGGTGCGGACGAGCTGACGAAGAAGGGCGCCGGCGATCGCCACGCGCTTCGCATCGGCATTCGCTGCGAGCGCGCGTCGCATCGCTTCTTCAAACGCTACGGCGATCGCTTCGAGGAGTCGGAAGGCAAGCGTATCTTCCTCGAGTTCGCCGACGAGGAGCGCGAGCACTGCGAGCTGCTCGTACGCGAGTACCGTTCCCTCCGCGAACGTGAGCGGCGCGGCGGAACGGTGAAGCGGCGGCCGCGCACCGCGTGATCGACCTCCACCTCCATACCACTGCGTCGGATGGACACTCGACCCCGGTCGAGCTCGTGCGCGAGGCGGTCGCCGCGGGCATCACCAAGCTGGCCGTTACCGATCACGACACGGTGGCCGCCGTGCCGCACGTCGTTGCGGCGGCCGAGGCGGCCGGCGTGTTGGCGGTGGCCGGCATCGAGATCACGGCCGTCCATGACGGACGCGACGTGCATGTCCTCGGCTATTTCGTCGATCCGCTCAACATCATTCTGAATGAATTTCTTGTGCGGCAGCGGCAGGATCGGCGGCGCCGCGTGATCGAGATTGCCGATCGCCTCGAGGCGCTCGGGGCCCCTGTGGACCGAGTGGCCCTGACCGCCGCAGCGACCCAACCGGGGAAGTCGCCCGGCAGGCCGCTGGTCGCTGCCGCGCTGATCGCGGCGGGGCACGTTCGCGATATTCCTGAGGCGTTCGATCGATACTTGTCGCCGGGCGCCCCGGCGTTCATTGAACGGATCGGCGCCCCGCCGGCGGACGTGGTCCGCTTGATCGACGAGGCCGGTGGGCTCGCCGCGATCGCCCACCCCGGCAAGATGCAGCTCGACGAAATCATTCCGACGATGGTTGAGGCCGGCATGCCCGCGATCGAGGTCTTCCACCCAGATCACGGCGCGTCGGATATCGCTCGCTACCAGGAGGTCGCCGCGCGGTTCGGCCTGCTGATTACGGGCGGGTCCGACTACCACGGCCCGGGGACCGGACGCGCCGCCAGTCTCGGCCGCCTCGGTATTTCTGAGGAGGCGTTCGCGGCCCTCGCGGATCGCGCACGCGCCAAACGGCCGTGACATCGGAACACCGTCCCCTCATCGCGATGACGGGGATTCAGAAGCACTTCGGCGAACCCCTACCGCTCGTCATTCGTGACCTGACGATCCGGGCGTCCGATCGCGTCGCGCTTCCGGACCTCAACACCGGGGCTGCCGAGATCCTGATCAACCTGATTACCGGCGCGTCACTGCCGGAACAAGGCACGGTTCGCGTGGACGGGCACGACACGCGCGACATCGCGACCGACACCGACTGGTTGGCGTCGCTCGATCGGTTCGGCATTGTCACCGCGCGCGCCGTCTTGATCGGCCCCCTGCCTATTGCGGCCAATCTCGCGTTACCGCTGACGCTCACGATCGATCCCATGTCCGCCGAGACGCGCGCGGCGGTCGAGGTACTGGCCGAACGCGTCGGCCTGCCGTCCAGCCGTCTCGACGCGAAGGCGTCCACGCTCACGCCCGCCGAGCTAGTGCGTGTTCACCTCGCCCGAGCCCTGGCGCCCGGGCCACAACTCGTCCTCCTCGAACACCCGACCGCGGCGATTCGCGACGAGGGGGAGCGTCGGTCGCTTGGAGAAGCGCTGCGTCACGCGACCGAAAAGACTGGGACCGGATGGCTGGCGTTGACCGGCGACCGGGTCTTCGGCCGCGCCGCTGGCGCGACATGGTTGCGCATCGGCGCAAACGGAGTGGTGCGGCGCGAAGGCCTCTGGTCGGCGTTGTCGAATCTGCTTCGTTGACGAAAAAAAGACGACGACCCTCAGCGGGCGCCAGTTCGTCGCGACGCGAGTAGGGAAGGTAGATTGGCCGGACGTTCACCGCGATGGAGCGGTTCCGGCCCTGAACGCGGGATCGCTAGCTGTCGAGCAGTCGAACGTCGGCTGCGCGCGGCCCTTTCGGCGAGTCCTCGTTGGAGAACTCGACCCGCTGGCCCTCGCGCAGCAACTCGAACACTGCGCCGCGAACCGCGGAGCGATGGAAGAAGTGCTCGACGCCGCTTTCGTCCCGAATGAACCCAAAACCCTTGTCGATCAACAGCCGTGCAATCGTGCCACTAGGCATGATTGGTCCTTTGCCAGGGAGGCAGGTGCCTCTAAAAGCTTGCGTAAGTGCTGGTTCCGGGGCTCAGTCTAGGCACGGAGGTTGGGTCAAGTCAAGAACGGCGCGCCCGAAAGCCGGCCGATGGTTCCTTGGCGCGTCATTGACGATAGCGATACAGCCGCGCAATCCCCTCGACAGCCTCGCGAATCGCGCGCTGACCGCGCACGCGGTCCTCGTCCGCGACCGGCGTCGAGCGACCCGCGCCCGTGCCATCAAGCTCGTACGCGTACTCGCGCAGGGCGATACCGTCGAAGACGTACAGGCGACGCGCGTCGTCCAGGAGGGTGCCGTACACGCTCCCATAGCTCGACGCGACCACCTGCGGATCCGTCAATCGCGGCGGCGCTTGATCCCCGCCCTTGCGGAACAGCGGACGCCCGAAAAAGGCCGCCGGAGACTGCGGTTCATGGCCCAATAGCGCGTACAGCGTTGGCGTGAAATCGGTCGTAAAGGCCGGCGCCGCCGTGTCGGCGCGGACGCCCGCCCACCCCGACGGCAGGTGCACGATCAGCGGAACCTGCAGGATCTCGGGAAAGATCGTGTACGCGTGCCCCATGCGCCCCTGCTCGCCGAGCGAGTCGCCGTGATCGGAGGTCACGACGATGAGGCTGTGTTCGAACAGCCCGCGTGACTTCAGATCGTCGATGAACTCGCCGAAGCACGCATCCAGACGGCGGACCCGGGAGGCGTAGGGCGCGTAGAACGCTCCGTACGATGCACCGTCGACGGGCGCCGCTCCCTCGCGGGTGATCGCGGCGATGTGGACGTCCTGCGGGAGCGAATAGACGAAGGTCGGCGGGCCGCCGGCCTTCAGAAGATCGAGCCGGCCCCGGATCTCGGCGAGCGTGCGGCACAGGCGGAAGTCGGCAACCTGGACGTCGGCATCGAGCGGCGAGCGCCGGGCGCTTGGCGGCAGGATGACGTCCAGGATGTTGTCCATGCTGATCCACTGCGCGTACTGCTCGTGCTCCAGCAGCCTGGCGAGCGTATTCATCGGTGCGAACGGTGTCACGTACTGTTTGTGCAGCACGAGGCCTCCCACCCACAGCGACGGCACCGACAGGCCGGTGGCGCCGTACCGCGTGAACGCGCGCTCAAAGACCGTGCTCTCGCGCGCGAAGCGCTCGAGTGCGGGGGTGAACGTCACCCGCGGGTTGTACGCCGACACGTAATCGCGCCGCAGGCTGTCGACGACGAAAACGAAGACGTGCGGCCGGACCGCGGCGGGCGTACCGTCGAGCGCGGCCAGATCGATCGTCACCGGCGCGACGGGCGCGCTGCGCGGAATGTTCGTGTGCAACTCGAGAAAGTCGACGAGCCCGGTGTCGGACACGGACGCGGGCTGCGCGAGCGCATCCGTGATCAACCGGATCGACGGGTCGTGCCCCTTCCAGGCCTCCGCCGCCTGCGCCGCGGTGTCGCCCATGCGCGTTGCGGCCGCGTTGAGCACCAGCAGGACGAAGCACAGCGCAAATGGGACGACGCCGGCGCGCGGCGTCCGAATTGGCAGGATGCGCAAAGCCGCGGCCAGCGCGATCAGCCAGGACACCATCGCGGCGCTCTTGGCGACGACGAAGTTCCAGTCGGATTGTGCCGCCTGCCGTTCGACCAGCCAGACTGCGATGCCGGCCACCACGAGCCAGCCGATCGCGGCGGCGCGCGATCGCGTCGCCCACCGCGGAACGAGGCCGCTCAACGCCTGGTCAATCCCCGGCCCGGCCCTCGTCGCCCGCGGGCCTATCGCCGCCGCCAGGGCGGCGCCGAACGCCGCTGCCATGAGCGCCCCTCGCACGCCGACAAGCCCGACCGGCCGGAGCACGACGCGCGAGAGAAAGAGCGCAAGCGCGACCGCGAGGACGCAACGCGCCAGCCACGCTTCGACGACGGCGCGCGACGAGATCAGCCGTGCGGTGCCGCGGATCACGCAGATCGCGGCGAACACGCCAGAGAACACGACGAGGTGCAGCAGCAGGCTGCGCAGGGCCCCGAGCCCCGTGCTCCGCATGCCGAGCGGGAACACGAACGGCACCGCCGACAGGGCGTGCGTCAACGTGACGGCGAGCGCCGCGATCGCGCAAACCGCGAAGTCGCGGGACACCGCGTCGGCGCCGGCAGCGTTCGCGTGCGGCCCTGCCCGGACACGGGGCAGATCCATCAAGGAGATCCACACCGGCGGTATGAGCGCCAACAGCGCGAGCACGAGCGCGAACGACGACGGTTCGAGTAGCGCCAGCGGCGGCGCAAGGAACAGCGCCACGCCCGTCAGTGCCCACGCGGCGACGAACGCGCGCGCGCCTCGATGGCCCGACTGCAGCCAGGGCGCAAGCGCCGCCGCGCAGGCGGCGAGTGCGGCGAGAGAGATCCACGCGTGCCGTCCCGCGAACGTGACGAGGGCCGGCACGAGTCCCGGCTTGAGGAACTGCTCCGACGCGAACGGAATGGCGCTCAGCAAGCAGTACGCCGCCGTGGCGAACCAGAACACGCTGGCGATCGCCCGGGTCCAGACGATTCGCATCAGCGATTCGCGGCGACGCGCTCGAGCCAGACGGCGAGTTCGGCGCGCCTCGACGGATCCAGCTCGAGCGCGCGCTCGAAGTGGCGCCGCGCCTCGGCGCGCCGGCCGGCGCCGGCCTCGACCCGGCCGAGCGCAATGTGAACGTCGACGTAGTTCTCGGTCGCGGCGAGTGCACGCTCGAGATACGTCCGTGCCTCCTGCTGCCGTCCCTGCCGCTCGGCTACCAGTCCGGCCACCAGTAGTGCATCGGAGTTGGCCGGATAGCGCGCGAGCACGGCCTCGGCCGCCCGCCTCGCCTCGGCCACCTTGTTCGCGCGAAGGGCAAGGCGAGCAAGACCGAGCTGGGTGTCGGCGCTCGATGGATCAAAAGCCGCGGCCTTCGAATAGCGATCCAGTGCGTCGGCGGTCCGGCCTGCGTGCTCGTAGGCGAGCCCGAGGAAAAACAATTGCTCGCTGTTGCGTGGATCGAACGACAGGCACCGCTCGAACGCGTCGATCGCTTTCCGCTGATCGCCTGCTCGCGCGTACGCGTTACCGATCGCCGGACACGCGTCGACCGGCGTCGGCGACACGTCGATGAACCTTTCCCATGCCGCCGCTTCGTCGGCGGCACGGTCCAGTTTCCCGTAGATCTGCGCGAGCCGCCCGACGTAGACCTGCTGGGCCGGAAAGCGCTCCACCAGCCTGGACGTGGGATCGAGCGCGTCGGCATACCGGCCCGCGGCGTACGCGTCGTTGCTGAGCGCAAGCCACTTCTCGACGCCGGCGTTCACATCGACGGCCGACGGTGACACCGCTGCCGGCGACGGCTTCAACGCCCACGCATAGGCGATCAGCACGAGCGCGCCGCCGGCAAGGCGCCCCGAGGCGGTCATGTCAGAACTGCACCGAGAGACCGGCGGTGATTGTCGTCTGCCAGACAGACGGGCGGTTGGGACGCTCCTGATGGCTCACTCCGGCGCCGCCGGAAAGGCGAGCGCGTGAGCCGAGGAGCAGGTCCAATTCTCCGCGGACCGTATCGGAGTTGAACGTGGCCAGATCCTGGACGTTGCGGACCTCTGCACGGCTGAAGCCATGACTGTAGTTGAGGCCGAGGTAGCTGGTCCCGTCGCCGCCGAAGTAACGGCGGAACCCGCCGACATACGTGTTCGAATGAAGGTCCCCTTCGCCAGGGACGTAGTACAGCTTTCCGGTCCACATCCAGTTGCCGACGTACTTCGTGAGCGTGCCGACGTAGATCTCTGTGATGGCCGAGAAGTCCAAGTAGCGCGCACCGCCCGATGCTTCGAAGCCGCGGCCGAGCGACTGATACACGTCGAAGGCCACGCGATACCGGGGATACAGGGAAGGTACCGATTCCGGCGCCACGCCGAGGCCGACGAAGGCGTACGTGCCGGGCCTGAACCGCGGGTAGAACTCTGCGTCGAAGAAGTTGTCCCGCAGGCCGAATCGTTCGGCGTGGCTCCAGCGCATGATCAGCGAGCCGACGCCGGTCCGGCGCGTCACCGAGGCCGAGGCTTCCTGCCAAGGGTCCGTTTCATCGTCGAACGCGTCGAGCGTATACGTCGTGGAGGCCCACCAGGGACGGTTCGCCGCTTCGATTCGATCGCGAATCGCGCGCGCGGTGACGTTGCCGGGCTGGCTCGCCAGAATCCGATCGGCCTGCTCGAGCGCATCGGTGGAATGGCCCGACCAGTACTCGACGTTCATCAGTGCGACGCGCGCATCGGTATAGTCCGGGGCCTGCGTCAGCACCTGCTGCAGGACCGGACGCGCCTCGTCGTATCGTCCTTCCCACGAGAGCACCAGCCCGTAGAGCAGCCGCGCATCCACATCGCGAGGGGCCTCGGCCAGATGCGTCTCCAGCATGCTGAGCGCTTCCGCGCGGTGTCCCGAAGTCGCAGCGGCGCGAGCTTTCGTCAGGATGTCGTCCTGGCCCGCAGCGCGCAGAGACGCCGTGAAGAGGCACGCCACGAAGAAGAGACTGACGGTTCGCATGATTCTTGACCGGCTCGGGAGATTATCGCCTGCCGCCGACCGGCTTGAAGGAGCATCTCATCGGCCGACTGCCCAAAGGATCGTGAGGCTTGGAGAGCGGTCGCGCTAGAATGCCCCTGCGGATCAGGCTGCTCAGGGACCTCGACTGACCCATGCGGGGAACATCGCTCGACGCGGAGTCCGTTGCGCGCATCCTCGTGTGGATGTCGAGCGCGTTCGTGCTCGCCATGACCGTCGGCGTCGTCATCGAGCGCACCGCGTTTGAGCTGTTGCGGGTGCGGCGCCTGCGCATCGCAAATCTGTACAGCCCGCTCGTGGGCCGCGCGCTCGCTGGCGACGACGGGGCGCTGGGGTTCCTCGTGGCGAGCCCGGCGCGCCACCGCCTGGCCGTCGCGAGACTGCTCCTCGAGCCGCTCATCGACGATCGCGATCCCACTCGCATCACGCGCACACGCGCGATTGTTGACGCGTTGTCGATCATCTCGATCGTCGACCGATACCTGCGCAGCTGGCTGTGGTGGCGCCGCGCGGTCGCGCTTCGCGCGCTGGGAGTGCTCCGGCTGCGCGACCACACGGCGGCGGTTGTCGCCGCGCTCGACGACTCGCATCCCGACGTCCGCGCCGCGGCGCTGGACGCGCTGGCGTACCTGCGCGACGTCGCTTCGCTTCCAGCAATCGTCGTGCGGCTGCACGACGCATCGCTGCAGCCCGCCCGCCGGCTCGCCGCGCTCGCGGCGTTCGGGCCGGAGTGCGAGGATTTCCTGCTCGAGTTGTCGCAGGTCGACGCGGAGCACCTGGTCAACTACTCGCGCGCGCTCGCGATCTGCGGCACGCGCCGGTCGCGGCCGGTGCTCGCCCGATGGACGCACGACGCGCGTCCCGAGGTCCGCGCCGCCGCGTTCGAAGCGCTCGCACACGTGGGCGTGGACGCCGAGGAGGCCACCCTGGCCATCGAGGCGCTCGAGAGCCCCGACGCACCGGTACGCGCGATGGCCGCTTACGCGCTGAACGGGTGGAAGGGGTCAGGCCAGGCCGCCGTGCAGCTCGGGCGGCATCTTGACGACGCCTGGCCTGTGGCGGTGAATGCCGCCCAGTCCCTCCGCTCGATGGGCGCCGCTGGCATCATCGAGCTCGAGGCGCGGGCGTCGCGCTCCGATCTCGCCGGCCTGCTCGCGCGTCAGATCCTGTCGCCTGTGGGCGCACGATGCTGAGTGAGACTGCCAGCTCCGCGCTGAGCATCTTCAGCGTGGTGGTCATCGTGTACTTCGTG
>Ga0190274_10000784_pt1 | contig 18495 bp, 26 predicted proteins | sample Popmic531T_FD_133002 | JGI IMG/M metagenome (GOLD analysis project Ga0190274, IMG submission 133002) | Populus adjacent soil microbial communities from riparian zone of Yellowstone River, Montana, USA - 531 T | ecosystem: Environmental > Terrestrial > Soil > Riparian zone | place: USA: Montana... | reverse complement strand
GCGTCGCCGAGCTGCACGCCGAGCAACTTCCCGGTGACGCGGTGCATGCCGCCGTCGGCGGCGCGCACGGTGCCGGTGCCCCAGCCGTCCGGGGTGTGCGTGCGGAAGGCCGTGAGCTCGCCGCGTAACGTCGTGCCGTCGTCGGTCGCCATCGGGTCCGCGCCTTCCTGCGGGGCGCCGCCGGCGTCCTTGCCGGCGGCGGTACTGCGTTTCTAGTGATCGTCGAGGCCGAGGCGGTCAGCGTCCTCCCACCCGTCGCACTGGTCCCACCGGCTGCCGTGCTGCGAGTGGTCGACTACGCCTCGGCCGCACAGTGGGCAGGTGGTCAGAAAGGGATTTGATCGTCCTCGGGCGCCTCGGCCGCCGCCGGCGTGCGCTTGGCTTGGCGCGCGGCGGTCGCCGCTCGTGGCGGCGGGGCGGCGGCCGGTTTGGTGGTCGCCGGCGCCGGCGTCTTGGCGGCCGACGCCAGCACGCGGCCGCGCATCCGCTCGGCGAACGCCTTCGCTTGCTCCTCGGACATTTTGGCCTTCATCGCGACGCCGCCGGCGCCGATCGGGTTCAGGAACCGGACGCGCGCGCGCGGCTGGCCCTGCAGGTCGTCCTCATGCACCACGACCGCTTCGATTTCGACGCCGCCGTCGATGCTCGTGAGGTCCGCGAGGTTTTCGCCGACCCAGCCGCAGACCCGCAGCGCCTTCAAGGTGTGAGGCTCAGACTTCTCGGTGAACTGCCCGTACCAAGTCAGCTGGCGGTCGTCGACGTCGACGTCCTGGTCCGGCGAGAACTGGATCAGCACGCCGACCTGCTCGTGGTCTTGCGAGGTGTAGCCGAGCTCGGCGGCTACACCTCGCGCGCGCCATGTGCCTTCGGGTATTAGATTCATTGTGAGGTCTCCTCGGTGTCGGTGGTCTCGGGGTCGGGGTCGGGTGCGGTGGTGGTCGAGATGCGTGCGGCCAGCTTGTTCCAAATGCGCTCGAGCTCGGCGGCGTTGTCGCCGGCGTTGGCGACCGCGTTGCGCACGCGCGTGGCGGTCGTCGAGTCGTCGGCGATGGACTCGAGCAAGCGGTCGATGCGCGTGCGCAGCCGCGCCGGGTCGTCGGGCTGGTGCGCGGCGGCCGCCTCGGCGAAGGCGTCCCACTCGAGCGCGATCGAGGGCGGCAGGTCGTATCGGTTCTTGGCGTCCCAGGCGGCGTTGTGCTCGGTGCGCAGGACCCGGGCGCCCGTGCCGATGCCCTTCACGCGCTTGTTGTCGGCCTCGTACGTGGTGACGTCGTGGTCGGCAAAAAGCACTGCGTCGCACCACTCGCGCCAATGGCCCGACGCGCCCTTGTGCAGCTTGAGCTCGTACCGGTCGAAGTCCTCGCCGGCCGGGTTTTTGAAGCTCTTAATCCACGAGTGCGCCAGCAAGACCATGTCCATTTGGCGCGTGGCGCGCAGGCGCTCGAGCGCCGCCGTCAGCTGCCTCCAGTACCCGCCGGCCTCGGTGTAGCCCTTGCCGTACCCAAGGACCTCGATCGAGCGCAGCGGCGGCTTGCCGGGCTTCGCGCAGTCGACGCAGACCTGCTGCCAGCACAGCGGCTCCATCCAGTCGAGCGTGTCGATGACCAACGTGCGGTAGTCGTGGGGCTTGGTGGTGAGCTCCTGCACGGCCTCCATCACGTCCGCCCAGCACGTGGGTTGCGGGAAACGCTGCACGTCGAGCTCGCTGGTCCCGTCCTCGGCCCCGAGGAAAATCGGCGCCGGTGCGGCCGCCGCGAAGGTCGACTTTCCGACGCCTTCCAGCCCGTACACCAAGACGCGCTTGGGTTTGACGATGCGGCCCGAGACCACCTTGGCCAGCGACATGCGGCCGCTGGCGGCGGCGGGCAGTGTGCCCGGTGCGCGCGCCGCTGTGGGCGGCGGGACGCCGACCACCCGCGCGGGCGGGCGTAGTTGCGGGCGTGGTGGCGGTACTGCTGTTTCAGACATTGGAGACCCTCGTTCGGTTCCCGACTCGGCGATATGCCGAGCCGAAGTCTATGTGGGCGGCGGCGCTATTCTGCGGCGTCCGCCTCCTGCGTCGCGGGCGTCGCCGCCACTGCGTCGAGCTCGGGGTGCACGTTGTCGACGTGCTCGTACCGCGTGGCGTCGTCGAGCGAGACCTCGCGCGTGCAGACCGGGTGATAGGCGCACATCCGGCCATACCGCTCGCAGGCGTTGACGTTGCGCACGTACACCCCGGCCGCCCGGGCTTCGCGAATCAGCCGCGCCGTGTGCCACGCGTCCGCCGCCGCATCGGCGACCTCAGCCTCGAGCCGCACCACGAACCCGCGCCGGTAGTACCGGTCGGGGTCGGCGCAGATCGACTCGGTCAGCCGCAGCCCGTACTCCTCCGGGGTTTCGTCCTCGGCGCGCTGGTTGGCGTACAAGGCGCCGGCCCGGGTGTACTTGCGGGACTCCTCGGGCGTGGCTTTGAGCGGCGCGATGCGCGGCTTGCCGATGACGTCGTACAAGCACCCGGCGGGCTCGCCGTAGCCGAGCGAGCGCACGCCCGCGAAGTACGTGCTGAGCTGCGAGTCCAGCCGCAGCTGCTCCCAGTACAGCGAGCCGGGCCCGATGTCCTGGCCGCTCGTTTTGTGCTCCACGATGTACACGCGGCCGTCGCCGTGGTTGCGCACCACGGCGTCCAACTTGCCTGCGACGCGAAACGTGCGGCTGACGCCGCCGGTTGCCGGGTTCACGAACGGCGTCTCGAATTGTCGCTCGACCGCGAGCACCTCGAGGTCCTCCACGTCCGCCCACCGCGCATCGTACCCGCGCAGCAAGCACTCGGCGCGCACCCAGTCGAAGGCGTCCTCGGCCAGCGGCGCCATCGCCGCGAGCGCCGCCGTCAGCCGCGTTTCGGGGTCCGCCGCGTACGCCAGCCACCACTCGGCCAGCCCGAGGTGAAAGAGCGACCCAAATCGCAAGGCCGCAGCGTCGGCGCCGAGCGGTCGGACGCCGAGGTCGAAGGCGATGTGGTGCTCGAGCCCGCAGCGGCGGGCCGTGGTCATTTCCGAGTTCGTGAGCAGCGCCAAGCGGCGCGAGGCGGGGCGGGTTGCGATCACGGACCTGGCATTACCACGCACCCGAGCGGTAGGCAAGTCCGCCTAGTACCCGGCGCATGTGACCTGCATTTCGGCTATGCCGAAACGCCGCCGGCGTCGTGGGCCACGAGCGCGAGCCAGATCGTCGAGTACGCCCGGGCGGACATCGGCCGGCCGTACGCGCGCCGGATGGCGACCAGGTCCCGGAGCTGCGACCACGTGCCCCCGAGGTCAACGACTGCGGCGGCGGGCTCGGGCAGCATCAACCACGCAACAAGGTCGGCGGGCATGGCGATCGCCGTAACAAAACCGCCCCGCCGATGTCTACAGACGCACGAATCTTCGCCCGAAATCGGTGATCCGGGGCAGCACCACCGCCCACCCGATACCCGACCCGCTGAGGCCATCCGGGCGCGGCGGCTAGCTCGCGTCAGTCGTCGTCTGCTTGCAGCAGGCCGGCCACGATAGCCTTGTAAAAGCCGACCGTGGCCTCGCGCGCCGGTCGCACGGACAAGAGCGTGGGCAAGTACGCTCGCGCTTGCGCGATGCGCCCGAGGTCCGTGCGCAGGAACGCCAAGAACGCCGCCGGCATGACGGCGGGCGCGCGGTCCGAGGCGGCGCCGAGCACCAACCAGTCGAGCGACTCCGCAAGCACGACGCTGAGTCGCGCGAGCTGCTGCGCCTGCGGGTAGCCCCGCCCGCGCTCCCAGCGCGACACGGTGCCGGCGTCGGTGCCCACGGCCGCAGCGACGTCGGCCTGGCCCATGGCCAGCCGCTCGCGCGCCGTCCGCACGCGCTCGCCGAACCCCCCCAGGCTCGCATCGTCGCCGTCCATTCGCCCCTGGTGCCGCGCTTCGGGCGAAAATGCAAACCCACATTCGGCGGACCCACCCTTGACTAGAATCTGGAATGTGGCCCAATGCATGGCAATCATGCCTACGTGGGATTTAGCCCGGTGGCTGCGCGACCACCGCGTCCGGGGCAAGTTGACGCAGCAAGCGCTCGCCGAAAAGCTCCGGGTTTACGCCTCCACCGTCAGTCGATGGGAGCGGAACTGCAGCGGGATGCCGGTCGAGAGTTTTCGCGACGCGTGCCTGCTGTTCGGCGCCTCGGCGGACGCTGCGCTCGGCACGCGGCGCGTGAAGAAACCTAATTCGGCGCCAAGCCCGGCGCCGCGAAAGAGACCGAACGACCATGGCGACCAAGAGAAACTCCAACGGCGGGCGCACGGCCGCCGCGACACGGATCGAGACGGAAAAGCGGAAGTGCTCGGTGCCGCTCACGGCGGCGGAGCGCGTGCTGCGCGGCGACGAGATGGCGGACTGCGAAGTCAAGATCGAGGAGCTGAAGGCCGACCGCTCCGAGCTCGCGCGCCAAGTCAAAACCCACGAGCGGCGTCGCAATGAGCTCGGCCACGCGCTCGAGGCCGGCACCGAGGACCGTGAGCTCGTGTGCGAGTGGCGCCCCGACTTCAAGCAGAACGCGTTTTTGCTGACCCGCCCGGACACGCGCGAAGTCATCGACACGCGGCCGATGACGGCCGACGACCGCACCGGTGAGCTGTGGCCCGACGCCGTGCCGGCGACGCCGCCGCGCTCGCCGCGGCCACCCGCCCGCCGCGGCCGCCCACCGGGCCCGCGTGCCGTGCCCGCCCCCGCCCCCGCCGCCGCCCAAGGACCCGACGCAGCGTGAGGAAAGGCGGCCCGCTTGACGCATCCGGAAGGACCCGAGCCCCCGCCGTCGTCGCCACCTGCGGCGCGGCCCAAGCCCCGCGTCGTACCGCTGCCGCTCAAGCGGGAAGTCTCGCCCGCGCACCTCGCTGACCTGCGCGCGTCCGGGCTCGACGACGCCACCATCGCGCTGGCGGAGCTGTACACCGAGCCGAACGCCCGCACGCTCACGCAAATGCTCGAGCGGGCGTACGTGCGCGCGTGCGGCCCGGCCTTGGTGTTCCCGGTGTACCTGCCGGGCGCCGCCGAGCCGCACGCGTACCGCATCAAGCCCACCAACCCGCGCACCGAGAAGCGGCGCGGTAAGACGCGCACGGTCAAGTACGACCAAGCCTCGCGCCCAGGCGTCTTGGTGTACTTCGCGCCGCGCGCTCGAGCGGCCGGCGGGTACGCCGACGCCACCGCCGTGTGCATGTGGACCGAGGGCGAAAAGAAAGCGCTCGCCCTCGACCAACTCGGCCACGTGTGCGTCGGGCTGACCGGCGTGTGGAACTGGGTGGACCCGGGTGAGCACGACGCCGCCTCGGGCGGCGACCGGCTGCACCCCGCCATCCGCGAGCACGTCGTGGTCGCCGGGCGCGAGCACGTCATCGTGTTCGACGGCGACGCGCGCGAAAAAAAACAAGTCATGCACGCGGCGGCGCGGCTCGCGGGCGTCTTGCTATCCCAAGGCGCCGTGCGCGTGCGCTTCGTGTGCCCACCCGCGGGCGGCCCGAAGGGATTCGACGACTACTTCGCAGCGCACGGCGTCGAGGCCGCGCGGGCGCTGCTTGCGACCGCCGAGGAGATGGAACCGGTCGACCCGCGCCGCCCGCGGCCGCGCATCCGCTCCATCAAGCACTTCGCCGACGCGCCCATCCACAAGGAGTGCTCCATTCCGGACGGGTACGACTTGCGAGACGACGGCTCGCTGTGGCGGCTGTCGTCGACCGAGCGCAATCCCGACGTATTGGTGTCGCCGGCGCCGCTTTTCATCCAGCGCCAGTTCGTGGACCAAGAATCCAACGAAGGCCGCGTGTCGTTGTGCTGGCGCACCGGTGACGGCACTTGGGCCGAGCGTGAGGTGTCACAACTCGCCGTCGGCGACGCCCGTACGATGGTCGCCGAGCTCACGCCGGTGTGCGTCCCGGTAGTGTCGACTAACGCGGCCCGAACAGTCGAGTGGCTGTACGTGTACGAGCGGCTCAACGCCGAGTTCATTGCCAAGACCGTCAGCTTTTCCCACGTCGGCTGGCAGCAGCAGTACGCCGGCGCGGCCTTCGTGCTGCAGGGGCCCGAGTTCCACGAGGACAACATGATTGAGTGCGTGGTGGATACCCGCGGGCAGCGCGGTGAAATCTTCGAAGCGCTCACGCCGCGCGGTCACCTCGACCAGCACGTGGCTGCGCTGCGCCGCGCGTGGGACGCGAGCCCGGTGTGTGCGACCGTCATTTGCGGGGCGCTCGCCGCGCCGCTTTTGCACAAGTTCAACCAGCCGAACTTCGGCATCCACCTCATCGGCGAGTCGTCCCGAGGCAAAACCACGATGCTGAAGATCGCAGCGTCGGTGTACGGCGACCCCAACAGCCCGCTGTGGGTGGCGGCCTGGAACACCACCAACGTGGGCGCCGAGCTGCGGGCCTCGGTGCTGTGCGACATGCCGCTGTGCTACGACGAGGTGGGCGGCGGTGACCCGGCGCAGCTCGAGCGGCTCGTGTACTCGATCATCAACGGGACGGGGCGCACGCGCGGCCAGCGCGACGTGACGCTGCGCAAGACGGCGCGGTGGCAGACCATCATGCTGTCGACCGGCGAGAAGTCGGTGGTCGACGAGACGGCGGCCACGGGCGCGCAGGTGCGGGTGGTCGAGCTGCCGGTCGATGGCTTTGGCGAGCTCGACGCCCAGGCGGTCGACGCGCTGAAGGAGGCGTGCGCCGCCAACTGCGGCAAGCTCGGGCGCGCTTGGATACAAGCGCTCGTCAACATGTCGGAGTCGACCTGGCTCCAGTGGCGGCAGCAACTCGCCGACCGCACCGAGGCGCTCCGCCGGCTCGACTTCGACCCGCTGCAGCAGCGCGTGGCCGGGTACTACGCCTTGCTGTCGATCGCCGAGGAGATGGTCGGCCTGCTGTATGGGCTGGGCGAAGGGGGCGCCACGATGGAGCGAGTGTTCGGAGCGCCCGGCGGCCGCACCCCGGTGCTTGGCCTCGCCGAGCGGTCGCACGAGCTCGTCGACAACTGGGTCATGTCGGAGCCGGACTCCTTCCCGGCGCTCGTGCTCACGGCCTCGGGTGACTACGAGCTGCCGTACAGCGGCCGGCACGGCCTGCGGGTGTACGGGTTTCGTCGGGAGGACCACATACTTTTTATCCCCTCGGCGCTTCGCGCCTACCTGCGAGCCCATAGATTTTCGGCGGGCGAGGTGATACGGCAGTGGGCCCTGAAGGGGTGGACCCGGCTCGACACGGGTCGGACAGACGCTCGCGTCCGCATCGGCGGACGGCAGATTCGGTTCGTGGCCTTACACGCGGTGGAGTCGGAATGACCCCCACCCCAGCGTGCTTGGACACCGTTGGACGCCACCGGTCCCATTGGGCCCGGAAAAGCACCTGTAATTCCGCGGATGAGTCCAGAATGACTCCCGAGACCAAGGTTCGTGCAGCGCTTAATGCGCGCGTAGAAAAACATGGTGGCGGTGGGGCGGAGTCGTACTCGCGAAAATACGCGCGCACGTTAAGGGTTAAATACCCTCGGTCTCATGATCTAGTTGGACTCACCTATGTTAACGCTCAGCTATTCTGTGCCATTTGTGACCAACTGAGGCCCACGTGGGACCCAAATGGAGGCCAAAAGTGCCCCGTTTGAGGATACCTGAGCCCGTTCGGCGGTCGAGTTTGCCGCCGCCGCCGCCCGTCCTGGCCGGACCGGCGACCCAGGACGTGGACGTGGCGCTCGCCGTCCGCGAGGTGCTCGGCTTCCCGATCCGGTGGCTCCGGGCGCTGCCGCTGCCGTCGGCGCTGGGGTGTAGCTTCGTCGCCCACGAGGGCGGGCGCGTCTGGCTGTGCACCGCTCCGATCCCGGTGCCCGGCGCGGACCCTCCTGCGCCCGTCTTCGTGGGCCCGGAGGTTGACGCCTTGGCTACCGCCGCCGAGTACGGCAGGGCCACGGCGGCGACGCTGCGGGGGTGGTGCGCGCGCAAGGCCGGCGGGGCGGCGTGGCGGCTGACCCCGACCGAGGCCCTGGGCGCGCTGGCCCACCCGGCGCCGCCGCTCGGCTGGACGGTGGGCCAGGTCTTGTGGGCGCTCGGGCTGCGGCTCGAGTGCGTGGAGGTGGGCGCATGACCGTCACGACGACGAAGGCACCTAGCCGCCCGCGTACGGCCCGCGGCGTTCCAGACGCCCAGCCCCAGCGCCGCCCCCGGCGCCGGGCAGCACGCCGGCAGCCAGCCCCGTCGGCGGCGCCGTCCCGGTGCGTCGTGCTGGCGGTCGACACGGCGACGCGGTCCGGGTGGGCGGCGCTGACCCACGGTTCGGACGCGTACCTCGGCTTTGGCGAGGCCGACACGCTCGACCGTGCGGCTTTGTCCGACATTGTGCGTTGGGCGGCGGCGCACGCCCGGTGCCAGCGCGTGCCGGTGGTGCTGGTGCTCGAGTCGCCCTTCGGCGGGCCGGTGGCGACGTTGCTCGGCCTCGGGGCGGCGCGCGAGCGGTGGCTGGCGGCGTGGCGGGAGTACGGCCTGCCCGCCCGCCAGGTGGTGTCGGTGGTGCCCTCCGAGTGGCGCGCTCGGGTGCTCAGCCCGGGGTGGGCGCGGGCCGGCCGGGCGGCGGTGCGGGCGCAGGAGCAAGCGGTCGCGGGGGCCACCGTCGGCGAGCTCGTGCGGGGCGACGAGGCCGCCGCGATTTTGATTGCGCGGTGGGCCATGCGGGCGGCGAAGGTCGCACGCGTGCTGCCTCCCACGCCGGGGACACGGACGACACGGACACCGGTCACCAAGGAGACGAGAAATGCGTGAGGTTACCAGCCACCACACCAACGAAGCCAACCGGGCCATCACGATCGGCGTGTACGAGTACGAGGACGGTAGGCCGTTCAACTACGACTGCAACTGGCAGGAGCGCGACGGCAGCGGGAGGAGCGTCGAAATCCCGATCCAGCACGGCCCGATCGGCGAGGTCGGCGTCAACGGCCTGACGCTCGAGGTGCTGCTCGGCATCGCCCGCGACCTGCTCGAGTACCACCAGTGCACCCAGTACGCGTGCGTCGAGAACCGGATGGCGCTCGACCTCGTGACCGAGGCGGCGGGCATCCTCGAGGACCGCACCCGGCGCCGCACGGCCGAGGGCGTCGAGGGCACGCTCCAACTTGACGCCACGGATGACACGGGCGCGGCGCCATGACCCTCGACACCCACAACGGCGCCGCACTCCTTGCCCTCGCCGTCTTCGCCCACGCCTGGGCCGGGCGGCTCCAGGGCCCGCCGGCGGTGCTCAGCGCCATCGGGTGGGTGATCCACGTGCTCACGGTGGTGGCGCTGCTCGTGGTGTGGGTGCGGTGACGCCATGGCCCGCCTACTCAGCTCGACCGTCTTCATCACGCCCGAGCAGGACGCCGTGCTCCGGGCGCTGTCCCAGCGTACGGGCGTGACCGTGGCGGCGTACATCCGCGAGGGTATCGCCCTGGTGCTGGCGCGGTACGCCGACGATGCGCTCGAGGCGCTCCAGGCGGCGCGGGCCCAGCGAGGAGCGCGCTGACCCAATGTCGCCCCGCCGCACCGCCGCCGCCGCAGTCATTCCGCCTCGCGCGGTCCGCCCCGAGGGTCACTTTGCCTTCGACCTGAAGACCATCCCGGCGACGCCCACGCACTGCCGGTGCGGCACCGAGCTCGAGCCGCTCCGGCGGTATGCGGGGATGTGCCAGCGGTGCGTGGCGCGCTGGATGCGGCGGCGGGCCAAGCGCCCGGCGCCGGCGCGGCTGCGGATGCGGGTGGTGCGGCGCTACGTGCGGGCGGGCGTGAAGTACGTGGTGGTGCAGTGCGGGTGCGGCGCGGGGCGGCGGACGATGCGCGCGGCGACGTACGACACGCAGCGCCCGCAGTCATGCAATCGGTGCCGGCTGCGCGATGTGGACCGGCACGGGTTTGAACCGGAGATGCGTGGAGGGGGGGGCGGGCGATGACGCACGGGACCGAGGACGAGGACACGCGGCCGCACCTGACCGTGCTGCGCTTGGGCGACGAGCTCCGGCAAGCGCACGACCAGTTCGGCATTCTGATCGGCGAGCGCGACGACTTGGCCGCCGAGCTCGCCCGAGCGCGCGAGCGGCTCGAGCACTTGCGCGAGGTGGCGGTGGCGTTCGCCTTCGTGGCGGTGTCGGCCGAGCCCACGCTGCGCTCGGCCCGCACGCTCGAGCTGCTGCGCGAGCGGTGCAACGAGTGCCGCCCGCCGGACGCGGCCGCGCTGAAGCCGGGGCTGTGGCCATGAGCGGCGCGCGTATGCCAGGGACGCGCCGGCCCAATCACACCGGCACCATCAAGCGGCACCGGCTCGCGGCGGGCGGCATCAGCTACCACGCCGCGCTGCAGGGGAAGTTCGTGGGCAGCTTCGAGTCGTACGCCGCCGCCGAGCGCGGCATCGAAGCCGCCCGCGCCGGGCACGACCACTGCCGCCACGAGGAGGCCGACCATCATGGAACCGATTGACGCTGACGACGTGCCTGCGGACGTGGAGATGGGGTTGTGTCCTGCGTGCGGCGTGAGCATTCCGCGCGTGTGGGAGGACTCGGTGGTGTGCGAAGGCGGCGGGCATCACACCGTGCCGCTGCGCCCGGTCCCGCCGCCGCCCGTGGTACCCGCGGCGCCCGGGCCGAGCCGCGCCGAACTCGAGCGCGAGTGGCGCGGCGCGCTGTGGGTCTTCGTGGTGCTCGCGGCCGCCGTGATCGTGGGCTTGTACTGGGTGGGGCGGTCGTGACGTACACCAACAAGGACCTGCGCGCCCAGGGCGTCGATGAGGCCGCCATCACGTGGCGCGCGTGGCGTCGGAGCATGTACATCACGCAGGCCGAGGCTGCAACGATGGCCGGCGTGCCGTGTGATTGGCTTCGGGATGTCGAGACCGGGCGCTTGTCGCCGGCTCGCCGGCCCGAGCGGATGGCGGCGCTGCGTGCGCTGATGGCGCGCTGGCCCGAGGGGCGGGTGCACAAGTGAAGCGCTACGACCCGATCGAGGTCGCCGAGGCGCTGCGCTGCTGCGTGCGGGGCATCTTCACGCCCCACGACCAGCTCGTGCTGGGCGGCGAGGTCGTGGCGCTGCGCGAGCAGGCGATGACCGCCATGGTGTGCCCCGAGCACGCCATCATCATGTACATCGCGCCGGGCTCCGAGAAGCTGCAGTGCTGGCACTGCAACGAGGGCCGGCGCCTGCGCGAGGAGGTCGACGGGTTGCGGGCCGCGCTGCGTGCGGCCACCGACTGCCCCGAGTCGCGCAACGGGCGGTGCTGGTACCGGGTGCACACGCAGATCGAGCTCGAGCGGCTGCGCACGGAAAGGGTCGGGTGAAGCCCGTGGCGATTGGACTCGTCTTGCTCGGGTTGGTGGCACGCGTGCACGCGTGGTTCGCGCCGACGCCGGCGCCGCGGTACCACGTCCCGCAGCGCATCGTGCCGCGGTACGTCGCTGAGATGGGCGAGTGCGCGACGTGCGGCCGGCCGCGGGCGCGCGCGACCGAGCGGTGCACGGGCGAGCGCTGGGCGGCGGGGCGCGTGCAGACCTCGCAGTGCGCCGTGCTGTTCAAGCACCGCCGGGCGGTGGTCGAGTCCGCGCTGTTTATTCCGGGGTGCGAAATCTGCGACGCTGGAGGCGACCATGGCGACCACGCCGCGTGACCGACCCACCCGCCCGCTCACGGTCGAGGTCAACATGGCGCTCGGCAAGGTCGCGCACGCCGGGCCGACGTCGTCGACCGAGCACGCCGAGCTCCTGCTGGCGGCGCGCGTGCTCGAGGGCGAGGTGCGCGCGGTGCGCGCCGAGCTCGCGCGGGTGCGCGACGACACCGGGCCTGACTGCGCGGCGTGCGGCGCGGACGTGCTCGGCGCCGACCCGGCGTGCGCTATGTGCTCGCTCATGCGGGGCCGGGCGTGACCGACGAGCTACCCGCCGAGGCGATGCTGGCGCTGCTCGCGCTGTGCATCGGTGCGCGCGCGGTGCTGGCGTCGGCCATCGCCCGGCGGCTGCCGGCGCGGCCCACCCCGGCGATGGTCGCCGGCGTGCTGTGGGCGTCCACGGACGTGGTCTTGGTGCTGATGCTGAGGAGGTTCACGTGAGACGAGCGATATGGGACGCGGTGGTCGAGGCGTGCGTGCGGTGGCTCGTGCTGGCGGTGCTCGCCTGGGTACCGGTGGCGATCGAGTTCTGGTGGGGCGGGGCCGTATGACGACCGAGGCCGCCGCCGCCGAGATGGTCGACACCGCCTCGCTCAAGCCCTGGGGCAAGAACCCCCGCAAGAACGACGGCGAGCCGGTCGCGCGCGTCGCCGACTCCATCCGCCGCTTCGGCTTCGCGGCGCCCATCGTGGCGCGGCTCGAGACCCGCGAAATCATCGCCGGGCACACGCGCTGGAAGGCCGCTCAACTTCTGAAGCTCGACCAAGTGCCGGTGCGGTGGATGGACCTGGACGAGCGGCAAGCGCACCTGCTCGCCTTGGCGGACAACCGGCTCGGTGAGCTCGCCGAGTGGGACACGCCGGAGCTGCACGCTTTGCTGGCGTCGTACGACGTGGGCGAGCAAGTGGTGGCGGGCTGGGGCGAGAAGGACATGCGCGAGCTCGAGCGGCTCGCGCATGGTGACGCCGACCTGCCCGAGGACGAGGTGCCGCCGGTACCGAAGGAGCCGGTGACCAAGTCCGGCGACCTATGGCTACTTGGCAAACATCGGCTGGTGTGCGGCGACTGCACCGACGGGCGCACGGTCTCGTTGGCGCGGGCGAAACTCGAGCCGTTCCTGCTTGTGACTGACCCACCTTACGGCGTGAGCTACGACCCCGAGTGGCGCAAGCGCACGAAGGGGCCCGACGGGAGGGCTCTCTCGAAAGGGCTCGGCGACAAGCGAATGGGCGCGGTGCCGAACGACGACGAGGCGTCGTGGACGGCTGCCTGGAAGCTATTCACCGGCGACGTGCTGTACTCGTGGTGCGGCTCGGTCAACAGCGTGATCGTGGCGGCGGACATCGATTCGTCCGGGTTCGAGCGACGATCGCAGATCATCTGGCGCAAGCCCCGGCTCATCATCGGGCGAGGCGCCTACCACTACCAGCACGAGCCGTGCTGGTACGCGGTGCGGCAGGGCAAGAACGCGCGCTGGAGCGGCGACCGCACGCAGTCGACCGTGTGGGACATCGCGCTTCGGGATGGGCAGGACCAGACCGAGCACTCGACGCAGAAGCCGCTCGAGTGCATGGCCCGCCCCATCCGCAACCACGGGGCATCGGGCGACGTCGTGTACGACCCCTTCTGCGGCTCGGGCACCACGCTCATCGCCGCAGAGCACCTCGGCCGGGTGTGCGTCGCGCTCGAGTTGTCGCCGGCGTATTGTGACGTAATCGTCGAACGCTGGCAGCGCCTCACCGGGGGCAAGGCCACGAGGCAAGGGTGAATTCCCGATGGCAGCTCGCCACACACCGAAAGCGCCGAAGCTCACCAAGGAGGTCGAGGAAACCATCCTGCGTCACATCCGGGCGGGGGCTTTCCTGAAGCACGCGTGCGAGGCCGCCGGCATCGAGGACCGCACGCTGCGCAACTGGATGACGTGGGCCGAGGCCGGCAAGAAGCCGTACATGGCCTTCGCGCAGAAAGTGCTGAAAGCACGCGCCGAGGACGCCATCCGGTCGCAGTCGATCGTCACGCGCGCGCAACTCGGGCACATCGACGGAAACTGGAAGGCGGCCGCGTGGTCGCTCGAGCGCAAGCACCCGAAGCAGTACGGCCAGGCGGCGATGCTGGCCGCGGTGACCGTGCGCGGCGGCGGCGTGGCCGGCGCCACGACTAACACCGGCGACGAAGGCGAAGATGGAGCCAGCACCACGGTCCAGTTCTACCTCCCGAGCAACGGGCGGCGACCGCAGGACGACGACGGCGAGGCGTAGCGCCCGCTTGCGCATCGGCCCGCAGCCGGGCCCGCAGGAGCGCTTTCTCTCCTCGCGCGCCGACATCGTCTTCTACGGCGGCGAGGCGGGATCGTCCAAGACCGCCGCCCTCGTGCTCGAGGGCCTGCGGTGCCACGACATCCCGAAGTCGGGCGGCATCTTGTTCCGGCGCACCTCGCCGCAGCTCGAGGGGCCGGGGTCGCTGTGGGAGCTGATGCGCGAGTGGTACCCGGCGCTCGGCGCGCGGCTTACGGAGTCGCCGGTCCTGAAGGCGGTGTTCCCGAGCGGGGCGTCGGTGCAACTCGCTCACATGCAGTACGAGACGACGAAGCTCAGCCACCAAGGCAAGGCGTACTCGTACATCGGCTTCGACGAGTTGACGCACTTCACCGCCGGCCAGTTCTGGTACCTGTTCTCGCGCTGCCGCTCGACCAGCGGGGTGAAGTCGTACGTACGCGCCACCATGAACCCCGACCCGGACTCGTGGGTCAAAACCATGATCGCCTGGTGGCTCGACGAGCGCGGCGAGTACGCGCGGCCCGAGCGCTCCGGCACCGTCCGGTACTTCTACCGCATCGCCGACACGGTGGTGTGGGGCGACACCGCGGCCGAGCTCCGTGCGGCGCACCCCGAGCAGCAGGACCCGCCGACGTCGTTCACGTTTATTTTGGGACGGCTCGCCGACAACAAAATCCTGCTCGCGATGGACCCCGGGTACCGCTCGCGTTTGATGGCGCTGCCGATGGTCGAGCGCGAGCGGCTACTCGGGTCGGGCGCCGGCGGCAACTGGCGCATCAAGCCGGCGGCGGGCCTGTACTTCCGGCGCGGGTGGTTCCGGGTGGTGCCCACGGCGCCGACCGACTTCGTGCAAGTCGTCCGCGCGTGGGACAAGGCGGCGACCCAGCCGACCGCAGCCAACCCCGACCCGGCGTGGACCCGCGGCGTCAAGATGGGCGTCACGCGCTCGGGCCGCTTCGTGGTGCTCCACCTCGAGTCGCTCCGGGGCTCGCCGGCCACGGTCCTGGAGACCATGCAGCGCATCGCGTCGCAGGACGGCAAGCGCGTCAAGGTGCTGCTGTGGCAGGACCCGGCGCAGGCCGGCAAGGTCGACATGTCGCTGTCGAAGGGCTTCCTCATCGGCTACCACGTCGAGTCCGAGGTCGCGCGCGAGGACAAATTAGTGTACGCGGGGCCGTTCTCGACGCAGGTGGAGGCGGGCAACGTCGACGTGCTCGAGGGCGCGTGGAACGAGGAGTTTTTCTCCGAGCTCGAGTCGTTCCCCGACGGCCGGCACAAGGACATCACCGACGCGTGCTCGCGCGCGTTCCAGGGTCTTGCCAAAGCCGGGGTGCTCGCATACCAGCGGGCCATGGCCACCGTGTCCCTGGAACTGGCCTCGATGGGCTGACCGCGCGTGGGCATCGTCAAAGAGCTCGTCACCCGCGCCGACTCCTGGGTCAACGCCATGACCGGGTTGGGCACGCTGCGCGACAAGCTCACGCACGCGCAGGTGGTGCCCGGCTCAAAGCTCACCGACCTGCAGCTCGAGGCGCTGTTCAACGACGACGACGTGGCCCGGCGCGTGGTCTCCAAGCTGCCACGCGAGGCCACCCGGCGCGGGTTCAAGATCGTGCTCGAGGGCGACGACGAGGCCGACGAGGACGAGGACGAAGCCGCGGACGTGGTGCGCCAGATGGAGGAGTGGTTCCAGCGCCTCGACGCCATGCCGAAGCTCCGGGACGGGTGGATATGGGCCCGGCTGTACGGCGGCGGGTCGGGCGTGTTCGTCGGCGCCGACGACGGCCGGCAGGTCACCGAGCCGCTCAACGAGGCGGGCATCCGGTCGATCGAGTTTTTGAACGTGCTCAAGCGCCCGCAGCTGTCCGTGAAGTCGCGGTACACCGACGTGCAGGCGCCCAAGTTCGGCGAGCCCGAGGTGTACACGGTCAACCAAGCCGCGGTGGCGCTCGCGCCCCGGGCCGGCATCGACATCCACGAGTCGCGGCTGATTTTGTTCGACGGCGCCATGACGGCGCGTATGACGATGGACTCGCCCTCGGGCTTCGACGACTCCGTGCTGCAGCCGGCGATGGCGGCGCTGCAGCAGACCGCCACGGCCTGGCAGTCGATCGCGCACCTGATGACCGACGCCTCCCAGGGCGTGCTCAAAATCGCGAACTTGGTCGACCTGGTGGCGGCCGACGGCGCCGACACGCTCCGGTCCCGGGTGCAGCTGATGGACATGGCGCGCTCGGTGTGCCGGGCGATCTTGATCGACGCCGAAAAGGAGTCGTTCGAGCGCGTGGCGACGTCGTTTTCCGGCCTGTCCGACGTGATGGACCGGCTGATGCAGCGCATGTCGTCGGCGGCCGACGGCATGCCGGTGACGCTGCTGTACGGGCGCTCACCGGCGGGCATGAACGCCACGGGCGAGTCCGACATCCGCGGGTGGTACGACACCGTGGCCGAGGCGCAGTCGGACGAGTTCAAGCCACGGCTCGAGCGCCTGCTCCGGCTGCAGTTCCTGGCCAAGGACGGGCCCACGCGCGGGCGTGTCCCCGAGCAGTGGTGCGTGGAGTTCCACCCGTTATGGCAGCCGACCGACGCCGAACTCGCCGCGACGAAGAAGGTCACCGCTGACACGTACGTGGCGCTGGTGGGCGCCCAAATTATGACCGACGCCGAGGCCGGGCTCGGGCTGGCGGCGGACTTCCCGACGATCGACGTGGACGCCCGGCAGGAGCTCGCCGACGCCGACGCGGACGAGGGCCTGCGGCCGCGCGAGGTGAACGTGCCGCCGCCGCCGGTGGACCCCGAGGGCGGCGGACCCGAGGGCACGGAGGGCGGCAGCAAGGGCAAGGGCCCAAAAGGCCGAAGCGATAGCGGGCAGCCGCGTCACCCGGCGGGCTCGCCCGAAGGCGGGCAGTTCGCGTCGACGGCCTCGGCGGGCAGCGGACGTAGCGGGCACGACCCGTACCCGGGTAAGGCGCTGCGCGACCTGGACCGAGCGGACTTCGACGCGCCGGTGCCGAACCCGGCGGTCAAGGGGTTTGCGGCTGGCAACGAGGAGATCAACCTCGAGGAAAGCGAGCACTACCAAGAGCGTTTCTCGAAGTTCGGCGCGGTCTTGGCGGCTAACCCCGATGCGACCGTTGATGATCTAATGCGCGAGGTGTACCCGGAGTCGCGCGCGGCGATGGAGGATTGGACGGGGCTGTGGATTCAGTCGTCCTCGGCGGCGATGGGCGACATTCGCGACGGGATGGTGGCCGACAATCACTTCTTTCACGACAACTACGCGGCGACACAGGTGGCGCTGCGAGCCCAACTTCCACAGCTGCAGAGGGACGGCGTCGTGGACGCCGACGGCTACGTCACGCTGTACCGTGGTGTGAAGACGGCGCACGGATCGAAGCAGGTCGGCGAGCTGCGCGCCGCTTTCGAGACGGGCGACGGGGCGGCGCAGTTGGCCACGCACGAGGCATCGTCGTGGTCTACGCGGCCGAGCGTCGGCCGACATTTCGGCAGGCCGGGCGGCGTCGTGGTTGTCACCAAACTGCACTACTCACGCATGTTCGCAACTCACCGGACGCAGGGTGACGGGCTGCCTCGGAAGTACGAGTCCGAGTGGATAGCGCTCAACTTGGATGGAGCCCCGATGACCGTGCACAAACACGTCGACATGCGGGACGGGTGACCGATGGCGCGGGAGCTCACATCCGGGCCGTTGCGTGGTGTCACTATGGGCTGGAGCGTGCCGTCGCACGGGCTGACGGTCGTCGAATGCGATGACGCAAACGACGATTGGTTGTGCACGCTGCGCCGGGAGCGTCTAGCCGGTGGCGGCGTCGAGCGCTCCGACGCCCAGGCGCGTGAGCCGGCGGGGTCGCCCAAGGGCGGGCAGTGGGCCGGCGGTGGCGGCCGCTCGAACACCCGGGCCGGCACCGCGCTCGCCGCACGCCAAGCGTACCTCGCCACGTCGCGCCAGCGCCTGAAGGCCGCCGGCACGCCGGCCGAGCAAGAGCACGCGCGGGCGGTGCTGCGCGAGGAGCGGCGCGCGCTGGGCAAGGCCGGTGCCCGGCCGGGCGACCACGAACTCGAGGCCGCCCGCCGCGGGTTGGACGACGACACGCTCGACGCCGACGCCAAGCACGAGCGGGAGAACCAGGTGCTCGCGGTCGTCGAGGCGCGCGGCTCGCAGGCCGAGGTGGTGGCGACGGTGACCGAGTTCCACGCGGCCAACACCAACGAGGGCACGCTGCGGCGGGAGTACAGCGCGCAGCTCCGAGACCTGGAGGCCGAGGGCTACGAGGGCGAGGCGCACAAGGAGGCCACCGCGTACGTCCGGGAGCACATCGCCAGCGAGCGCGACACGGCGCTCGAGCGACTCGGCGACCTGGCGCCGAACCGCGATTTCGAGCGCCCGCGCGCCACCGCCCAGTACCTGCACCGCGTCGCCAAGGAGCGCGTACGGGCCACGCACGCGGCGGCCGTCGCTCGGCTCAAGCAGATTGCGGCCGAGACGGCGGCGCGTCGCCGGGGCGATGCCGCTGAGCGCGGCGACGCTCAGGCCCGGGTGCCGGCGGGG
>Ga0190274_10000783_pt1 | contig 18500 bp, 19 predicted proteins | sample Popmic531T_FD_133002 | JGI IMG/M metagenome (GOLD analysis project Ga0190274, IMG submission 133002) | Populus adjacent soil microbial communities from riparian zone of Yellowstone River, Montana, USA - 531 T | ecosystem: Environmental > Terrestrial > Soil > Riparian zone | place: USA: Montana... | reverse complement strand
GTGGGGCGTTACCGTGCTGCATCCGGGTCCTCCTTGAGGTCTTGGGCGTCGAACACCCACAGCCTCTCGGCGGGCCCGGATCTATCTCATGGCGTTCGGAACGTGGTGAGGCACGTCAACTAGTCTGCGCCGCATGGGCGTCGTCTACGCGATCTCGAACCAGAAGGGCGGCGTCGGCAAGACGACCACCGCGGTCAATGTCGCCGCCTGCGTCGCCGCCTCAGGCGCGCAGACGCTGCTGGTCGACCTCGACCCCCAGTGCAACGCCACCGTCGCCCTGGGTGGCGGCCGCGACATGCACCCTTCGTCTTACGACTGCCTCACTGGAGACGTCTCGGTTGCCGAGGCGGCTCGCCCCGCCGGGCCGGACAACCTCTGGCTGGTCCCGGCCAACCGCGACCTCGCCGGCGCTGCGGTCGAGCTGCCGCGGATCGAGGGCTCCGAGACGCGGCTGCGCGAACGGCTCGGCCCGGTTCGCGAGCGCTTCTCCTACACCCTGCTCGACTGCCCGCCCTCGCTCGGCCCTGTCAGCGTCAACGCCCTCACCGCGGCCGATCGGGTGATCGTGCCGGTCCAGGCCGAGTACCTGGCCCTCGAGGGCTTGGTCCAGTTCCTCGACACGCTGGCGACGATCCGCCGCGAGCTCAACCCGGCGCTGGAGGTGTCGGGGCTGCTGGTCACCATGCATGACGAGCGCACCCGCTTGGCGCAGGACGTCGAGCGCGAACTGCGCCAGCACTTCCCCGAAATGGTCTTCGAGACGGTCATCCCACGCAGCGTCAGAGTCGCCGAGGCGCCGAGCTATGGTCTGCCCGTGACCGAGCACTCGCCCCAATCCCGCGGCTCCGAGGCCTACCGAGCACTCGCCAAGGAGCTCGTACAGCGTGGCTGAGAGCCCAGTCGTATACGCGGAGCCCCCGAATGGGCTCTAACGCGACCAAACGCGGCCTCGGCAGCGGCCTGGCGGCGATCTTGCCGGAGGCGGTCGCCGCCGAGGCGGGGGAGCTGCACGAGCTGCCAGTCGAGCTGATCAAGCCGAACCCGAACCAGCCGCGGACCAAGATCGAGCCCGAGTCGCTCGCCAGGCTCGCCTCCTCGATCGAGGCGAACGGGATCGTGCAGCCGCTGCTCGTCCGCCCCCTCCCCGACGGCAGCTACGAGTTGATCGCCGGCGAGCGCCGCTGGCGCGCCGCGCAGCAGGCCGGCCTGGCCAAGGTCCCGGCGCTGGTCCGCGATCAGGAGCGGGCGGAGCGACTGCAGGTGGCGCTGATCGAGAACATGGTGCGCGAGGATCTCAACCCAGTCGACGAGGCGCGTGCCTGCGCCGCTCTGGTCGACGAGCTCGGCCTCTCCAAGGAGGAGCTGGCCCGCCGCGTCGGCCGCAGCCGTCCAGCGGTCTCAAACCTGATCCGCCTGCTCGACCTTCCCGACGAGGCGATCACGCTGCTCGAGTCGGGTGAGCTCAGCGAGGGTCACGGCAAGGCACTGCTCGCTGCCGAGGGCAATGACGTCCGCCGCCGCCTCGCCCGCGACGCTGCGCGGGGGGGCTGGTCGGTTCGCGAGACCGAGAGCCGGGCCAAGCTGGCTGGCCAGCCAAAGAAGGCGAGAGGAAGTTCCAGGGCCCATCTCGGGCCGGAGGAGGCCGCCGCGATGCGGGACGCGGCCGACAAGCTCGAGTCCGCTCTCGGCCACGAGGTCAAGGTGCGTCCCAGGGGAGGGGAGATCGCCGTCGAGATCCGCTTCGAGGACCTCGACGAAGCCCTCGCCCTCGCCCGCGGTCTCGAGCGCGGCCGACGCTGAGCACCGCCGCCTTTCGGCCCGGATTGCCCCGCTATCCTTCGGCTTTGGCTGCGGGCGATTAGCTCAGTTGGTTAGAGCGCGTCTCTGATAAGGACGAGGTCCCTGGTTCGAATCCAGGATCGCCCACTCGTGCAACAGATGCAGATCTACGGTGTCAGCTTTGACATGGTCGGCAAGCAGCCGATCGTCTTGCTGAAGACTGTTGACAGCAACAAGTTCCTGCCGATCTGGATCGGCCATCCGGAGGCGGCGGCGATCCTGATGAAGCTGCAGGGGGCCTCGACGCCGCGGCCGATGACGCACGACCTGCTCTCCGACCTGCTCGAGCAGCTCGACGCCAAATGCGAGCGCGTCTCGGTGACCGAGCTGCGCGACAACACCTTCTACGCCTCGATCACGGTTTCGATCAACGGCACCGAGATGGAGATCGACTCGCGGCCCTCCGACGCCCTCGCCCTCGCCGTCCGCGTCTCGGCGCCGATCTTCGCCGACGAGAACGTGATCGAGGAGTCCGCGATCGAGTTCGAGCACGATGTCGAGGACACCGAGGAGGTCGTCGACAAATTCAAAGAGTTCCTCGACGAGGTCACCCCCGACGACTTCGCCCACGGCGACGACTCCTAGGCCCGAGCGGGGGCCAGCGCCAGCTCGAGGATCTTCTCGACCAGCTGCTCGAACGACATCCCCGCCGCCTCGGCGGCCTGGGGGAGGAGGCTGGTGTCGGTGAGCCCGGGGATCGCGTTGACCTCGAGCACCTGCGGGCCGTCGGGGCCGAGGATCAGGTCGACGCGGGAGAAGCCCGAGCAGCCGAGCGCCTCGTAGGCCCCCAGCGCCGCCTCGGTGACTGTGGCCGTCTCATCGCCACTCAGCTCGGCCGGGCAGACGAACGCGGTGCGGCCGATCTCGTAGCGGGCTTCGAAGTCGTAGCTGTCGCCGGCGCGCGGGATCGCCTCGACCACCGGCAGCGGCTCGCCGCCGAGCACGCTGACCGCGAGCTCGCGCCCGTTGACGAAGCGCTCCAGCAGGACCCGGCTGTCGTAGCTGAAGGCGGAGACGAGCGCCTCGGGGACGTCGAACCAGTTCTCGGCGAAGCGGACGCCCAGCGCGGAACCACCGCGGCTCGGCTTGACCACCAGCGGGAAGCCGAGGCGCTCCTCGAGGTCGCCGAGCGCGTCGGCGGCCCCCAGCTCGCGGAAGGCGGTCTCGTTGAAGGCGAACCAGTCCGGCGTCGGGACTCCCGCCGAGCGCAGCTCGTGCTTGGCGAGAACCTTGTCGATGCAGCGGGCGCAGGCGGCAACGCCGGGACCGGTGAAGGGGATTCCGAGGATCTCGAGCAGCTCCTGTGCGGTGCCGTCCTCGCCACCCGGGCCGTGCAGGGCGACGAAGGCGACGTCTGGCTCGCCAGCCGCCAGCCGCTTGACCAGATCGCCCTCGGCTTCGAGCGGCAGGACCTCGTGGCCGAGACGCTCCAGCGCGTCTTCGACCCGGGCGCCCGAGCGCAGCGATACACCCCGCTCGAGTGAACGGCCGCCTTTGAGCACCGCGACCTTCATCCGCCGGCCTCGCCGGTCTTTCGGAAGGGAACCACGTTCTCTCCGTCCGCCGGCTGCGACTTCGATGCGCTCGGTGCCGCGGGTCGCTCGCCGGTCAGGGCGCCGTACAGCTCGACCTGCTCGTCGATCACCTTGCCGATGCGGCGGATGCCCTCGCGGATCTCGTCCTCCGTGCCGGCGGAGAAGTTGAGGCGCATCGAGTTGCGACCGCGCCCGTCGACGTAGGCGGCCTGGCCGGGGACGAAGGCGACGTCCTCGCGCAGCGCCTTCGCCAGCAAGTCGCTGGTGTCGATGTAGGGCGGCAGCGTCGCCCAGATGAAGAGGCCGCCGTCCGGTTCGGTCCAGGTCGCCTGAGGGGGGAAGTAGCGATCGAGCGCCGCGACCATCGCGTCGCGACGGCCGCGGTAGATCCCGATCAGGCTCTCGATGTACTCGCGCCAGCGCCCTTCGGCGAAGTACTCGCGCACGAAGTACTGGGTCAGGGTCGAGGTGCAGAGGTCGGCGGCCTGCTTGCCGAGCACGACCTTCTCCATCACCGGCGGCGGCGCGACGGCCCAGCCGAGGCGGATGCCGGGGGAGAGGATCTTCGAGAAGGTGCCGATGTAGACGACGAAGTCGCCGCCGTCGAGCTGGTACAGCGGCGGCAGCGGATCGCCGCCGAAGCGGAGCAGCCCGTAGGGGTTGTCCTCGACGACGAGCAGCTCACGCGCGCGGGCCAGCTCCACCAGTCGCTGGCGTCGCTGCAGCGACATCGTCACCCCGGCTGGGTTCTGGAAGGTCGGCACCGAGTAGATGAACTTGGGGCGACGTCCTTCGATGTCGAGCCGCTCCAGCGTGTCCTCGAGTTGGTCGATCTTCATTCCCGCGCCATCGCACTCGATCTGGATCGTCTCGGCCTCGTAGCTGCAGAAGACCGGAATCGCGCCCGGGTAGGTCGGCGCCTCGCAGATCACCGCGTCGCCGGGGTCGACCAGCGTCTTGCAGAGCAGGTCGATCGCCTGCTGGCCGCCGGTGGTGACGATCACGTCCTCGGGGTCGGGAAGCATTCCCTCCGCGCCCATCACCTCGACGATGCAGTCGACGGTCTCGCGAAAGCCCTCGGTCGGCCCATACTGGAGCGCCTCCGCGGCCGACTCCTGGGCGATCCGGGTCATCTGCGCGGCGAAGGCCTTGGGCGGGAAGGTCGAGGTGTCGGGCAGGCCACCGGCGAGGGAGATCACGTCCGGCCGCGCCGTCACGGCCATCAGGTCCCGCATCGCCGAGGAGCGCATCACCCGCGTGCGCTCGGCGAAGAGACCGGCATAGCGCTCCAGGTCGCTGCGGCTGGCGTGGGCGCGTCGCCGCTGGGGCGGGTCGGGCATGCGAATAGTGTTGCGGATCGGCACCGACCCGCCGGGGGAGTTAGGTTTTCGGCGTGGGATCCTTCTCCGGCATCTGCCTCGAGCTCGGCATCGGCATCGCGATCGGGATGCTCGCCGGCACGACCGGCACGCACGGCTCCGCCCGTGGCCGGATGACGATCCTGGCCGGCGTCATCGCCTTGGCGATCGGCTTCCTGCTCGCCGGCAGCGCCGATGTCAGCGGCCCGGCCGGCGCCTTCTTCTGCCTCGCGGGCGCCGTCTTCGCCTGCCTCCTCGTCAGCGACATCGTCAGCTCCGCGGGGCGGCGCGAGGGCAGTGGCGGCGGTGCCCTCGCCTTCCTGGTCTCATTGGCCGCCCTCGTCGTCGTTGCGATCGCGATCCTGATCTCACCGGCGATCCTGCTGATGGTCGCGGCCTTGGCCTGGCTCGGCATCTCCCGACGCCGCCGCGCCCAGCGCAAGCACGCCGGCCTCCGCGTCCTCCGCTAGCTCGCCGGCCCGGCGCCGCCGTCCAGGATCATTGCCGGGATGACCCCTCGCAAGCTGGTCCTCACCTACGTCGACTCGCTGCGCACGGACATGCTCCAGCGCGCGGTCGAGGAGGGGCGGGCGCCCACCTTCGGCGCCCTGCTGGAGCGGGGCGTGCTCGTTCCCGATTGCGTCTCCAGCTTCCCCTCGGTGACCCCCGTCGCCTGCGCCGAGATGGTCACCGGCGTGGCGGCCGACGGGCACTGGATCAGCGGGATGAACTGGTACCACCGGCTCGAGCGTCGCTACGTCGAGTACGGCTCCTCGCTCGAGGCGAGCCGTGCCTTCGGGGTCTTCCGCACCCTCTACGACCTCGTCTACAACATGAACCTGGCCCACCTCAATCCTGGCATCGAGACCCTGTTCGAGCGCCTCGACGACGCCGACCTGCGCACTGCCTGCACGCCGTTCCTGATCTACCGGGGGCGCCATCGCCACCAGGTCTCGCTCGAGGGACTGCTGCGCCGCGCGGTCGACGCCACCCGGCTCAAGTTCCGCCACCACACCTGGGGCCCGGGCGAGCTCTTCTACGGAGACCTCTACGCCAGCCGCGAGGTGCCCTGCAAATCGACCTCGATCCCGGGCAACCGCGATGGCTACTCCGCCTGCTGCGCGGCGGAGCTGGCAAAAGACGACGGCTTCGACTTTCTGCTCTTCTCGCTGCCCGACAACGACAACTACTCGCACCGCTTCGGCCCGGAGGCGAGCGTCGAGTCGATCGCCAAGGCGGACCACTGCTTCACCAAACTGGTCGAGGCGAGCGGTGGCCTCGATGCCTTCCTCGCCGAGCACGCGCTGATCCTGCTCGGCGACCACGCGCAGACGCCTGTGCAGCGCGGCCTGCCCCTTGCGGAGTTGCTCGCCCGCGAGTGGTCGGTGCTGCGGCCCTCGGAGTCTCAGCCGGAGCAGGCACAGCTTGCGGTCAGCCCGACCGGGCGAGCCGCGCACGTCTACCTGCTGCCGGCCGACGGCGACCGCGCGGACCCCGAGCGGGTGCGCCAGGCGCTGGCCGAGATCGAAGGGATCGACCTGGTCTGCTTCATGGACTCCGGCGACGGTTCGCCGCTGCGCCGCGCGGAGCCGGGCACTCCCGGCAGCGCCGCGGTGGCGGTGGTCGAACGCGCCGGGCAACGCCTCAGCTTTGGCCCCGGCACCGCCATCGCCGACCTTCGCGGCGGCCACTGGCGGGTTGAGGGGGACCTCGAGGTGCTCGAGGCGAGAGTCGAGGACGGGCTCCTGCGCAGCGAGGCCTACCCGGACCCGTTGACCCGGATCTGGGCGGCGCTGACGGGCCCTCATGCCGGCGACTTCATCCTCTCGCTGGCGGAGGGCTACGAGGCGGTCGACTGGGGCGGAGTCACCCACGCCGGCGGCGGCAGCCACGGCTCCCTGCTCGCCGGGGATTCGCTGATCCCGCTGCTTTTCGTCGGCTGCGGCCCAGACGACCCGGGCGAGCGAGAGCAGTGGGCGCTGCGGGACGTGGCTCCGGTGGTGCTCGAGCACTTCGGACTGCGATGAGGGACAGAGCCGCTCTGTGCCTCCTGGTTCTTGTGGCGCTTGTGATGCCGGGGGCCGCCTCGGCTCAGGTGGGAGCTTCTGGGGCGACGCGGGCCGCTGACCGTGATCCCAACGTCATTGAGGAGCGGCGCGAGAACGGGGGGCTCACGCACAGCGCTGACATGGTCGACGGCAACTGGGAGGTTGCCTACTTCGCCGATGGAAAGGAGGTGGCGCTGGTCCTCGTCGATCCCGATTCGGGTGCGGTGCGCGAGTCGTGGACCGGCTACCAGGTGGCCTGGAAAATGGCTCGCGGGTATTCCGGCGCCTTCGGCCACAAGCTCAACGCGCCCTATGTCTTCCTGCCCCTCTGCGCGATCTTCCTGCTCGGCCTGGTCGACTGGCGGCGGCTGCGGCGAGTCGCCAACCTCGACCTGCTCTTCCTCCTCGCCTTCGGCATCTCCCACGTCTTCTTCAACCGGGCGGAAATCGGCCTCTCCGTTCCGCTCCAGTACCTCCCGCTCGTCTACCTCTTCGGCCGAGCCCTCTGGATCGGCCTGCGTGGGGCGGGGGAGGGGCTCCGCCCAGTCTGGTCACCCACCTGGCTGCTCGTCGCCGCGCTCTTCCTGGTGGGTTTCCGGGTCGGCCTCAACATGGCCGACTCCGGCGCGATCGACGTCGGCTACGCCGGTGTCGTCGGCGCCGACCGCACCGCCCACGGCGAACCGGTCTACGACAACTTCCCCAGCGACGTCTCCCAGGGTGACACCTACGGCCCGGTCAATTACTACGCCTACGTCCCCTTCGAGCGAATCTGGCCCTGGTCGGGCACCTGGAACGACCTCCCCGCTGCCCACGCCGCCGCCGTCTTCTTCGACCTAGCCACCTTCGCCCTCCTGATCTTCCTAGGCCGCCGAATCCGCCCCGGCCCCGAGGGAAGCAAGCTGGCCGCCACCCTAGCCTTCGGCTGGGCCGCCTACCCGTACACAGCGTTCGCCCTCCTCTCGAACTCAAACGACACCCTGGTGGCGATGTTCCTGGTAGCCACCCTCCTGGCCCTGGCGAGACCAGCGACCCGAGGTGTAATGGCGGCCCTGGCCACCTTCGCCAAGTTCGCCCCAGTGGTATTGGTCCCAATGCTCGCCACCTATGGACCAAAACGCCTTAGGTTCACTATTGCCTTCGTCGTCACAGCCGCGGCCGTAATGCTCTGGCCCACCCTAGACCCGGGCCTCCACACCTTCTACGACCGCACCATCGCCTACCAGGCCGGCAGAGACTCACCCTTCAGCATTTGGGGCCAAGTCCCCTCCCTGGAACCCCTCCGCATAGCCATCCTGGCCACAGTCGCCGCCCTCGCCCTGCTGTTCGCAATCCGCCCCAAGGAAAAGAACCTCACCCAAGCAGCAGCCCTGGCTGCGGCCCTCCTGATCGGCGTGCAGCTAACCATGCACCACTGGTTCTACCTCTACATAGTTTGGTTCTACCCGCTCCTCCTCGTAGCTATGGCGTCCCTGAAAAGGGAGTCGGGTACCCGACTCCCCACCCGGTTACGAGCTAATGAGGAGGAGCAGGCACCATCACCGATGTAATCGAGTCAGCGAGCCCCTGGTCGTTCACATCGACCACAGCCCCCATAACCCACACATCCTCTTCCGCCGTCTCAAACTTAACTGGCATCTGCGTAATCATCTGCTCGAGGATCAACTCCGGTTTCACACCAAGCACACTGGTCCGCGACCCCGTCATCCCCACGTCGGAAATGAACGCCGTCCCCTGTGGCAACACCCGCGCATCGGCCGTCGGCACGTGCGTGTGAGTGCCGAGCACGCCGGCGACCCGCCCATCGAGATGCCACCCCATCGCCACCTTCTCGCTGGTCACCTCGGCGTGGAAGTCGACGATCGAGAAGTCGCACTCGATCTTCTCGAGGATGCTGTCGACCTCGTGGAAGGGTGAGCGGGCAACCCTGAGGCCGATCGCGCCGCTGAGGTTGATCACGCCGACCCGTCTACCTCCGGCCTCGACGACGGTGTAGCCGCGACCGGGGTTGGCGTAGGGATAGTTGGCCGGGCGCACCACCCGATCGCTGCGGTTGAGGAAGCTGTAGACCTCTCGATGGCGGTAGACGTGGTTGCCGGTGGTGATCACGTCGGTGCCGGCATCGAAGAGCGCCTTGGCCGTCTTCTCGGTGATCCCCATCTCACCGGACAAGAACTCGCCGGTGACGACGATAAGATCAGGAGCGAAGCGTTCGCGCAATTCCGGCATCGCGGCTTTCAGCCCGCGCCGTCCCGGCCCGCCAACCACATCGCCGATAAAAAGGACCTTCATTGCGATCTGACCCTATCTGCGATATTGGGCCGAGGTGGAGAGATGAGAGAGCGCAGCGACGTTTTGGAGCGGGCGATGGGGTACCCGTACCCGGCTCCCTCGCGTCCCTTTGTCCAGCGGGGCCACCACACTTTCGACCCGGTGGAAGTCGAGGTGAACCGGCGAGAGCGCCAGGCACTTCTCGCCTACGGCTCCAACGCGGCACCCCAGGCGCTCGCCCACAAGCTTGCGCTCAGCGCTGACCCGGTCCTCGTCGTTCCCGCCTGGCTGCACGACTTCGACGTCGTCTACTCGGCCCACATCTCTCCCTACGGCGCGGTGCCGGCAACGCTCCAGCGCAGCCCGGGCACGGCCGCGCGCGTCCACGTCGCCTACATGACCAACGAGCAGATCGTCCTCGTCTCCGCGACGGAGCCGAACTACGAGCCGACCGCGCTCGAGGCCGTCGACTGTCGCCTCGACGACGGTGAAGCTGTGTCGAGTCTCTCCGCCTACATCAGCCGCCACGGTTGCCTCCTCGCCGAGGGCGGCGAGGTTGCCCTCTCCGCCGTGCAGGCAACTGGCCGCAGGTTTGCCGAGATGAGCGAGCCACAGATGCTCGAGCACGTTCGGGCGCTGGCCTGTCCGGAGGAGAGCCTGGAGACGTTCGTCCTCGGCAACGTCACCGATCCCGACCTTGCCGGCACCCGGACCGCCCTGTTGCCACGCCAAGCTCTCCAGCGCCGATGAAACTGGATGCCGGCCGCGAGCCCGTTTTCGCCTTCGATTCCCGCGAGGGGTTCAAGCCGGTCGCGGTCGAGAGCGTCGAGTTCCTGCGGGCAACGCTGGTCCGCCCCGACGGCAGCCAGGGCGCCGCCGTCTCGCTCGATTCTCTGCCGGAGGAGGGTGGGCGGATGAACCTCCCCCCGCAACCGAGCAAGGGGGAAGCCTCGCTGCCGGCCGAGTACCGCAAGGTCGGCTACCGCCGCGTGATGGCGGGGGCCGGACTGAAGTGGGTCCAGTACTGGCTTTGGTACCTCTACAACCCGAAGCGGGTCTTCGTGACCGGCGACCACGAGGGGGACTGGGAGTTCGTCCAGGTCGGCTACGCGGGCGATCTGCCGGTGTGCATGACCTGCTCGCAGCATCACTCGGGCGGCTCGCGCATGTGGTGGGACGTGGAGCTGCGCGACGGCCGCCCGGTCATCTACCCGGCCCTTGGCTCGCACGCCAACTACTTCAAGCCGGTCGAGCAGGTGCCGGAGATCGGCGACACGGGAGACGGCGAGGGCGAGGTGCTGGACTCGATCGAGTGGCGGGAGTTCGGCCCCTGGGCAAAGTGGGGCGGGCGCTGGGGCAATTCGACCGGCGAGGGAAAGTCCCCGCAGTCCCCTGGCAGCCAGGGAGACCGCTGGCATGCGCCGCACCTCTACCACTCCGCCGCCGGCTGTCAGCACTGATCGGGTGCTGACCGGCCGCGCCGATCGACGGTCGCTCAGACCGCGGTGAACCGGCGCAGCGCGAAGCGCGCGAGCAGGCCGTAGCCGGCGATCAGGATCGCCAGGTGCAGGAGGGCCCTGCCGACGCTCGGGCCGGCCGGGTCGAGCGCCCCGCTGATCGCCTGCAGCGCGGGCTTGAAGGGGAAGAGGGCGGCGATCAGCTTGATCGCGTCGTAGAGCTCGGGCCCGACCGTGCCGGAGGGGATCAGGGAGAGGAACGCGACCGGCAGGGTCACCATGAAGGCCAGCAGCGAGACCGCGCGGACCTCGCGCGCTGCCGCACCGAGGGCCGCCCCTGCTGTCCCAAGCGCCGCACCACCGGCGACGATCGCCGCCAGCCAGAGCCCGAAGCGGCTCCAGTGCAGGGGGACGAACAGGGCCAGCCCGGCCAGCATCAGCAGCGTCACCACCAGCCCGACGGCGACGCCGAGGGCGACCTTCTCGGTCAGCAGCGCCGAGCGCGAGACGAGGCCGCGGGTGAGCCGCGGGAAGGCGTTCTCCTCGCGCTCCAGCGCCAGCGAGCCGGCGACCAGCAGCACGGTGACGAAGGCGAGGGTGAAGGTCGCGGCGACGGCGATCGCGAAGACTTCGAGCGGCGGGGCCGAGCCGTTGACGACCTGCTTGTCGACCGCGATCGGCTGCGTGAGGCGGGTCAGCAGCGGTGCCGCGGTGCCGAGGTTGTTGCGGGTGAGCGTGGTGAACTGGAGGACCTGGTCGAGCGAATCGCGCAGCGGCCCGGCGGGCAGCGCCGGCCGCAGCGCGGAGAGGATGCGAGCCGTGTTGCGCAGGCCGAGGATCTGAATCGTCTGGCCGAGCACGGTGAAGCCCCCACCGTTGAGGACGAGCCCCATGAATTTGCCGCCTTCGGCAGCGATCTTTCTCGCGATCGTCAGGTTCGCCTGCGTCAGCAGCGCGTCGATCCGGTCGTTGACCAGGCGGGCCTTGACCGGATCCTCCTCGTTGACGATCACCTCGACCCGCGGGGTGCTCGGGCTCGGGGTCGAGAGCGAGTTGATCCGGTCGACCAGGTCGGCCGGCAGGATCACCGCAGCGAGCACGTCACCCGAGCGCACCTCGCTGACCGCTTCGTCCCGGCTCTTTACGTACACGCACTCGACCCGTTTGCAGATCCGGTCGTTCACCCCGATTTCGGGCAGCTCGGTGGTGCCGACCCTGACCCTCGAATCGCTCGGGACGTCGTTGAGGAAGGCGACGCGCGGCTTGTCGGGAGAGCCCGAGATCGCGAAGCCGACGAGGACCGCGATCAGCACCGGGTAGGCGACCAGCAAGAATGCCTGCAGGGGAGAGCGGCGGAGGATCTGCAGGTCCTTGAGCAGCAGCCAGCGCATCAGTGGCCCCGGTGGTGGAGGAAGGCGACGAAGGCGGTCTCGAAGTCCTGATCGGCGGCCTCGGGCGCCTCCCGCCGCACTGCCTCCCGCAGCCCAGCCGACGACCCGTCGAAGAGCGCCTCCCCGTCGGCAAGCACGAGCAGCCGTCCCCCGTAGCGCTCCGCCTCCTGAATGTCGTGCGTCGAGAAGATCACCGTCGTCCCCCGATCCGCCGCCAGCGCCGAGACGAACTCCCAAAGCCGCGCCCGCTGCCGAGGATCGAGCCCAACACTCGGCTCGTCGAGCAGCAGCACCGAAGGCCGCGACAACAGCCCGATCGCAATATTGATCCGCTGCTGGTTCCCCCCCGACAACCGAGCAACGATCTCCCCCCGCCGCTCCTCCAGCCCAGTCAACTCCAGCATCTCCGCTGTCGACGCCCGCGGATCCTCATGCTTCTCGAGCCGAGCAAACAGCATCAGGTTCTCCTCCACCGTCAACCGCCGATAGAGCGCCGCTTGCTGAGGCACCCACCCAACCTCCCCCTCTGGCACGTGAACTTCACCTTCGTCGGGCCTCGAAATCCCCGCCAAGATCGAAAGCAGCGTCGTCTTCCCAGCCCCGTTTGGTCCAATCACCGCCACCAACTCCCCAGCCGCGGCTTCGAAATCGATGCCACGCAGAGCTTCTCGCTCGCCAAAGCGCTTGACCAGTCCACGCGCCTCGAGCACAGCACCCTTCGTCCCAATCCCCGCATCCATGCCGCCGAAAGCTATCCGTCAGCGGGAATCGCATTGTTAGCCACCGCTTGAGTGGGAGGGCACCCGCGTCCCTCCCTTAAACTCGCCCCCAGTGCCATTCCCCGCCACACGCATGCGCCGCCTCCGGCGCACCGAGCCGCTGCGCGCCCTGGTCCGAGAGACCAACCTCGCCCCCGCGGACCTGATCCAGCCGCTATTCGTAGTCGCGGGAGAAGACGTCCGCGAGGAAATCGACTCGATGCCCGGCATCGAGCGCTTCTCGATCTCCGAGCTGGTCGCCGAGGCCACCGAGATCGCCACCGCCGGCATCGGCGCCGTCCTGCTCTTCGGCATCCCCTCGGCCAAGGACGAGTCCGGCTCGGGCGCCTTTGACGATGAGGGCGTCGTGCAGATGGCGGTGCGGGCGCTGAAGGAGGCCCACCCCGATCTGACCGTGATCACCGACGTCTGCCTCTGCGAGTACACCTCGCACGGCCACTGCGGCTTCGTCCGCGACGGCGAGGTCGACAACGACATCACGGTCGAGCTGCTGGCGAAAATCGCGATCTCCCACGCCGAGTCCGGCGCCGACGCGGTTGCGCCCAGCGACATGATGGACGGCCGCGTCGGGACAATCCGCCACCAACTCGACGAGGAGGGCCACTCCGGCGTGCCGATCGTGGCCTACAGCGCCAAGTACGCCTCCGCCTTCTACGGCCCCTTCCGCGACGCCGCCGAGTCAACCCCCGAGTTCGGCGATCGCCGCGGCTACCAGATGGATCCCGCCAACGCCGCCGAAGCCGTGCGCGAGGCCGAGCTCGATCTGGAAGAGGGCGCCGACATGCTGATGGTCAAGCCCGCAACCCCCTACCTCGACGTGGTGAGGCAGGTCAAGGACGCGACCGCCGCGCCGCTCGTCGCCTACCACGTCTCCGGCGAGTACTCGATGCTGAAGGCGGCCGCCGAGCAGGGCTGGATCGACGAGCGCGCCGCGGTGCTGGAGACCCTGACCTCGATCCGCCGCGCCGGCGCCGACGCGATCGTCACCTACTACGCGAAGGAGGCGGCGGGATGGCTTCGGTGAAGGTGCCCCAGTCCAAGGCCCGCTCCCGCAAGGACGGCGCAGCGATCCCGCTCGACGAGGCCGACAAGCGGCTGATGAACCTGCTCCAGTCGAGCTTCCCGCTCGACCCCGAGCCCTTCGCCCTCGTCGCCTCCGAGGCCGAGCTGGAGCTCGACGACGTTCTCGTCCGCACCAGGCGCCTGCTCGACGAGCGGATCATCCGCGAGATCACCCCGATCTTCGACACCCGCGCGCTCGGCTACGAGTCGATGCTGGTCGCGGCCAAGGTCGACTCCGAGCACCCCCAGCGCGCCGCCAAGATCGTCAACTCCCACCCGGGCGTCTCGCACAACTACCTGCGCACCCACGACTTCAACCTCTGGTTCACGATCGCCACCCCGCCCGACTCCGAGCTCGGCCTCGCCGGCACGCTCGAGGCGCTGATGCGCGACACCGGCGCCGAGTCGATGCGCGAGCTGCCGACCCTGACCCTGTTCAAGATCAACATGAACCTGGAGATGGAGAAGGGCACCGACGCCCTCGCCGCCGCGGTCGAGGCCGCGCCCCCGCGCGAGCTCGAGGCGCAGCCCTACGACGAGCGCGACATCGCCGTGATCCGCGCCCTGCAGGGCCCGATGGAGCCGGTCGAGCGGCCCTACGACGAGGCTGCCGCCGAGCTGGGGATGAGCGCCGCCGAGCTGCTCGAGCACCTCGGCGGAATGGTCGAGCGCAAGCTGCTGCGCCGCGTCGCCGCGATCCTCTTCCACCGCCGCGCCGGCTTCTCCGCCAACGGCATGGGCGTCTGGAAGGTGCCGGAGGAGGAGATCATGGAGACCGGCGGCCGCATGGCCTCCTTCCGCGGCATCTCCCACTGCTACCAGCGCCCCACCTACGAGGACTGGCCCTACAGCGTCTTCACCATGGCCCACGGCCGCTCGAAGGAGGAGTGCGACGCGATCCTCGACTCGATCGCCGAGGAGTGCGGCATGGGACCCGACGACCGCGCCACCCTCTACTCCTCGACCGAGTACAAGAAGATCCGCCTGCGCTACTTCACCGACGACTACCGGCGCTGGGAGGAAGAGCATTCCTAGCGACGAGCGCTCGGCGGAGCTCTACCGCCGCGCGCTGCAGGTCCTGCCCGGTGGCGTCAACTCCCCGGTGCGGGCGATGCGCCAGATCGGCCGCGAGCCGATCTTCATCGAGCGCGGTGAAGGCTGCGAGCTGATCGACGTCGACGGCAACCGCTACGTCGACTGGATCGGCTCCTGGGGCCCGCTGATTCTCGGCCACGCCGATCCCGCCGTGCTCGACGCGATCGGCGAGGCGGCACGGCGGGGGACCAGCTTCGGCGCCGCCACGGCGGCCGAGGTCGAGCTGGCAGAGGAGGTCGCCGCCCGCGTTCCCTCGGCGGAGATGGTGCGGATGACCAGCTCCGGCACCGAGGCGGCGATGAGCGCTCTCCGGCTCGCCCGCGCCGCCACCGACCGCGAGGTGGTGGTGAAGTTCGCCGGCGCCTACCACGGCCATTCCGACGGGCTGCTTGCCGACGCCGGCTCCGGCCTGGCGACACTGGCGATCCCGGCCAGCCCCGGCGTCACCGCCGCCCAGACCGCCGGCACCGTGGTCGTGCCGTGGAACGATCGCGAGGCTGTCTCGCAGGCCCTCGCCGACCACCCGGTTGCCGCCCTGATCGCCGAGCCGATCGCCGCCAACATGGGCGTCGTCCCGCCCGCCGACGGCTTCCTCCAGTTCCTCCGCGCCGCCACCCGCGAAGCCGGCGCGCTGCTCGTCTTCGACGAGGTGATCACCGGCTTCCGCGTTTCCCGCGGCGGCGCCCAGCAGCTCTACGGGGTGGAGCCCGACCTGACCGTGCTCGGCAAGGTGATCGGCGGTGGCCTGCCCGCCGCCGCCTTCGCCGGCCCGCGCGAGCTGCTCGAGCGAGTCGCCCCGGCCGGCGACGTCTACCAGGCCGGAACCCTCTCCGGCAACCCCCTCGCCACCGCGGCGGGCCTCGCGACCCTGCGAGCGCTCGACCCCGCCGCCTACGACCGCCTCGCGGCCCTGACCGACCGCCTCGCGGCCGGCCTCGAGCAGCTCGCCGCGCAACGCCCGCTTCAGATCGCCACAGCGCCCGGCCTGCTCACCCTCTTCTTCAGCGCGGCGCCGGTCGCCGACTTCGCCGGCGCCGCGGCCTGCGACCTCGACGCCCACGCCCGCTTCTGCCGCGCGATGCTCGACCGTGGTGTCTACCTGCCGCCCTCGCAGTTCGAGGCCTGGTTCGTCTCCCTCGCCCACGACGAGGGGGCGATCGACCGCAGCCTCGAAGCAGCGGCCGAGGCGCTCGACGAGGCCCTGCGGTGAGCGAGGCTGGGACTCGGTCCGATCCGCGGCAGGCCCTCCACGTCCTCGCCGCCCGACTCCGCGAGGAGGACACGCCGGTCTCAGGGCACGTGGTCGAGACCGACGAGCGGCCCGTCTTCGGCCTACTCGCGGCTCTCGGCGAACGCGCCGCCGCCGCGCCGGCCGAGTACGCGTTCGTGGTCGAGGCGGTGCGCGAGGGCTACCTGCTGCACTACGGCACGCCACGACTGCTCACCGGGCACGACGAGGATCTCGCCCTGCTCGCGGGCGACTATCTCTACGCGCTCGGCATCGAGCGCCTGGCCGCGATCGGTGACGCTGAGGCGGTCGCGGTGCTGGCCGAGCTGATCGGTCGCTGCGCCCGGCTCCACGCCGAGGGTCGCGAGGGCGAGGCCCCGAGCCTGTGGCGCGCGTCGGCCCTCGCGGTCGGCGGCGGGGACCATGCCGACCGCGAGGCGGCGCGAGTCAATAGACTGAAACCTTCCTGAGGTTGACGTGAGCGACGAAGCGGACAAGCAGAACGGAGCCGAGGCGGCCGGCCGGCCGCAGCGCCCGCAACCGGAACCCCCCGGCTACTTCGAGGGGGAGTCGATGACGCGCCGCCGCGCCTTCACGGTCGCGGTCCAGGGGATCGGCGGCCTCGCCGGCGCGGCGATCGTCCTGCCCGCCGTCGGCTTTGCCGTGGCGCCGATCTTCCATCGCGGCAAGGAGCGCTGGGAGGCGGTCGGCCCGGTCGGCGACTTCGTCGAAGACACCTACCGCCAGGTCGTCTTCACCGAAACCGAGGGAATCGGCGATGCCGGCAAGACCACCGCCTACGTGCGCAAGAGCTCCACCCAGCTCGGCGAGAAGCCGAACGAGATCGTCGCTGTCTCGAATCGCTGTGCGCACCTCGGCTGCCCGGTTCGCTTCGTCGAGGCCGCCGGCAACTTCATCTGTCCCTGCCATGGCGGCGTCTACGATTTTCAGGGCAAGCGGATCGGCGGCCCCCCCGTCCGTCCGCTCGATCAGTTCCAGGCTCGTGTCCGCGCCGGCCAGGTCGAGCTCGGGCCCCGCTTCAGCGTCACCTCACAGCTCGAGCCGGTGCGCGCTCGCGATCCCGGCGAGTTCACCGGCGGCATCTGGGAATATCTGTATCCGCCCCGTCCGTCCACCTTCCCGCCGCCGAGCGGCTGAGGCCTAGCCGACGATGAAGCTCGACTCCCTGATCCCCGCTCCGCTCCGCAAACCGGCCAAACCGGGCGAGGGCAACGGCTCTAAGGGCGCCGCCCCAGCCGATCTGAAGACGGCGCCGCCCGAGCGCCCGTCCGACGCGCAGCGCCTCGGCGACCGCGCCAAGGAGGCGCCCGCCGACGTCCTCGCCTGGGTCGATCAGCGCACCGCCGCCTCCGGCTTCCTCACCGGGATGCTCTACCGCAAGGTGCCGAAGGGGACCAACTGGTTCTACACGCTCGGTTCGGCGACCCTGATCGCCTTCATCGCCCAGGCGACCACGGGCGTCTTCCTGGCGATGTTCTACACGCCGTCGACCACCCAGGCCTACGCGTCGATCGCCCACATCAACAACGACGTCTTCCTCGGCCAGCTCGTCCACGGGATGCACAAGTGGGGCTCGAGCGTGATGGTCATCCTGATCTTCCTGCACATGGGCCGCACCTTCTTCTTCGGCGCCTACAAGTACCCGCGCGAGCTCAACTGGGTGATCGGCGTGGTGCTGTTGATCCTGACGATGACGATGGCCTTCACCGGCTACCTGCTGCCCTTCGATCAGCGCTCCTTCTGGGCCTCGGTGGTCGGCATCAACATCAACGGAACCGGCCCGATCGTCGGTCCCTACCTGAGCGACTTCCTGCGCGCCGGGCCTGAGCTCGGGGCAACCACGCTCTCGCGCTTCTACGCGATCCACATGCTGCTCCTCCCCGGCGCGATCATCGCCCTGATCGGCGCCCACCTGTACCTCGTCGTCAAGCTCGGCACGACCGCGCCACCCTGGATGAAAGCGGAGAAGCCGAAGGCCGCCGCGCCCGTCTCCCAGCTCGACGCCGGCGTCGAGGGCAACGGAGCTTCTTCCGGATGATCCACGGGGATCAGGCATGAAGCCGGCCGATAAGCAGGCATACCTGGAGGAGTACGAGCTGCTGAAGAAGAAGGGCAAGCCCTTCTTCCCCTACGCGGTGCTGAAGGACTCGGCGATGATGCTGATCGTCGTCGGCGTGATCATCCTGATGTCGGTCGTGCTCGGCGCCGAGCAGGGGCCCAAGGCGGACCCGACGTCGACCACCTACGTGCCGCGCCCCGAGTGGTACTTCTTCTTCCTCTTCGAGCTCCTGCGCGTGATCAAGCCGCCGGAGCTGGTCCCGATCGCGACGATCGGGATCCCGACGATCTGCATGGTGCTGCTCCTCCTGCTGCCGTTCTACGATCGCGGCCCGGAGCGCAACCCGATCCGCCGTCC
>Ga0190274_10000782_pt1 | contig 18513 bp, 19 predicted proteins | sample Popmic531T_FD_133002 | JGI IMG/M metagenome (GOLD analysis project Ga0190274, IMG submission 133002) | Populus adjacent soil microbial communities from riparian zone of Yellowstone River, Montana, USA - 531 T | ecosystem: Environmental > Terrestrial > Soil > Riparian zone | place: USA: Montana... | reverse complement strand
TCATTCCGAACCCATGCGGGCCGGCAAGTGTGCAAGCGAATGGGTGAACTCTCCGGTGAAGGCGGGACATGCTGTGCGAATTAAGAACTCAGGTAATTCCAGGATGTCATTGTTTATCAATCCCCACGGCTTTTGAATGATAAAAAGCCCCCTGATCTTTATCTCCCATGAGATAGTAAACCTCGCTCATGGCATTGTATAATATGGCGATGTCTTTGTGGTTCGGACCTAAAAGTTCAATTCTGTTTTTTAGCGCTTTATCATAATACTCCAGTGAAGTTTGATATTCCTTTTTCTCCCGGTATGCATTTCCCAGGTGGTAATAGGATTGTGAAACTTCAGAGCTGGAGGTGCCAAATAATTTTTCCCTGATTTGCATTGCTTTTAAATGCGCGTCGATGGATTTGTCATAATCTTTGGTGCGGAGATATACATTTCCGATATTTCCATAGCTGGTTGCCACGTCAGCATGGTATTCTCCAAGCTTCGCCAGCCGAATGGCCAGGGCTTTGTTATGGTAAACGAGCGACTGATTGTATTTTTCCTCTGCAGCGGTTACAACTCCTAAGCCGACATACGTGACAGCCAGCAGGAGATCGTTTGAGTCCAGGGTAGTTTGCCCGATGGATAAAGCCTTGTTTAAATAATCGGTAGCCTTTTCATATTGATCCTGTCGCGTCAGTAAAATTCCTAATTGATTATAGCAATGCATCAAGTGTTTCCTTTTGACGGTATACTGAAGCGCCGACGCTGCTTTTTCATAATAAAATACGGCACTGTCGAAGGCAGCATTGTTCTTATAATCTTCCGCCATCCGGAGGTATCGCGGTGCTTCAAGCGAATCGCTCTGTCCATTTGCATAGAATGCCGATGAGAGCGCAAGCAATACATATAAAAATGTGTTTTTGATCATAACCTTTAAACGTGTAGTAAAAAATAAAGGTAAGAATAATGATGCACAGGCAGCAAGTAGAAACCGAGTTATGGAAATGTTAATAGGTTAAACCACAAAGGGCATAAGGTAAAAGTCATCATTTAAACATTGTATTAGACCTCAGCGAAAAAAAAGTCCCCGGAAAAACTTTCCGGGGACTGTATAATCGTTATTGGATCCTGGCCAAATCTCAAAACATTTTGCTGGCCCGGTCAGGATTCCTCTCTGATTAATTTTTTTTCAGGGAACGTTGCAATTCTCCGTAGGTCGGAATTTGCTGCATGATCATGGCCCGGATCTGTGTCAACATGTAAACCTCAGCCTGGTAAAATTCAAAAGCAACGATGGCATTGGTAGACGTTTTGATCTTCTTGTAAAAGGTCTCCAGGGTTTTTTCCTGTTCCATACGGTTTGCAAAGTACCGGGTGGCTAACGAATCGGCAACAGAAGGAGTCATATTACTGTACGCCTTGGCTGTACCTTCGTATAAGCCAATTCTGGCCTTTGCATTCGATTTATTCAGTACCTGGTATTCATCATAAATTTTCCAGAAGGCAGCAGAATCCTTACTGGACACATTGACTAATTTGCTGATGGCTTCTTTTTTCTGAACGCCCAATAGGTTGATGATGGCATCGGCTTCCGCATCGGATGTTTGAGCCTGGATTCCGGAAAATGCGCCTACCAGTAAGGCGATTAAAAGAGTGAGTTTCTTGTTCATAGGTTTTAGATGTTTATGCAAAAAAAGCAATTATTTGCCAGTAAATGAGCGTTTTAATGAAAAACTTATATTAAATCTGGCTATAGTGACTCTGATTCTCTGCTAAGTCCAGCAATTAAAACTGACTGAGAGGAAAATCTGAGCAAGCAGATTCTCTGTTGTCAGTTAAAATTAAAGAAGAAGGGGAATAGGAAAGTCACAATGATGGTCCACAGGCAATAAACAGGGAGAAACTTAGCGATGGAATTTCCAACTTCAAGGCCTTCTGTTTTATTTGCGACATGCCTGAAGAGCTGGAAAGTAACCATGCACAGGTTTGTCAGCATCAATATATTTCCTCCTAAAACGGCCAGCCTGTTGGGTGTAATACCCCACTCAGAAATACGGTATAGAATGGCAGAAAGGGCAATGCCATTCACAATAATAGTTACTAAGGATAAAGCGCATAGGATAAAACTACCAGCCCGGCTTCCATTTTTCTTATGTGCCTCTGCAATGGAGAACAGAATGATGGCCATCACACCGATTAAGAGTATATTAAATATCAATAGAAATTCCCTGTCCTGGTAGGGGTCTTTACCGGAATACAAAATGGCTGCCAGGTAAACGAGAAGGGTAACCAGGACCAATGGACTGAATATTTTTGCAATGACGGGCGATACTTTATTCACCAGCTGGGGATTTGTTTGCGTGATATAGGTTCCCAGGATCGGTACGGCAGGCAAGCAGAAAACGATGATGTATTCGGAATAGAAATTTTCAATGTTGATGCCGATGGCAGAAAAAAGATTAATCGTAATTCCGGTAAGCATTCCGCCTGCGATAAGGATCAGGCCTGACATGATGATCAGGTCGCCATTGTATCGTAAGAATTCAAGCCTTTTAGGATAGCTCCATGTGTTATTGCCTGAGTAGGAGAAACCTAATACCGCCCATAAAAATAAGGGCAAGTGAATGCAGGACAGTAGGAAGGTATCGCTGTTTTTATTTTCCGGGAACAGGTTTATGAAAAACAAGGATACCAGGGTTACCAGGAATACCAATGCGGTTTTCTTACCTGAAAGACCGGACTTCCAGATAAAGTAGGCTGTCAGTATAGGGAAAATGACAAAACCGACATTCCTTGGATAAAAGTTATCCGGGTTGAGATGGAGGATTAAGGGAAGTTGTGCAATGAATCCTCCCAGGAACGCTGCAGCCAGTACAAAGATCAGTTCTTTCGTACTTCCCCAATTTATTTCTGAACTTTCGTACTTCAGTCTTTCATGCCAGAAAGTTGCCAGTTTGTTGTCAGCCAGGTTAGGGTAAAGCGAATTGAATTCAGTTTTGAAAGCAGTCTTATTATCGCGGTACAATTTTTCAAGCTGACCGGGATTGTCGATGTTCGATAAGATACCAAGGTTGTTCATTGTTGTTGTTTTTATTTAACAGGTACTTATTTATTGTGTCTTTAAGAATTTTTCCAATAGGTTCAAATGTTCTCCAAATGCTTTTCTGCCTTCTTTGGTTGCCGTATAGGTTGTGTTTGGCTTTCTGTCGATAAACTGTTTTTTTACTTTGACGTAGCCCGCTTTTTCAAGAGCGGAAAGATGGCTGGCCAGGTTTCCATCCGTTAATTCAAGCAGCTCTTTTAATGTTTTAAATTCTGCTTTATCGTTTACCATCAGGACGGACATGATCCCCAGTCGCACACGGCTTTCAAATTCACGGTTCAGCCCGATAATAAATTCCTTCATCGCTCATACTTATAATACATGGTGATGCCATAGATAATATGCAGAACTCCAAAACCAAGCGCCCAGAATACTAAGCCGTAGCCGGGATGAAGGGAAGCCGTCAAACCCAGGATAATTTCGATTACTCCCAGGTTTCGTAAATCGTTGAATGTGTATTTGCTTGCATTGAGCAAGGCAAGGCCATAAAAGATAAGCATGGCAGGAGCCACGAGGCCGATCTGGTTTTGATGAAGCAGGGCAAGGCAGAAAACTCCACCTGTAACCAGGGGGATCAGTAGATTGACCAGCATTCGTTTGGCTGTAGTGTCCCATTTGAACAATCCTTTTTTCTTCGCCAGTTGCTGCGTAAATACATAACCGGTAATTAAAGACAAAGCCAGCACCAGTATGGCATCGACGAAAAGAAATTTCAGAAAAGGATTGTAGGGTTCTCCATCTGTAGCTGAGGCAAGGCTGTAGTAGCTGGTAATTTTATAATTATGGCTGTTCACATACCATGCAGCTGCAATGGCACCCGCCAGCGCATAGATCCCGATAAAGACGCCCGACAGTCCGCTTAATGATAGGAACCGCGAAGAGCGTTCCATCATATTCTTAATGTCTGAAAGCGTTTTTAAATGTTCTTCGTCTTGCATATTGAAAGTACTTTGAGATGCAAAGTTAATGCACCGGAAGCCGGAATGCAAGTAATCCTGTAAATATTTTAAAATAACCCGTAAATACTTGTATATCAGCTATAAAGAAGAGGTGGTGGAAGGATCGGTTCGTGAATTAGACGGAACCTCTGGCAGCATTATTTTCGTATTTCATACATCACACATTTTTTTAACGTGTCATGGTTTAGCAGTAACGGGTGATCAAATTCAATTTGTTTTACCATCCCGATTTTAGTCATAATGTGCTCTGACTTGACATTAATTTTTGGAGCTACAGAAACTATTTTTTCAATATTCAGGTTGTCGAATCCATAGGCTAAACATCTTCTGGCGCCTTCTGTCGCGAAACCTTGGTTCCATGCATCCTGACTTAACCTCCAGCCGATGTCAATGCAGGGTGTAAATTCAGCCTTGTAAGTTTGTTCAGAGAGCCCGATAAAGCCGATGAAATCATTTGTATCAAGTTTGTCGACGGCGAAATAGCAGAACCTTTTTTCTGCATATTGTTTTTGCATTCGCTCAATAAATGCGATGGTCTGTTCTGTGGTTAATAGACCAGGAAAAAACTCCATGACCTTTTTGTCAGCATTGATCGCAGACATCTTTTCAATGTCAGTCAGCATCCAATTTCGAAAACCCAATCGTTCTGACTTAAATTCGTATTCCCTGGTTTCCATAAAAGGATATCAGCTCAATTAAAGTTTACTAGTCATTACATTTCTTCTTGTTCCGGCTTTTTTTACAAAGTCGAAACCTGCTTTTTCAAAAGTATTTACAAATCCCATAAACCGGTAACTCGGCGAAGACGGTTTAACCGGGTAAGACTCTATAAATTTTGCACCCTTTTTCTTCGCATATTTCTTCGCATGGGCGATAAAGATATCGATTAGTCCCTGGTCTCTGAATTCCCTTTTAATGTAAAAGCAGGCTATTGACCAGACTTTTTCCAGGCTTTCATCTCCGCCCAGCCGTTTATAGGTATCCCTGGGGGCAATGGAACACCAGCCTATGGCATCGCTTCCCGAGTAAGCCAGCAACCCAATGGGAATTCCAGCCTGTACCCGTTTATGTATAAAGCCCTTCCGATTTTTTTTGGTGTTTTTTTTCAACTCATCAGCAGTCATACGCCATGCCATACACCAACAATAGGAGGGCGCTCCCTTGGATTGAAAAAGTATTTCAAAGTCTTTCCAGTTTGCTTTATTAACCGGCTTAATTTTTATTTTCTTCTGCGTCGCCATCCATTTGCAATCGTGCAAATATGCTGCCACACATCAAGATCTTCGCAATCAACAGATTCGTAAATTAGTACTGATTAGTAATTAGTACTCATTTGTACTTATTATTTTTCCACTGATTAGTCCCTGCTTCGCTATCCTTAATCAGCAAATGAAGTCGTTTTATCCGGGTAGCTTCCTGCTTGGCGCTAATCACCCAGTTTGTGGAAGTCTTACGATAAGAGGGTGCAAGCGCTTGAAAATATTTCCAGGCAATTTTATTGGCTTTAAATATTTTTTCAAATTCCGGCGAAAAACAGACATCTCCAATTTCGAAAGAATAGATTCTTGATTTATGCTCCTTCCGCTTTTCAAAACTTGATAAACCGGCCGGCTGCATCAGCCCTGCATTTATTAAATCTTCTATTTTTCGGATATTAACGGCACTCCAGATGCTTGTTGTTTTCCGTGGCGTAAATCGAATTTGATATCGGTCTTTGTCTATGGACTTGCGCACGCCGTCAATCCAGCCAAAGCAAAGTGCCTGGTCAACAGATTGCGACCAGCTCATGGAAGGTTTGCCTGCATGCACTTTGAAAAAGCCAACCAATACTTCGGTTTCTTTTTTGTGGTTTTTTACTAACCATTTTCTGAATTCATTTGGGGAGGAGAAAAATATGGGTGTCATTGTCGGACTTTCCAGTTGAATTTTTCCAGAAAGTTAATATTATATTTTCCTGGGGATAATTTCTTTTTACCACTAAGACACTTAGACCACTAAGGCACACTAAGTCTTTCTAAGTGATTCTTATTGTATTAGTGGTGATTTTTTGAAAACCAATTATGATCCCATTTTTTTGCCACGTTCTGCAGCATAGGAATTCAGCGCCCGGTAAGATGCATAAAACTTATAAATGTTACTTACATACTGAACGGTCTCCCGGCCGATTACTTTGGCTGCCATAAGTTCAACATTGTCGAACCACAGGTTTGGATTTAGACCTCTCGCTTTAGCCATTTTCCGCAATTGGGCTACCCGTCCCGGGCCGGCATTGTAAGCAGCCAGGGCAAGCAGGTGTCGATTCAAATCATCAATTTCAGGATCGTTGAAATACTGATCAATTAAATAACGCATGTACTTGACACCCATATGCACGTTACTGTCCACTTTTTTAATGTCCCTGATATAGAAAGGATGGCTGGCTGCCGTAGTAGGCAAGACCTGCATAATACCGACAGCGCCTGCATGACTTACCAGTGATTGGTTTAATCCCGATTCCTGGTAACCCTGTGCAACCAAAAGTAGCCAGTCCAGGTTATACCGCTGGGCATATTTCAGAAAAGGGGCTCTAAGTACGTTCACCTTCGACATGGTTTTATTGCTGTACATATCGGGCAGGAGGTTTGCGTTTTTTGCATATTTGTTATAAAGGGTGTTACCCATCAATGTGCCTTTGGCGTTTTGCGTGATGAACTTATCGGCAACGGCTTTCAGTTTCGTGGAGCCCTTCCGAAAGACCCAGCCATAGGACACATTGCTGTCGAGCGGAATTTTATCATACAATACCAGGCTGTCCATGACATTCGCCCATAACCTGGCCACGTCTTCCACCATCGCTGAGTACGGGATCACACCGGAGTTGACCATTTCAAGGATGTCTTCGGATTCCAGGTATGGATCCAGTGTTTTAATCTGGATAGGAGGTAAGCCCTTTCGTTTAAGTGATTCACTCAGCTTCAGGGCAGCAGATTCGTAGCTGCTGCCTTCGCGTAGGTAAATTTCCTTCCCTGAAAGATCTGCCAGGGTATTGAGTTTGGGCGATGCCGGTCCGCCGACCACGATTTCTTTTAGCCCGGTAATGGAGGGAATGGAAAAATCGACGAGCTTTTTTCGCTCTTCGGTAATCGTCATGCCGGCAAAGGCCAGGTCTGCATATCCATCCTGTAAAAGCGGTATGACCTGCGCACGGTTAACGGGAATGAATATGATCCGCACCTGGTTCGGTTTCAAGTGCAATTGCTTGTTAAGGGCAACTTCAAAAAGATTCAGAGCTTCAAAGGCAACGCCGCTTCGTTTATTTATATCAATGGAATAGTAGAAATGGGTATACGGCACAAGCGCACGTATCCTTCGTCTTGCAATCATGCTGTCAAGGTCTCCAAACTGCGGAGTACCCAGTCCCAGGAATTCGTTTTCGGAATTAAAGGCGAAAGCGGCAGTATCTCCAGCGCTAACGGTTGTGGTATCGGCTGTAGTTTCAGTGGTAGCTACCTGGGATTTTTCTTTTTCCTGGTGGCAGGACACAGTCAGGGAATAGATTAATATTCCCAGGATTACTATTCTTGTTGCCGGCATAAGCAATTAGTTTTTTAGAAGACGAAGTAAATACAATTGAACCTTTCGCAAAGAGCATTGCCACAAGGTACTGGAATGAAAGGAAAGATACAGAAATCCAACGAATGCGTATCCAGGCGAATCGGTTATACATTCGTATATTTGATGAGGCCGGACTATTTACCTTAAACATGTGCAAACCTTTTGTAATAAGAATAACCTTTTTCATTTTCCATATCACGCTGTTATCCTGCGGAACCGTTCAGATTTACGAAGACCCGGATAAGCCGGTATTTATCTCCAACGAAGTTAATGCTGCATTAGCATCCAATGGCGATTCCCTGGTAGTATTGAGTTTCAATATTGAAAAGTCAGAAAAGATTGAACTTGCCATTTCTGAGCTGAAAAATTTTGAAAGTAAATTACCCGTTGACATCTACCTGTTACAGGAGATGGATGAGAATGGGGTGAAGGCTATTGCAAAGGAATTAAAACTGAATTACCTCTATATGCCTAACGTGCATTATGAAATGCGAAACCAGGACATCGGCAATGCCATACTGACGAGGGGCAGCATTCTCAACCCGATGAAACTGGTCTTGCCGCATAAAAAATGGGTGAATGGGAGGAAGCGGAACGTTACGATTGGAGAAGTAAGCATCCGGAATAAAAAAATCCTGGTTTACAGTGTACATACGGAGACTTCCACGATGGGCCGCAAAAAACGGATAGATCAATACGATGCCATCCTGGAGCATGCACGTTTACATTCAGTAAATTACCGATATAAGGTGATAGGGGGCGATTTCAATACCTTGTTTCCCAAAGATGCGAAGGTGCTAATTCAGAAATTTGATACTGCCGGGTTTCTGTGTGCAACAGCCGGAACAGGCTATACGGCACGGGCATTTTACGGGTTAATAAAGCCCAGGGAAGATCACATTTTTGCCAGTGGCTTCCAGGTATTAACCGGAGGTAAGTTGGATAGTTCAAAATCCAGCGATCATTTGCCTGTGTATGCAGTATTCAAGGAAACAGTTGGGCGATAACTTAGAAAGTTTGAGAAACTATATAAAAAGGAAGGGCTATGTTGCAGCCCTTCCTTTCGTTTTTTTGCAATAATTTGTGTTATGCTGTTACTTAATCTACGATTATAATTTTGCGTGAGTAGTTATTCACTCCATCCACAAGTCTCACGAAATAGATGCCGGAGTAAACATTCTCTAATGAGATTTTCATTTCCGATGCATGGGAAATGCGTTCTGAAAAGATCTTCTGCCCAATAGCATTTACAACCTCCAGGGTGCCACTCGTGAGGGTGTGATTGAATGAAATAACAAAATCACCTGATGACGGATTGGGATACATACTAAACGATTCCGAAGCTGGCATTTCTTTAATACCGACTCCCGTGCAGAGAACAGTAACCGCTGCACCGTGATCTAAAATGGTGGAAGGAGATGTTATAACCGGAAAATGAGCGCTGACGCTGATGGCAATGCTTACTGCCTGTGTGGTTGGCGAAGAAACAACTGTTGGAGGGCTTGAATGATTGCAACCGCTGTTTCCGCTGGAATCCGTTTTTATTAAAAATAAATCATAGGTACCTGAGTTGAAACTGTCGGATCCACCGGAGATAATATACCCCCCGTCGGATGTTTGCATAACGGAGCGTGCATTATCCTGGGGTGCCCCTCCAATCGCTTTTGTCCAAAGCGTATCGCCATTGGCGTCCGTTTTGATATAAAAAATATCGGCATTACCCATCCCGAAACTATAAGTCCACCCGGTAAAGATATAGCCTCCATCGGTTGTTTGATGAAGGAACCGGCCCCGGTCGACCACGGCACCTCCGTATGTTTTAGACCACAATACATCTCCTGCTGAATCTGTTTTGACGAGGTACATATCATCATTTCCTGCACCGAAACTATTGGTATATCCTAAAACGATGTACCCTCCATCAGCGGTTTGGTGAACAGAATACCCGTAATCATTATCCGTGCCTCCAAGCGCTTTTTGCCACAGGGTGTCGCCAGTACTATTGGTTTTCATTAATAAGAGATCATCATTGCCCGAGCCGAAACTACTGGTCACACCGGTAACAATATAACCTCCATCCCCAGTTTGCTTTACAGAAGTACCGGCATCGCTGCCCACTCCGCCATATGTTTTAGTCCAGGTGGTGTCTCCGTTAGCGTCCGTCTTAATGAGCCAAAGATCTGATCCTCCCGCACCGAAGCTTGCCGTATAACCGGTAATGATAAATCCGCCGTCGTTAGTCTGCTCAACGGAATTTCCCCTGTCATTGGCAGTTCCACCATAGTTTTTGGTCCAAAGCGTGTCCCCGTTGGAATCGGTCCGTACCAGGTAGACATCTTCAACGCCTGCGCCCATGTTGGTTGCAAATCCTGTAATAATAAATCCGCTATCGGCGGTTTCGTTAAACATCCAACCTATATCATCGCCGGGTCCTCCGAATATCCTTGTCCATAAAGTATCTCCGTCAGCATCGGTTTTAAGTAAAAAAACATCGGAGCTGCCAAAGGCGCCGGTAGATCCGACAGCGCAATAGCCACCATCAGCGGTCTCTAAAAAATTATAGCCGTTGCCACCCCCATATAAATCAAAGGTTTTTTGGAAAGTGACCTGGGAGGTTGAAGTCATTGAAATTCCTAACAGGAAAATCAAGGTAAGTAGATTTGTTTTCATTGTGTTATTGGTTTTTGTGATGTTTATAATTGAGTTACCTGTTGAATATTCTTATAGAATTTACAGCGATAAAGGTGAGTGGATAATTAACGCGCATCAATCCCCAATTATGGGGATAGAAAGAGCCAAAAAAAACGAGTTGCAACTTGTAATCAAGGGCTAAAATGGAATTTACTTCAACAGGCTATGGTAAGTATGCTTCGTACATTCTTCCGGAAAAGCGGCATGCTGAGGTTAAAGAAAAATCACGCTATACTATTTTTTGACGAATGGCCTTGGCGACGGCCTCCGTCATAGTGACTACGTGCAGTTTTTTGTAAATATTGTTGATGTGAGAACGTACCGTTTCAAAAGTAATGCCGCAGCGGTCGGCAATCATTTTATAGCTCATGCCGCTTACCATGAAAGTCAGGACTTCCTTTTCGCGGGGTGTCAGTTCAAATGTCTGAGAAGCAGTCACAAGAGGTTGTTCTTTTTGCAATTGCAATAGGCGCAATACTTTTTTGGCAATAACAGGGCTCATGGGCGCCCCACCCTGGTAAGTTTCCATAACCGCTTCCAGGATACCTGCTGGGGGCATGTTTTTTAAAATATAACCGGATGCGCCGCTGCAAATGGCTTCAAATATCTTGGCATCATCTTCAAATACAGTTTGCATGATGACACTGAGATCCGGAAATTTATTTTTAATTTCTACGAGTGCGTCGATACCGTTGACTCCCGGCATTTCAATATCCATTAATACAACGTCCGGTTGGCATTTGGAAATTTTATCAGTTGCATCGCGGCCATCTTCAAAAGCACCTGCCAGTGAAAAGCCGGGACTGCCATCAATTAAAACCGAAAGCGAGTCGCGGTATTTCTTATTGTCCTCAAATATGGCAACTCTTACTGACATGGTGTTGTAAAGATAGGTTCATTAAATCGATATTAATTCTCCCCAATTTTGGGGAGAAGGCATTCCAGCCTGACAGAAGTGCCTTTATTCGGTGCTGAAGAAATTTCGAGTTGCGACTCAATTTCACTGGCGCGCTGACGCATATTAATTAATCCGTTTCCGTTTATTTCGTTTTTATCACTCTGAACAGCGGTTATAAACCCTTTTCCGTTATCGGTAATTTCAGCAATAAATCGGTTTCCCTTTTTAAGAATAATCAGGTTCACCTCGGAAGCATCCGAATACTTGGCAGCATTGTTAATCGACTCTTTAAAAATCAGGAAAATATTTTTGCGCAAAATCATCGGTAATTTTTTGTTTTTCAAGTCTTCATCACATTGAACATGGAATAAAATATGTTTAGCGGTAAGAATTCCGGCTGCATACACATGTAACCTGTCGGTAAGGTTTTCGATGGTGTCATGGTGAGGGCTTATGGTCCATACCATTTCACTCATTCCGGTTACCATGTCCTGCGCATCGGTGCTCATACGATCCAGCAGCTTTTCGGCTTCCTGCGTTTCCTTGTTATGCAGCTTCTGCTTAATAGCGGAGCTGAAAACGGAAATGCTGCTAAGCGAAGCGCCCAGGTCATCATGCAAATCGCGACTGATACGCAACCGCTCGTTGGCTAATGCCTGTAAGCTTTCGTTTTTTTTACGTTTTCGTAAATCATAAAACCCATAGACTCCGAAAAATAGTATGGCAGCAATTCCGCCGATTGTATAAATCCGGGTTTGTTTTTTTTGTTTAACAAGAGCTTGCATTTCAAATTCTTTTTTCAGCTTTTCCTGCCTCATCTGCTCTTCTTTTACAGAAAACTGGTAGCGTAAATCAGTTGAGATCAGAAAGTCAGTAGCCTCAGTTTTCTTTAAGCTGTCCATTACTATTTTATAATTTGTAAACATGGAATAGGCTTTTTCCGGTGCATGGATTTTGCCATACAGGACGCTTAAAGAAAAATAGATGTCGGGTAATAAAAAATAACGGCTGTGACGGATTGCAAGAAGCTCAGCCATTAGGAAATAATTTTCGGCGAGGATTAAATTATTTTGTTTGAACGCGATTTCGCCCAGTTGATAATAGCATCTTGCCGAATTGTGTTCCTGGTGAACTTGTTGCAAGCCGTCAATGGCTTTAAGTAGGTAGAAGGACGCTGAATCGAGCATTCCGGTGTATTGGTAGTAAGTAGCAAGCGCCCTGAAATAATAGGGAGGCTGGAAGGGCGCTGTGCTTTTTAAGATCGGTTTTGCCTGTTCGAGGAGATATAAAGCAGAATCAGGTTTTTGAAGTTGTAGATAAAGTTCTGCTATATAGCAATTTCGTATTTCCCAGGAATATTCATAGAAATTTGTAGACTTTTGAAAATACTCAATAGCTTTTTGCGGCTCTCTTTTTCGGTCGAAATACATCCTGGCAAGTTGATAATAGGCGCCGTTTAACGCAACTGTATCATGAAGTTGTGTGCTGATCTCTATACCTTTAAAAATGTAATCAACGGCTGTATGAAAATGATTTAAGTTCAGATTCGAAAGGTATAATCTCTGATAGCAGCTGGCAATATTACTTTGATCTTTTAATAAAATATAAAGCCGGAGTGACTCATTTAAAAAATATATAGAGGAGTCGTTTTTTGAGTTGGTATAATAAAGAACTCCTTTTCTGTATAAGAGATCAGCAATATGGGATGTGTCATTATTTTTTCGCGCAACCTGTAATAGTTTTGAAAGGATGGCATTCATAGAATCAAGACGGACTTGATCCCGATTATAGGTATAGACCTGGTAGTCTGCGACAATTGCAGCTTCATACTTTAATTCAAAAGTAGGGGCGTTATGAATTACAGTAAACAAACTGTCAATGGAAAGTTTCTGAGCTTTTAACGACGCCTGGCAAAATAGCATCAGAAAAACAAAAAGGAAAACCGGTCTTTTCAGCATGGTTTGATGCCGGAAGATAATTTAAAATTAATAAATCACAACCAAGCGAATACCCTTCATTGCTGCCGTAGAAGCCAGATTCCGGTTCAGCCTGCGCAAATTCTTCGAACTCTTGCAGTTAGGAACAATCAATTCACTTTTTTGAACGTGAACTTTTCGAAAAGCAGAAGCGTTATTGCATTCTTGTCCTTGGTATTGAATACCAGGGATGCTCCGTCATCGGGATTGATAAACGATTCCTCACCCACAGGATACAGTTTGTAACGGTAACCTTTGTCATTGCCAGTCAATATTCCATTTACTACATCAAATGAAATTTTCCACTCTACAGGCCGGCTGGTTTCAACATATTCACCTTCCAGGAGTTTCAAATACTCTGGAGTGTATTTTATCAATAACGCATCTGTATTTATGCCGGCATCTTTTAAAACCCGGACACCGTTTTCGTTGCCGGGATTTAATTGTACGGATTTTTTATAATTTTCGATAGCCTCAGGCTTATTTCCTAAGGCCAGAAGCGCCTCTCCATAGCTATCATACGTATTAAACGACTTCGGGTATGCTTCCACATTCAGTTTAAAAACGGCGGCTGCTTCCCGGGCTTTATTTGATTGCAACAGTTCGTAACCTGCCGAGTTTATTTCGTTTTCGTTCATGTAATAGCCATTGGAATCTTTTACTTCTTTATAAAATTTAAGAGCCGCATCGATACCGTCCTTCTCTATCCGATCCAACAGGGCATAAGCGATCGATTTTTTAGGGAAGTCATAGGGCTTGTCATGAAGAATTCCGTTGATGGCAATCGTCATATCATTTAGCGGAGCTCCCCCTGTATTGTTTAATAACACAACCAATGATTTCTCTGTTGGCATACGGGTAATCAGCGTGCTGAAGCCATTTATTCCGCCGCTGTGACTGATCGTTTGGATTCTATCAGACGACTTGCCTATGGGCCTTTCATCCATAAACCAACCATAGCCATAACCCGCGCGCTCACCGGTAGGAATGTACTTTTGAAATATTAAATCCATGTACTTTTTGGGAAGTAGTTTATCCGTGTATAAAGCCTGGTCCCATAGGTACAGATCTTCTACGGTGGAGTAAAGCGCTCCTGCAGAAAAGGGAGTGGTCATATCCACGTAATTGGCATTCAGGAAAGTTCTGCCATTCCTTTCATAACCGGAAGCCCGGTTTTTTAAATTGGTTCTATTGTGATCGTAACCGGTGTTAACCATTTTAAGCGGCGTAAGTATTTTTTCCTGTAAGACCTGTTCGTAGGGTTTCCCCGTAATTTTTTCAATGAGTACGCCTAATAGAATATAGCCAGAGTTGCTATACGCAAAATTGCTTCCCGGAGTAAACTCAAGCGCTGAGTCGGCGAAGAACTTCACTATTTCACCGGGACGATAGGGGTTACGCTGCATATCCTGGTAACTGGGAAACGATGTGAAATTTGGAATCCCGGAAGTATGGGTAAGCAGGTGATGAATCGTTATGATGTCACCGTTTTTTTTAGGGTAATCCGGCAGATAAGTTGAAACAGGCGCCTGCAAGTCCAGCTTATTCTCGGAAGCCAGTTGAACAATGAGCATGGCTGTAAATTGTTTGGTGATAGAACCTAACCGGTGTTTGGTATTGGCTTGATTGGGAATATCCCATTCCATATCAGCCATTCCAAAGCCTTTCTTATAAATGATCTCACCTTTCTCTGCAACCAGGACGGATCCGTTAAAATTTCCGTATTCGGAATAGGCGCTCAACAGCTTGTCGATTTTATCTGTCTTTGTCTGGGCACAGGAAACCATGACAAATAGCAGTGTAAATATCCCAAGGAATATTGATTCCTGGATTAAACTTTTGAGTTTTTTCATAAGGAGAATTTAATTTCTTTTATTAAGGACTTAAATGAGAACAGATCGCTCCGTAATTTCTTTAGGTGAATGTCATAAATGTATCTGTAGGCCAGGTGAATTTTGTGATAGTATAGTTGGTATGCCTTGAAACCAACATCGCCGTTTCATTTATGTTGCATCTGATTATTCAGGGCTGCGGTTTCGATACCGGTGCGCTCAGAAAACTATTTACCAGGGAGATGGTCGCCTTAATTAAAAGGCTATCCTGTGGGGCGGAAAGCTCACCAATATAATCTCCATGGCCACCGGGGATAATGGCGAGTCGGGAATCCCGGAGTAAGCGGTGCATTTCAGCGGCATGTTCCGGTGTTGCCACATCGCGGTCGCCCATGATTATAAAAGCAGGCGCCTGGATGGATTTCATTTGTTCATCGGTAATATCAGGAAAGGCCTGCATCCTTGCTACATCCCGCTCATACATACGGTGAAGGGCCTGTGTGTCTGGATTTATCTGGAGGAATGCATCTTTTAAGGGTTGGGGCATACCTTCAAAGGTCGGTTTAGACATCATATCCCAGAACCAGTCCGGTGCTCCGGATTTTTTATAAAAGGTAGATGCCACAATGATCTTATGGGTTTTTTCCGGGTGCCGGATGGCGAATTGAAGCGTGGTGCTTGCGCCGTTGCTGAAACCAAACAAGTCAGCTTTTTCTATTTTTAATTGTTCGAGCAACGCTGCAATGTCGTCGGCATCCTGCTGAAAACTCAGCGGTCTGTCGATATCCGCAGTATGTCCATGTGCCTGCATCTCCACGGCAATTACTTTATGTGTTTTTGCAAAGTCCTGCAACACGCGTCCGTAAGTGGTCTGTATGGTAGAACCGCCTCCATGTATCAGGACCAATGGAAAACCCGTGCCGTGAATTTCATAATACATTTTTAATCCGTTCACAGTAGCATAGTTGCCTGTGCTGACCTGGTTTTGCTGGTCAACAGTTAATTTAGAATTCATGGATTGTTCGTTTGGACTGGTACAACCTGAAAAAAAACAGGCTGCCCAAATTATCAGAAATAGGTTTTTCTTCATTTGTAATTTTGCATAGTTTAATATCCCTGCTTCGAATTACGATTTTCAGGTTGGGTTAAAAGGTAAATCGAGAAACAGACAAAACTTGCAAGTGAAGCAAAAGTACGTATGGAATGGAATAAGTCCCATGGCTTGCGTATGCTATCCCAGTCAGCAGGAATAGTGGATACGGATCCTTCCCTGATGACTTTGTCAATCGGAACAAGCACGAGGAGCGTAATCAGTAATACGCCGATGATTAAGACCAGGGATACTATTCCATAAATAAAACTAGCGGTCTGCTTGTTGCCGGCATTCCTTAATGAAAGTGCCATCATCAGTACGCCTGAAGGCATAATGATTCGCATCGGCATCGCTACATTGGCAATTATGGTTTGCCCGATGTGAATGAATTCTTCCGCAGAAAAAGTCTCTAAAGACCTGGTTAAAGTAAACCAGGTGCCCCAAAAAACTCCTGTGATAAGCATTAATAGAAATAATGCACAAACGTCAATGATTTTATATTTGTTCATCATATAAGATTCGAACTGTAAAGTTCAATTTGAAAAGTCACAAGTCAGAAGTCACAAATCACAAATCACAAATCACAAATCACAAATCACAAATCACAAATCACAAATCACAAATAGCAAGGCACAAGTTAAGGGTAAATAACTAGAAACCAGGAGACCGCATCGAGCATCCAGCATCCAGAGTCCAGCATCCAGCACTATCGATCATTTAATCCCTTTCCCTGAAGAATTTGTTTCATGGTCTTTTCAATCCTTGCCTCCCTCGTTTTGGCTTGTTTAGCATCTGAAAAATAAAGCAGGTATCCTCTTTGCCGTCCGGGCGTCAAAGCCTTAAATGCTGTCTTCAAGGCAGGGGTTTTATTCAATTTGGTTTGAAATTCCTTTGGCATATTGAACGCTGCCGTCTTTTTGTACTCCACTTTTAAGCCTGCCTTTTCGACTTCCATGGCTTCATAGATATACGCTTTCAGGACCGGTTTCAGCTTCACCACTTCCCTGGCATGGGTGAAACGGACCTGGCGTGCAGCCTGCACATTTTTGGATTGCTGGATAAGAATTCCATCGGCATCCTGAAGCAAGGCACCTTTGAAAAACAAAAGTGCACAGTAATCCTTGAAGTCATGTATTAGGACAATGTTCCGTTTCTGAAAAGTGTAACAGGGAACACCCCATTTCAACTCTTCTGTCAGCCCGCAGTCGAGGACAATCGTTCTAAGTTTCACAAGCTCTTTCTGCCATTTGTTGTCTTTGCTGAAATAAAAATCAACCTTGGGATTGTCATTCATGTAAATAAATGTTGCGGTAAGATTTAAACTTTTAGGAATCCCCGGAATCCCCTGGCGGCATAGTATGATTCAGCACCGTTGTGATACAGGAAGACCGTGTCGTAGCGGCGATCACAGAAGATGGCGCCGCCAAGTTCCCTGATTTCTGAGGGTGTTTTCACCCAGCTTGAAGTTTTCAAATCGAAGTCTCCCAGTTTCTGCAAGTCCCTGTATTGATCTTCCGTCAACAGTTCAATACCTATGGCAGCGGCCAGATCCAGGGCATTGTTTTCTGGTTTATGTTCTTTCCTGGACTCCCATGCGTCATTGTCGTAACAAAGGCTTCTGCGTCCCTTAGGGCTTTCCGGCGAACAATCGTAAAAAATAAATTCACCGGTCTTTTTATCAAATCCCACAACATCCGGTTCGCCTCCTGTATTTTCCATTTCATGGAGCGACCATAGTTTTTCGGGATGGGATTGCAGCCTGGCCTGTAAGTCAGGCCATGCAAGGCCTTTATGACGTTTCATGTTTTTCTCAAAACGCGTTTTCAATAAACTGAGTTGTTCATCCTTTTGATCAGGTGATAACACTTTTTTTGATAGGGTTTTCGTTGACATGGCTAATGATTGAAGGTGTTGTTATTTTGCAAAAATAATTTTCTGTGTTAAAATATTTTCTCCTGCAATGAGTCGTACCGTATAAGTGCCGGAAGGCAGGCCGCAAGCGGATGGAGAAAAATTATATTCATAGCTCCCTTTAGATTGCAGCATCTTTTCGTTTAAAAATGAATAAACTTTACTTCCGGCCAGGTTGTAAACATCCAGCAATACGGTTGCATCATTCGGCAGCGTGTACCTGATAAGGGTTTCGTCGCGGAATGGATTGGGTTCTGTTTTAAGGGATATCTTACTTGATAACGTTTCTGATTCCAATCTTGCAGAACCTGTTTTGCGGATGGTGAATTCGTCTAAGATGTGTTCTGTGCCGGAAAGGAATTTGCAATCAAGTTGGTCTCCGTTTACATCAATGACCAGGGACGCATTCTGGGTGTTATTTGAATAATACATGCAAGGCATAGGCCAGTCCGGTTGGACCGCTGTGGAAAG
>Ga0190274_10000781_pt1 | contig 18515 bp, 14 predicted proteins | sample Popmic531T_FD_133002 | JGI IMG/M metagenome (GOLD analysis project Ga0190274, IMG submission 133002) | Populus adjacent soil microbial communities from riparian zone of Yellowstone River, Montana, USA - 531 T | ecosystem: Environmental > Terrestrial > Soil > Riparian zone | place: USA: Montana... | reverse complement strand
GCAGCCAGGTCAGCACGATCACGCCCGGGCAGTTCGTGGTCGGCTCGTTCTGGGCCTCCGACAACACCTGCGAGCTCTGCCAGGCCGGCTACCAGAGCGCCTGCCTCCACCGTGAGCCCATGGGCGCCTTGGGCGCCCAGGCCGAGCTGCTGCGGGTCCCGCTGGCCGACGGCACATTGGTCGCCACCCCGGCCCTCCCCGCCGACGACCTGATCCCGAGCTTGCTGGCCGCCTCGGATGTGCTCGGCACGGGCTGGTTCGCTGCCGTGGCCGCCGAGGCCGGCCCGGGCAAGATCGTCGCGGTGGTCGGTGACGGCGCGGTCGGGCTGCTGGCCGTGCTGGCCGCCAGCCAGCTCGGCGCGGAGCGGATCATCGCCATGAGCCGGCATGCGCCACGCCAGCAGCTGGCCCGCGAGTATGGCGCCACCGATATCGTCGAGGAGCGTGGCGACGACGGCGTGGCCAGGATCAAGGAGCTCACCAATGGGCTGGGGGCGCACTCGGTCATCGAGGGGGTCGGCACCCAGGAGTCGATGTTGCAGGCCATTGGCGCCACCCGCCCGGGCGGCCATGTCGGCTTCGTCGGTGTCGCTCACGGTGTGGAGTTGCCCGTCGAGGGGCTGTTCTGGTCCCTTGTGCACCTGCATGGCGGGCCCGCCCCGGTGCGCCGGTTCCTGCCCGAGCTGATCGATCTGATCTGGAGCCGACAGATCGACCCGGGCAAGGTCTTCGACCTGACCCTCCCACTCGAGCAGGCCGCCGAGGGCTACCAAGCCATGGACGAGCGGCGCGCCATCAAGACCCTGCTGCAGCCATAGACGGCAAGCCTCCCAGTAGTCCCCAGCAGTTGACGCGAAATAGAAGCATCAGCCGAGCAGGCACAGGTGGAGGCTGTACATCAGGCCCATGGTGGTGGAGACGAAGCCGCCCTCGGTGAGCGGGTTGAAGTCGGCCAGGACGCGGCCGTGCTGGGGTCGACCGAGACCCGCCGCCCCGACTCGAAGTCGTCGGCCACGATCACGCCGTGGGTCCGGTACAGCGCCTGCGGGGCGAACTCGGGGTCGTGCCGGGCCACGACCTTCGCCACCTCGTCGAACGACATCGCCGCCAGCCCGGCGGCCCGGTAGGCCTCGGGTGCTGGGCCCGGACGATCTCCTCGTGCCACAGCAGCGGCATCCCGGAGGTGCAGATGACCAGCAGCACCAGCCCCAGCGCCAGAGCGGTCCAGCGGTGGGTCCAGACGGCGGCCGATCAAGTCGGCCGCCGTCAGCGCCAGGATTTAGGCTTGCCTAACAAATACTTGCCTAACAAATACTTTGTCTAGACTAAGTCATTACCCTGGGCGATCCGATGCGAGTCTTCCTGGTCGACGGGACCTACGAGCTGTTCCGCCACTACTACGGGGTGCCGCCGCACCGCACGGCCGAGGGGGCCGAGGTGGCGGCCACCCGCGGCGTGCTGTGGTCGATGCTGCGGCTGCTCGAGCAGGGCGTCACCCACCTGGGGGTGGCCACCGACCACATCATCGAGTCGTTCCGCAACGCCATGTGGCCCGCCTACAAGTCCTCGGCTGGGGTCGACCCCCAGCTGCTGGGCCAGTTCGGCCTGCTGGAGGTGGCCCTGGAGGCGATGGGGGTGGTGGTGTGGCCGATGGTCGAGCTGGAGGCCGACGACGCCCTGGCCGGGGCGGCCGCCGTGGCCGCCGACGACCCGCGGGTCGAGCAGGTGGTGATCTGCACCCCCGACAAGGACCTCGGCCAGTGCGTCCGCGGCCGCCGGGTGGTGCAGCTGGACCGCCGCCGCATGGTCGTCTACGACGAGGCCGCGGTCACGGCCAAGTTCGGGGTCGGCCCGGCGTCCATCCCCGACTACCTGGCCCTGGTCGGCGACTCGGCCGACGGCTACCCCGGGCTGCCCGGCTGGGGCGCGCGGTCGGCCGCGACCGTGCTGGCCCGCTACGGCCACATCGAGCAGATCCCCGACAACCCCGGGGAGTGGGCGGTGCCGCTGCGCAACCGGCCCGCCCTCGCCGCCACCCTGCGGGCCGAGCGCGACCACGCCCTGCTGTTCAAGGACCTGGCCACCCTGCGGGTCGACCGCTCCCTGCTCCCCGACGTCGACGGGCTGCGCTGGACCGGCCCCACCGAGGCGTTCGCCGAGGTCTGCCGGCGCATCGACGCGCGCTCTCTGGCCACCCAGGTGGACAGGGTGGCCGGCCAGCGCTAGCCGAGGACGTGGCGACGCAGCCAGTCGTTGGCGAACACCCCGCCCGGGTCGAGCCGCCCGACCAGGCGGCGGAAGTCGCCCAGGCGCTCGTACAAGGGGGCGATGGCGGCGGCGTCGGCCAGGAACACCTTGCCCCAGTGGGGCCGGGCCCCGAACGGGGCCAGCGCCGCCTCGATCTCCACCAGGGCCCGCCGCACCGCCGCCCAGTCCGGCTGCCAGGTGAAATGCACCGAGAGGGTGTCCCGGCCGTACTGGGGGCTCATCCAGAGCCGGTCCGCGGCCACGGTGCGCAGCTCGGTGACCTGCAGCGCCGGCCGGACGACGCCGGCCAGGGCCCGCAGCGCCCGCAGCGCGGCCACGGCGTGGCGGCGCGGCAGGTGGTACTCGGACTGGAGCTCCTCGCCGCTGCTGGGGGTGAAGCCCATGCGGAAGTGCGGCAGCCGGTCCCACCAGGGACCGGGCACGCCCAGCTGGCGGGTGCAGTTGACCGGGTCGAGCTCGACGATCGGGTGTCGGTCGACGGTCGCCGGGACGGCCCCGAACAGGTCGTCCCGCAGCTGCTCGGGCTCGTCGGTGACCCGGCTCTTGACCCACACCTGCTCGATCTCCTCGCCCCAGCGGGTGAACAGGCTGACGCTGTAGCCGGCGGCGGTGACCTCGTCGAGGTGCTCGAACAGGCCGGCCCAGGCCAGGCCCTCGAAGGCGCGCTGGCGGACCTGGTAGGCGGGCTCGACGTCGAGGGTGACGCGGGTGACCGCGCCGAGCGCGCCCAGCCCCACGACCAGGCCGTCGAAGTCGGGGTCGCCCCGCGAGGCGACCAGCGTCTCGCCGCCGGCGGGGATCAGCTCCAGGCCGGCGACCGCGGTGGCCAGGTTGCCGTTGCCGTCGCCGGAGCCGTGGGTGGCGGTGGCCACCGCGCCCCCGACCGAGATGTGGGGCAGCGAGGCCAGGTTGGCCAGGGCCATCCCCTCGGCCGCCAGCGCCTCGGCCAGCTCGCCGTAGCGGACGGCCGCCGACAGCGAGACCGTGCTGGCGGCGCGGTCGACGACCACGTCGGCGGGCAGCCCGTCCAGGGAGATCAGCGCCGCCGAGTCGGCGATGTCGCTGAACGAGTGCCGCGACCCCAGGACCCGCGCCCGGGAGGCGCCGTCGAGCAGCTCGCGCAGCTGCTCGACGGTGGCTGGCCGGTGCAGGCTGGCCGCCCGGTAGGTGTAGTTGCCGGCCCAGTTGGTCTCGCTCACGGGCGGCACGCTACCCCGGCCCGGCCGGGCCGGCCAGGGGTTGCCGGTTCGGCCCGATTGACATATCCACGATCGTCGGTGCAGCGTGCTTCCCATGCAGAGCAGGCAGCAGCGTCCCGAGCCGGGCGCGGTCAGAGCCGACCAGTTCCGGCTGCTGGTCGACGCCGTCAAGGACTACGCCATCTTCCTGCTCGACCCCGACGGCCGCGTGGTCAGCTGGAACGCCGGCGCCGAGCGGATCAAGGGCTACAAGGCGGAGGAGATCCTCGGCCAGAGCTTCTCCCGCTTCTACGAGCCGGACGACATCGCCGCCGGCCTCCCGGCCCGGATGCTGGCCCGCGCCGCCCGCGAGGGCCGCTTCCAGGGGCGGGGCTGGCGGGTCCGCAAGGACGGCGGCCGCTTCTACGCCCAGGTGACCCTCACCGCCCTGGTCGACGGCGAGGGCCAGCTCATCGGCTATGCCAAGATCACCCAGGACGTGACCGCCGAGCTGGAGGCCGACCGGATCCGCCGCGAGCGCGAGTACCAGCTGGCCGAGGCCCAGGCCGTGGCCAAGCTGGGCAGCTTCGAGTGGGACCTGGCCGGCGACCAGGTGACCTGGAGCCCTGAGCTGTACCGGATCCTCGGCCTCGACCCCGAGTCCTACTGCGGCACCATCGACAGGCTGCTGAACCTGTTCCACCCCGACGACCGGGCCGAGGTGGCCGCGACCCTGCGCCAGGCGGCCACCGAGGGGACCTCCTTCCGGCTGCAGGCCCGGGTCCTGCGGCCCACCGGCGAGGTCCGGGTCCTCTCCAGCTGGGGCGACGTCACCCGCGACGAGCAGGGCCGCCCCCTGCGGATGCTCGGCGTCTGTCAGGACGTCACCGACTGGCGCCAGCGGGAGGAGGCGCTGGTCGAGGCCCAGGCCCAGGCCGAGCTGTCGCGCCGGCTGCAGAGCGGGCTGCTGCCCAGCCTGTCCCTGCCAGAGCCGGCGCTGGAGCTGCGCACCCGCTACCGGCCGGGGCACGAGCGGGCCCTGCTCGGGGCCGACTTCTTCGACGCCCTGCAGCTGGCCGACGACACCGTGGCTCTGCTGATCGGCGACGTGGCCGGGCACGGCCCGGCCGAGGCCGCGGTCGGGGTGGCCCTGCGCTCCGCCTGGCGGGCGCTGGTGCTCACCGGCCACGGCCCCGGGGAGCTGCTGGACGGGCTGGACAAGGTGCTCGCCTGCAACCGGCAGTCAGAGGAGCTGTTCGCCACCGTGTGCTGCTGCTGGATCAGCCCCGACCGCGAGCGGGTCACCGTCGCCCTGGCCGGCCATCCCCCGCCGCTGCTGGCCCGGGACGGCGGGGTCGAGGTGGTCGAGGTCCCGGCCGGGCCGGCCCTGGGCATCCTCGACGGCGGCGTCGTCTGGGAGCCGGGCCAGCTGGAGGTGGGCGAGGACTGGACGCTGCTGTGCTACACCGACGGCCTGGTCGAGGGGCGCAGCGCCCCCGGCTCCAGGGACCGGTTCGGGATCGAGGCCCTGGTCGCGGCGGCCGCTGGGCTGCTCGGCGGCGGCGCCGGGGTCGACGACGCCCTGGAACGGCTGCTGGACCTGGTGCACGAGGCCAACGGCGGCGACCTCTCCGACGACCTGGCCATCCTCTGCCTGACCCGGATCGGCCGGCCGGCCGTCCCCGACCCGGAGGGCCCTGGGCATGCCTGAGCCGCCGACCCGCTCGGCCCGGCACCCGCAGTGGGCCCGCATCGACCTCCCCCGCAACCCCTCCAGCGTGGGCACGGCCCGCCGCTTCATCGAGGGCCGGGTGTCGGCCTGGTCGTTCCCGCGGCGGGCCGGCGAGCAGCTGGTCCTGATCGGCTCGGAGCTGGTCACCAACGCCGTGCTGCACGCCCGCACCGACCTCACCCTGACCCTGGAGCTGGAGGACGGCCGGGCCCGCATCAGCGTCAAGGACCAGTCGCAGGCGCCGGCCACCCTGCGCCACTACCGCACCGACGCCCTCACCGGCCGGGGCCTCGGGGTGGTGGCCGCCCTCAGCGACAGCTGGGGGATCAGCGCCGCCGCCGACGGCAAGGTGGTCTGGGCCGAGGTCGCGGCCGCCAACGACGCCGGCGGCGAGGCCCCGCGGCCGCCCCAGCTGCGCAACGGCCCGGCCCCGGCCGCGACCGAGCTCCCCGGGACCCGCCCGGTCCGCTTCCTCGGGGTGCCGGTCGCGACCTACCTGGAGCTCCAGGCCCACAACGACGCCCTGTTCCGCGAGCTGGAGCTGATCAGCATCGAGCTGGAGGCGAGCGCGGCCCGCCCGGCCGCCCCCCTGGCCGAGCTGGTCGACCAGCTCTACCGGCGGTTCCGGAGCCAGCGCGACAGCTACCGCGACGTGGCGGCCAAGGCCCGCGGCCAGCGGACCGTCGACCTCCAGACCCACGCCCCTCCGGCCGCCGCCGGCGCCGCCCAGAGCTACCTGGACCTGCTGGAGCGGGCCGACGAGCTGTGCCGCGCCGGCCTCCTGCTCACCACCGAGCCCCCCGCCCCCGTGCGCGAGCTGCGGCGCTGGTTCGTGGAGGAGATGGTCGCCCAGCTGCGCGACGGCGCCACCCCGACTCCCCCGCCCGGCGAGACCGTCGGCGGCTGAGCCGGCGGTGGGCGAGATCCGCGTCAGGGAGGCGACGGCCGAGGACTGGCCGGCGATCTGGCCGTTCCTGCGGCGGATCATCGCCGCCGGCGAGACCTACTGCTGGGATCCCGCCACCGGCGAGGAGCAGGCCCGGGCCAAGTGGTTCCCGGCGCCTCCCGGGCGGACGGTGGTGGCCGTCGACGCCGACGGCCGGGTCGTGGGCACGGCCGAGACCCACCCCAACCAGGGCGGGCCGGGGGCGCACGTGGCCAACGCCGGCTTCATGGTCGACCCCGACCACGCCGGCCGCGGCATCGGCCGGGTCCTGGCCGTGCACGTGGTCGACCAGGCCCGCGCCGACGGCTACCGGGCGATGGTGTTCAACGCCGTGGTCGAGACCAACGCCAACGCCCTGGCCCTGTGGCGCTCACTGGGGTTCGAGGTCCTGGCCACCATCCCCGAGGCCTTCGACCACCCGACGGCCGGGCTGGTCGGCCTGCACGTCATGCACCGCCACCTCTGAGGCCGTTACTGTTTGCTGCGGAGCCGACCGGAGCGACGAGAGAGGCGAGGGCCGTGGCGCTGCAGAGCCGTTCCCCCCAGCGACCCGACGACCTGGTGGTCGAGGTCGAGGAGGCGGACGCCGGGGCGGTGGCGGCGGCGGTCGAGCGGGCCCGGGCGGCCGGGGGCCGCTGGGCGGCGGCGTCGGCCCTGGAGCGGTCGGCGGCCCTGGTGGCGGCGGCCGACGCCCTCGCCGGGGCGGCCGGCGAGGTCACCGAGCTGGTCGTCCGGGAGGTGGGCAAGCCGCTGACCGAGGCCGCCGCCGAGACCGGCCGCGGCATCGGCATCCTCCGCTACTACGCCCAGCAGGCCCTCGACCCCGACGGCGAGACCTACCCCGGCCCCAGCCCGGCGGCCCTGCTGCTCAGCCGGCGGCGGCCCCGCGGGGTGGCCGGGCTGGTCACGCCCTGGAACTTCCCGGTGGCCATCCCCCTGTGGAAGGCGGCTCCGGCCCTGGCCTTCGGCAACGCGGTCGCGCTGAAGCCGTCGCCGGAGGCGACCGCGGTCGCCCTGCGCCTGGCCGAGCTGCTCGGCCCGGCCCTGCCCGAGGGCCTGTTCCAGGTCCTGCCGGGCGGGGCCGACACCGGAACGGCCATGCTGGAGGCGGTGGACTGCATCTCGTTCACCGGCTCGGTGGCCGTCGGCCACCGGGTCGCGGTGGCGGCCACCGAGCGCGGCATCCCCAGCCAGGCCGAGATGGGCGGTCTCAACGCCTCGATCGTGCTCGCCGACGCCGACCCCGAGCGGGTGGCCGGGGTGGTCGCCGGGGCGGCCATGGGCTACGCCGGCCAGAAGTGCACCGCCACCAGCCGGGCCATCGTGGTCGGCGACTCCCGCCCGTTCACCGAGGCGCTGGTCGCGGCCGTGGAGGGCCTGGCCGTGGGCGACCCGGCCGAGGAGGCCACCGTGGTCGGGCCGGTCATCACCGAGCCGGCCCGCCGCCGGGTGGTGGAGGCCGCGGAGGAGGCCGCGGCCGGCGGGGGCCGGCTGCTGACCGGCGGCGCGGCCGGGGACGGGGCCGGCTGGTTCGTGGCCCCGACCGTGGTCGACGGCCTCGGCCCCGAGGCCCGCCTGGCCCAGGAGGAGGTGTTCGGGCCGATCGCGGTGGTGCTGGCCGTGGCCGACGAGGACGAGGCGGTGCGGGTGGCCAACGGGGTCCGCTACGGCCTGGTCGGCTCGGTGTTCACCCGCGACCTGGACCGGGCCCTGGGCCTGGCCGCCCGGCTCGACACCGGCATGATCCGGGTCAACGCCCCCACCTCCGGGGTCGACTACCTGGCCCCGTTCGGGGGCGAGAAGGACTCCAGCTTCGGCCCCCGCGAGCAGGGCAAGGCGGCCCGCGACTTCTACACCTCGACCCGGACGATCACCATCCTGGCCGGAGGCTGAGCGGTGGCCCTGTGGCGGCTCCTGGTGGACGGCCGGCCCCGGCTGGCCCGTGGCCCGGTCGACGGGCCGGCCGAGCTGCTCGACCCCGGGGCGACCCTGGACGGGGTCCTCGGCGGCGACCCCGACGCCCTGGCCGAGCTGCTGGCCGGGCCGGCCGCCGGGCCGGTGCCCGCGGGCGCCCAGCCGCTGGCCCCGGTGGGCGGCCAGCCGGTGTGGGCGGCCGGGGTGACCTTCCTGCGCAGCCGCGACGCCCGCCTGGAGGAGTCGAGCGGGCTCGACGCCTACGACAAGGTCTACCTGGCCGAGCGGCCCGAGCTGTTCCTCAAGGCCCTGCCCGGGGCGGCCCGGGGGCCGGACCGGGCGATCGGGGTCCGGGCCGACTCCGACTGGGACGTGCCCGAGCCGGAGCTGGCGGTGGTGGCCGACCGGCGTGGCCGCATCGTCGCCTACACCATCGGCGACGACGTGTCGTCGCGCTCCATCGAGGGCGAGAACCCCCTGTACCTGCCCCAGGCCAAGCTGTACCGGGCCAGCTGCGCCCTCGGCCCCTGCCTGGTCCCGGTGACCGAGGCCCCCGACCCCGCCGATATGGAGATCGCCCTGGTCATCGAGCGGGACGGGGCCGAGCTGTTCGCCGACCGCTGCGCGGTCGCGGACATGAAGCGGAGCCTGCCCGAGCTGGTCGACTGGCTCTGGCGCGGCCAGGACCTGCCGCTGGGGGCGGTGCTGCTCACCGGCACGTCGATCGTGCCGCCGCCGGAGCTGACCCTGCGCCCGGGCGACCGGGTGCGCATCGCCATCACCGGGCTCGGGGAGCTCGCCAACCCGGTCGAGCTGGTCGACACCACCGGCCAGCCCGGCCGCTGACGGAAGGAGCGCGGGTGCGGTACCAGATCGTCGCCGAGGCCTACCGGGACCTCGAGGCGGCCAGCGCCCGGCTGGAGCTGATCGCCCGCCTGGCCGACCTGTTCCGCCAGACCCCGGATGAGCTGCTGCCCACGGTGGCCCTGCTGTGCCAGGGCCAGATCGCCCCCGACTTCGCCGGGGTCGAGCTGGGCCTGGCCGAGCGGCTGGCCGCCCGAGCGGTGGCCGAGGCCGCCGGCGCCCCGGTCGAGCAGGTGCTGGCCCGGGTGCGGGAGATCGGCGACCTGGGCCTGGCCGTCGAGGGCCTGCTCGAGGACGCGGCCGGCGACCGGCCGCCCCGCCTGGAGGTCGGGACGGTGTTCGAGGGCCTGCACGAGATCGCCCGGGCCGAGGGCACCGGCTCCCAGGGCCGCAAGCTTGGCGGCATGGTCGCCCTGCTCGCCGAGGCGACCCCGCTGGAGGCCCGCTACCTGGTCCGCACCGTCACCGGCAACCTGCGCCTGGGCATCGGCACCGCCACCATCCTGGACGGCCTGGCCGAGGTCCACGCCGGCGGCCGCAAGGCCCGGCCGACCCTGGAGCGGGCCTACAACATCTGCTCCGACCTCAGCCTGGTCGCCAAGACCCTGGTCGAGGACGGCCTGGCCGCGGTCGAGCAGATGGAGGTGCGGGCCGGCAACCCGGTGCGGCCCATGCTGGCCCAGCGGCTCAGCGAGCCCGGCGAGATCCTGGCCAAGCTGGGCGGGCGCTGCGCGGCCGAGTACAAGTACGACGGCATCCGGGTCCAGGCCCACCGCACATCGGATGGCCTCCTGGAGCTCTACACCCGCCGCCTCGACCGGGTCTCGACCCAGTTCCCCGAGGTGGTGGAGCTGCTCGACCAGGCCCTGGGCCCCCGCGAGGCGATCCTGGAGGGCGAGGTGGTCGCCTTCGACCCGGCCTCGGGCGAGCTGCGCCCCTTCCAGGACGTGATGTTCCGCCGCCGCAAGTACGGCATCACCGAGGCGGTGCGCGACTTCCCGGTCAGCATGTTCTGCTTCGAGCTGCTGTACGCCGACGGGCAGGACCTGACCCGGCTCCCCTACCTGGAGCGGCGGGCGGCCCTGGACAAGGCCGTCACCGCCTCCGACCGGGTGCGGCTGACCACCGCCGAGCAGGTCAGCGACGAGCCGGCCCTCGAGCGGATGTTCGAGCAGGCGGTGGCCGAGGGCTGCGAGGGCCTGATCTGCAAGTCGCTCGACCCGGCGGCCGGCTACCAGGCCGGGGCCCGGGGCTGGCAGTGGATCAAGCTCAAGCGCGACTACCGCAGCGAGCTGTCCGACACCCTCGACCTGGTCGTGGTGGGCGGCCTGGCCGGCCGGGGCCGGCGGGCCGGGATGTACGGGGCCCTGCTGCTGGCCGTCTACGACCCCGACGGTGACCGGTTCCAGACCATCTGCAAGTGCGGCACCGGCTTCTCCGACGCCGAGCTGGCCGCCCTCCCGGCCCGCCTCGCCCACCTGGCCCGGGCCCAGCGGCCGGCCCGGGTCGACTCGCGGTGGCACGCCGACGTCTGGTTCGAGCCGGCCGTGGTGGTGGAGGTGCTGGCCGCCGAGCTCACCATGTCGCCGCACCACACCGCCGGCTGGGGCCTGTTCCGCGAGGACGCCGGGCTGGCCCTGCGGTTCCCGCGGTTCACCGGCCGCTGGCGCGACGACAAGGCCCCGACCGACGCCACCACCGTCAGCGAGGTCGTCGACCTGTTCCGTACGGCCAGGCGTCTTCCTCCCGGTGAACCCGCCCCAACGGCAACGTCCGCTCCTCCTGGGAGCTCCCGTACGGCCACCAGTACTCCTCCGCCGGGACCGGGTCCGGAGGGCGGGCCCTAGGGGCGGCGTAGGCCGGCGGCGGGGCGGCGTACGGCGGGGCCGGCGACGGCGGCCGCTGGGCGCGCCGCTCCATCTTGGCGCGGTAGCGGCGGTCGAGCTGGACGCTGGCCCAGCACAGGCTCGGGATCAGCACGGCCAGGAACAGCAGCCCGATGGCGTGCTTGGCGTCCAGCGGCTCGTCCAGGAACGGGATCGTCAGGCCGAACAGCCCCTCGCCGTGGCTGTGGCCGACGGCGTGGGTGTCGGCCGCCGGGTTGAGGTCGTGCTGGTGGGTGGGGGCCGGGGCGGCCGGCGCCTTGGGCTTGGTCGCCGGGGCGCCGTGGTGGCCGGCGGCCGCCGGCTGCCCGCCCGGGTTGGGGATGCGGGCCAGCGGCGGCGCCCCGGGCTGGTCCAGCTTGACCGCGGCCGCGATCCGGCCCGACCCCGACCGCTCGTCGCCGTTGACCGACAGCTGGTTGTCCCCACCCTCGACGTCGTAGCTGGGCACGTTGGAGTCGGTGAAGTCGATCGCGTAGGGCACCTCGGCCTCGCCCATGGCGACCGCCGCCCCGGTCGAGCCGCGCAGCTCGGTGCGGCTGAACTGGGTGGCGTCGCCCTCCGAGGGCAGGGTGTGGTCGTCGGACAGGATGTCGTGCTCGGAGATGCCGGCGCCGTCGATCAGCAGGTCGTCGAACCGCAGCCCCCGGTCGCCCCGCGACCCGGCGCGCAGGTTGAGGCCGGCGTCGCCGTTGCCGTACAGGGTCACGCCCTTGAACAGGTAGGTGTTGAGGTAGGCGCCGTGGTCGATGCCGTACTCGCCGTTGTGGTAGAAGACCGAGTCCTTGATGTCGTGCTTCCGCGAGTCGTTCTGCCAGTTGAAGGCCCCGTGGAGCGCGTTGTTGTGGGACACGTTGCCCTGGAAGGTCCACTCGGCGTGGGGGTCGCCCTCCTCGGGCCAGTGGAACCCGGCCGAGGTCGTGCTGCCCTGGACGCCCACGGCCACCGAGTTGCGGGCGGTGTTGCCGGTGCCCTGCATCATCCGGAAGCCGCACAGCCGGAACTTGTCGGGGCCGTCGCCGTCCGGCTTGACCAGCGCGGCCACCGCGAAGTCGTACAGCACGTCGTCGGTGTCGGGGCCGGGGTCCCACCAGTAGGCGTCGCCCTGGGTGTTGTAGCTGATGGTGTGCTTGAACTGGACGCCGTGGCTGGCGTGGGCCACGAAGGCGTGGTTGCCGGCGTCGCGCACGACCGTGCCCACCACCTGGGTGCCGCGGCTGGCGCCGCCGGCCTCGTGGAAGTGGAGGCCGTAGCGGCCCTGGGCCCCGCTGACCCCGACGTTCTGGAGCTGGGCGTAGTTGACGACCTGCTTGTGCTCGGCCATCGACATGACGTGGGCGTGGCCGTCCGGGGTCCCGCCGATGCGGACGTTGCGGGTCAGGTTGAGCACCTCGGGGTTGAAGTCCCCGCCCACGGTGGGATGGTCGTGCTCCAGCGGGCGGTCCAGGGCGACCTTGGCCCCGGCCACCGACCGCACCTTGACCTCGTCGAACGCGTCGGCGAAGCCGTCGCTGGTCGGCGGGGTCGAGGGCACCACCACCAGCTCGTCGCCGGCCCGCCAGCCGACCGGCGGCGACTCCAGGGTCAGCTCGCGACCGCCCGCCTTGACCCCGTGGGTGCGGGTCCAGCTGGTCTTGGCCGCCCCCTGGATGTTGAGCCGGCCGTGGTGGTGGGCCCACAGGCCGACGTCCGAGGCCAGCACCTCGTGGCCGCCGCCGCGGAAGGCGCCCTCGTCGACGCCGACGAAGCGGATGGTCTGCTGCACGGCCGGGTTCGGGGCCACCATCTCCAGGGCGCCCTCCACGACCAGGTTGCCGCGCAGCTCGAGGCTGGCCGACTTGTCCTCGGCGAAGGCCAGGGTGCCGCCCTCGGCCACCCGCAGCTGGCGGGCGCGGGCGGCGGCGTCCAGGGTGACCGTCCGCCCCTTGCCGATGGTGACGGCGTCGCCGGCTCCGGGCACGCCGCCACCCCAGGTGGCGGGGTCGGACCAGGCGCCGGATCGGGACGCCTGCGCGTCGGCCTGGGCCGGCGGCGCGAAGGTGAGCAACAGGGCGAGCGCTATCGCCGCTCCAAGCCATAACCGTGCCATGGGACGTCTCCCGCGAGGATCGAGCTCGACGGGCCAAGCATACCCGAACATATGTTCGAAGAGAAGGACCTCTACACTAAGGCCCATGCCGAGCTGCCCCTCGGAGCGGTAATGCTGAGGACTGCAATCGTATTCGTGCTAGGCTGAGGCATGTCTCGTCGCGTGGTCACCATGCGCGACATCGCGGCCGCGGCCCAGGTGTCGCAGAGCACCGTGTCGCGGGTGCTGAGTGGCGCCACGACCCAGGTGCCGATCGCCCCCGAGACCCGGGAGCGGGTCATCCAGGCGTCGCGGCGGCTCGGCTACCGGCCCAACCCGCTGGCCCGCGGCCTCCGGGGGGCGTCGACCAACCTGATCGGGGCCGTGGTCCGGGACTTCAGCGACCCCTTCTTCGCCGGGGCCATCGAGGCCCTGGTGGTGGAGTCGATGGCCCACGGCTACAACGTGGTCCTGGGCCACGTCCACGGGCGCCTGGACGAGGCCCTGCCCCTGACCTCGGTGCTGGAGACCCGCCACCTCGACGCCATCGTCCTGCTCGGCGACCTCCAGGTGCAGCCGCAGCTGCTGGCCGACCTGCGCGCCTCGACCGTGCCCGTGGTCGCCCTCTGGCAGGGGACGAGTCCGAACGAGTTCCCCACCGCCGACACCGACGACCGGGCCGGCATCCAGGCCGGGCTCGGGTACCTGGAGTCCCTCGGGCACCGGCGGATCGCCTTCGTCTCGGCCGAGCTGCCGGTCGACTACCGGGTCCGGGAGGACGCCTACGCCGAGTTCATGGGCGACCGCTTCGGCGGCGTCCCGCCCGGCTACCTCGAGCGCTGCCCCAACACCCTGGCCGGGGGCGACGCCGCCCTGCGGCGCCTGCTGGCCCTGCCCGAGCCGCCGACCGCCGTGGCCACCTCGACCGACCTGGTCGCCGTGGGGGTGCTCCACGCCGCCCACAGCCTCGGCTCGACCGTGCCCGAGCGGCTGTCGGTGGTGGGCTACGACGACATCCTGATCGCCAGCCACACCGTGCCCGCGCTCACCACCCTGCGCATGCCGATCTCGGAGATCGTCAGCCACGCCGTCGACCGGGCCATCGCCCTGGCTCGCGACCCCAGCGCCGAGCGCCAGCCCAGCCTGGAGGTCTTCAAGCCGGTGCTGATCGTCCGGGACTCGACGGCCCGGCCGGCCCCCGGTTAGCGGGGGATCCACACCCGCATCGCCCCCGCCCCCCGGTTGGCCCAGGCGAAGTACGGGACGGCGCCGGCCGACAGCGCGGCCGGGCCGTCCGGCCCGGGCCCGACCAGGGGGACGGTGATCCCGACCACGGCCCCGCCCAGGTCCGGGCGGGGCGCCGCCGCCGGCTCCCGCCCGGGGTCCCAGCGCAGCGCCTCCAGCTCGGTCCCGGGCGGCAGGTCGGCCGACTCAAGGCAGTAGACGAGCGGGCCGCGCTCCACGGCGACGCAGCCGCGGACGGCGTCGACCCGCGGATCCGGCTCGGTCACCCGCACCGGCAGGTCGAGCTCCAGGGTCACCGTGTCCCCCACCGCCCAGCGCCGGGACAGCTCGGCCGCGCCGGGGCCGGCGGACCGCGGCCCCGCCCCGGCGGGCCCGCTGAGGGTCGCCGACCGGCTCCAGCCCGGCACCCGCAGCGACAGGGTCCAGGGGCGGGCGGGCGCCTGGGTGACCTCGACGGTGACCCGGCCGTCCCAGGGGTAGCCGGTGCGGACCGACAGCCGCACCGGCCCGCCGGCGACCTCGGCCTCCAGGTCGGCGCTGGCGTACTGGTGGAGCTGGACGCCGTCCTCGTCGCTGCTGGCCAGGTACTGCTGCCAGGAGCTGAGCAGCCGCATCAGGTTGGGCGGGCAGCAGGCGCAGGGATACCAGGGGGCGCGCTCGCCGTGGCCGGGCGGCTCCCAGGCGCGGTGGGTCCGGCGCTGCAGGGGGTTGACGTAGAAGAAGCGGGTGCCGCTCAGCGAGACCCCGGGCAGGACGCCGTTGTACAGGGCCCGCTCGACGGCATCGGCGTAGCCGGGCTCGCCGGTGGCCAGCAGCAGCCGCCAGCCGAGCATGACGCTGGCGATAGCCGCGCAGGTCTCGGCATAGGCCTGGTCGGGCGGCAGCTCGAAGGGGTCGCCGAAGGCCTCGTCGCGGTGGCGGCTGCCCAGCCCGCCGGTCAGGTAGGTCCGGGTCGCCGCCATCTCCTCGAAGCGGCGGCGGGCGGCGGCCAGCAGGGCGTCGTCACCCAGCTCGACGGCCACGTCCACGACGCCGCAGTCGAGGTAGAGCTGGCGGACGGCGTGGCCGGCCACGGTGGCGGCCTCCCGCACCGGCAGGTGGTCCTGCCAGTAGGCGGCGCCGAAGCGGCCCTCGCCCAGCAGCCCCCGGCCCCGCAGCTCCAGCAGCCGGGCCGCCAGGGCCACGTACCGCCGGTCGCCGGTGACCCGGGTCAGCTCGACCAGGGCCATCTCGATGTTGGGGTGGCCGTCCACCCCCTCGCGCCCGCCGGGCCCGAGGTCGCGCTCCACCTTGTCGGCGGCCCGCGCGGCCACGGCCAGCAGCCGGTCGTCGCCGAGCGCCCGCTGCCAGGCCACGGCGGCCTGGATCAGGTGGCCGACGCAGTAGAGCTCGTGGCCCCAGGCCAGGTCGCGGTACGGGACCCCGTCGCCGACCACCTGGACGTAGCTGTTGAGGTAGCCGTCGGGGCGCTGGGCCGCCGCCACCAGGGCGATCGCCTGGTCGGCGGCCGCGGCCAGGCCGGGGTCGGGGCCGCGGCCCAGCTCCCAGCCCACCGCCTCCAGCCACTTGTAGACGTCGGAGTCGAGGAACGGGAAGGTGGCGCCCGAGGTGTCGGCCCGGGCCCGGTAGCGCCCGTCCCCGCCGGCGGCCAGGCGAAGGTTGTCCAGCGGCCCGGCCCGGCCCAGCTGCTCGAAGCCGTGCGGGATGGTCGCCTCGCGGTTGACCCGCTGGCGCTCGGCCAGGAACCCGTCGACGATCCTGGCCTGGCCGTGGCCGAGCGGCCGCAGCCGCGTCCGGGCCGGCTCCTCGGTCCGCCGGGCCTCGGTGGTCACTTCACCGCCCCGCTCATCAGGCCGGACACGTAGTACCGCTGCAGCAGCAGGTAGACGAGCACGCACGGGATGATCGAGATGGTGACGCCGGCCTGCAGCATCCCCCAGTCGGTCCCGCCCAGGCTGGTCTCGGTCCGGGCCGCGGCCAGGATCAGCGGCAGGGTGAAGCTGGAGCCGCGGCTCATCAGCACCAGGGCGCCGAGGAACTCGTTCCAGGACATGATGAAGGCGAACAGGGCCACGGTGACGATCGCCGGCACGGTCGAGGGGACCAGGATCCGCAGCAGCACCTGCCAGGAGGAGGCGCCGTCCATGATGGCCGCCTCCTCGAGCTCGCGGGGGACGGCGGCGAGGCTGTTGCGCAGCACGTACAGGCTGAACGGCAGCTGGATGGCGGTGTGCAGGATGGCCAGGCCGACCAGGGTGTTGGTCAGCCCGACCCGGGCGAACAGCAGGAACATCGGGGTCAGGAGGGCCTGGTAGGGGACGATCAGGGCCAGCAGCAGGACGACGAAGATCACCTCTTTGCCCGGGATCTCGAACCGGGCCAGGGCGTAGGCGGCCGGCACGGTCAGGGCCAGGGTGAAGGCGATCGACAGCAGGGCCGTGCCCAGGCTGTTGAACAGGTAGGTGGGCAGGCCCTGCTGGTAGGTCCAGAGCCGCTCGTAGCTGTCCAGGCTGAGGCCGTGGGGCAGGTAGGTGGGTGGCGAGGCGGCCGCCTCGGCGGTCGGCTTGACCGAGGCCAGGACCGAGAAGATCAGCGGGGCGAGCATGACCGCGCAGATGGCGACGCAGGCCGCGCCCAGCAGGTAGCCGGAGCGGCCGCGGGCCCGGGCCCGGGTGGCCACCACCCGGGCCCGCTGGCGCCGGGCCACGGTGGCGGTCACGCGTGGCTCCGGCGGGTCAGGAGCAGCTGCACCACCGTGAAGGCCAGGATGGTCAGGGCCAGGATCATCGACAGGGCCGCCCCGTAGCCCAGCCGCAGGTACGGGAAGGAGTTCAGGTAGACGTAGAAGACCGAGGTGGCGGTCTCGTTCTGCGGCTGCCCGGCGGTCATGATGTAGAACTGGTCGAAGGCCAGCAGCGAGCCGATGACGCTGACCAGGGTCACCAGCAGCACCGAGCGCAGGGTCAGGGGCAGGACCACCCGGGTCACCCGCTGCCAGTAGCTGGCCCCGTCGACCAGGCTGGCCTCGTTGATCTCGGTGGGGACGGCCTGGATGGCCCCGACGAACAGGATCATCCCGAAGCCCATGACCTTCCAGCTCACCGAGGCGATGATGGCCATCATCGAGCGGTCGGCGTCCACGCCCAGCCACAGCACCGGCTTGGAGATGATCCCGAGGTCCATCAGGGCCTTGTTGATGAGGCCGAAGTCGGTGCTGAACAGCCAGTACCAGAGCAGGCTGGAGACGCCCAGGCCGATCACCACGGGGATGAACACGGTCGTGCGGGTGAGCCGGCGCAGGGGCGAGCGCTCCACGGTCAGCAGGGCCAGCAGGTAGCCGCCGATGATCAGGATCGGGGTGATGATGGCGGTGTACTTGAGGGTGAACAGGAACGACACCCAGTACTGCCGGTCGGCCAGGGCCCGCTGGTAGTTGCCCAGGCCGACCCACCTCGGCGGGGTGATCAGCGACCAGTTGTGGAACGACATCCAGACCATCTGGCCGAGCGGGTAGACGGTGAAGACGAGCACGAAGATCACCGCCGGGGCCAGGTAGGCCATCCCGACCAGTCGGCTCCTCCGGCCCCGGAACACGGCGATCCTCGTTGGCTACTGGTTGGCGATGGTCTTCATGGCCGCCTTCGCGTCGGCGATGACGGTGTCGAGGTTGTCGTCACTGTAGTAGGCGCGCTGGAGCATCTTCAGCCAGGGGCCCTGGGGCGAGTTGATCTGCTCGAAGAAGGTCAGGGTGTAGGGCGTGCGGCCGACCTCGAGCGCCTTGGCCACGTCCTGGACCAGCGGCTCCTCCTGAAAGTACTTGTTGTTCACCATGTCGGTGCGGGTGGTCAGGTTGAGGGCCTTGGCGTACACCTCGACCTGGACCTCGTCCGACAGCAGGAACTTCATGAAGTTGACGGCGTCGTCGACCCGCTTGCTGCCCTTGGGCACGACCACCAGGTCGCCGCCGATGAACGAGGCCGAGGAGTTCGGGGCCATCCCGGGCAGCAGCCCGATGCCGAAGTCCATCTTCGGGTTCTGCTGGCGGGCCAGGGTGATGTTGAAGTTGCCCGTGCCCATCATGCCCAGCTTGCCCGACCCGAACTGCAGGTGGAACGTCTCGCCGTTCTCGGTCCGGGCGCCCTCGGGGACGTTGCCGGCCTTGACCATGTCGCGGGTGAACTGTAGGACCTGCTTGACCCCGTCGCCGACCAGCGGCTCGTCGCCGGGCCCGGCGGCCTCGATCTTGGCGCCGGAGGCCCACATCAGCGGCCCCACGGTGAAGATGTTGCAGCCGGCGCAGTTGCCCGGCAGGTAGTAGCCCTTGATGTCCCCGCCCAGCGCGGTGATCTTGTCGGCGTACACGCGCATCTCCGCCAGGCTGGTGGGCGACTTGTTCGGGTCGAGGCCCGCCCGCGTG
>Ga0190274_10000780_pt1 | contig 18523 bp, 13 predicted proteins | sample Popmic531T_FD_133002 | JGI IMG/M metagenome (GOLD analysis project Ga0190274, IMG submission 133002) | Populus adjacent soil microbial communities from riparian zone of Yellowstone River, Montana, USA - 531 T | ecosystem: Environmental > Terrestrial > Soil > Riparian zone | place: USA: Montana... | reverse complement strand
GGCGCTTCCTATTGGAATAGCATGCAAAACTGTCATTGTGGCGGTCTTTAAGGGCTTCTGGGTGAGGCTGCGAGGCAGGGGCCTCAACATGCGCCGCCTAAAATATGCGTTAGCAATGATGACTTGGCTGGTTTCGGTGGCCACGCCGGTGCTGGCTGCCGAACCCGTTCCGCGAAGTATATTGATCCTAGACGATTCCGCGGGCGCAGCCGCAGGACCATTCTACGCCGGTATCGTTGCTGCCCTGCGGGCGTCGGTGAATAGCGATCCGTCGAGGCAGGCCTCGATTTTTGTGGAGCGTCTCGACCTCAGCAGATTTCGTGACGCCGCGTACCAAGACACGCTCATAGCGTTTTTGGAAAACAAGTACCGAGGCAAGCCGATTGGTGTGATCGTGGCGGTTGGCGACGGCGCGCTGAACTACACGCTCCGTTTGCAAAGTGAATCCTGGACGCAGACTCCAGTCGTATTCACGATGGTCGACACCGGCGCTGCAAGCGGCGTCAAGTTGCCGGCGAATGTGACGGGTACCACCTTCAGGCTGAAATTATCCCAGATGGTGGAGGCGGCGAAGGCTGTCGTGCCGAATCTCCAATCCGTCGCCATCGTTGGAGATGCTTTCGAACACTTGGTGCCCTATCGGCATCTGCAGCATGAACTGCCGGCAATCGCTGCTGCCGGAATACAAATCACTGACTTACCGGCAATGCCACTGCGCTATGTGAGAAGACGTGTCGCCGATCTGCCGGCGCGATCAGCGATTATCTATACGGTCATGTATTCTGACGGCGAAGGGACTTATCTCGCCCCCGTGGAGGCCTTGAGGCGGTTCGCCGACGCGGCCACTAGGCCGATCATAGTGACCACTGAGTCCCAGATCGGCGCTGGCGGCACCGGCGGATTTGTTGTTGTTTCTTCCGCGCTCGGCCAGCATGCCGCTTCGCTGGTAATGCGCATCTTCGAAGGCGAAAGCGTTTCAACGATCCCGATTACCGAGGGCAATGCCGTGAGGCCCGTGTTCGATTGGCGACAGTTGGACCGGTGGAACGTAGGCGAATCGCAATTGCCCCCCAACAGCGATATCCGCTTTCGTCAGCCGAGCGCCTGGGATCAGTATCGCTGGCACATAGGTGCTATTGCGGCGGCTGTCCTTGTTCAATTCATGTTGATCCACTGGTTGCTGTACGAGCGGCGGCGCCGCCAGCAGTCGGAGGCAGTCGCGCGCAACACTCTGTTCGAGCTTGCGCACATGAATCGCGTGGCAACGGGCAGTGAGCTTACCGCCTCGATCGCCCACGAAGTCATGCAACCTCTTACGGGGATGGTTTCAAGTGCGAACGCGGGTTTGCGCTGGCTGTCCGGTGAAAAGCCCGACGTAGACAAGGTGCGTGCGGTATTGTCGCAGATCGTGGCTGCGGGTCATCGAACAGCGGAAGTCGTCCGTGCTATCCGAGCGGTATTTAAAAGGGAAACTGTGAACTACCAACCCGTGGAGATGAACCGTCTCATCTTGGAGGTCCTTGATCTGGTGAAAGGTGACCTGCTGGAGCATGGGGTTTCCGTCGAAATGCGTCTCAACGAAAGCCTGCCTACTATCGTGGGGGATCCTATTCAGTTGCAGCAGGTGGTTCTAAACCTCGTCATCAACGCGATTGACGCCATGAGTTCATTGTCAGGTGAAGCCCGGGCTGTGCGCGTTCGGACTGATATCGAAGAGGGAGGCATTGGTATATCGGTCGAAGACACGGGACCAGGTGTCACGCCGGAAATCCTCGACCAGATGTTCAAGCCGCTCTTCAGCACCAAAACCCAGGGGATGGGGCCGGGGCTGGCGATCTGCCGCTCCATTGTCGAGGCACATCACGGAACAATTTCGGCGGCACACCATCAGCCACATGGATTGATCGTTAAACTCTACCTGCCGGTCAACCATCCAGGAGGGTAGCGATGGCAGAACCTGGCAAGGGAAACATCGTTTTTGTCGTTGATGACGATAACGACGTGCGGGAGGGCCTGAAAGCCTTGTTGGAATCGGTGGGTATGCGGTGCGAGGCTTTTCGCACAACACGAGAGTTCCTGGAGCGCAAGCCCTCCGACGAGTCGAGTTGCCTCGTTCTGGATGTCAGGCTACCGGGCACCAGCGGCTTGGATTTTCAACATGAAATGGTTAGCGCGCAGATCAAGATGCCGATCATTTTCATTTCCGGCCATGGCGATATCCCGATGACGGTAAAGGCAATGCGGGCGGGCGCAGTCGGATTTTTCACCAAACCGATCCACGAGCAAGAGCTTCTCGATTCAATCCATGTGGCGCTGGAGCGCGACGGCGCGCGGCGCGAGCAGGAGCGGGTATTGATGGATCTGCGTGCCAAGTACGAGACCCTAAGCTCGCGCGAGCGGCAAGTTATGGCAATGGTTACTGCCGGGATGTTGAATAAACAGACCGCAGCGGAGATCGGGCTCAGTGAGGTTACGGTGAAGGTTCACCGGCACAACGTCATGAAAAAGCTCGATGCCAAGTCGCTTCCGGAACTTGTGCGGATCGCAGATGTCTTGCGCATCGGGCACGAGAAATGAACAACTAAACCAAAGTGTAGATGTCTTTGCGCGTTACTTTCTTTATGGCATATGCGGGCTACCACCGCTCTTATGTACGCTACCTCACATTGTGAGGTGAGAGCTTTAACTTCCGACTAACTCGGAGATCTTGATTGCCCGCGCCTCCTACAATTTCAGTAGTTGATGATGACCCCTGGGCGCGAGAAGGCATCAGAGATTTGGTGGCGTCGCTCGGCTATCGGACGCTGACTTTTGCTTCTGCCGAAGAGTTTCTTGAATCAGGTTGCGTCGAGAGAACGACTTGCGTGATTTCCGATTTGCAAATGCCAGGTCTTAGTGGTCTCGATTTGCAGCAGCGCCTCGCAAGTCAGCCGCGCCAACCCTCGGTTATCCTGGTTACCGCCTATCCGGATGATAAAAGCCGGGCCCGCGCGCTCAGCGCCGGTGCCCATGGCTTCCTCGCTAAGCCTTTTGATGAGGGACATCTCATCGAGTGCCTGACGAGCGCTGTCGGGCCGGCTATCTAGCTTTCTTGACGAAATAGAAAATGACAGTTTTATTTCATTGCTGCCGAGAATTACTGTTGAAAAGTGCAACGCCGGGTTTCTAAACCAAAGGCTAATTCGCCAAACCTTTTGAACAATTGAGCCCCGCGCCGACTTTGGCGCCAATAGGGACATTACCAGTGACGGGGGATGTCCATGTTGGTGCGGCACAGTCGGCAGACTGACGGTTCCTGGCATCGACATTTCTCGCCGAACGGCGCGGCCTTCGCAAAAACTTCGTTCTTCAGGGTGACCGAGTCGATCAGCACGACGGGTTCATCCGTGCGTGACGTTGAAATCTATGGCGAAGGTGAGCCGGCCGAGCATTTCTACATGGTGATGAGCGGGGCGGTGCGCACCTACAAGGTGCTGGTGGACGGCCGCCGGCAGGTCTGTGCTTTTTATCTTAGCGGCGAGTTCTTCGGCCTGGAAGCCGACGATGTCCATGCGTTCTCTGCCGAAACGATCATAGACTCGAAAATCATGACTATCAAACGAAGCGCTATCATGGCGCGTGCGGAGGGCAACAAGGAAATCGCCCGGCAACTCTGGGCGATGACCGGCGGCGAGCTGAGGCGCGTTCAATCGCATGTCTTGCTTCTGATCAAAACTGCGAAGGAGCGCGTCGCTGAATTCCTGCTGGAAATGGCGGCACGCGCGCCTGCGAATGAAGCTTTGGAGCTGCCGATGTCGCGTCAGGACATTGCAGACTATCTGGGACTTACGATCGAAACAGTCTCTCGCGTTCTGACGGATCTTGAAAAGAGCGGTGCCATCGCGCTGCCAAATTCACGCCGGGTCATGCTGCGCAATGCCGATGCGCTACGCCGATACGGTGGCGGTTGATTTAGATCAAGAGTCGCATCGGTCTCGCGACGTATCAGTACGGCAGCCAACTCCGGGAGGAAGTCATGCCGAAATCCCCTTTCATCGCTGCTGTTGCTGCTGTCGTTGCGCTGATTGCCCTTCCAGACGCCGCGTCCGCGGCTCCGAAGAAGAAGCTTTCTTACGACCAAGCCTGGAAGCGTTGCACCGCTGAGATCAATAAAGCGAGTGTTCCGATGGACCAGCCAGGCTCTCGGCAAGCAGCGGGCGCTAGTTGCATGAAGAAGTACGGCCACAAGATTTAGAACCCTAAGCACTTCGAGCGAGTCGGTCGCCGCCATACCTAGGCGTCGAGCAGGCCTTGTGAGGCGACACGACCTAAGCCCCAGAGGAGTTTCGCTATGAGCACAGCCGCGCTTGAACGGACCAAATCCATCGACGATTGCTGGCGAGGTTTCAATCCGGGCAGTTGGCGCACGTCGATCGACGTTCGCGACTTCATCGTTCGCAACGTCACACCTTACGACGGCGACGAGAAATTCCTGGCAGGGCCCACCGAGCGCACCAAGGCCGTCTGGGCCAAGCTGCAGCCCTATTTTAAGGAAGAACAGAAGAAAGGTGTGCTGGCGGTCGATACAAAGACGCCGTCGACATTGCTGGCCCACAAGCCGGGCTATATCGACCAGAAAAACGAAGTGATCGTCGGGCTGCAGACCGATGCGCCGTTCAAGCGCGCCATGTTCCCGTACGGCGGCCTGAAAATGGTCCAAGCCGGTGCGAAGGCGGCGGGCTTCGAGGTCGATTCACAGGTGGTCGAGACATTCACCAAGTACCGCAAGACCCACAACGATGGCGTGTTCGACGCCTACACGCCGGAAATCCTGCGTTGCCGCAGGTCGGGCATCATCACCGGTCTGCCGGACGCCTATGGCCGCGGCCGCATCATTGGCGATTACCGCCGCGTCGCGCTGTACGGCGTCGCTCGCCTGATCGAGGTCAAAAAAGAAGAGCGCGAGCAGATCAATGATATGTGGCCGACCGATGAGATCATCCGGATGCGCGAAGAGCTCGCGGAGCAGATCCGCGCGCTGAACGACCTCGCCGAGATGGGGAAGCTTTACGGCTGCGACATCACGCGGCCGGCGATGGACGCGCGGGAAGCCGTTCAGTGGACCTATCTCGCCTATCTCGGTGCGATCAAGGAAGCGAATGGCGCCGCCATGTCGATCGGGCGCATTTCGACCTTCCTCGATGCCTACATCGAGCGCGACCTGAAGGAAGGCAAGCTCGACGAGGCCGGCGCCCAGGAGCTCTGGGATCAGCTCGTCCAGAAGCTGCGCATCGTCCGCTTCCTGCGTACGCCGGAGTACGACGCGCTGTTCAGCGGCGATCCCTACTGGGCGACCGAATGCGTCGGCGGAATTGACATGAGTGGGCATTCACTGGTCACCAAGAGCAGCTACCGGATGCTGCACACGCTGACCAATCTCGGGCCGGCGCCGGAGCCGAACATCACGGTGCTGTGGTCCAAGGACTTGCCCGACAATTTCAAGAGGTATTGCCTCAAGGTCAGCAAGGAGACGTCGGCGCTCCAGTATGAGAACGACGACCTCATGCGTCCGCATTGGGGCGACGACTACGCGATCGCCTGCTGCGTGTCGGGCATGAAGCTTGGCAAGCAGATGCAGTTCTTCGGTGCGCGCGTGAACCTCGCCAAGGCGCTGCTCTACGCCATCAACGGCGGCCGGGATGAAGTGTCCGGCGACCAGGTCTCGCCGCCGTCACCGTCCATGACCGGGGACGTTCTGGACTACGACGAGCTGTTCCAGAAGTTCGATAACACCATGGAGTGGCTCGCGCGCACCTACGTGCACGCGATGAACTGCATCCACTACATGCATGACAAGTATTTCTATGAGCGTCTCGAAATGGCGCTGCATGACCGCGACATCCTGCGCACCATGGCGTTCGGCATCGCGGGCCTGTCCGTCGTCGCCGATAGCCTGGCCGCCATCAAGTACGGCAAGGTCCATGTGGTGAGGGACAAGACCGGCTTGGCCATCGACTACAAGATCGAGAGCAACGCGCCGGTCCCGCAGTTCGGCAACAACGACGATCGGGTCGATCTCATCGCTGCGGACCTCGTCACGAGGTTTATGCAGAAGATCCGCAAGCACCCGACATATCGCGGCGCCACGCACACCCAGAGTGTGCTGACCATCACGTCCAACGTAGTCTACGGCAAGGCGACTGGTAATACGCCTGACGGCCGGCGCGCTGGCGAGCCGTTCGGGCCCGGTGCCAATCCGATGCACGGCCGCGACAGCCACGGCTGGCTGGCGTCCTGCCTGTCAGTCGCCAAGCTGCCGTACAAGGATTCGCTCGATGGCATCAGTTACACCGTCTCGGTGGCGCCGCAGAAAGCGCATCTCTCCGACAAGGAGCTGATCGACGGTGCGGTCAAAGCGTTCGACACGTACTTCGGGATGGGTGGGTTCCACATGAACCTCAACGTCATCGACAGGGAAGTCCTCGAAGATGCCGTGAAGAATCCGGACAAGTACCCGCAACTCACCATCCGGGTGTCCGGGTATGCGGTGAACTTCGTGCGACTGACCAAGGAGCAGCAGAGAGACGTCATCAACCGCACGTTCCACGGTCAGATTTGAGCATCGGAAGGCGCGGGGCAGTGTCCCAGGTCGGTAACCTCGAGGCGGGCAGCCGCCACGATCTGCGCGTCGGGCTTTCGCCCGACGCGCCGGACGAAGAGGATTTGCGCGACGACGAGGGCGTGTTCGGATACGCGCATTCCTACGAGTCGTCGTCCCGCTACGACGGTCCAGGCGTGCGCGTGGTGCTGTTCCTGTCAGGCTGCCTGCTTCGGTGCAACTATTGCCACAACCCCGATACCTGGCATCTCAAGGACGGCACCCGCGTCTCGGTTCAGCAGGTGCTCGATCGTCTGAAGGCTTTTGCGCCAGCGCTTCGCTCACTCGACGGTGGACTGACCATCTCCGGTGGCGAGGCGATGGTGCAGATGGAATTTTCGCGGCGCATCTTCGCCGGCGCCAAGGCGATGGGGCTGCATACCGCTATCGAGACCTCGGGCTACCTCGGAGACAGGGTTGACGATCGCTACTTGTCGGCACTCGATCTGGTGCTGCTCGATATCAAGAGCTCCGATCCCGAAACCTACAAACGGGTAACCGGCCGTGATCTGGCGCCGACGCTGCGGTTTGCCGAGCGCCTCGCGAAAATGGGAAAGCCGACATGGGTGCGCTTTACGCTTGTGCCGGGCGAAACCGACGATCCCGCCAACGTCGACGGCATCGCGCGGTTCGTTGCACCGATGAAGAACGTGCAGTGGGTGGAGGTGCAGCCATTCCACCAGATGGGCGCGTTCAAGTGGAAGGCGATGAACATTGAATACAAGCTCAACGACACGCCGTCGGCGCCGCCAGCGCTGACCAAACGTGTGATCGAACAATTCCGTGCGGCGGGCTGCAATGCGAGATGAACTTCAGCAGGTTTGAGGGGGAGACACGTCCATGATTGAACTGGCTCGAGACATCATCGGCACACAACCAATCCTGACGCTGTTTCTCGCCATCGGCGTCGGTTACCTGGTCGGTCAGATCAATTTGGGCGGCTTCTCTCTCGGCGTCGGCGCGGTTCTATTCGTCGGCCTCGCGCTCGGCGCATTCGCCCCCAAGGCGTCGATCGTCGGGCCGATCGGCCTGACCGGCCTTATCATGTTCCTGTACGGGATCGGCATTCTATACGGACGGCAGTTTTTTGCGGGCATGGCGGGGGCCGCAGGGATAAAGGCCAATGTACTGGCATTGGTGGGGGTCATCGCGGGTCTCATCGTGGCACTCGCTCTTGGCAAGGCGTTCGACATCAAGATCGGTCATACGCTCGGCATGTTCGCTGGCTCGATGACCAGCACCGCGACGCTCCAGGCTGCGCTCGACGTCATGAAGAACAGCGATCCTTCGATCGGCTACTCGATCGCCTATCCGTTCGGCGTGATCGGCCCGATCCTGTGCATCTATTTCATGACGCGGCACGTGCAGCCGAAGTTTCCGCCTAAGGCGGCGCGATTCCACATGGGAGAGGTCACGCTTGGCGAAAGCTTTACCGGACAGACGCTGAACGATGTTCTCGCGGGTCTTCCGGCGGGTGTGCAGGTCACGATGGTCCGCAAAGGCGATCTGAACGTCGTGCCCGACGGGATGATTGCGCTGTCGCCGGGCGACGCGCTTCTGCTTATCGCCGAAAGCAAGAGTGACCTCGACAGCGCCGCCGCCAAGCTCGGCCGGCTCGATCCCGGCCGTCTTGCCAAGGATCGTTCGGCTCTCGACTATATTCGCGTGTTCGTCGGCAAGGCGAATGTGGTGGGCGTGCCATTGGGACAGCTCGCGATGCCTACGGGATTTCCCACGCATATTTTGCATGTGCGCCGCTATGACGCCGATCTTGTGCCGACACCGGACCTGATGCTGGAGTTCGGCGACCGTATCGGCGTCCTGATGCCGCCGGAGCGCAGGGAAGCTGTCCGCGCGCACTTCGGTGACAGCGTGAAGGCCACGGCAGAGTTCAGTTACGTGTCCCTCGGCCTCGGCATGGTGATGGGCGTGCTGCTTGGGTTGATCCCAATCCCGATTCCTGGGGTCGGCAAGGTGACCCTCGGTATCGGCGGCGGGCCGCTGATCGTCGCACTCATCCTGGGCTACTACCGCCGCACCGGACCGATGCTCTGGACCATGCCGCTGCCGGCGAACATCGTGCTGCGCAATTTCGGGCTCGCGATCTTCCTCGCCGCGGTCGGCGTCAATGCCGGACAGCCGTTCGTGAAGACCGTTACCGAAAGTGGCCTGACCATGTTGTTCATCGGTGTCGCTATTCTGCTGACCACCGTGGCGATCGTGTTACTGGTCGGCTACTACCTGATGAAAATTCCCTATGACGATCTGGTCGGTATTGCTTCGGGTGCGACGGGAAATCCTGCCATTCTCGTCTACTCCAACCGGATGGCGCCGACCGAGCGTCCCGACATCAACTATGCGATGATCTTCCCGTCGATGACCATCGTGAAGGTCATTGCGGTGCAGATCGTTGGCCTGATGTTCCTCGCATCAGGCTGAGCAATGAACGATCAGCCGTCTCGTCCGGACGCCGAACGGTCGCCGCCGCATCTCGTCACATTCGACGCCATCATGCCGGCGGCGATGGCCGTTCGCGCGGAAGAGAGCGGTGTTAAACGGGCTTCGACGGATCCGCTCACGATTCTCATCTTGAGCGTGCTGGGAGGCGCGTTCGTTTCGTTTGGCGCAGTCTTTGCGACCACGGTAAGCGCAGGAAGCATCGCTGTCACGACGGCAGACGGTGCTGCCGCGCTTTCCGCAGCGATGCCCTACGGCATCACGCGCCTGCTGATCGGACTGGTCTTTTCCGTGGGCCTGATCCTAGTGATCGTCGGCGGGGCGGAGCTGTTTACCGGAAACACCCTGATCGTGATGGCGTGGGCGAGCCGCAAGATCAAAACGCGCGCGGTGCTGCTCAATTGGGTTATCGCCTTTACGGGAAATTTCATCGGTTCGATCGGCGCAGCCGCCTTGATGTTTTTGACCACTCAATACACGTTCGGCGGTGGCGCAGTGGGACTGGTGGCTTTGAGCACCGCAAACTCGAAAACGGCGCTTGCGTTCGTTCCGGCGTTGACGCTCGGCATCATGTGCAACGCGTTGGTCTGTCTGGCGGTATGGATGTGCTACGGCGCACGCACGACGATCGATCGGGTGGTGACCATCGTCCCGCCGATAACCGCCTTTGCGGCGGCGGGCTTCGAGCACTGCGTTGCCAACATGTACTTCATCCCGATGGGGCTTTTTATCAAAGCCGGCGCGCCTGACACGTTCTGGAAATCGATCGGCAAGACGCCCGCAGATTTTCCGGCGCTGACCTGGGAGAATTTCTTTGTTGCGAACCTCGCTCCGGTGACGATCGGCAACATCATCGGCGGTTCGCTGATGGTCGGCGCGGTCTACTGGTTTGTATATTTGCGCAGTAAGCCGCCTGCGTAGAGGCCACGATTGCTGTCGTACTTCCCACCGACCCGCTAGCTGGCGGACTACCGGCTCGGCTGGCTGCCCAACGACCTCGTCGCGGCGTCAGGCTCGCGGCCTACGCCATTCCGGCGTCGCTTGCCTATGCGACGCTTGCCGGCCTGCCGCCGCGGGCCGGCATCTACGGCCATCTGTTGGGCGGGCTCGGCTAGGCGCTACTTGGCTCGTCGCGTACCGGCAATCATCAGCGACGTCGCCGACGGTGGGTCGATTGCGACCTGACCGGTCGCGCTTGCCGTCGTCGCGCTGGCGCTGTTCGCTGCGGCCCGCACTTGATCTATGTCAATCGGGGTGCGCAGGATGCGCGTAATCACTGGGACGCATGCAGACCAGGGATTCCAGACATGCCTACTTTGCTCCGCCGGATGAAGTTTCAGGCGATTTTTGCGTTGGCCGCGGTGTTCCTGCTGGCTTTGCCGTCGATTGCCGATGCGCAGTCGACCGGCACGGTGCGCTTCAAGGTCGCCAAGGCCGGCTTCATCATCGGTGTCGGCGGCGGGACGGGAACTCTAACTTTCAAGGGCAGGACCCATCCCTTGCGTGTCGATGGTATCGGCGCGGGCACGGTCGGTGTGACCAGTGCAGATCTGGTCGGTACAGCGTCAAATCTGCGGACCGCGACGGACATCGTCGGTACATATTCGGCGGCTGGTGCCGGCCTCGCAGTCGCCGGTGGCGCACGAGCTCTGACCTTGCAGAATTCAAACGGCGTAGTTCTGCGGCTTCAGGGCAGGCAGGCAGGGTTTGAAGCGTCTCTAGGCGTCGGCGGGGCGACGATCAGTATGCGATAGTCGCCCAAACTTTCGATTTGAACCTGCAGCGCAGGGGGAGGGATGTCTTTCAAACTTAACTGGACGACAAACGAAAAGCTGGCGGCTGGCAAAGGCGCCACGGTTCAGGAGTTCTTTGCAAGCGTTGATAGCAGGACATTGCAGATCGAGGTGGCGCCTTGGGGCGAGGGGCGTTTGAAGGTCAACGGCCGTCAAATCGCACACATCGACGACGCCAAAGACAGACGCCAAGCATTCCGGAAACTCGAGACGATTGCCGATCAGTATCTAAAGGGGCAACTCTCCGTCGTAAACGGCGACAGGAAGCCTTCCATGATTCCCGCCGTGAAGGCCAAGCTGCTTGAGGGCAAGAAGGGCCTCGTCGTCGGGATAGCAAACGAAAACTCAATCGCCTGGGGCTGCGCCAAGGCGTTTCGAGCGTTCGGTGCGGACGTGGCTGTGACCTATTTGAACGACAAGGCGAAGAAATATGTCGAGCCGCTGGCGCGCGAGCTCGAATCGCCAATCGTGATGCCGCTCGACGTCAATACACCCGGCCAGATGGAAGCGTTGTTCGACGCCATTGCGAAGAAATGGGGCAAGCTCGATTACGTCGTTCATTCTATCGCCTTCTCGCCCAAGGATGCATTGCAGGGACGAGTCGTCGATGTGAAGCGTGATGGCTTTCTCACCACCATGGACGTGTCCTGCTGGACCTTTATCCGCATGGCCCATCTGGCGGAGCCGCTGATGAAGAAAGGCGGCACGCTTTTCACGATGACTTATTACGGCAGCCAGAGGGTGGTGAAGAACTACAACATCATGGGTGTTGCCAAGGCAGCGCTTGAGTCGGCTGTTCGGTACATCGCGGCCGAGCTTGGCCCCAAAGGGATCAGGGTCCATGCGATCTCGCCCGGGCCACTGGCGACGAGGGCGGCTTCAGGCATTCCTGAGTTCGATGCGCTGCTGGACAAGGCAAGGACAAAGGCTCCGACGCGCAGCTTGGTCAGCATCGATGACGTTGGCGCCGCGACTGCCTTCTTGGCTCATGACGCGGCCCGGCTCATCACCGGAGAGACGCTCTATATCGACGGCGGCTACCACATCATCGACTAGGTGCGCATAACGCCGGGGGCCTACCGGCTCGCTCGTTTGATATAGGTCAAGGCGCTTCCGGTGGGGGCGGACAATCGTCAATTATTTGCGAGGGAACGATGCCAGCCGACAATCGTGACGCATCCGTTTCCAGCAATCCACTGCTGGGAATATTCGGCGCCGTGACTGAATACATGATTGATGCGGCACAGCGGAGCGTCCTCTACTGCGACGTGATGCGGCAACGCGGCAACGCCTACCTCGAGCATGCCGCAAAGGAAGTACCGCATGTTCTTGACTATCAAGTCGAGCTCGTCATCGATGGACGAAAGCTGGACCGCCCCGTCAACTACGGTTTGGTCCGGATTATTCCTCCGGCCGGCATGCAAGTCGACCTGACCAAGCGCCCGTTTGTCGTGGTGGATCCGCGCGCCGGCCACGGTCCTGGAATTGGTGGCTTCAAAGCGGACAGTGAGATTGGCGTCGCGTTGAATGCAGGCCACCCGTGTTATTTTGTCGGGTTCTCGCCTGATCCGATGCCCGGCCAGACGATTGATGATATTGCGCGCGCAGAGGCAAAGTTCCTTGAAACGGTGATCGAGCTTCATCCGGTTGCGGAGGGCAAGCCCTGCGTCATCGGAAACTGTCAGGCAGGCTGGGCGGTGATGATGCTCGCGGCGATCAGGCCGGAGTTGTTTGGGCCCATCATTATCGCGGGTTCGCCACTCTCGTACTGGGCCGGCGTCCGCGGCAAGAACCCGATGCGCTATACCGGCGGTCTCACTGGTGGCAGTTGGATGACTGCACTTACCAGTGATCTCGGCGGCGGCAAGTTCGACGGCGCCCATCTGGTGCAGAATTTTGAGAATCAGAATCCCTCGAACACGCTTTGGTCAAAGCAGCACAATCTGTACTCAAAAGTCGATACAGAAGCGCCGCGTTACCTCGAATTTGAACGTTGGTGGGGAGGGCACGTCAATCTCAACGCCGAGGAAATTCAGTTCATCGTCGATGAGCTTTTCGTCGGAAACAATCTAGCGACCGGCCGCATTCAGACTTCCGATGGAAGGACAATTGATCTTCGCAACATCCGATCGCCCATTGTGGTGTTCTGTTCAAAGGGCGACAATGTCACGCCACCCCAACAGGCCCTCGGATGGATCCTTGACCTGTACCAAGACGTCGATGAAATCCGGTCGCATGGCCAGACCATTGTCTATGCAATTCACGAGTCGGCCGGCCATCTCGGAATCTTCGTCTCCGGTGGAGTTGCTCGCAAGGAGCACAGCGAGTTTTCGAGCAATATCGATCTAATCGATGTGCTACCGCCGGGCCTCTATGAGGCGGTGTTCCAAGCCAAATCGTCGGACGTCATAAATCAAAATCTTGCGAGCGGCGAATGGATCATGCGCTGCGAAACGAGAACGCTGGATGATATCCGTGCGCTCGGCGGCAACGACGCGGAAGACGAGCGCCGCTTTGCCGCGGCAGCTCACGTTTCGGAAATCAACCTTGCGATGTATCGTACATTCGCACAGCCGATCGTGCGCGCATTGGTGACATCCCAGGCAGCGGAATTCGTCAAGCGCATGCATCCGTTGCGCATGCAATACGAGCAGTTCTCGGATGCAAACCCGTTCATGGCGTGGATTGAAGCCGCGGCAAGGACGACCCGCGAAAACCGCGCCCCCGCCTCGAAGGACAATCTGCTGGTCGAGATGCAGGAAGATGCGTCGCAACAGATTGTGAAAGGTCTCGATGCGTGGCGTGACATGGTGGAACGTCTTTCCGAATCGGCTTTTCTTTCCACCTATGGTTCTCCGTTTCTGCAGGCGGCGGTTGGTATTGATCCCAAGGACGGCGGCCGGCGGCGAGCGGGCAAGGACCCGCTACACTATCAATTGGTGGAGCAGCGGATCGCCGAACTGAAGTCGAGGGTATCCGACGGCGGTCTCCGCGAAGCGACCGTCCGGGCACTGCTCTACGTCGGAATGACAAGAGGAGCAGTCGACGAGCGAGCATTCGAGACGATCCGGCGCATCCGCCAAAGCAAGGATCTGGCTCCGTTGCCGATCAGCGGCTTTAAAGAGTTGGTCCGCGAGCAGTTTTTTATGCTGCTGATCGACCAAATTGCCGCGATATCCGCTATCCCCTCGATGCTGGCGTCTGAGTCGCGCTCAGGTGTCCGCGCCTTCGAACTGATCGAACAGGTGACCGGAGCAAGCGGCGCGTTGCCACCTGAGGGAGAACAGCGCCTTCGCCAAATCGAGGTTCTGTTCTGTGGCGCCGACGAGTCAACACTCGCCCCTACCATCGACACGAAGGCCAAAACTTCGCCGGCAAAACCGGCTCGTTCCCGTGTGGTCCAAAACGAAGGCAGCAAGAAATGAGTATCGCAGATCGAAATCTCGAATCCATGGCGCCGCTCAGTCCGGTCGGTCCGCCGCCAGGATCGAAATATGAGCGCTTGATTGCCCGTGCCAAGGGCATTGTGCCGCCGGCCGTCACAATTGTCGCGCATCCGTGCGACGAGACCTCTCTTCGCGGTCCGATAGAGGCTGCTCAAGAAGGCATAATCAAGCCTGTGCTGGTTGGTCCCGCCACCAAGATCAGGGCGGTGGCCAAGCAACACAGCATCCCGATCGATGGTGTGGAGCTCGTCGACGTTCCCCACAGCGATGCGGCAGCAGCGAAAGCGGTCGAGCTCATTCGCGAGGCGAAGGGCGAACTGCTGATGAAGGGCAGCCTCCACACCGACGAATTGATGCGGGCCGTGACCGCGGGCGCAACCGGACTTCGAACTGCCCGGCGGATCAGTCACGTCTTCGTCATGGATGTGCCGACCTATTCGGAGACGCTCTTCATCACCGATGCGGCGATCAATATCGCGCCGGACCTGGATGTGAAGCGCGACATCATTCAGAACGCAATTGATCTATGGGTGCAATGCGGCCTGGGCCGGCCGAAGGTTGCCATTTTGTCTGCGGTAGAGACCGTGACATCCAAGATACCGTCAACGATCGATGCGGCGGCGCTGTGCAAGATGGCCGATCGCGGCCAGATCACTGGGGGTGACCTAGATGGGCCGCTGGCGTTCGACAATGCGGTCGACCCGAAGGCGGCTGAGATCAAAGGTATCAAGTCGGTGGTTGCAGGCCACGCTCAGATCCTGGTGGTTCCAGATCTCGAATCCGGCAATATGCTTGCGAAAAATCTCTCAATCCTCGCACGCGCGGACGGGGCGGGCATCGTGCTTGGTGCGCGCGTTCCAATCATCCTGACATCACGAGCAGATTCGGTTCGTTCGCGTCTGGCTTCGTGCGCGGTGGCGGTGCTCTACGCCGATGCACGCCGACGTATTGCTCCGGTTGCGGCCCACTGAGATCAGCCAGTGCGGAAAGACTCGGTAACCGAGGATGCTCCGGGAGCCTACGTCAAAGTTCGTACGACATGAGCAACGGTGTTCTGATGTCGCACGAAGCATCACTGACCCGTGCGCAGCTGAGGACGCCTAAGGCGGCTGCCATCGCGGGTATCGTGTTCTCGATCCTCTTTCTTGTCGTGTTCTGGCTATTTCGCCGGGCCATTCCGGCCGATCCGCTGGAGCCAGGTGTGTGGCTCGCGCGAGATATTCAATCTGCCCGATATGCGCTGAATATCATTCCATTCGCGGGAATTGCGTTCCTATGGTTTATGGGTGTGTTGCGCGACCGTCTCGGTGAACGGGAGGATCGCTTTTTTGCGACCGTGTTCATTGGAAGCGGCCTTTTATTTCTAGCGATGTTTTTTACGTCGGCGGCGATGATCGGGTCGATCATTCTGGTCTACGGCTCGACCCAAGCGGGGGGCATGATGAATTCCGCTGCGTTCCAGGTCGTACGCGCGACGGCGTACATCGTGATGAACGTCTACGCGCTCAAGCTTGCCGCAGTTTTTATGTTTTCGGCGTCTACCATCATTATGCGCACGGGAATAGCTCCGCGCTGGATCGCAATCGCGGGATACATCCTGGCGGCCCTCCTCATTCTTGGCAGTTCTCAGGTCGACTGGAGCGTAGCCGTATTTCCGATCTGGATTTTCCTCTTGAGTGCGTACATTCTGACGGTCAACCTAAGTCGCCCGGCGACGGTTCGGGGTGAATAAGCTTAGGTTGTTGGTCTGTGCGACCGCGTCTAGTCTGACTTCTCAGCAACCCGATCCCAGAGAAAAATACCTAACCAGGCCGTGAGGTACCCGAATGCGAAGCTAGCCGCGAATAGCATCGGTGCGGTCGTCACGTCGAAAGGAATAGCGAAATCAATAGGCGGAGCAAAGGGTATCCAAAGCGCTACGGGTAGAACGGCCTTTTCAGAGAAGATGACGACCAATAGGGCCCACAATAAATGAAAGCATCCAAGGCATATTCCAACAATCAACGCTGCCTTGTGTCTGCGATTTTTGACCGAATGGTTGCCTTTCATTTTCGCTTTTCTGGATTCGGGAGGTGCGGTCGCTTAAGTTGCCGAAGAGTTGGTGTTTGGAATTGATATTAGTCAAAGGGAGTTGCCACGGGCGAATTCTGGCCGAACGCAGTGGTATACTGATTGCCTGACGGCGGCTTGGCCGCCATAGCGGCGCACCGCCTAGTTTGTCAGGGTGTTCTCCTGAATGTCTATCTGACTTTTGCGATCATGCTCTACCTGCTGCCGCCTAAAGTGAATTGAACTAAAGATCTCGGCCATGCTGGATCAATTGGTGGTATGTGCGCAGTTACTGTTTGTAACATCACGATCCATGCGCTGGTGATGACACTGGTTGTCCACGTCGCCCGGGCGGCGGACAAAAAACGCACAACGCGACCATCATTGCGGTTGGCCGGGCCGCGGCGACGCCGGCAACGACACGCTGGCTGGCGAGGGTGGCGCCAACCTGCTGATCGGCGAGCTGCTGATCGGCGAGCTGGGCGCGATGACCGGCGGCACCGGCCCCGACTTATACCGCTACAACGCCCCCAACGAGGGCGGCGATACGATCGTCGCCTTCGCACCCGGCGCCGACAAGTTCAGCATCGTCAAGGCGGGCTTCGGAATCCCGGTCAACATCGGCCGCTCAGCTTCACCAACGAGTTCTTCGTCAGCAGCGCCTCGCCGGCTGCCAACAAGGCGCACGGCCAGTTCCTGTAGGACGCCGACACGGGCGGCTTGTTCTGGGAACGGCAGCGCGGCGGGCGGACTGAAGCTGATCGCAACGCTTAACACGGCGTTGGTGGCCACAGATTTCGAATTGCGGTGAATTTCAATGTTCGCTACGGGAGAGAATCGTCTTGCTTGTCCCGCATCGGGCGCATTCGAAGGTGCGGACATCCTGACCGGGCTGCGCTTGCTTGATTTCCAGCAGCCACATGTCGAGTTCGCACTCCTGACATTTCGGCCGCTCTAAAACGGGCTGGGTCTTGAAGCTGAATCGGAACTCGGACAACGGACTCTCCGGAAATTTCACAGCAACTCAACGGGCCATCATTGTCCGCGGAGTAAGAATTTTGTCGGGGGAAGAGGAGAATACGTCGATGCAGGCGTACTATTTTGCCGCGCCTTGGCATGGGGAAGCAAGAAAAAAGCCCGGCCGGGCCGCCTCGGTTGTGAAGCGCCGATCATCCCGTCGCTCTACGCAGTTCTGAAGCGTCAGTCGTCGATTGCGCAAACATTCCCCGAAGCGCGTCACGCTTTATGGGCTTCTGCAGAACACGGACGTTGGCGTAGCGGCGATCGATGCTCTCGCTGCCATAGCCGGTCACGAACGCGAATGGCACTTTGTCCGCCATCAACCTGTCCGCAAGCGGATAGACCAGTTCGCCTGCCAGATTGATGTCAAGCAATGCCGCGCTCACCGAATTGTCCTTGAGCGCGGCTATCGCCTGTCCCAGGTTGCCGAACGGGCCGATCACGGTCATACCCAGTTCGGCCACCAGCTCGCTCATTGCCATCGCCACCAGAGGTTCGTCTTCAACGATCATCACCCTGTTGCCCGGCATCGTGACGCCGGCCTCGGGCGGCGCGTCGCGCTGAGGGCGATTGTGATGGCCGGACTCGGCGGAGTCGGGATGCGCGAGCTTGTCGCTCAGCGGAACCGACAGAATGCATTTGAGCCCCTCGGGGTGCCAATCAAACAGCGCCTTGCCGCCCAACTGTCCCTCGACGCTGGCGAGGATCAGGCGTGTCCCGAAGCCCTGCGACACCGGCTTGCTGGCCGCAGGTCCGCCGGCTTCGCTCCAGGAGATCACCAGCGTGCCGGCATCGACCTCCCATGTCAGCTTGACCGTTCCGGTTCCCTGGGACAGTGCGCCGTATTTCGCCGCGTTGGTGGCAAGCTCGTGGAGCGCAAGCGCGAGCGTCTGCGCCGGCGTCGGCTGCAGCAGAACGCGCGGGCCTTGAAGAGATATCCGGTTGGTTTCGCCGGTGCGGAACGGCGCCACCTCCTCCTCCACCAGCCCGCCAAGGTCTGCCCCTTGCCAGCGCGACTGCGCCAGTACCGTATGAGCGCGCGACAGCGCCTGGATGCGTCCCTCAACCGCCGCCGTGTAGGCTGAGACACTGCCGGCCCGCGTCAGCCGGATGATCGACTG
>Ga0190274_10000779_pt1 | contig 18531 bp, 14 predicted proteins | sample Popmic531T_FD_133002 | JGI IMG/M metagenome (GOLD analysis project Ga0190274, IMG submission 133002) | Populus adjacent soil microbial communities from riparian zone of Yellowstone River, Montana, USA - 531 T | ecosystem: Environmental > Terrestrial > Soil > Riparian zone | place: USA: Montana... | reverse complement strand
GGACTGCTGTTCGACGGCCGCCTCGCGGAAGACTTCAAGCTGGCCAGCGGCACCTGGGTATCGACCGGCGCGTTGCGCGCGCAGTTCGTCGATCACTTTGCGCCTCTCGTCAGAGATGCGGTGATCGCGGGCGCCGACCGCGACGACATCGCGGCGCTGGTGTTTCCCGACGTGGAGGCCTGCCGCAAGCTCGCGGGACTTGCCGCGGAGGCGCCGCCCGCCGCCGTGCTGGGCGATGCCCGCGTGCGCGACGAGTTCCGCCGCCGGCTGTCCGCGCTGGCCAAGCAGAGCACCGGCGGCTCGAAGCGCGTCTGCCGGATCGTCCTGATGGAGGAGCCGCCGTCGCTCGACGCCGGCGAGGCGACCGACAAGGGCTCGATCAACCAGCGCGCGGTGCTGAGCCGTCGCGCCGCGCTAGCCGACGAGCTTTACGCAAAGCCGGCGTCCGCCCGCGTGATCGCAATCGGGGAATGACGTGGATCCGAAAGGGCACGCGGCCATCGTGACGGGCGCCGCGTCGGGGCTGGGCGCAGAGACCGCGGCGCATCTTGCAAAGGCCGGTGCGTACGTCGCGCTGTTCGATGTCAATTTAGACGGTGCGCGCGAGACAGCCGCGAAAATCGGCGGCATCGCGATCCGCTGCGACGTCACCAGCGCGGACGATGCCGCGAAGGCGCTCGCCGAGGCAAAGGCGAAGCATGGCGCGGCGCGCATCCTCGTCAATTGCGCGGGCGTCGGGCCGGCCAAGCGGATCGTCGGCCGCGACGGCCCGATGCCGCTCGCCGATTTCGAGAGGGTGATCGCGATCAATCTCGTCGGCACCTTCAACATGATGCGGCTCGCCGCCGCCGGCATGCAGGCGCTGGAGCCGATGACCGACGGCGAGCGCGGCGTGATCGTCTCGACCGCGTCGGTCGCCGCTTACGAAGGCCAGATCGGCCAGGCCGCCTACGCGGCGTCGAAGGGCGGCGTCGCGGCGCTCACCATCCCGGCGGCGCGCGAACTGGCGCAGTTCGGTATCCGCGTGATGGCGATCGCGCCGGGCATCTTCGGCACGCCGATGCTACGCGCGCTGGCGCAGGCGACGCAGGATTCGCTCGGCGCCTCGGTGCCGTTTCCGAAGCGGCTCGGCGAGCCGCATGAGTTCGCCGAGCTGGTGATGACGATCGTACGCAGCGGCTATCTCAACGGCGAGGTGATCCGCATCGACGGCGCGCTCCGCATGGCGCCGCGCTGAATGGAGTTCGGGGGGAATTGCATGCTGACCTACGTCCGGAACACGCGCATCGAATGGGGCGACTGCGATCCCGCCGGCATCGTGTTCTATCCGCGCTATTTCGCGATGTTCGACAGTTGCACCACCGCGATGTTCTCCCAGGCGCTCGGCATGTCGAAATTCCAGTTCATCAAGCACTACGACTTTCTCGGCTACCCGATGGTTGACACGCGCGCCCGCTTCCTCAAGCCAGCCAAGTTCGGCGACGACGTGACGGTCGAAACCACTGTCACCGAGTTCCGCCGCTCCAGCTTCGACGTGCGCCACCGGCTGAGCAACGGCGGCGAGCTGGCGGTCGAGTGCCTCGACACCCGGGTCTGGGCGGCGCGCGATCCGAACAGTCCCGACAAGATCAAGGCCAAGCCGATCCCCGACGAGGTGATCGCGAAATTCAACGCAGGGTGACGTGACCGCGCCCAAACCCGTCACGTTGATCACCGGCGCGTCGGCCGGCATCGGCGCCGCGCTGGCGCATCATTTCGCATCGAACGGGCATGAACTGGTGCTGGTGGCGCGGCGCGCGGTCGCGCTCAACGAACTGGCCGGTGCGATCGAGGCGCGGGGATTGCCGCGGCCTCATGTCATCGCGGCCGACCTCACCAAAAACGATGCACCCGCGCTGATCGCCGATGAGCTGTGCGCGCGCGATATTGAACCGAACTTCGTCGTCAACAATGCCGGCTTCGGTCTGGTCGGCACCGCCGCCGAGCTTGATCGCGCCGAGCAGCTTGCCATGATCGACCTCAACGCCCGCACGCTAACCGATCTATCGCTGCGCTTCGTCGACAGCCTGGCGCGCCATCGCGGCGGCATCCTCAACGTCGCGTCGGTGGCGGGCTTCATGCCGGGGCCTGGCCTTGCGGTCTATTACGCGACCAAGGCCTACGTGCTGTCGTTCAGCGAGGCGCTGCACCACGAGCTTGCGCCGAAGGGCATTCGTGTCACCACGCTGTGCCCCGGACCGGTGGCGACCGAGTTCCAGAGCCGCGCCGGAATGCCGGAGGGATATTTCCCTTCGATCCTCGACCGCTCGGTGGAGCGCGTCGCGCGCGACGGCTACGACGGGCTGATGGCCGGCAAGCGGGTCGTAATCCCGGGGTTTCCCAACCGCGTCGCCGCATTCCTGCCGCGGCTTGTGCCGCGCGGCATCGTGCTCGCGGTGATGAACCGGCTCCGCCGACAATAGCGTGGGCGCGTGATCTTCTCCGACCTGCCTTCGCCCGCCGAAGCATCAAGCCAAGATGATGAACCCCGCCAATGCTTCGCGCGGGCGGGAAACCGGTTTCCACTTTGCGGGATCACGCGCTATGCCCATCCGGCCGAGGCCGCTATGATCGCGGCCCGATCCCGTAACCCGTGAGGAAATGAAATGGCCGGACAGCCCCAGCGAGCCGACGTCACCGCGCGTACGCCGATCGCGGGAGAGGCCTTCCTGCGGGCGCTGTCCGACCACGGGATCGACTATTTCTTCGCCAATCCGGGCACCGATTTCCCGCCGATCGTCGAAGCCTACAGCCGCGCAAAGCAATCCAACGCCAAGGTCCCGACGCCGCTGGTCATCCCGCACGAGAACCTCGCGGTGGCGATGGCGCATGGCGCCTATGCCATGAGCGGCAAGCCGCAATGCGTGATGCTGCACGTCAACGTCGGCACCGCCAACGCGATCAACAACATCATCAACCTCAACCGCGACGGCATTCCGCTGATCCTCGCCGCCGGACGCACGCCGATCACCGAGAAGGGCAAGTTCGGCGGCCGCAACCGCTACATCCACTGGGGCCAGGAGATGTTCGACCAGGCCGGGATGCTGCGCGAGGCGGTGAAGTGGGATTACGAGCTGCGCATCCCGGAGCAGATCGTCGACGTGGTGTCGCGCGCCTACGAGATTATGATGACCAGCCCGCGCGGGCCGGTCTATCTGTCGCTGCCGCGCGAGCCGTTGGCCGCCCCGATGCCGGATGCGCTCGGCCCGGTGAAGCCGCGCGCGGTGCCCGCCATGCCGCATGCCGATCCGAAGATGATCGCGACGCTGGCCGAATGGATCTTGGCGGCGGAGAAGCCGCTGATCATCACCACCGCGAGCGGCGCGGCGGCGATGGCGCCGCTCGGCCGCATCGCCGAAAAGTACGCGCTGCCGGTGGTGACGCAGCGCCAGCGCGTGGTCTGCCTGCCGACCAGCCATCCGATGCACATGGGCTACGATCCCCAGGGGCTGCTGCAGGAGGCCGACCTCGTCATCATCATGGATGCCGACGTGCCGTGGATCCCCAACGAGCAGCATCCCAAGGACGACTGCCGCTTCGTCTCGCTCGGCGAGGACCCGGCTTTCAAGCGCTATCCGATGCGCAGCTTCCCGAGCGATCTTGCGATCACCTCGAACACCGCGAGCGCGCTTGAAATGCTGGAGCAGGCGCTCGCCAAACTGTCGATCCCGCAAGCACGCGTGGATGCGCGGCGCATCCGCGCCGTGGAGTTCAACAAGAAGCGCAAGGAAGGTCTGGCGAAAGCCTCCGCCACGCCGGCCGACAAGATCACGCAGGCTTATCTGAGCCGCGTGATCGGCGAGACGGTGGGCGACGACGCCGTCATCTTCAACGAATACTCGATGCAGCAGGAGCACTGTCCGCGCGAGAAGGCCGACACTTTCTACGGCCTCTCGGCTGCCGGCGGTCTCGGCTGGGGCTTCGGCGCCGCGCTCGGCGCCAAGCTCGCTGCACCGGAGAAGCTCGTGGTCGCGACGCTCGGCGACGGCGCCTACATGTTCTCCAACCCGATGGTGGCGCACTGGGTGTCGGATGTGCACAAGCTGCCGATCCTCACCGTCATCTTCAATAACAGCCGCTATGGCGCGGTGCGCGGCGCCACCATGTCGATGTTCAAGGACGGCGTCGCCGGCGAAACCCAGGGCCGCTTCATGGCGGACCTGGATCCGAGCCCGGCGTTCGAGAAGGCGGTCCAGATGCAGGGCGGCCACGGCGAGCGCGTCGAGAAGCCGGCCGACCTCCCCGCCGCGCTCAAGCGTGCGCACGACGTGGTGGTAAACGAGAAGCGCCAGGCGTTGCTCAACGTCATCTGCCCATACTGAGCGGACGACAAATCACTCGACAAATCCGATCCCGCCCCTAAACAGAGCGGCGACCTTTGGGAGGACATAGCGACATGATGCGGATTGACGGCTACACCCATTTCGTTCCGACGCGTTTCTACAAGGAGGTGCTGTCGGTCGGCTCTTTCGCCGACATCGGCAAGCGCATGCTGGGCGTGCCGAGCATCTACGACGTCAATATCCGCCTCAAGGTGGTCGACAAGTTCAAGGACTACGCGCAGGTCATCACCTATCCGATGCCGCCCCTGGAGATGATGACCAAGGACCCCAACCAGGCGGAAGAATACGCCCGGATCATCAACGACGGCTTCGCCGAGCTGTGCGCCAAGCATCCCGACCACTTCCCGGGCTGGGTCGCGCAGGCGCCGATGACCGCCCCGGACGTCGGCGTGCGCGAGGCCGCGCGCGCCATGAAGATGGGCGCGCTCGGCGTGCAGATCTACACCAACGTCGCTGGCAAGCCGCTCGACAATCCGGAGTTCGAGCCGTTCTGGAAAGCGATGAACAAGACCGGCACGCCGATCTGGCTGCATCCCTCGCGCGGCGCGAGTTTTCCCGACTACCAGAGTGAGCAGAAGTCCCGCTACGAAATCTGGTGGACGTTCGGCTGGTCGTACGAGACCGCCGCCGCGATGGCGCGGCTGGTGTTCTCCAAGATCATGGACGATTTTCCCAAGCTCAAGATTATCACCCACCACTTCGGCGGCATCGTGCCGATGCTGGAAGGCCGCATCGGCCCCGGCTGGGACCAGATCGGCGCGCGTACCTCGGATGAGGATCTGCAGAAGGTGGCGAAGTCGCTGAAGAAGCGTCCGCTCGACTACTTCAAGGAAAATTTCTACACCGACACCGCGGCGTTCAGCGGCAAGCCGGCCACGATCTGCGGCCTCGCGTTCTATCCGAACGACAGGATCGTATTCGCCTCGGACTGCCCGTTCGATCCAGAGAAGGGCACGTTCTACATCCGCGAGACGCTGAAGATCCTCGACAGCATCGACATGTCGAAGGCGAAGCGCAAAGCGATCATGTACGGGAATTTGGAGAAGATCACCGGGCGGAAATTGGTGAAGTAGGGTCGCACGACGGTTCCACTGCCGCCTCAACCACCGCTGTCATCGCCCGCGAAAGCGGGCGATCCAGTAACCACCGTGCGTACTGGATGCCCCGCTTTCGCGGGGCATGACACGCATGGATGACGCACGACTGTGGGCAGCATCAACCGCCCCATGAATCCTAAGCCGTCATCTGCTAGCGTCCCTGCATGGACGCCGCGCGGAACCTCGAACTCCAGGAAGACCCGCCCGCCGAAGCGGCAGCGCGCCCGTCGCCGGTGATGGAGCAATACATCGAGATCAAGGCCGCCAATCCGGATTCGCTGCTGTTCTACCGGATGGGCGACTTCTACGAGCTGTTCTTCGAGGATGCCGAGGTGGCGAGCCGCGCGCTCGGCATCGTGCTGACCAAGCGCGGCAAGCACCTCGGCCGCGATATCCCGATGTGCGGCGTGCCAATCCACCGCTCCGATGAATACCTGCACCGCCTGATCGCGCTCGGCCACCGCGTCGCGGTCTGCGAGCAGCTCGAAGACCCGGCCGAAGCAAGGAAGCGCGGCTCGAAGAGCGTGGTGCGCCGCGACGTGGTGCGGCTGGTGACGCCCGGCACGCTCACCGAAGACACGCTGCTCGATGCGCGGCGCAACAACTACCTGCTCGCCGTGGTGCGCGCCCGCGTCTCGTCGGCCGGCGAGGACATGCGTTTCGGCATTGCATGGATCGACATCTCCACCGGCGAGTTCCGCATCGCCGAGTGCGACCGCATGGGCCTCGCCGCCGAGATCGCGCGGCTTGAGCCCGGCGAGATCGTCGTGTCCGACGCGCTTTACAGCGACCCGGAGCTGGCGCCCTACCTGCGCACCCTGCCTGCCGTGACGCCGCTGACCCGCGACGTGTTCGACGGCGCCACCGCCGAGCGCAGGCTGTCCGACTATTTCGCGGTCGCGACCACCGATGCGTTCGGCGCGATGTCCCGGCTGGAGCTCAACGCCGCCGCGGCCTGCATCACCTACGTCGAGCGCACGCAGCTCGGCAAGCGACCGCCGTTGTCGCCACCGGTGCGCGAGGCGTCGGGCTCGACGCTGTCGATCGACCAGGCGACGCGCAGCAATCTCGAGCTGGTGCGGACGCTTGGCGGCGACAGGCGCGGCTCGCTGCTGGCGGCGATCGACCGAACCGTGACGCCGGCGGGCTCCCGCCTCTTGGCCCAGCGCCTCGCCGCTCCATTGACCGATCCGGCGCAGATCACCAAGCGCCTTGATGCGGTCGCGACGTTCGTTGTCGATGCGGCGACACGCCCGGACATTCGCCAGCTTCTCAACGCCGCGCCGGACCTGGCGCGCTCGCTGTCGCGGCTGGTGGTCGGGCGCGGCGGACCACGCGATCTCGCCGCGATCCGCGACGGCATAGCAGCGGCGAAGGAAATTGCGGACCGGCTCGATGCGCTGAAAAGCGCGCCCGCCGAAATCTCTGAAGCGGCGAAGGCATTGCGCCAGCCCAATCCAGCGCTCGCGCAGGAGCTTGGCGCGGCGCTGGCCGACGAACTGCCGCTGTTCAAGCGCGACGGCGGCTTCGTTCGCGCCGGATATCTCAGCGCACTCGACGAGGCCTGCGCGCTGCGCGATGAATCCCGCAAGGTGATCGCGCAACTGCAGGTCGGGTACGCCGACGAGACCGGCGTGCGTGCACTCAAGATCCGGCACAACAACGTGCTGGGCTATTTCGTCGAGGTGACGGCGCAGCACGGCGACAAGCTGATGACCGCGCCGCTCAACGCGCGCTTCATCCACCGCCAGACACTGGCCGGCCAGGTGCGCTTCACCACCACGGAATTGGGCGAGTTGGAGGCGAAGATCGCCAACGCCGCCGACCGCGCGCTGGGGCTGGAGCTGGAAACTTTCGAGAAACTCGCCGCCGCCGTTATCGCGGCGAGCGGCGCCATCAAGGCGGCCGCCGAGGCGCTCGCCCTGCTCGACGTCGCCAGCGCGCTGGCAACTCTGGCGGTCGAGCGCGGCTACGTGCGGCCCATTGTCGATCCGTCGCTGGAATTCGTCATCGAAGGCGGCCGGCATCCCGTGGTCGAGCAGATGATCAGCGAGCCGTTCGTCGCCAACGACTGCAACCTGACGACGCAGGCCGACGCAGGGAAAATCTGGCTGCTGACCGGCCCCAACATGGCGGGCAAGTCGACGTTCCTGCGCCAGAACGCGCTGATCGCCGTGATGGCGCAAATGGGCGGCTTCGTGCCGGCGAAGCGCGCCACGATCGGCGCGCTCGACCGGCTGTTCTCGCGGGTCGGCGCCGCCGACGATCTGGCGCGCGGCCGCTCCACCTTCATGGTTGAGATGGTCGAGACCGCGGCGATCCTCAACCAGGCCGGCCCGCGTTCGCTGGTGATCCTCGACGAGATCGGCCGCGGCACCGCGACGTTCGACGGCCTGTCGATCGCCTGGGCGGCGATCGAGCATCTGCACGAGGTCAACCGCTGCCGCGCGCTGTTCGCGACGCACTTTCACGAACTGACCGCGCTGTCGGCGACCTTGCCGCGGCTCCACAACGCCACCGTCCGCGTCAAGGAATGGCAAGGCGAGGTGGTCTTCCTGCACGAGGTAGTGCCCGGCGCCGCCGACCGCTCCTACGGCATCCAGGTCGCCAAGCTCGCGGGGCTGCCGCCGAGCGTGATCGAGCGCGCCAAGATCGTGCTGGCGAAGCTCGAGGCCGAGGATCGCGCCAGCCCGCGCGGCGGCTTCGACGATCTGCCGCTGTTCGCCGCGCCGGCGAAACTCGCACCGCCCGATCCGCGGGAGGCCGCGCTCGAAGCGCTGATCGCGGCCTTGCAGGCGCTCAATCCGGACGAGATGTCGCCGCGCGATGCGCTGGAAGCGCTCTATGCGCTGAAGACCAAGGCCGCGCCGAAGAAAGGCTAGGCGGGCGGCGGCTTGCGCCGCTGCTTGAGCGTCCACAGCAGCCCGTTCCACGCCACGCCGATCGCCAGCCCGACGCCGTAGGACCACCACACGCCGATCGACTCGGCAAGAAGGTGCACGGCGAGAAAGCCCAGAACCAGGCCGAACAGCGGCGCCTGGACGTGCGCCGCCACGCTCGCCGCCGCCGGCCCGCCGATCCGCGGATGCATGATGATGAAGAAGCTGCCCATCGCCACCGGGAACACCGCAAACATGCCGGAGGCAAACGAGCCGATGCGGTGACTCGCCACCGTGACGACCGCGACGCAAAGCGAGACGATCACCGCGCGCATGGCGATGTCGGAGCGGTGCGTTTCGGCCTTCGTTGCGAGCCCATCGGTCTGAAAGCGACGTCCGGCCAACGTTGTCGCGGTCAGAACAATCGCATTGAGGAGCAGTGCCCCGCCGGCCGTCCATGGGAACGCGTGCAGCAACGCGGCGCAGACGAACCACACCGCGAAGGCGCCGCCCAGGCTGACCAGCAGGCCCTGCCGCTGCGCCAGCGCCGCGTAGCTCAGCGCGAATAGTGCGACCGCCGCGTTGGACACCATGCTGCCGACCGCGCTCATGGCAATGAACGGCGGCGTGTGGTCGATGGCGAGGATGATGTAGACCGCGCCGGCCGCGGTCGGCAGCGCCGCGATCAGCGCGCCGATGAATGGGCCGCAGCGCTCGACCAGCACCGAGGCCGTGACCACGATCGCGGCGGTCATCGCCATCTTGAGCGCAAGCTCAAGCCAGAATACAGGATCGAGGGCCATGAGACCGTTTGGGTGCGGCAAAAGCAGGCGTGGCGGAGCGAGGCGGCCAGTTATAGACTTTTCTCTCAAGAGCGCGGAAGCGCCATCGACAAGGGAGGGGCTGATGTCGAAATGGTTGTGCGCCTTATTGTCCGCCGCCGCGCTGAGCCTCGCGAGCCCCGGCCACGCGCAGAACTACCCCACCAAGACCATCACCATCATCGTCACCGCGGCGGCGGGCGGCGTCACCGACGTGGTGGCGCGCGCGATCGGACAGAAGCTCGGCGAGGCGTGGGGCCAGCAGATCATCATCGAGAACCGCGGCGGCGGCGCGCACATCATCGGCGCATCCGCCGTGGCAAATGCAGCGCCGGACGGCCATACCCTGATGGTGGCCGAGGCCGGGACGTTCGTGATCAACCCGGCGCTCTATTCCAGAGACAAGATCCCGTTCGATCCGGACAAGGCGTTCGCGCCGATCACCGGGCTGGTGCGCATCCACCACGCGATGATCACGACGCCGTCGTTCCCGGCCAACAGCGTCGCCGACGTCATCGCGATGGCGAAGGCCAAGCCGAACAGCGTCACCTACGGCACGGCGGGCGTCGGCTCCGGCCCGCACGTCAACATCGCGCGGCTGCAGAATGTCGCCGGCATCCAGATGGTGCCGGTGCACTATCGCGGCGCGACGCCGTCGCTGAACGACGTGATGGGCGGCCACACCAACATGATGCTGATCAGCGTCAGTTCCGCGTTGCCGAACTTCCGGGCGGGCCAGGTGAAGATGATCGGCATCGGCAGCCCAAAGCGGCTGCCGGAGGTGTCCGACGTGCCGACCATCGCCGAAGGCGGCAATTTGCCGGGCTTCATTGCCGGAACATGGTTCGGCATGGCGACGACCGGCGGCACGCCACCGGACATCGTCAGGAAGATCCATGCCGAGGTGGTGAAGATCGTCAACGAGCCAGCGTTCCGCGAGCGCTTCCTCGCCAAGCAATTGTATGAGCCGATGACCAACTCGACCCCGGAGTTCGAGGCTTACATCAAGAGCGAGCTCCAGAACTGGGCCAAGGTGATCAAGGAACAGAACCTCGCGATCGCGCACTAACGGGTGGCTGCCGGCTTCAGCGCGAAACGCCGCCGCACCGACCAGACCACGAAGTTCCAGACGATCGAGGTCGCCAGCGACAGCGCGTAGGCGATCCAGGTGCCGAACGCGAGCGCCGCGAGATGCAGCACCACCAGCGCGGTGGAAAAACCCGCTAGGCCCCACATGGTGTTCGCCAGCAGCGCGGCCGTTGCCGGCCCGCCGATGCGAGGCTGAAAGATCAGCATCAGGCTGGTTAGCACGATCGGAAACACCGCGAGCAATCCCGTCACCGACGGGCCGACCTTGGTGCTCGTTCCGACCACGATGGCGACCAGGAACGCAACCATCGCGGCGCGCAGCAGCATGTCATACCAGCGCCGCATCACGCGCGGCATTGCAACGTGGCAGTACTGCACCACCAACGGGATGCAGACCGCAAAGACCGCGACGTTGAAAGCAACGACGGTGACGATGTTCCAATCGACGGCGGCCAGCGCAAAGGCGAGCGCGAACCAGACGGCAAGCGCGGCGGCAAGGCTCACAGCCAACGGCTGGCGCTGCGCCAAGACGACATAAACCAACGTAAAGATGCCGGTCACCGCGTTGGCGGACAGGCTGCCCAGCGCGCTGCGCGCGATGAACGCGGTATCGTGGTCGAGCGCGAGGAACACGTAGGACGGCGCTGCCGCGATCGGCAGCGTCGCGATCATCGCGCCGATCGCCGGGCCGGACCTCTCGGCCACCAGAGATGCGGCGACCACGAAGCCGGCCGTCACGGCCATCTTCAGGACAAGCACGAGCTAGAATGCGAGTTCGGGGGACATTCACAAACTGGATGCCCCGCTTTCGCGGGGCATGACAAGCCCTGTTCAGCCGATCATGGCTCACATGCGATTGAGGCTGATTGCGACCGGCGGGCCCTTGGCGATGGTCTGATAAACCACGCAATAGCGCTCGGTCAGCTTCAGAAGCTGGTCGAGCTGCTCCTGGGTGGCGTCGGTGTCGAGCGCGAAGCGCAGCCGGATCTCGCGGAAGCCGACTAGCGCATCCTTGGCGACGCCCAGCGTGCCGCGAAAGTCGAGGTCACCCTCGGCCGACACGGTGCCGGACTTCACGTTGAGACCGATCGCGGTCGACACCGCCTTGACGGTCACGCCGGCGCAGGCGACCAGCGCCTCCAGCAGCATGTCGCCGGAGCACAGCTCCATGCCGGAGCCACCGGTCGCCGGATGCAGGCCGGCGACGGCGAGCGCGCGCCCGGTCTCCACCTTGCAGGCGATGCTGGTGTCGTCGAGCGAGCCCTTGGCCTTGAGCGTGATCAGCGCGGCATCGGGATCGCCCTTGTAGCGCTCCTTGATCGGGGCCTGCATCGCGCGCAGTTCGGCGGCATCCATGCGAATTCTCCTTGTCACCACGCTCGTCATGGCGGGGCTTGACCCGGCCATCTTTATAGTTGGGCACATATAGTGCCAAAACCGATCGAGATCACCGGGTCTTGCGCCTTCGGCGCGGCCCGGTGAAGACCATCTAATTTGGTGTCAGCACCACCCGACCGATGATCTTGCCGGCGCGAAGGTCGCTGAGCACGGCATTCACGTCGTCCAGCGGGCGTGTCGCAACCGGCACGGGCGGCAGTCCGGTTTTCTTGACCAGTTCGATCAGCTCGCCGATCTCATTGAGACTGCCGGTGTAGGAGCCCTGCACGGTGATTGCCTTCATCGGAAACGGCGGCAGCGAAACCGTGATGTCGCCGCCGTACAAGCCGACGATGATCAGCTTGCCGCCCTTGATCAGACTGTCGATGCCGATCCGCGCGGTCGACGACGAACCGACCAGATCGATCACCGCCCAGGCGCCGCCGTTGGTGGCGGCGATGATCTGCGCTGCGGCGTCCCGCGCGGCGCCGTCGATCACCGCCTTGGCGCCGGCTTTCAGCGCAGCGTCGCGCTTGCCGGGATCGATGTCGACCACGACGGAACTATGGCCGCCCATCGCCTTGTGGAGCGCGATGCACATCAGACCGAGACCGCCGGCGCCGATGATCACGGTCGGCTCTGTGGTTAGCGTCGGGCCGACCTTCTTCAATGCGCCGTAGGTGGTGACGCCGGAGCATGCCAGCGGCGCCGCGCGCTCGGGCGGAATGTCGCCGATGTCGAACAGGTAGCGCGGGTGCGGCACCATCAGATAGTCGCTGTAGCCGCCAGGCTGGAACACGCCGAGGCTGCGCGGCTTGGTGCAGAGTTGCTCGTCGCCGCGCCTGCAAACGCCGCACTCACCACAGCCCATCCAGGGATCGACCAGCCGCCGGTCGCCGACCTTCGCGCCCTTCGCCCAGGGCCCGACCGCGACAACCTCACCGACGTTTTCGTGGCCGAGCGTCACCGGCAGCTTCATGCCGCGATCGACGACGCTGAGCCGCTTGCCGCCGCCGAGATCGAAATAACCGTCTGAAAGATGCAAATCGCTGTGGCACACACCGGCCGCGAGCACCTTGAGCAGCACCTCGCTGCCGGTCGGTTTCGGCGTCGGCTGCGTGTTGAGCTGCAGGGGCTGGCCGCAGGTGCAGACCTGGAAGCTTCTCATGTTCATCACCGCTGTCATCGTCCGCAAAAGCGGACGATCCAGTAATCGCCAATGCGGAGAACTATAACAGGCATTGAGGGGTACTGGATGCCTCGCTTTCGCGGGGCACGACAAGCCCGGAGAGCGGCGTCACCACCACATCGCTTGGCCGGTTTCGGTCTTGGTTTCGCGCTCATCGACGCTGGCGGCGCGGTCGAGCGAGCGGTCCAGCGCCGCCAGCACCCGCCGCTTGGCGAAGTCGTAAGCGGCCGACTGGCGGTCGCGCGGGCGCGGCAGGTCGATCGCAATCTCCTCCTCGATGCGGCCCGGATGCGGCCGCATCACTACGACGCGGTCGGCGAGCACGATCGACTCGTCGACGTCGTGGGTGACGACGACGAGCGTCGGCTTGCCGTCGGCCCACAGGTCGAGCAGATGGTCCTGCAGGTCGACGCGGGTGAACGCATCGAGCGCGGAAAACGGCTCGTCGAGCAGCAGCACCTCCGGCCGCATGATCAGCGCGCGGGCCAGCGCAACGCGCTGCGCCTGCCCGCCGGACAGCTCGCGCGGCCAGACGCCGGCCTTCTCGGTCAGACCGACGCGGGCGAGTTGCGCCGCGACCCGCGCCTCGCGCTCCTGCCTCGGCCGGTGCTCCAGGCCGAATCCGACGTTGCCGGCGACGCTGAGCCAGGGCAGCAGCCGGGGCTCCTGGAACACGATGCCGATCTTCTCATCCGGCTCGGTGACGGCGATATCGTCGAGCACCACCCTGCCCTGGGTCGGTTGATCGAGCCCGGACACCGCACGCAACAGCGTGGACTTGCCGCAGCCGGAGCCGCCGACGATGGCAACGATTTCGCCCAGTTCGACCTCCAGCGAAACGCCTTCAACGGCGCGCACGCCATTCGGATAGGTTTTTCCAACACGATCGAGAAGCAGCATCACGTCCTCGCGAAACGGTCTTCCCAGCGCAGCAACGGCGCCGTGGCGGCCGCCAGAATGGCGTCGGTGGCCTTGCCCAGGATGGCAAACGCGACGATCGCCGCGACGATGGTCGCCGGCTTGCCGAGCTGCTGGCCGTCGATCAGCAGGAAGCCCAGGCCCTGCGACGCGCCGAGAAACTCCGCGGCGACGACGAACATCCAGCCGAGGCCCAACCCGGCACGCAGCGACAGCACGTAAGCCGGAAGCACGGCAGGCAGCAGGATGCGCCGCACCATCTCAAAGCCCGATAGGCGAAACACTCGGCCGACCTCGACGATCTTGCGGTCGACCGACATCACCGCGCCCATGACGCCGAGATAGACCGGAAAGAACACGCCGACCGCGATCAGGATGATCTTCGACGCCTCGAAGATGCCGAACCACAGAATAAAAAGCGGCACCCAGGCGATCGAAGGGATCGAGCGTAGCGCCTGCAAGGTCGGATCGACCAGACGATGGGTCAGCGCCGAGTAGCCGGTGATCGCGCCAAGGACGGTGCCCGCCACAACGCCGCAGGAGAAGCCGGCGAACACGCGAGCGAGCGTCGCCAGCGCATGGGTTTGCAGTTCGCCGGTGTTCCAGAGCTCGGCGAAGGTCTTGAAAATAACGGAGGGCGGCGGCACCAGCCGGCCACTGGACCAGCCGGCATAGACCGCGAATTCCCAGAACGCCGCGAGCGAGATCGGCAGCAAGAGGCCAAGCGCCGGGCGCAGGAACCGCGCCGGGCTGCGTTTGGGCGCAACGCTTTGAGCCGCGGGAACAGCGCTCGAACTCATGAGAAATACAGACATAACCGCGCCTTAAATTGCAACACCCCCACGGCGCGGCTCTCCGTCACCCAGGCCAGGAGGCAGCCCGGGCGACGGAGCGCGATTCTAGTGTCCCTTTGAACCCGAAGTCCGCAAAGGCGCCTGCCGCACAATCGTGCGAACTTCGGGCTCGGGACACTAGTTGGTCACCGCGACGAAGCGGCTGTCGATAAGATCGTCGACGACCTTCTTGACGTCCACGTCGGGCTTGATGATGCCGCTCTTCTGCAGCGCGAGGCCGGCTTCGAGGATCGACTCGCGTTGCGCCGGGCCGACCACGTTGAAGGTCAGGCCGGTGCGTTCCTTGAGCTGTTTGTCGACCACGGGACCTTCGAGGCCGGTGACGGCGATGAAGACCTTCTTCAGTTCGTCGTAGTTGGCCAGTGAATCCTTGCGCGCCACTTCATACACGGCGAGCACGCGCTTCACGACGTCCGGATACTTCTGCAGGAACTCCTCGCGCGCGTTCAGGATGCCCCAGGTGTTGGCCTCGGGCTTGCGGAAGAACAGCTTGGCGCCGTCCTTCACTTCATGCTGCGCCATCATCGGATCGAGACCGGCCCACGCGTCGACGTCGCCGCGAATGAGCGCGGTGCCGCCGTCGGCGTGCTGCTGCACCAGCACCGGAGTGATGTCCTTGTCGGACAGCCCGGCGCCCTGCAGGGCGCGGACCGTGAAGATGTGCGGATCAGTGCCGCGCACCATCGCCACCTTCTTGCCCTTGAGGTCCTCGACCTTGGTGATCTTGCTGTCCTTGGCGACGACCAGCGCCGTCCATTCCGGCCGCGAGTAGGTGTAGATCGACTTGATCGGATTGCCGTTGATCTTGGCGACCAGTGCGGCGGAGCCCGCGGTTGAGCCGAAGTCGATCGAGCCGGCGTTCAGGAACTGCAGCGCGTTGCTCGACGAGACGGTCTTCACCCACAGCACCTTGATGCCGTCCTTGGCGAATTCCTTTTCGAGCAGCCCTTTTTCCTTGAGCAGCAGCGACACCGGGTTGTAGGTCGCCCAGTCGATGCGGATTTCGGCCGGCTTGGCCTGACCGAAAGCGGCGCTCGGCAGCAGACCGGCCAGCAAGGCCGAAGCCAGAAGGGAACGTCGGGACAGAACACTCATAAGCACCTCCACATTGCGCGGCGCGCGTCGCAAGACGCGGCCGTCCGGTTGATGGAGGCGGGCCAAATACACATAAGCCCGCCCGTCAGCTTGTGCGACGGGGCGGGCCCCGACCGCTTTAGCTGCATTTGTTAAGCGCCCGCAAGCTGTTCGCTCAAATCGGCGCTAAGTCCATATTTATTGGCTAACCCTTTGAGCGTCAACGAGAATAATTTGGCCTTTTGCGCCGATACGTTGGCATGGCGTTCCCCGGCGCGCGGTTTTTGGAGTGCGCTTCTTCCTCGCTTTTTGAGGCGGGGCGGTGACATGATCCGCGCGCCCCGCTATCCGGATGCCGCATGCTGACCACCACCAAACCTCGCGCCACCGACGACCTCGAGCTGTTCGACCAGAGCTCGCTCGCGGCCGAGCTCGATGGGCTCGCCAAGCAGCACGGCAGCAACGAGCAGGCGCTGCGCCGCGCCATCATGCAACCGCTGAAGAACGCGCTGGCCACCGGCCGCGCCGGTGCGGAGCGCCTGCTGCTGCAGGACCGGCAGGGCCGGCGGTGCGCCGAGCGGCTGTGCCAGATGCACGACGACATCATCCGCGTCGTGTTCGAGTTCGTCGGCCGTCATCTCTATCCGTCGCAGAACCCGTCCGAAGCAGAGCGCATGGCGATCGTCGCGACCGGCGGCTACGGCCGCGGGCTGATGGCGCCGGACTCCGACATCGATCTCCTGTTCCTGCTGCCCTACAAGCAGACCGCGTGGGGCGAGTCGGTCGCGGAGGTGATCCTGTATTGCTTGTGGGATCTCGGCCTCAAGGTCGGTCACGCCACGCGGTCGGTCGACGAGTGCATCCGCCAGGCCAAGGCGGACATGACGATCCGCACCGCGCTGCTGGAGTCGCGGTTTCTGCTCGGCGACAGCAAGCTGTTCGACGAGCTGATCACGCGGTTCGACAAGTCCGTCGTGCAGGGCACCGCGCCGGAATTTGTCGCCGCCAAGCTCGCCGAGCGGGAGACGCGTCACCGCCGAGCCGGTCAATCGCGCTATCTGGTCGAGCCTAACGTCAAAGACGGCAAAGGCGGGCTGCGCGACCTGCACACGCTGTTCTGGATCGCCAAGTACGTCTACCGCGTCCGCGACGTCGAGGAGCTGACCGAGCGCGGCGTGTTCGACGCCCAGGAGCTCAAGCTGTTCCGCCGCTGCGAGGACTTCCTTTGGTCGGTCCGCTGCAACATGCACTTCCTCGCCGACCGCGCCGAAGAGCGGCTGTCGTTCGACATCCAGCGCGAGATCGCGGTGCGGCTCGGCTACACCGAGCACCCCGGGCAGAAAGACGTCGAGCGCTTCATGAAACACTACTTCCTGGTCGCCAAGGACGTCGGCGACCTCACCGCCATTCTGTGCGCCGAGCTGGAAGACCAGCAGGCCAAGCCCGCGCCTGTTCTCAGCCGAATGATGGCAAAGCTTCGTCCGCGCGGACGCCGCCGCCTGAAGGAAAGCCCCGACTTCCTGGACGACAACAACCGGCTCACGGTGACCGACGCCGGCGTGTTCGCCCACGATCCGGTCAACCTGATCCGCATGTTCCGGCTGGCCCAGAAGCACAGCCTGGTGCTTCACCCCGACGCGATGCGCGCGGTGAACAAATCGCTCAAGCTGATCGACGGCGACCTGCGCCAGAACCCCGAGGCCAACCGGCTGTTCCTGGAAATCCTGACATCGAACGATGCTGAAATCATCCTGCGGCGCATGAACGAGACCGGCGTGCTCGGCCGGTTCGTCCGCGCCTTCGGGCAGATCGTGGCGATGATGCAGTTCAACATGTACCACCACTACACGGTGGACGAGCATCTGTTGCGCTGCATCGGGGTGCTGGCCGAGATCGATCGCGGCAGCAACGACGAATACACCCTTGCCAACGACCTGATGCGCAAGATCCTGCCCGAGCACCGCAAGCTGCTCTATGTTGCGCTGTTCCTGCACGACATCGCCAAGGGCCGGATCGAGGACCACTCGATCGCCGGGGCGCGGGTTGCGCGGCGGTTTTGCCCCCGGCTTGGCCTCTCTGCCGCGGAAACCGAGACCGTCGCCTGGCTGGTCGAGCAGCATCTGGTGATGTCGACGGTGGCGCAGTCGCGCGACCTGTCCGACCGCAAGACCATCGAAAATTTCGCCGCCGTCGTGCAGTCGCTGGAGCGCATGAAGCTGCTCACCATCCTGACCACGGCCGACATTCGCGCGGTCGGCCCCGGCGTGTGGAACGGCTGGAAGGCACAGTTGCTGCGGACGCTGTACTACGAGACCGAGCCGGTGCTGACCGGAGGCTTCTCCGAGGTCAACCGCGCGCAGCGGGTCGCGATGGCGCAGGCCGAGCTGCGCGCCGAGCTCAAGGACTGGCCGGCGGAGCGCATCGACGCCTATTTCGCCCGGCACTATCCGGCATACTGGCTCAAGGTCGACCTGCCGCACCGCATCGACCATGCGCGATTCGTGCGTGCCGCCGAAGAAGCCGGCAAGACGATCGCGACAACCTTTTCGTTCGATCCGGCACGCGGCGTCACCGAGCTGACCGTGCTCGCGCCGGATCACCCGTGGCTGCTGTCGAGCCTCGCCGGCGCCTGCGCCGCGGCGGCCGCCAACATCGTTGACGCGCAGATCTTCACCACCACGGACGGCCGCGCGCTCGACACCATAGCGGTGACGCGCGAGTTCGAGCAGCAGGACGACGAAGCCCGGCGCGCCAAGCGCATCACCGACACCATCGAGAAGGCGCTGAGCGGAACGCTCAAGCTCCCGGACGTGGTGACGCGGCGCTCCGTGCCGAAGGGACGGCTCAAGGC
>Ga0190274_10000778_pt1 | contig 18543 bp, 20 predicted proteins | sample Popmic531T_FD_133002 | JGI IMG/M metagenome (GOLD analysis project Ga0190274, IMG submission 133002) | Populus adjacent soil microbial communities from riparian zone of Yellowstone River, Montana, USA - 531 T | ecosystem: Environmental > Terrestrial > Soil > Riparian zone | place: USA: Montana... | reverse complement strand
TGCCCATCGAAGTCATCGTCCCCCACGCGGCCAATCGTGATATCGCCTGAATTCAGCGTACCGACGCGATCCAGGCCTCCAGGATATTTGCTCGCCGTTTGAATGGAGAACGGCACGGGCTTCGGCCCCGTGCTGAAAGTGAAGTCGTTGATCTTCACGACTCCTTCAGGAAAACCGGGATCCATCGCGATATCGTCGCGAATCATCCAGTTGTAATCGTCGTCGAGGAAGAAGTGACTCGCGCCTTGGGCGGGTCCGCCAAACACCGCGCCAAGTATGAGATTGAACTGGCCGTTGATGATGACGGCATTTCCCATCTCGATGTTCTCGTTGATCTTCGTGCCATCGGATAGTTTGCCGTCCACCGGCGTACCCTGCGCCTTCTCTCCGGAAACGTTGGGCGCTTCGCCGCCGTTGTTGAATGCCGGCACCGTGGCGGAGAGGAATGTGTCGAAATGCATCGAGTGCACATGACCTGATTTGAGAGACTGGTCCGGGAACGGACCGGGCCCATACAGCAAGCGCTTGTTGATCGAGATATCGTAGATATCCGCGGCCATCGATTGAACCGCGCCACCGACCCCGCTGGCGCCAATCACGGCGCTCCAGCACAACGTCGTGATTCGGAATCGTCGCTCATCCGGGTGTCGTCTCATGATCGTTCTCCGCTCAGTCGCTCAACCCTTTCACATTGCCGGTCAGCTGGCCTTGAAGCGGAATGTCCGTCTCAAAGGAGCGAATGATTAGATAGGGCTGGCCGGGATGAAATTTGGAATCCAGGGGCAGTACGCCCGTGGCGAGGATGGTGCCGTCGATCCAGCCGTCGTGATTGAAGTCGCCGATGCGGCCACGCAGCCTGGTTCCGGATTTGTATTTGCCCGCCTGGTCGACTCCCTTGCCACCCATCTGTGTCTGGAGAGACTGGGGGATCGTCACTTCTCCGGTAGTGCCGATGAGCGGGAAGCGCGTAACGCTTCGCTCGTCCGCTCCGAGGTCGATGGCGAAGTCCATCGCCGTGACGATGTCGCCGTTCTGCAGAGTCACGGAAACGTGCTCGCCCTGGTAGCGCCCACCCGCAACGGCGGCGGGCACCAGCTTTACGCCTGCGATGATCGCCGGGCACGTATTCACGTTCTCATTGATCAGCGAGCCGTCCGAGAGCTTGCCGTCCGGTGGTGCGGTTGCAGACACGTCCGCACAGATGTTCGGCTCTCTCGAGCCGTTGTTGGAAAACGGCGTAACGAAGTCGATCGCGCTCTTGAACATCATGTTGCGAATCACCATGGCGAAAAGGCGTTCGTTATCAAGATTGGCGCCCGGACCGTGGAATTCTCCGGTTCCCAGGAACGATGTGGGCGTGCTCCATAGCGTGTACGCGCGCGCTGGAGGCGCGATGAAAGCGACGGCGACGATCAGCGCGAGAGCGCCAAGGCCGCGCGCAGATGGCGAAGCTCGCATGCTTAGTCTCCGGAATGAGGCGAAATTTGAGCAGCGGGCGCTGCAACCGTTTCATCGATCAAGGTGAAAGTTGGCGCATCGGTCTGCGCTGCGCGCTCGCGCGGCAACTTGCCGATAATCGAACCGGCATACGGGACATCCGTGTCGAAGTAGCGAATCAGCGCGTAAGGCGCGCCAGGCATGAAGATGGAATTCAGAGGCATGTTTCCGGCCACGACAATTGCGCCATCGAGCATGCCGTCGTGATTGAAATCGCCCAGCCGGCCCCGCAACTTCGTGCCGGACTTCATGCTGCCCGCCTGATCCACGCCGCCTGGCAGCTTCATCTGTGTCTGCAGAGAATATGGAACGGTCACCTCATCCGTGGTTCCGTAAAAATACAACTTGAGGATCCCCGCCTCTCCCACGCCAAGATCCAGAGCGAAGTCCATCGTCATGATCATGACGCCGCCTTCCAATGCGACCGCGATTTGCTGGCCTCCGTGAAGACCCCCGTCAATCACGCCGGCCAGTATCTTCATGTTGTTGACGTTGAACGCACACACATCGACGTTTTCATTGAGTCGCGTCTTGCCATCGGACAGAAAGCCGGTAGGTGTACGGCCCGTCTCGGTTTCCCCGCAGAGATTCGGAGCTTCACCTCCGTTGTTGAAGAGCGGCGTGATGAATGTGTTGGTGCTCGGAAAGGAAATATTCTGGATCTGCGCGTCGAAAAGCACGGAGTCGCTCAAGCGCCCGGGTCCGTAGAAAGTGCCGGCGCCCATGTAGCTGTCATGACGGCTATACATGGTGGCAGCGGACGCGCACGTTGAAATGCAGAGAAGAACACCGGTGGAAGTTAGATGCTTCATGCACTTCACTCTTTTTCAATTCGGCAGCGCGCGCACAGCCAAAAACGTCGCCAGCGCGTGGCGCGAGCGCAACGACTCGTGCTCCAGGAAGGTCGTGTAGAAGCTCTCGCTGCACCGCGAGTCGCGGCAGGTCTACAGCCCACCGGCGCCGCCGCTGACTTGCATAACATGCTCAACACGAGAAGCACCCGGACTTCACGCCCATCCACCCGAAAGGTCTCGTGCGCATGGCCACTATCGGGCGCGCTGATTGAGCGCTTTCACCGCGAGGGCGAGCCGCTCAATTCGATCGAAGAGCCGCACGGCCGCGTCCGCCGCTGAATCCGGGATCTTTTTGGTGGGGTACTCATATCCGGAACTGATGGCTACCGTCATCAGACTCAGGATCTGCGCACCCTGCATGCTGTCCGCAACGACGGCAGCCTTGCGCTTCTTTTGCGGCTCCCGCCAATCGCCATTCAATACGGCTCGATCCATCGTCCTGCGCGAAAACGCGAGCTGATCCTGGATCTTCGCGGCTTGACTGCGAAAGGCTTCGAGATCGTTGCTTTCGATCGTCTGCATCATCTGCTGCCTGGAAGAGACGATCGACTCCAGTGTTTGCTGTAGCTCCTCATGAGCCGTTGCGGCGTCCCTGATTGCGGCAGCCACTTCAGCCTCGCTCGGAACGCCAGATTGCGGCGAGCGACCTGGAGGATTTGCGTCTTGGCGCACCGCCGGCAGTGCTCCGCCGGCGGTGGCCAATGGACCACTCACACACGCCGCGATCGCAAGCACGCCGAGGGTGGCGAACTGCCGCGCGAGCCGGCGAAACGAAGCGTGACTATTACGCATAACTCACTCCATGATCGCTCGCCGCGCACTCAGCGATGATGTCTACCATCGTCATCGTCATCGTCATCTCGTGAACCGGGCGGCTTGTACAACACGAGATTTCTCAGGAACTCCAGCACGTCGTCCTTCTGCGCATCGGGCAACCTGGCGAAGTTGTCTCGCGCCGCCTGGCCTTCGCCACCATGGAACAGAATGGCTTCCGTCAATGTGGTCGCACGTCCGTCGTGCAGCCACGTGTTCACGCTGCCGACACCCCAGAGTTCTTTCGTTCGCCAGACTGCTGCTGAAATGCCCGGAAATTCGTCAACGTCCTCAGCCAAAGCCGGGCCCATGTTGTGTAAGCGCTGATCGCCATACAGCTCGATGGAGGCCCCGCCCTTGCCGTCCGACTCGAATTGCAGGAAGCAGTCCTGGCGGCCATCGGCTCCGAAGCTGTAGTCCCTGAGATTCAGCCGCCGGCAACTCTTCTGCCAAACCGGATTTTCAGTCATGCTGAATTTCACCGGTTTCCTCGGATCGTAGCCATAAGGTTTCGGGTCCGTGCCGTGAATCTCGAACGTTACCGGATCGATGTGGTTGATCCAGAACACCGGGAATTGAAAGCCCGGCGTGCTGCTTGGCTCGTAGTACGTCGCATTCTGCAAGTGCAGTTTCGGTGTGTGACAGGAGGCGCAGCCAATCGCGCTGAACTTTGCTTTTCCTCTCAAGATTGACGCCCGCTCGGAGTCGCTGAGCCGGTGCTTGCCCCCGAGATATCTATCGAGCTCGAGCTTTGTTACCGGCCGCTGCTGCCCAGCCAGGAACAGCGTCAACGCAGTCACATCGCCGACGCTGAGCTCTCCCACCACGCCATCATGATCGGCGTCTTCGTACTCGGGATAGCGCTCCGGACTTTGCAAACCCAAAGTCGTATCGGTTGCGGCGCCGAAAACGCGCGCGAACGCCACAATGGACTTCAGGTGAAATGGGTTCACCGTGTAAGCGTTCACGAAGATGACCGGGATATCGAAGGTGTGAACGCCCGTGACCTTGCTTCCATCGAGCGTTCCATCCGGCTTCGCGGTCAGGACACCGTAGCTGATCTTGTTGCTCGTGATCAGTTCGACCGATACAGGCTGGCCGGTTTTTTTGGCCTTCGCGATGGCGCCGTTTTTGAGTGCGGCAATCTCACGAGAAGATTGCTCAGCGAGCAACTGCAAAGCGCCCATGCCGGAAAGATCGGTCGCTTTACGCGAGATCCATTTCGAGATGTCGCCGACGCGATATGGATCGCGATCTTCGATCATGGTGTTGTTCGGATTGCCGTTGTGGCACTCCGCGCAGTTCTGCGATTGCGGTCCGTCCGGATGGCGCGGATTTTCCAGCCACCCCGGCAAGTCCGCGCGCGGAACTCGCGTGAAGCGCTTGCGAATCAGGCCTCCTTCCGGATCCTGAGACAAGTTGGCGCCGATGCCATCGAGACTATTGAAGGGCGCGTGAAAGAGCTTGTCGCCCCACCCATAGATTGTTTCGAACGAAAATTGATGGATGGTGTGCTGGTCAATGTGTTGCTTGAGCGGAAAACCGGGTTTCTCGCCGGCCTGTGAGATAGCGGCGACCACCACCACAGCGATGACCCAGCTCCCCGATACGATCGATCTTTTCCATTTAGTATCGCGTGCCATATCTGACTCCTGAGTTAAACGACTAGCCGCCATCTCGCCCGTCATACGGCGTTGGCATGAACGGAAACTCTTTGACAACTCCGTTTGCGGCCACATCCAACTTGTTGCCTGGGCTCGAACCGTAACCAGGACCATCTGAAAATCCTGTTCCAGGAACGTTGCCTGCAGAGTTCACGCCGTCGCCAATCCGCGCGGCGAAGTACGCCGGCCCGCCGAAGGCGCGAAGACTGATATCCGTGAGGTCATCGTTAGGTCGGCAGCCGTTGGGCAGGCCCGCGGGATCCGGGCTCAGCAGCGCACCAAGTCGCTGCTGCTCCTCGGCCGGCGTCGGTGGCGCCTGTAAATTGATTCGCAGCAAGTCCGAACAAGGTGTCCCGCAGTCAGCGCCGTTGGTCGGTTGGTTCGGATATTTGAGAATGATCTGCACGAGCTCGAGGCGCGGCTCCGGAGGCACCGGCACCCCGTAAGAGCTTTGAAGCAAACGCGCGATGGCGGGCGCCTTGAGCAGATCCTGAAACTGTGCGTCGTTTTCGGGGCGCGAAGCGTCCCAGCGACTCTTGGTTTCCGTGTCGACAATAAACGTGCGGAATGAAGGATTTCCCATCCGCGACACCTGACGCAGTCCGTCACCGTCATCATGGCGTCCATTCCAATCGTCATGCCGCGAGTCTTTCTGCAGGACGCTGGCGTACGCGCCTAGTAACGGAATGGCGGTTTTCGCGGCCGCTTTACCGTCTCGAGTGAGCTGCGTAATCGGCACTTCGATCGCGATGCTCATGACGTTCGCTCCAAAGAAGCGATTGGTGCCAAACGGATCCGCCAGGCCGTTCGCGTCCTCCGCAGCAGTTAGAAACGGCGGATTGCGGCGCAGATTTCCCGCATCGAATAGTGCGCCGACATCGCCAAATGCAGTTTCGGCGCGCTGACCGGCGAAGACGCGAATGCCCGTCTTCGGGTCCAGAAAAATGCCCTGCGCCGCAAGAGCTTCGTAAGCTGGCATCGTCGCCGCGCCGACATTCGGGGGCACCGCGATGAGCTTCTTGCCTTTGAAGAGTTGTGTTCGCCGCCCGCCGGAGATTTGGGTCACCGAATAGACTTGGCGCAGAGTCAATCCTTCTGAACCATTGCCCGTCAGCGCCGTGATGCCTTTTAGGGAAGGATCCAGCCCGTTGGGTATGGCCACGTACGGCCACGGATGTCCGCCTGCGATCGGACGATGCTCCGATTTGAATTCGATCTCATACACGACGTTCGCAGCGAGACCGTTGAGGTCGTTGTCGATGCTGAAGCGATAGACAGTGTTGTCGGCGAATTGAAAATACTCGGGCCCCTCCGCGGGGTGCTGACCACGAGCGACGCTCATGATCATCACCAGCTTGTCGGGACTGTCCCAGCTCCTGAACATGTAGAACGCTGAGATCTTCTGCGCGTTCGAAGCGGCGTCACGCGTGGCTTCGTGCGACCTCGCGGGCGCGGCGATCAAGCTCATCGCAACCCAAATCACGACTAATAGAACTGGATTGTGAAGGTGCTGAAGACTAACTCTTCCACTCATGGACTCACTCCCTGATACAGCTGCGCAGTTGAGGACTGGCGTCGACCGTACAGAGAGGCGGAAAGCAGCGGAATAGCTCTTTCTAGCTGAGACGCGAGATTAGAAGGCGGCGCTTACTCCGCGTGGCCTCGGTTCGGCCCGCGTGGATCGAAATTGATCTCTCGCAGGTCGCGCATAGCCTTGCGCCACAACTCGTGAAACCCGCCGGTGATGCTCTGCGCAAGATCCTTGTCGCGCACGAGCAAGGACGCATAGCGACCTTCGCGGACAAAGGGATGATCCAACGGCACGATAACCGTCTCTTCATCGATGACGTGAAAAGGATGACCTAACTCACCCGAGTAGCGCACACCTGTCACCCGACGCAGCTCGAGACGATATTGCTTCAAAAAAGTCTGGAGCTGCGGCGCGCTGCGATAACTGAAGCCGAAGATCACACGATGCTCGACCTGATTCTTGATCGAGTTGCGCGCTATACGGCGCAGCACGGGGAAGCCCGCTTCGATCGCTTGATCGATGGCAAGCAGGTCATTGCGTTCCATGTAAGACAGGATTTGCTCGCGCGCAGAGGCGAGATACACCAAATGTCGCCGGACATGATTCTCGGCACCTAATGCCAGATCGACCGTCGGCTGCCGTCCTCCCCGCTGACCCGCGATGGTGGCGAAAGTTTGTCGCAAACTCTCCGCCGCGGACGTGAAACGCTCGGCGCGCTCCCTGGCCAGTTGCACCAGGCGCTCTACCACCGCATCAGTCGGAATTGCCGCGAACAAGCGCGGCCGTGTCGAGCGCAGTTCCACGAGTCTCAGTTGCGCAAGTTTCTCCATGGCGCGGTAGATTTTTGATGAGGGGATGCCCGCTTCCCGACAGAGTGTAGGCGCATCTGCCATGCCGAAAGAAAGCAACGTTGCCAAGGCTTTGCGCTCATAGACCGTCAATCCCACATCCTCGAGCAGCGCCAACTCCTTTGTGAACATCAGCGACCCCCGCAATATTGCTTACCGCCCAGAGTAGTTGAACCTTATGGGGCTACAAGCCTACGCTGCGCACTCTACCTATATGACTCACGGCCCAAGGATCGGTCCATGGCAAAGAACGCCGGCTCACCCAAGCAATTGATGGCAATCATCATGGTCGACTCCGTCGACGATGCGCGCAACTTCTACATCGACAAGCTCGGATTTGGTCACGTGATGGGCGTCGTTGGCGGCGACGGCCAACTGGATTTCTGCACGGTGGTTCTCGATGGCGCGCGCATCATGTTCGCTCGCTCACCGGAAGCGCCGGCAGCCGCGAAGTCGCCTCGGCCTAAACAACCGGTCGAACTATACATAGAGGTTGCCGACGTGCGTTCTTTTCATGACAACGTCGCTAAAAATGGCGTGGCAATTACGGACTCGATGACCCTGCAATGGTGGGGCGATCGCACCTTCAAGATCCGGGATCCCTTGGGCTACGAGTGCTGGTTCTATCAGAGCGAGAGTGAGCCGAAACCTCCGCAAGGCGCAAAAATTCTCTGAAGGTCCGATGCAATGAGCTACGACGAGAATCTGGCGAGGCGGATTCGCGCGATCTTCGACGACAATCCGCAGATCGAAGAGCGGCCGATGTTCGGGGGACTGGCGTTCTTGCTCGGCGGGAAGATGTGCTGTGGAATTTTGCAGGAAGATCTCGTCGCGCGTCTGAGCCACGAGAGGTGCACCGAGGCATTGAAGCAAGATCATGTGCGTCCAATGGACTTTACGGGCAAGCCGATGAAAGGCTATGTGTACGTCGGTCCGGAAGGCTATCGTGATTCGGCCGCACTCAAGCGATGGGTGAACTCCACGGTGGAATTCGTTTCAACCTTACCCCGGAAAACACGTAAGCCGCGCAAAAAGGCGGCGCGCGTCGCCAGGAAATCAAAAGCAGGAGCCCGACGATGACGAAACATATTTTGGCTGTGCTCGCATACATCGTCGCGACGTTCGCGACTCAAGCCGTCTCTCACTTCGCGTTATTTCCCGAGCACTATGCGGCCGTCACCTATATGCGGCACGAACCGGTTTTTCAGCTCGGCATATTAGCCATGCTGGTGCAGGGAATTGCCCTTTCCTTTTTGTACTCGCGTACGGTTTCCGCGGGCCGCTCGCTTTTCGACGGGCTGCGGTTCGGCTGGCTTGCGGGCACCGTGCTGGTGAGCTATATCGCATTCGCAGAAGCGGCCAAGTACAACGTTCCCGGCATCTCGTCGTGGCTGGCCACGGAAATCGGCGCGGGCTTCGTACAATTCACGATCTATGGCGCTTTGCTTGGCTTGATATACGCACGCTTCGGGCGTCTCGCTAACGCGACCGCGGCGTCCCGCTAAGCGGCTTGGCTGCCTGTAGTTCGAGGGGGCGCCGTGCGCAAACGCCGGCTGCCCAGATGGACGCTTCGAGCGATGCCCCAAAGGCGAGCTCTACGCGATCGAGGAAGATACCGCGAACTATCCGATCTCAAGCTCGGCGCCTGGGCCGACATCAATGTGCCCGGACCGGACCCTTCTCATCAACAGGCTGAGGCGCTCCGTGATCGTGGCCCCGCACGATGCCAGCGTCGACCGCCCTCAGTACCGCTTGCGTGCGATTTGTGGCGGAGAGCTTCAAGAGGATCTTCTGCACGTGATTCTTCACCGTGTAGATACTGATATTGAGCAAGCACGCGATCTCTTCGTTCTTTTTACCGCAATGCAACCATTCGAGCACCTCAATTTCGCGAGTAGTGAGCGCCCGGCAATCTACGCTTTTGATGGGCGCCCAAAAAGTCTTCGCCAACGCAGAGAACAGCGAAGGCGTGAGATAGCGCAAAGACTCATCCAGTTCAGGTGAAACCGCTACTCCGCCGAAACAAAAGACCAGACCACGTGTTCCCGTCGAGTCGAGTTGCGCGTGCACCGCTAACGCGCCTCCTGAGCTTGGCCAAGATGGCAACTCGGCCGATGGCACTGGTGTCGCCGCACAGTTTGCAGCATGGACGATGATTGGCGCGCGCGTGTTAAGCCATTGCTTCACCAAAGCGCAAGCATCTGATCCCGCGCTAAGTTTCATGGCCTCGAGACATTCACGAGGAAAATCCAGATTCACCACTCGCAATATGCGCGCGTCATAGACTCTCAATAAGGCGCATGAGAAATACCGGTAATGCAAAATGGGGCGCAACGTCTGGGAAATTGATTTCAGCTCAAAAGTGCTTTCCTTCCGTGCCAGACGTTCGACTACACGCAGTCCCGCTTCGCGCTCTCGGGGTTTCTCGCAGTCGTTGATCAATCCCTTATCAAACCATTCCTTGTTTTCTGAGTTCACGGCCAGCCTCTCCCTGTTCTTGAAGAACTATTTTTGCTGTGTGCAATGCTGACTTTCAGACCGACCGGTCTGTTCTAAGTTAACTGCGATTAAGTGTCAACGGATTAGATAGGCGGCCGGATGCGTAGTTTGGCGCGGGTCACAAGAGCTATTGCAAGGCACGCGCTGCTCGGTAAGACTCATCTCCGTTTGCACTCGCGACACTGCCTTCGTCAAGAAATGCACGTGGCCCGCTTAGAGGACGCCTTAGCCTTAGGTCGCGAGAAGTTTCCGATGAGGAAGAAGACGATTCCTACACACCGACGGTCGAGTGGTAGATAGTGCAGTGTGGGCGTGGCGGACGCACCCCGGCGCCCCCGTCGAAAGCCCTTAATCGCACTGATGTGTTGACCGATTCGCCGTCGAGGCCATCGCGATTGAAGAGCCGCCTGGCACTTTCGTTGAGCTTTTCGCGAATTGCCAGGCGATTGACCGCAGGGTATGACAAGGCAGCATCATCTCCGGGCGAATCGACACGTTGAATCGTTGCGAAAGTGAAGCGGGTTCGACCCGGCCCAGACGCCGCGCAAGTTGTTTGCGCAAAGCGGGCGTGGGTGCGGCCGCGAGTGCGCTGTCTCCATGTCGCCGAGCAAGATCCAGATTTCCAGCGCGTGATTTGCCACCAAGCCCACACGCGCGAATACACTCGGCAGGACGTCATCGTTCACTCGTCGCGGCGAACCACTCTTCGCCTGCACGATCAGGAACGCGATCAGACGGAAGAGACACACTGTGACCGCGCCGACGACTTCCAGCAGGATGCGCACGATCTTGATGACATTCATGGCCGTAGATCGTGTCGGCCACTTCGGGCAAACCGGGACGAACGCACGAGCGGAATTCCGGGAGAAACGCGCGAATCGTGGCGCGGTTGTGCCGGGCTCTGCCTATTTAGGCGCCGCTGGCGGAATGACGGACGTGACGACACCCTTACCATCTTTCTGCGTGAACACGATGTCGTAGTCCTGGTGGAACGGCATCGCGGTCGCCTTGCCGGAATAGGTCGCCGACCAGCCGTTGAAATGCAGCGCCGTGTCCTCCTCTCCCGGGACCGACCGCACAAGTGGTGAATAAGTCCATTGCCGCACCGCGGCTTGCACCGCAGCGAAGAACTGCGGGTAGTTCGGCGGCGCATCGAGCGCCGTCGAATCGGTAACGATGCCGTTCTCGTCGACGATCAGGCGCACCCGCACCGTGATGGCGGGCAACTTCTGCGCCAACAACTCCTCGGGATAGACGGGCGCCACGTGGTCGTCCATCGGCGCCGGCGCGAACCAGGTCTCGTTCGTGGCGACCTCGTACGACTGCGAGTCGTCCGCGGACACTGACTGCATCGCGACGCTGCCCGTACGCGGCGAATCGGCTCGTTCGATCGCCTGCTGAGCGACGCAACCCGTAAGGATGAGAAACGCCGGTAACAACGACGCGGAGCCGTTGAGAGAGCGGGACACGAGCGCTGTCGATGCCATATCGGCCGACAGTTTAGTCCGAAACGGAGTCCGACAGACCGCCCCTGCCGTCAGTGGCCGCCCCACACCGATCGTACTCACATCTCGCGAAATGTGACGCCGCAAGAATTTGCCGAAGAATGTTGGCGAGAGTCTTCAACCCCAGACTCTAAGTCCGGGAGGGACTAAGAAGGTTTCAGGTCGGGACAAGAGAGGCTCGTCGCGCACAGAGGTAGATAGGGAGTCACGGCAGGCGAACAATTCAGTCCGACGAAACTTACCGCACTGCCGTTGAATAGCAGCCACGGCAGGCTGACCGCAAGTTTTCCACCTGGGACAACGTCGATGGCTGACGGGTCCGCTTGATCTAACAGTTTTGGCGCTGGTCCCATCACTGATAGTCACCAGGCTGAAGTGATGCGTTCCGTCGCCTAACTAGCCGCGGCGCGCAGCTGCGCAATCCGCACGCGGAGCTATCGTGAACTGCGCGACACCAATGCATCGTTCACTTGCAAATCGACGTTCAGGAATCACGAGGTTTCACAGCGAACCCAATCGCCTGAGCGCAATTGGAAAGAGAGGGATTCATACCGGCTCCCAAAGTGGCTGTTTTTAAGCGCTTTTCGAATATTTGTGAATATCCTTACCTCAGGAAATACCCACGGTTTTGACCAAGCAATGCGATTAAAAACCCAAATAGCGCTGTTCCGACAGCCTGCACCCGTCCGCCATTGATTTCAATCGGGCGAGGCTCGCGGACGATGTACGCATCGACCGCAATGCCAGAACATTGGTCGCCGACGAGGAATGAGTTTGAGCCTTGCTCGCCAGTAATGGATCCAGGTCCACCCTCAACGAGGCCTTTCAGTTCCCCAGCCGAGTTGCGACAGGAAGTCCGCTACCGCATGAAGTTGTTCGAAGTCGAGCGCCTTGATTCGCTGCGCATGCAGTTGTGCCAGCACCGGGCGCCTTCCATCGACTGCGTCGTACATCTGCCGCAGCAGATACGCTGGATGTTGTCCTGCCAGCATCGGCACGGCCTCGCCGTCGTCGCCCTCACCTTGCCTGCCATGGCATGACACGCAATTTGCCGAGTAGATATTCGCACCCTGCACCAGAGTAGCGCTGCTACTGGCACCGGCGGCGCTCTTGCGCGGTTGCTGGCTCAGGTAACTGGCCACGTCCGCGATATCCTGGAACGCGCCGAGATGTCGATTGGCCCTCTGTTCCATGCGGAAGTCCCAACGCTTGCCGTACCGGAAATCGACCAGCTGTTTGACGATCACGTGGAAATGCTGCCCGGCAATGCGCGGCGTCGAGCCGTCCGGGAACCCTTGACCTTCACCGCCGTGGCAAGCCACGCACTGAGCGAAGAGCTCGGCCCCATGCTCGAAATCGGGTGTAGCGCGCAGTGCCGCCTGATATTCGGCGTGTGCAGGCGATGCAGCGGTCACGATGCTTGGCAGGAGCAGCAGCAGAAACGATGCAGGTGTGAATAGCTTCTTCAAGGATGTAATCCTCCGCAACCACATCGCCAAGCTGGTGTTCCATGTAGCCAGCCAATGACTTCGATGTGTCTGCTAGGTTGAGATGATCACCTTCAGGGCGCCGGTCTCTGTCGCGCGGCCGAATACGTCGTACGCATCGAGTATCTGACCCAGCTTGAATCGGTGAGTGATGAGTCTCGTCGGATCGATCTTTCCCGACTGCACAGTCTTCAGCAGCATAGGCGTCGACACGGTATCGACCAAACGCGTCGTGATCGAAATGTTGTGCGACCAGAGTCGCTCGAGATGCAAATCCACTTTCTCACCATGTACGCCGATGTTGGCAATGACGCCGCCGGCGGCAACGAGATCCTGACAAAGAGAGAACGTCGCCGGAATGCCGACTGCCTCAATTGCCGTGTCAACGCCGCGACCGCCCGTCAGAGTCTTCACGGTCGCTGCAGCCTGTCCATCGGCGCTATTGATCGTTGCAGTGGCGCCGAAACGGCGCGCGACCTCGAGACGCTTGTCGTCGAGGTCGATCACGATGATTTGCGCGGGAGAGTAAAACTGAGCCGTCAGCAGAGTCGCAAGTCCGATCGGACCGGAACCGACGATTGCCACGGTCGAACCTGGCGCAACCTTCCCATTCAAGACACCACACTCGAAGCCGGTCGGCAGGATGTCGCTCAGCATCACCAGCGCCTCGTCGTCGGCGCCGGCTGGAATCGGATACAAGCTCGTGTCGGCGTGTGGCGTCCGCACGTATTCCGCCTGCGTACCGTCGATCTCGTTGCCGAGAATCCAGCCGCCGGTCTTGCAATGGGAATACATTCCGCGCCGGCAGTCTTCGCACTTGCCACACGACGAAATGCAGGAGACCAGCACTCGGTCGCCTTTGCGGAAAGCAGTGACACCGGCACCCACTGAGTCGACGACTCCCACTCCTTCGTGCCCAAGAATGCGGCCGGGTGCGCAGGTTGCGACGTGGCCTTTGAGGATGTGCAAATCCGTGCCGCAGATCGTGGTGAATTCGATCTTCACGATCGCGTCGCCTGGCTTCTGAATTTCCGGTTTCGGGCGATCTTCAATCGCCTTCAATCCGGGGCCGCGATAAACAAGCGCCTTCATCCCCTACTCCATATTCGCTTTGCCGCGCGGGACCGCACAAGATCAGTGTCCGGCGATTATTCAGTGGGTGAGACGGCGCATCAGTTCGCCAGCGAACAGAGTATGTCGCCGGCGCCAGGCATGCTGGATCTGACCTTTCACAGCGCCGGAGCGACTTTGAACGCAGCCGGACGGCTCTCCTTGAACGTATGGCGTTTCCGGTGATGCTGGACGAGTCAAAAGGCGATGTCCGAACAGAGACGAAATGAAACAGATCGAAAATCGACTCGATGACATCGAAGAATTGTTCGACAGAGCCGACGTGAATCACGACGACCAGGTCACGCTGAGAGAATTTCGCGGTTTGATGCTCGAGCTCGACCGACACATGCTCGACAACGCAGTCCTCGCCAACTTCGTCCAGATGGATACCAATGGCGATGGGCACATCGGCTTTGGCGAATTCCGCTCGTGGTGGATCAACTATTGAGGCGCGTCGTGGGCAAGAATATTCTGATCATCGACTCTCATCCGGACCCGGCGCCAGGCCGCCTGGTCCATGGGCTTGCTGCCGAGTACGCAAGCGCGGCGGAGGCAGGCGGTCATCTAGTTCAGACAGTGAAGCTCTGCAACCTGGAATTCCCGTGGCTGCGCAGCGCGGCAGAATTCGCCGCCCGCCCCGCGGGAGTCATCGGCTCACAGCAAGAGCATTTCCGCTGGGCGGACCACCTCGTGATCATCTATCCACTGTGGTTCGGATCCATGCCCGCCTTGCTCAAGGCGTACCTGGAGCAGGTCTTGCGTCCGGGGTTTGCGTTTGTCTATGGAAAGGCTAAGCGTCTCCCGAAGAAACTACTCGATGGGAAGTCCGCGCGAATCGTGGTCACGATGAGCATGCCCTCCCTCTTCTACCGGCTTTATTACCATTCGCACAGCGTGCGATCGCTGGCCCGCAATATTCTTGGGTTCGTAGGATTCAAGCCGGTTCGAGTGAGCCTGATCGGCAACGTGGACGGCACTGCCAGGGGACGTAAACGCTGCGTCAGTGAGCTCCTCGCCCTTGCTCGCCGAGGTGAATGAAGCCTCGCCATGAACACGCGCACCTAAGGCATCGTTGGTTGAACCTTCTGACCGCTCGCCAGGTTTGCAACGTGCGGTAGCGAACAGATCGCAGGCGCGAGTAAGTGCATCCTGACACCGTGTTACACCAATTTCTCATGGCCAACAGGGCGGATCTGATCGAACGCTGCTGCCTCAAAGTTGCCAAGAGGGGTACGCCGTGGGGGGGGGGGCGTCGTCGATCTGGACCACGGAATCCCCCGATTCCTGGACCAACTCATCAAGACCCTCCAGGTCGAACAGACCTCTGAGCCCATGCAGAGCCGGAGTATTTCCGGCCCCTCTGGCGGCGGACCCGCTGCCTCGGAAATCGCAGTCACGGCGGCACTGCATGGGCGTGAGCTGTCCGAACATGGTTTCACCGTCGATCAGGTTGTCCACGACTACGGCGATCTTTGCCAGGCCATAACGGATCTGGCGGCTGAGCGCGAGGTGAAAATCGAGATCGACGAATTCCGGACTCTCAACCGGTGCCTCGACAACGGCATAGCCGATGCCGTGACGGAATATGTGTTTCAGCGCGAGTCCCTGCTTGAGAACAGGAGCGCCACTGCGCTGAATGAACAACTCGGGTTTCTGGCGCATGAATTGCGAAATCATCTACACACGGCGACGCTGGCAACCATGGCCATCAAGTCCGGAAATGTGGGAACTGCCGGGGCGACAGCCGGCCTGCTCGATCGGTCCTTGATTGGCATGCGCAATCTCATTGATCGATCCCTCGCTGGCGTGCGGCTGACTGCGGGCATGCCATCGCGCGCCCAGCTGATCTCCTTGGCCGATTTCATCGGTGACGTGAAGATCTCCGCCTCACTAGAGGCGCAAACTCGAGAGTGCAAATTCACGGTTGGCGATGTCGACCGCGGTCTTGCCCTGGATGTAGATCGGGAAATCATGATGTCCGCGGTCGGAAATCTTTTGCAGAACGCATTCAAGTTCACGCACCACCACACCGAAGTGAGATTGAACGCCTACGCGGCCGCCGACCGCATCCGGATTGACGTCGAGGACCATTGTGGCGGACTGCTTCCAGGAGCCGCAGAAGAGATGTTTAAGCCATTCAAGCAAGTCGGCAAAGATCGATCAGGGTTGGGGCTTGGATTGGCCATCTGCCAGCGCGGCGTCGAAGCGAACAATGGCGTTCTTGGCGTCCGCGACGTGCCAAATCTCGGGTGCGTGTTCACGATCGATCTGCCCAGACACCTGCTGTCACACCCAACGTAGGTGTTCAGTTTCTGCACGGTAACCATCTTAAGGTGAATGCCGAATTGCCGAGCGATCGCCTCCGTGTTGATGGATCAATTCCATCCGCAAGAAACGTGCGCGCGCTTTGGTGGCGTGCCCTCGCCTTATCCAGGGAAACATCAGGATGCACTCCCAGGGCGAGCGTCTTGTGCTTGCCTTTGAATCGATAGTTGTAGCGCCAGTATCGACCGCCGTTTGGCGTCACTAACAAGTACGACCCACGGCCAACCGCAATCTTGCGTGCGTGGCGTATTGGCTCAAGGTCAAAGCGGTTAGATTTGCTCCGCGAGATGGTCCGTGAGTTCTGGTGCATTGGCGGATGAGCAACCGGTGATTCGCGTTGCGGCGTATCGAGACCGGATGACGGCGCCAGCGCCCGGGCCCCAAGGTGCTTAAGGGAGAAAGAGTACTGCCCCTTGCGAATTCGATTTGCCAGTTCGATACCGGTGAATGTGATGGCGGCGGTCTTGAATGACTTCAGTCCGAGCATCGATGCACAACGACGTTTGATCGCGCGATGATCCTGCTCGATAACGTTGTTGAGATAGCGGCAACAACGAAGCTTGACCGACTTCCATTTCGGATCATCGTTTCCCAGCAGCCGTAACGCTTGATGACTCGCGGTATTGCCGTCGAGATTCACTGTGGTAGGCGACCGGAATCGATTTGTGGCCAACGCATTGCGGAAGAATTCCTTCGCGGCATCCGTACTGCGATCTGCACGCAGCAGCGATCCGACGGACTTGCCGTGCTTGTCGACCGCGCGGTACAGGTAATGCAGACCGCCCCGAACACAGACCGCGGTCTCATCCATGCGCCAGGAGGAGTTTACGGATCGCGCGAATCGATCCCAGCGCCGCTCGTACTCCGGCACGTAACGCAGGACCCAACGCATGATCGTCGTGTGCGACACAACCACTCCACGCTCGGCCATCATGGCGGCTAAGTCGCGGTAGCTCAGCCGGTACGTGATGTACCAGCGAACACAGAGCTCAATGGTCTCGGTCTGGAACCTGCGGCCTCGATAGATCGGGTCGCTCTCGATTGCTTGAGTCATTCATGCTCTCCTTAAAGGGCACGAATTCCTCCGCTTTTCCGCCAGTGCACCAGAACCTCGATGTACCTTCGCGCGAGTGAGACTGCGTGAGAAGGTACGAGACGGCCTGAGAAACGATAATGCTGAAAATCGCGGGATTTTCAGCGTTACCGAGACGGCATGAGATGCCGTGAGAAAAGTAATTGGCGGAGAGAGAGGGATTCGAACTCAGGCAAGTGACTTTGTGGATCAGTAGGTTACTGAACGATAAACACCTGCCCGTCCCCTGCAATCCCCCAAAGTCCCCTTATTTGCCACCAGATTTGCCACCAGAAAACCTTCTCGAGAGATGAATTGAGCGTCCATCCGCGTCCGCGGCATTTCCACGATCCCGCCGGAAGTATGGCTCTCCTCTATACCTGCAAACAGCGAAAATTCACTACGCTCCTGTATCTAGTCGGATACACTGTGCGCCAGTGAATAGCCTTATTGCAACGCCGGAATTCGAGCAGTGGCTCGGAAAACTGCGGGACGCGAAAGTCAAGGCGCGCATCCTCTCGCGACTGGATTCCGCGGCGCTTGGCAACTTCGGTGACTGCCAGTCTGTCGGCGAGGGTGTGAGCGAAATGCGGATTCATTTCGGACCTGGTTATCGCGTGTACTTTACGCGACGTGGCACATTCGTTTACGTGCTGCTGATTGGCGGCGACAAGTCGACTCAGAAGCGAGACATCAAACGCGCGCTTAAGATGGCGCGGGAGTTGGAGACATGACTGCGAAGAAGAGAAAGGCGAAAGCAGCGGTGGCGGGTCAACTCGCACCGTTCGATGTGTCACGCCACCTCGACAGTGAGGCGGTAATTGCCGAATACCTGGCAGCCGCTCTGGAAGACCCCAACCCCGACATGTTTCTGCGCGCAGTGGCCAATGTCGCCAAGGCACGAGGCATGGCTTCCGTGGCTGAAGCGTCGGGTCTCGGACGCGAAAGCCTGTACAAAGCGCTCGCCCCCGGAGCGAAGGTTCGTTATGAGACGGTGCGAAAGCTGGTGGATTCGCTCGGGGTGAAGCTGACGGTGACCACGTAGCAGAGCAATCTGTTAGATCAGCGGCACTTCGCCTCTGGCTTGGAGTTCCGACCAGACACCCTATTTAATCCCGCCCGGACTTAGAGTCTACAGTTGATGTCCATGACGCACGGAGCTACGACTAGCGCCCCATGCGTGATTTTCCGATTTGTTTTTTCTGGCTCAACGCCGCGAGCGGAGCTCATCGAAGTATCGGCCGAATTACCGGCGAAACTCCCCGCTGATTTTGTGGCGGCGAGATGCGACCATCGTCAATGCTGGCCGAGGAATTGGCGGAGAGAGAGGGATTC
>Ga0190274_10000777_pt1 | contig 18556 bp, 16 predicted proteins | sample Popmic531T_FD_133002 | JGI IMG/M metagenome (GOLD analysis project Ga0190274, IMG submission 133002) | Populus adjacent soil microbial communities from riparian zone of Yellowstone River, Montana, USA - 531 T | ecosystem: Environmental > Terrestrial > Soil > Riparian zone | place: USA: Montana... | reverse complement strand
GGTGAGTGGGGCGTTACCGTGCTGCATCCGGGTCCTCCTTGAGGTCTTGGGCGTCGAACACCCACAGCCTCTCGGCGGGCCCGGATCTATCTCATGGCGTTCGGAACGTGGTGAGGCACGTCACCTAGAGAGCGCTGTGCCTTTCTGTCTCGGTTCCGGGGCGCTGCGCGATGGATTGGAGTGGTCCTCCGTCGCGCCCGGTGGTCCGCGACGCTGCGGCCACGTGCATCTACGGTCGAGCAGATCAAAGCGCGCAAGGCCGCACACAAGGCAAACGGCAGCCCTCACGTTGAGCATCCGCGTGCGTCGATCATCGTCCAGTCGTTCAATCAGGTACGCAACATCCCCGTGCTTGAGCAGCGACTGCGAGCCACCTGCGCCGATGAGCTGATCGTTTGCGAGGACGGCTCGATCGACGGATCCCATGAGGAGTGGATGCGTCGCCTTGTCAGACCGAACGACTTCCTCCTGCACTCTAACGACATCCACGAGATTCGAAGCTACGGCCGAGCGATCACCTACTCTCGAGGCGAGGTCGTCTGCCTAATGCAGGACGACGATCAGCCGCCGAAAGACGGGCGCTGGCTCTCTGATGCGCTGGCTCTCTTCAGCGCCTACCCAAAGCTGGCGGTTCTCGGAGGGTGGTGCGGATTCGATAAGTGGTTCGCCGTGGAATACAACGCTCCGTGGTTGCCGCCAGGAGCCGGCGCCATACCATTCGTAGACGCCGAAACCGGCCGGCCTCTGATCTTCGTCGAGAACGTCAACATCGGGCCCTATCTCGTGAGCCGCCACATCTTCGACGAACTTGGTGGCTTTGATCTGCGCTTCTCCGCTCCAGGGGAGCCCGGGATCACTTTCGAGGCAGAGCTCTGCTATCGGGCTTGGGACCGAGGCTTCCAAGTAGCCCTCACCGACATACCTGTGAAGCTCGAGACGGGGGCGCAGGGCTACATCTTTCCGGGCGGGACGACTCTTTGGGACAACGACGCTCGGGAGCGCAACGAGCGTGCGAACAAGGAACTCATCGAGCAGCTTTACGAGCGGAGCCTGCCGGCCATCCAGCAGGCGGTGCACGATGCGAACACTCAGCTCGAGCCGGCCCCGGTCCTACCGCGTCGTAAGTAGCCGATCGATATCCTGCAACCGCTCCGGCGTCGCCGACTTGACGTACCAGTCGCTGGTTCGGGCAACCCCGACCTCCAGCGGTGTGGTCGGCTCCCAGCCGGTCAACTCTCTGATACGGGCGTTGTCGGCCGCCCGGCTACGGACGCCCACCGGCTTATCCACCTGGAGATCCAGGCGCTCCGGGCGCCAACCAACGTGATCGAAGATCACCTCAAGCAGCTCGAGGATCGTGTGATGTCGCGCCGTCCCGACATTTAGGACCTCAAAGCCCGATAGCCGCCCGGCGAGCGCAAGACCCTTGGCCGTGTCATGCACGTAGGTGAAGTTGCGGGTCTGCTGGCCGTTCCCCCAGACGGGAAACGGATCGAGCCGCGCCGCCGCCTTCGCGATGAGCGCGATCACCGCGTGTGACTCGTTCTCGCGCTCCCCATAAGCGGTGAAGATCCGAGCCGCAACTGCGTCAATGCCACGCTGCTTGTGGAAGGCACGAAGTTGCAGCTCGCCCATCAGCTTGGCCCATCCGTACTCCCCGTCGGCAAACGCCTTGCCGGGCTCCTCGAAGTTCGCATCCGCCTCGCCCAGCAGCAGACGGCGGTTGTCGTCATCTTGAAGGTCGGTCGGATAGACACAAGCTGAGCTCGCATGAACAATGCGCTGGACACCCGAAGCGGCACAGGCCCCGAACACGACGTGGTCGAGCTGCATGTTGCTCGTGCACTCGACGGGATGGGTATCGATGTAGCCACGACCACCGTGCAGCGCCGCGAGGTGGAAGACGGTTTGCGCACCGTTGGTGGCGCGTCGCGCAAAAGCGGACTCGCGCAAATCTCCTTCGAGTACGTCGACCTCGCCGCTGACACTCGTCAAGTTCTCGCGCGAACTACTGGAGAAGTCATCGGCGACGGTGACCTGTGCGCCCTGAGCGACAAGCAGCTCGACAAGATGGCTCCCAATGAACGACGCACCGCCCGTGACCAGAACACGTTCGCGCGCATACGAGTGCAGGGAGTCGAATACCGGCTTCACGGCGGCGCATCTTTGCATGGCCCCCTGACGTGGCGAGCAGCACCCGTGGAGTCCCCGTGTTCGTGCCCGTTAAGAGGCGACACGTAGACCGGGCAGCCACCTCATCGGAGGCAATGCCCAGACCTCGATTACATGCCCCATCTTCATCCCAGACCCGGAAGTGGTCTCCGTGCCGACCCTGGGTGATGTCAAAGACCACATAGCCGGCTTAGCGGCCCGGCAATGCATAGCCTCAGGGCCATCGGCCTCGCAAGCACGCCGAACCTCTCCCCTCCGTGTGGTCGGGTTCGCTCGATGGCGAAACCGAGGAGCCCTTGACTCTCCGAGAGGCAACACTCATCCCGGTCAGCACGACATAGGTCCCGCCGCCTGGCTGAATCTCTATGCCGTTCGCTTTTGCTGACCTCTCGCATCAGGGATCTACGGGCTTAGCCGACTAAGCCTTCATACGGGCGAGTCTAGAAATCGCCGCGCCGCATAGCTGGACAGATCATCCGCGTCTCGAGCAGAAAACCGCCAGTCGCTAGATCCGCCGATCCTCTCGCTATCGGGACGCCGACTATTTCAATCGCCTCGTCCTCGCTGAAAAGCCTTGGCGCCTGGATGGTTCCAATGCACCAGACCGCCCCGTTTTCATCGCCGGTGCTCAGACGAACGTGCTGGAAAACCCTTCCAGGCTCCGAACGGTCAACGACGACCTGGGTCACCCAGCCGAGAACCCGGATCAGCCCCTGATCAAAACGCACATCCTGAGAGAGCTGCTCGATTCCAAGGGTGCGGATCGGTCGGCTCGGAAATCGGTGCAGCCGATGGGGATCCACCTCATCCCAATGCCAGAGCATGTAGCGCCGTCCGCCCTCGCTCAGATCGGGAAGGTCGCTCCAGAGATTGCTTTCTTCCTCAGTTCTGAAGATCTCCGCGATCGCATCCGCTCCCTCGCGCGATCCCAGCGTTGCCACCGACCGGCAGAGCAGGTAGCTGCCGGTGAGAAAGCCTCCACTCGACACGAACGAGGCGCCGCGGGCCAGAATCACCCCCTCGATCTCGACGAACTGGTCGTCCTTGGGGGCTTCGCTACGGCGGTAGGTCTGCGGCGCGCACCAGGCCGCGTTCTCATCCTCCTGGGTCTGCACACGAAAGGAGACCGAAACCAGGCTGGGGTGACCCAGAACTGGCTCACGCAGCATCACCTCGCTGACGAACGCCGTGAGCATCACCCGGTGGCCATCTAGGGCGCGGTTTCCATAGATCTCATCAAGCTCGCGCCAGCGCGCCGCGCGCTGCGGGAACTGATGCATTACCGGCGTTTCGAAGTCCGCCCAGTGCTCGGTCAGATAGCCCTTGGATCTCCAGCTAAGTACTGGCTGAAAGCGCCACAGCGGGGCGCTTTCGACGCTTTCATAAAGTGAGTCAACCGAAGTTTCGGCGTGGGAGGGATCGGCGCTCAGTAGGCCACCAACCCCATTGATCGTCCTCGCACCAAGATCCTTGCCGGGTCCGATCATCACGACGACTATGACTCCACCGATTACCCCGGCGATCGCGTTCTCGACGACTCTCGCCGGGCGCAGGTTCCGGCCCTCCATCCACGCACCCAATCGTCGCGGTATGGAACGCACCCGACCGGCGAGTGAGCGGAATCGGTTTAACAGGTCCCGCGTTGCCCTTGCCATAAGCTTCGGTGCCTCCCCCACTCGCACTCTTAATACACTAGTTGTGTCGAAGCAAGTGCGAGTCGTCCATGTGATCGCTCCCGGATAATGAGCACGTTCGGCTACCGCGACGCGAGTGCAGTTACCAGCGGGTTCTCGAACGAATTTCGGCCCCAGTTAGGGAATCCCGAGCGGCGTCTCCCTAAACCGGCGAAGCTGGAAGCTCGAAGCAAATGATGAAGAGTGAGAGCAAGCCGAGTCAGGCGTTGTCCCGGCGGACCGACCTCTCCTCGGCCCGTGGCCCGATGCTCGGGTACAGCTCGAACCGCCAGAGAGGGAGGGTCCGTTCCCCTTTGCTCCAGTAGCCAGAGGGGATGAGGCCGGTCATCCGCCCGGGCTCGGGGTCCACGGCGAGACGCGACGGCGCCCCGTCCTCATCCAGCGTCGCCTGGTTGAACGCGGCCGAATAGAGAGAGCTGAGCGACGCGACTTGATGGTGCGGCACCCCCGGTTGCTCCTCGAGGGGGCGGTGGGTGAAATCAACCGAGACCACCTCGTCGTTTTCGTCGATGCTTGCGGTCTCTTCGACCTCCCAGCCGCCGAGCTGCATCAGCGCCTGCGCGATGCGCCGCTCCTCCTCGTCGACAAGGACGGTGCCGGCAGCGAGGACCTCGACATCGTCGATCGTAAAGATCGCGCGGCGTTGGCCGCCCACCTCTTCGGCACCGAGAGTCCGAGGCGCCTCGGGATCGGCCCGGAGACGGAGGACCAGTGGCGGCGTGGTCGCGATCGTCGCGTCGCCCAGGAAGCCCATCTCGTTGGCGGGCAGCGCGTCGGTCAGCTTCAGCGTTGCCGCGGACTCTTCTCTGGCAAGGACACTCACGTCGACCAGGCTCCAGAGGTTTGCCTGTGACCAGTAGTGGGCGAACAGCAGGCGCGTGCCGTTCAGCTCGGCGTAACGCTCAAGCGCCTCCAGCTCGCCGAGGCCGATCTTGGTCTCGAGCGCACCGGGAGCGACGTTCTTCACCTCGACCAAGATCATCTCGCCGTCCTCCAGGACGAGGCGGTAGTCAGGGAGCTTTACCGTCGCCTCCTCCGAATAGCACTCGCCTTCGTCCTCCTCCTTAATTAGGCGGGCACCATCGAGCTCGACGACTACCGCCTTGAAGAGCGTCTGGACACGCCAGCCGTGCAGCCGCGCCGTGTTTGCGAGTGACTCGTCGAGACCCCGGCCGATCTCGGCAACGACGTGTTGGCGACGCCGGACGTCCTGCAGCGAAGTGCCGCTCTCGGGCTCGTCGAGGTCGACGAAGAGCGCCAATGAGCCGAGCTCGCGGCGCTCGCGCTTCAGTCTGCGAAGGACCATCACTCCAGTATGGAGGCCATTACCGAACCTCTGCCGAGGCCATCGCGACTGATGGGCTGCGTCGGAGTTGGAGGCGGTGCGCGGACAGACATAGCGCACTGGTTACCCCGCTCCAACCCGCCTCTTCTCATTTCAGCCACTTCTCGCCAGAAGTGGCTGACTCCCCGCATATCCCCGCTAATCCCCGCGCATCCGGCTAGATCGGCCGCTCGGGCACGAGTTACGAATATCCCTGTAAATCGTCACATTTTAGGCGCCTACGCTGAGGATGGCCTTCGCGGATCGCACCCAGGAGGTCGGCGGTTCGAATCCGCCTAGCTCCATGATTTGAAGTCCCTGCACGTGGCGGGGTTCCGGTTGGTGCCGGGGCGCCACGGTCAGCACCAGCGGCGCTCAGTTTCGGGCACGAGTGCCTGAAAACGTGGCGATGCGCGGGGATTAGCGGCGATTCCTGCCGATTCGGACTCGCTTTCGGGGGCGAGCGGAGCTACGGTCGGCGAGCAAACTGAACAATGCCCCGGCGGCGCTCGACACGCCCCGGGGCCGGCACCGAAGAACGAGCCTTCGATGCAAGCGAAACGCTACTCGCCGAAGTACTCCGGCGGGCATCGCGGTAGCTCTTCGGTGCCCTGACCGAGAGGAGGGCACATGCCCGTCACCGCGACGATCACCAAGGGCCAGCGCGACGGCCTGTACGAACTGGTCCGCCACCACCTCTACAGCATCGAAGACCTATGGATTGCGTTCGGGCGAAGCAGGGGCTACGCCACCGCTGAGCGCCTCGCCCTGGAGTTCGGAGAAGACTTCCGCCTGCTGGCGGACATCGGCTGGGCCGCAGACGATGATCGCAAGAGCTTCGAGCTGACCATGCCGCCACTCGACCTGACCGAACTGCTCCGGCGTCTCCACGCCGAAGCGGACAAAGTCCTGGTCGAGTCGGGCACCGAGCGCGAGGCAAGCGAAGAAGACGCCAGGACCGACGAGCGCTTCCAGATCGGGCACGACGCTTGCGAGAAAATTCTCGTCGATCTCGACCCCAGAAGGGCGAATCATCATGAGCGCGGCCAAGAAGGGAAAGTGCCTTCGCCCCGGAGAGCTGGACGGTCAGGTGCTCTCCTACATGCGCAGGCACAAAGACGACGGCCCGCTGACGGCCAGCGCGATCGGCAAGGGCATCGAGCGCTCGGCCGGCGCCATCTCGAACTGCCTCGCCCGCCTCGCGAAGGACAGGAAGGTCCGCCGAGCCAAAAAGCGCCCACGCGCCTACGTCCTCAAGGACCCGAAGTCGAAATGACCAGCCAGTCGCACCTGCCGTTTTTCGAGGGCCGAGACAGGTGTCGAGCCGCCCCACCGAGGAGATCTCGTCACGGCGTCACCCGGCGACCCGGCTGGGCCGAACACGCCAGGCCTGCGGAATACAGCGTTGAGAGCGCAAACCACAGCCCCTTCGCGCTGCCCGTTGACTTGAAAAGTTGCGAAATGCAACTGATGCATCGCCACACAACAAGAGGACGGCCTTCGCTTCGCGCGACATCGCAGCCAAGATGTTTCGGGACAAATTAGCCTATTTTGTGCTAGTTTGTCCACATGCCCGGACGTGCCTATACGCAGCTGGCCGAGGTCGCCAACGAGCGGTACGGCTTCGTGACGCCAGACGACGCGCGGGAACTGGGCATCAACCCGATGGCCCTCGTGCGCATGGCCGAGCGAGGGCAAATCGAGCGCCGCGGGACGGGCCTGTACCGGCTCCCCCTCACGCCAGCGAGCCGTCTCGACCCCTACATGGAGGCGACGCTCTGGCCGCGCGGGGCGCTCGGCGTCCTCTCCCACGAGACGGCGCTGGAGCTCTACGAGCTGAGCGATGTCCACCCGCCGAAGATTCACATCACCCTTCCCCGCAGCCACCGCGTCCGGCGCAGCGTGCCATCGGCGTACATGCTGCACCACGAGGATCTGGGAGCAGATCAGATCACCCAGCACGAGGGAATCGCGATCGTCACTCCGATGCATGCGATCCGCCAGGCGCACGCGGCACACCTGGGGACGGCGCTCGTCGGACAGGCGATCGACCAAGGCGAGGAGGGCGGTCGCTTGACCAAGCGCCAGGCGAGCGCGCTTCGCCGTGAGCTCGGGATTGCCCGAGGTAGCGGGGGGCGAGGTTGAGTCATTCGGAGTTCAAGCCGCCCCGACGCACGCCGAGCCGGCGGGGCCATCTCGAGCGCCTCACCGGCGATTACGGACGCGCGCACGGCATCGCGCACGAGCGGGCGCGGCGTTGGCTCTCGCTGGTGTCCTTCGCCGGCGCGCTCGACACCGTCCGTGCCGATGACCGGGCGCGCTTCCTGATCAAGGGCGGTGCGTCGATGGAGCTTCGGCTGGGGATGGGAGCTCGCACGACCAAGGACATCGACGTTGTCTTTCGGGGCGCTCCGCGGGAGATGCTCGACGCGCTCGAGGAGGCATTCGCTCGGCCATACGGCAGCTTCTCGTTCCGTCGCAAGGGGCCGGTCGAGGACATCCGCGAAACGGGCAGCCGCCGGCTCTTCGTGCAGGTCAGCTTCGCCTACAAAAGACTGGCAGACCCTGCAGATCGAGGTGGCGCGCCCCGAGGCGACCGAACCTGAACTCGTCCCGGTGGCGATCGGCATCGCCGACTTCAAGCTCGACGGTCCCGAGCGCGTTGCCTGCCTCGCCTTGCGCTATCAGGTTGCTCAGAAGCTCCACGCCGTCACCGAGCAGCCCGACGGCAGGGTCAACCACCGCTTCTGGGACCTGATCGATCTCCAGCTCCAGCGCGAGCTGCTCGGCGACGATCTTGCTCGGGTTCGAGAAGCGTGCGCCGAGATCTTCACCGGACGCGATCTTCATCCCTGGCCGCCGGAGCTCGTGGTTCCCGACGACTGGCGTGAGCCCTATGCGGCGGCGGCCGGCGAGCTCGACGCCGACCTACCACTCGACGTGAATTCCGCCGCCAATCAGGTCCGCGACTTCATCGCCGCCATCGACGCGGCCAGTTAGTGCCACTGCTCGTATTCAGCCGCAGCAGCGCTTGTACTTGCGTCTCGAGCCGCACCAGCACGGCTCGTTCCTGCCAGGCGGCCAGGGCACGGTCTCCCCGCGGCTACCTAGAACGGCCGCGAAGCGGCTCCTGGCGGAACCGGAATCGGGATCAAATCCCTGCTCTGAGGAGAACTGAACGAAGGCATCGACTTCGATTGGCGCCACCGACGGCACCCGGCCGGTCGCACTCCGCACCTCGCGCAGGCGGGCCTCGATGATCCTGCAGTAGGCGTCGGGATCCTCCAGATCCCCGGCGAGCGAGGGCCAGCGCTCCAGAGCGGCTGCGATCTGGTCGCGCGGGTACCAGGCCAGCGCGTAGGCGTCGGCGTCCGGAAAGGCGGGTTCGGCGGACGCCGCGAGGCGGTCGTCCTCGTCCGGCGGCAGGTTCTGGTCCTCCCTGCATTCCAGACGTTCCGCCCTGAACCGTCGGGTCAGGGCCGAATCGCTCGCGGCCTTCGCCAGCTCGAGCGCCTCGTCGAAGGCGCTCAGGGCACCCAGGTCGTCACCGGAACCCCTCCTCGCAGCACCGAGCGCGGAGAGGAGCCAGGGATCGTCGGGGCGTTCGGCCCGGGCGGCGGCGAAAACTGCCTCGCCCTCCTCGCGCTCGCCCGCTTCCAGCAGGTACCAGCCGAGCATTTGCCTAGCCAGATCGGGTTCCCGGCAGCCGTACTCGAGCGCGCGGCGCTGCGCCCGGACGGCAAGCTCGAGATCCCCCGCATCGGCCGCGACCTCGGCGAGTCCGTCGTAGCACTCGCCGAGCTCGAGGTCCGCTGGCCGCTCCAGCGCAGCGATCTGGCCGAGGGCGTCCTCGGCCTTTTCCAAGTCTTCAGTCGATTCGAAGATCGAGAGCAGCTCGGAGACGCTCGCCACGCCGGAAAGCTACCGTGCCTTCCACCCGGCGCCTCTCAGCAACGTGTGCCACGAGCGACAATATCTTGGGGCACTCGACGCCAGGAGTGCCCGAAACGCCGACAATCCCCGCTAATCGCCGCGTATCCGCGCAGTCGGCGACTTTGGGCTGCTCCGCGAATACCCTGCTGATCCGTACCTTCTAACGCCGAATCCGCCGCCAGAGCTTGGTCATCGCACCCAGGAGGTCGGCGGCTCGAATCCGCCTAGCTCCATCGCCTCAGGCATCGCCTCGCTTTCCAGCGGCACCGGATGGCCTGGCCCGTTAGGACTCCGGAAGGTGCTTGAGATGCCGAATCGGCCGCGGCGGCCGTTGACTTACGCACAGAAGGAGCCAGTCGAGCACCTGGCACCGAGCCAAGATTGGCACGATTCGAGCCGTCGCAGGCGGGAACAATAGGCCTATGAGACTGAAGTTTGCCGAGTCAGCGACCCTATGGGGGCTGCTGATGACGATAGGCATGTCCGCTTTCGGAGCGTCGGCCATCGCCGCGGCTGGCCCCAGTTGCGCAGAGGGCCCGCAGACGACCGCGGGGGTGACGACGGGCACACCCTGCGCCGATGTCATCGTCGCCGCCGCTGGGGTCGAGACCGTGCGGGGTGGTGGCGGCGATGACATGATCGTCCCCGCCGCGCTTACCGTGGCCGCTCCCTTTGCGGGTGAAGAGTGGCTCGGGGTCGGCAGCCAGACTTTCGAAGGCGGCCCCGGAGACGACGTCGTCTTCGGGGAGCGCGGCAACGACAGCCTTTTCGGCAACGAAGGGAACGACCGCCTCTATGGCGGGATCGGGGATGACCTGCTGCGCGGCGGGCCGGGGCAAGACCAGCTCGCCGGTGGCCATGGCGCCGACTCGATCGACGGTGACGAAGGTGACGACTACGTGCGCGGCGACGGGACGATTGACAGAATCTTCGATACCGGCGGCGGCACCGATACGCTCAGCTACGCAACTGGCGTTACGCCGGGCTTCGGCGGCGACATGTCGGCCTTCCCCGGCTTTCCGGCACCTGGCAATGAGCGCGGCGTACGGCTCAACCTCGGCGCGGCGGGGCAGAACGGCGAGAACGGGACGGCCTCCTTCGGCGGCGGTGTGGACGAAGTCGAAGGGCCGGCCTTCGAGCGGGTGATCGGGACCGCCTTCTCGGACTACATCGTCGGGACCGACGGTGCGGAGACGATTTACGGCGGTGGCGGTGCCGACGTGATCGTCGGCGAAGGAGGCAACGACACGCTCCTCGGAGGTGCCGATGGCGACCATCTCGACGGCGCTGCCGGTAGCGCCGACTCGCTTGACGGAGGGCCAGGCGAAGACCACTGCGAGGACGGTGAGACCGTCCTCAGCTGCGCCGCGAAAGGGGGCAGCGTGGTCACGCGTGACATTTCCAAGATCAGCGTCGGCGTTCCCCTTGTCTCCGGTACCGCGCCCCGTTCGCAGCTCTATCTGGTCGGTAGCACCGCAGCGGATCTCATTGCCGCCACCTACACCGCCGACTCCCCGCCCAGCGTCACCTTCGAGGCCGACGCCGCCTCGACGGGCACCTTCGACGCAAGCTCTTCGGCGGCCGGCGGCTGCGGCTCCCCGACCGGCTCGAGCCCCGAAAGGGTCGTCTGCACGCTGAGCTCGCCGCTCGAGTCGATCGTCATCGCGGGGATGGCGGGGGCGGACGAGCTGGATATCGCCGGCTTTCCTGCCACGGTCTCCGTCGTCATGCTCGGGGGGGCCGGAGACGACGATCTGCTCGGTGGGGACGCGACGGAGGACGTGCTTGTCGACGGAGACGCGACCGCCGCCGACGCGGATCTTCTCACCGCATTGGGACGAGACGACGCCCTCCTGCACAACGCCGGCGCCGATACCCGCCTCGGCGGTGAGGGCAACGACCTCTTCCTCTCTACCTCTATCTGCGACGGCGACGACCTTCGCGGAGAAGGGGGACGGGACAACGGCTCCTGGGCACGGCTGAGCGAAGCCGTGCACGCGAATCTCGAACTCGGCCTCGCCGGCAGGCCCGGCGTCGACAGCACACCTCAATGCGGATCCGAACAGCTCGACGCCTTGCAGACGATCGAGGATCTCGAGGGCAGCGGCTCGGGCGACGTTCTGTTCGGAAGCTCCGTCCCAAACCAGCTCCTCGGCTGGGAAGGAGCCGACAGCTACTTCGCGGCAGACGGCGACGACACGATCCTTGCCAATTCGGGCGATAGCGACTCGGGGATCGACTGTGGTGGCGGTAGCGACCGGGCGCTCCTCGACCTTGCGGGGAACGGCTACGACGATCCCGCGCCGGTGAAATGCGAGGTGGCCGAGGAAGCCGCGGTCAACAGCTTCCGCTTCACGCTGCCGCCCCCGCCACCGCCCGACGAAACGCCTCCGGAGACCACGCTCTCCTCCGGTCCGGCCGAGGGCACCACGATCGACGACCCTTCCCCGACCTTCGAGTTCACCTCCACGGAGCCCGATTCGTCGTTCGAATGCAAAGTCGACGGAGGAGGCTTCGCGGACTGCACCTCGCCCCACACCACCCCGCAGCTCCCCGATGGGCCCCACACCTTCTTCGTGCGGGCGACGGATGCGGCCGACAATACCGATGGCACTCCTGCATCCCGCAGCTTCACCGTCGCGGCGAGCCCGCCGGCTGACACGACCCCGCCCGAGACCTCTATCGACTCTGGCCCCGCGGGGTCCACCGACGATCCGACGCCCACCTTCACCTTCTCCAGCGAGGCGGGAGCGAGCTTCGAGTGCCAGCTCGACGGCGTCGGTTTCTCGCCCTGCGGCTCACCGTTCACGACCGCAGCGCTCACTGCGGGCCCCCACACCTTCGAGGTCCGAGCGAAGGACGCGGTCGGCAATACGGACGCAACGCCCGCGGCCCGCGGCTTCAGCGTCGCGGCGAGCTCCGCCGTCCCCCCTGGCAATCCTTCCGCGGGGTCGGCAACCCCCGGCCCCGCGCCCGCGGCACTGCCGTCAAACGCATTTCACTTCGGCAGGCTGGTCACGAACCGAAAGAGCGGAGTCGCGACGATGGTCGTCTTCGTGCCGGGTCCAGGAAGCCTGGAGCTTCGAGGCAAGGGCCTGCGGAAAGCGACTCGACCAACCGATTCGGCGGGGCCAGTGGCTTTGCCGATCAGTCCGCAACGCGGCCTCATGAGCAGACTGAAACGTGATGGAAGCGCCGCGGTGAGCGCAATCGTCACCTATCTGCCAGCTGGCGGAGATGCCAACAGGCGCATCAGGAATCTCCGCCTCGTTTGGAATCCGCTACTCGCCGTCGTCCGCTTCACCGTGAGGTAGGCGGCTCCGGCCGTCGGCTACGGTCGGCGTGATGGCGAGCGACGCCAAGATCGTCGATGCGGTGGGCGCGAGGTGCGCGTGACCAGTGCGGATCGCGTGATCTCCCAGAAATCGCGCCGGAGGACTTCACGGTCGCCACGCTCCCCGCTCGCTTCGCTGCGCTGGGAGACCCCCACGCCCGCAGCGCGGGCTAAGGCGACTGCGGCAGCTTGGCCGCGCCGCGCTTCGTGACCGGCGCCGATGGCGGCGGCACGACTGGGCCGATGTCGCCATCGGGGGCCTCGTCGAGGTCGACGATCACCGGCGCGTGGTCGCTCGGTCCTTTTCCCTTCCGCGCCAGCCGGTCGACCCACGCCGCGCGAACCCGGGTGGCAACCGGCGCGCCGGCGAGGATCAGGTCGATCCGCATCCCCAGGTCCCGGTGGAACATCCCGGCCCGGTAGTCCCAGTAGGTGAAGATTCGCTCGGCCGGCCAGCGCTCGCGGATGACGTCTCGCAGACCCAGCGACTGGAGCTCCGCCAGCGCGGCGCGCTCGGGCGCCGTCACGTGCGTCTGCCCGACGTAGGCCTCGGGGTCGAAGACGTCCTCGTCGGCCGGGGCGATGTTCACGTCGCCGCAGACGACCGTCGCCTCGGGCCCCGCGGCCACCGCCTCGCGCAGCGCCGCCAGCCAGGCGAGCTTGTACTCGTAGTGCTCCGAGCCCGACTCGCGCCCGTTCGGCACGTAGACCGAGTGCACACGGATCCCGCTGCAGGTGGCCGACAGCGCCCGCGCCTCCGGGCGCGGAAAGCCGGGTGCGCCCGCGAGGCCGGGAACGACGTCCTCCAAGCCGACGCGCGAGAAGATCGCGACGCCGTTCCAGCTCGCCTCGCCGTGGGCGGCGACCTCGTAGCCGCGGTTCGTCACCTCGTCCCCGAGCAGATCGAGCAGTGCGCCATCGGCGAGCTTCGTCTCCTGCAGGCAGACCACGTCCGGATTCCGCTCGTCCAGCCACGGAAGCAATCGCGGCAGCCGCTGCTTCACCGAGTTCACGTTCCAGGTGGCGATCCGCATCGAGATGACGGTACTGCCACTGCCTCTCGGCTCAGGGCTTGAGGACTACCTTGATCGCCCCGTCTTCCTTTTTCTGGAACATCGAGTAAGCGCTCGGCGCCTCGGCCAGCGGCAGCTGATGGGTGGTGAGATCGTCGACCCCGAGCGGGTCCTCGTCGCCTTCGAGCAGGGGCAGGATCTCGTCGGTCCACTGGCGCACGTGCGCCTGGCCCATCCGCAGCTGCAGCCCCTTGTCGAAGATCTTCATCATCGGCAGCGGATCGAGCTGGCCGCCGTAGACGCCGGAGATCGAGACGGTGCCGCCGCGGCGCACGGTGTCGATGCACGCGAGCAGCGCCGAGAGCCGGTCGACTGCAGCCTTTTCGGTCATCTTCGCCGCCACCGCGTCGGGCAGCAGGCCGGTGATCGTCTGCGCCATCTTCGCCCCGGGCGCGCCGTGCGCCTCCATCCCGACGGCGTCGATCGTGCTGTCGGGGCCGCGGCCGTCGGTCAGCTCCCTGATCGCCGCGGAGATGTCCTCGTGCTGGTCGTCGTCGATCGCCTCGATCCCATTGCGGCGGGCCATCTCCAGGCGCTCGGGGACGTTGTCGATCCCGAAGACCTTCTCGGCGCCCTGATGGCGCGCGATTCTGGCGCTTATCTGGCCGATCGGGCCGAGGCCGAAGACGGCGACGCTGCCGCCTTTCGGGATCGCCGCGTAATCGACCGCCTGCCAGGCGGTCGGCAGCACGTCGGAGAGGAACAGGTAGCGCTCGTCCGCTCCGCCCTCCGGCACCTTGATCGGGCCGAACTGGGCCTGCGGCACCCGCAGGAACTCTGCCTGACCGCCCGGGACCTGGCCGTAGAGCTTGGTGTAGCCGAAGAGCGAGGCGCCCTTTTCCTGCTCGCGGTTCTGGGTCGTCTCGCACTGGGCGAAGAACTGGCGCTCGCACATCCAGCAGTGGCCGCAGGAGATGTTGAAGGGGATGACGACCCGGTCGCCGGCTTTGATGTGAGTCACCTCCGGGCCGACCTCCTCGACGATCCCCATCGGCTCGTGGCCGAGGATGTCGCCCTCGTCGATGAACATCCCCAGCACCTCGTAGAGGTGGAGGTCGGAGCCGCAGATCGCGGTCGAGGTGATGCGGACGATCGCGTCGGTGGGAGCCTGGATCGAGGGATCGGGGACCTCGTCGACGCGGACGTCGCGTTTGCCGTGGAAGGTCAGGGCTTTCACGACGCCATCCCGAGCGGGACATCGGGGCGGTTCCAGCTCTCGGCGACCCGCTCGGCCGCCCGGCGCTCCTCGGTGAGGATCTCCCCCGCCGCCGCGACCACACCCTCGTCGCCGGCTCGGGCCGCAACCCGCTGCAGAAGTTCGTAGGCGGCAACCTCCAGATGCTCGAAGGCGAAGGCGAAGCCGGCGAGCTTGGTGGTCGAGTCCGGTTGGGCGCCGAAGAAGGCGGAGAGATTGAGTCCCCCGGCCTTGAGCATCGTGTCCTTGACCAGAGAGGGCCTGGCGCCGCGCTCCTCCAACAGGCCCTCGATTCGCTCCCGGTGACGTCGCGTCTCTTCAAGGTGGTCGCCGAAGGCCACCTTGAGGTAGTCGTCGTCAACCCGCTCGGCGCCGGCCTCGAGCAGCTTCACGGCCTGGCCCTCGAGGGCATGAACGTCACGCAGGTAGGCGACCAGCACGGAATCGAGCTGATCCTCCTCGACCGCCGCCAGCGAAACCTCGACCGCCGCGTCGAAGTTCAGCTCCAGGCGCTCGGCCATCCGCGCCTCCTGGGCGGCGATGTCAGCCGCCATCCGCGCCGTCTCCCCGTCACCGGCACGCTCGGCCAGTCGCTTCAGCAACTCGTAGGCGGCGAGCTCCATGTGCTCGTAGGAGAAGGCGTGCATCGTCAGCTTTCCCGGCGTGTCGGGCTGGCTGGCGGCAAAGGCGGCCATAGCCCAGCCGCCACCGATTCCGGCCGCGTCCTTCAGCTTCGAGGGCTTGCCACCGAGCGCTTCCAGGCGCTCACGCACACGCCGCTCCTGGTCTTCGGTCTCGACCAGATGCTCTTCGAAGGCCCGGCAGAGGCGGTCATCGCCGGCGATCTTCGGCGCCGCGCGCAGCTGGGCCAACGCCTGCAACTCGATCGAGTGCACGTCGGCCAGGTACTTGACGAGCTGCACGTCGCGATCTCGACCCCATTGGCGGGCGCCGACGCCCGTTTTCAGGTCATCGAGGCGGGCGCCGACGCCGTCGGCCTCGAGCGGGGGGGTCCCGCCGCCATGACCCTCGCGCAGGCCCTCGAGCAGCTCTTCAAGCGCTTCGACGCCGCTGTGGCGCGCCTCCCAGCCAAGCTCGGCGCGAGCACGATCAGAGGACATCATCGGCACGTTCAATGCCATGTCGAGCCAGCCCGGCGGAGTCGGCTGCAGGCGCATCCGCCAGCTCACATCGGCGAGTCGGCGCACGACGCGGGCCGGCACCGGGAAGCTGCGCACGCCGATCCGCTCCGCCAGCTCTCCGGTGCTGAGCGGGGGCTCGGCGGCGATGTTGAAGGCGCCCTCCACGTCGGCCAGGACGGCCCGCAGGTAGGCCTGGCCGACGTCATCGGAGTGCACCGCCTGGAAACGCAGGCGGTCGACTCGGGGCAGGGCAAGCAAGAGGCGGCGGCGCAAGACGAAGTTCGGCAGGAAGGGACCGACGAAGAGGCGGCGAATCTCGGTCGCCGCCTCGTCCTTGAAGATCAGCGCCGGACGCAGTCGCACGACGCGCGTCTCGGGATTGTCGGCTTCGAAGCGGTCCAGCTCTCGCTCTACCGCGACCTTGTGGCGCGAGTAGAACGAGCTGGGCGTGCCCTCGGTGGGCCAGCTCTCGTCGACCTCGCGGTCCTTGGGGCCGCGCGAGTAGGCGCCGACCGAGGAGGCGTGGACCAGCCTGGGCACGCCGGCCGCGGCAACGGCCTCGAAGACGCGCCGGCTGCCCTCGACGTTGATCCGCTCCAGCGTCACCGCGTCCCGCGAGGGCTGGATCGCCCAGGCAAGGTGAATGACCGCGTCGGCCCCGGCGAAGATGGCGGTGAGATCGGTGGTGAGGACGTTCGCCTCGAGCCAACTCGTCTTAGCTTGCTTGCGCGTCGGCGCACGCCGTGCCAAGCCGAGGATCTCGTCGATCTCTGGACTCGCGCTGAGCGCCGCGACCGTGCTGGTCCCGACGTTTCCGGTCGCGCCGGTAACGACTACCTTCATTTTTTCTCGCCTTCCGTAGAAAGGTCTGGGGTCGGAATTGGCGAGGAGTGAACGGATGACCGCTCCCCTTGGCCTCATGACCTCTGTACCCATGCCGTCGGCGAGGAAACGCCGGCCTACCTACAAAGCGAGCGAAGCGGGCCTCGTCAGCGAGGATTGAGCCGTCGCGCGCCCGGCGCGCGGGAGCGACGACCCTGGAGCGTGCGCAGGGCCTGGACGGTGCGGGCGAGGGAAGGTGCCGCCCGAGCAACCGGCGGCTCAGCTCCCACTTTCCTTTCCCTCAACATGACAGCGAACTACCCCGGCAGAGGCAGGGCCGAAACATGGAACGGGCCAGAAAATAAAGGCCCAAGGGACCGGGAAGACCCGCGGGACCACCGGCTCTCACAGCGCAGGTCAGGCGTGAACGACGATCCGCTCGCCGACCTCGATCACGTTCTCCCAGCGGAACCCTCGCGCGTCGGCGGCGGGACCGCGCAGCCGCTTCAGAAGGGAGCCGCGCCCGATCAAGAGCTCGTCGATGACGATGCGACCATCCTGCCAGTGCGCCCTCACCTCGAAGGCGCGTCCCAGTCGCCGGCCCGAGCTGTCGCAGACGGGTCTTCCGATCAGGTCGCTGAGGGCGAAGCGCTCGTGGCTCAGTTCCACGGCAATCTCCTCACCATCCAGCGCCCCGGATCGTCGCCTTCGCCGAGGCCCAGCTCCTCCGCCTTGCAGCAGAGGCGCAGGGTGGCGTCGATCTCATCGACCTTCTCCCAGGGCACCCGCAGGGCGTTGGAGCCCCAGCGCTCCGGCCCCGCCAGCTTTCGCGCCAATCCTCGCAGCAGCTTCGGCACTCGTCGCGGGTAGAGGCCCTCGCCGACCAGGAGGGCCGTGATGCATGGCGGACTGCCCTGCAGCTCGATGTCGTCGACCCGCCCGCAGCGCTTGCCGTCGCAATCGAGGATCTGCTCGTCGAGCAGCCGGTGGATGACGAGGATCTCGCCTTCGCCCTTCATCCGCCCCCTCCGTTAGTCATCAGCAGCAGCGGGATGGCGGTGATCGCCAGCGTGACGATCACCGCGAAATAGACCCAGCCCAGGACGGTGGAGACCGTCCCGTTGGCGTGTTTGCCCATGAAGGAGCGATCGCCGGCGATCATCAGGATCGGGAAGTAGGTGAGCGGCAGGGCGACGACGGCCAGCACGACCGAGTACTCGGTGATCTCGACCGGATTGATCCCACTCAGCACGATCAGCATCGCCAGGAAGAGGAAGAGGAGCCAGGAAACGGTGAACCGCGGCGCTTTTTTTGGGCCGCGGTAGCGGCCCCACTCCCAGCCGAGGAACTGGGCGAGGTTGTAGGAGGCGGAGAAGCTGGAGTCGATCGCGGCACCGCCGACGCAGAACATGATTCCGCCGAGAGCGAGAAGCAGCCCGGTCTCCCCGAAGGCCCCCTGGGCCGGCAGCGCGGCGGTGCCGAGGTCGGTGGGGTCGACGCCGAGCGGGTGGAAGAGGAACCCGGAGACGACGACCAGGGTGCAGGCAAGCAGTCCGCCCAGGGCGTAGCCGACGATCGCGTTGAGGCGGTTCTCCCGCAGGTTCGACTCGTCCCAGCCCTCCTCGACCGCGCCCGAGGAGTAGAAGTGGACCTCGTAGGGCATCAACGCTGCGGCGAAGACGCCGACGACGAAGTAGAGGTAGAGCTTGGAATCGCTGAGCGAGGGCACGAATCCCTGCGCGACCTCGCCCCAGTCCGGCCCCTGGTGGATCGCGGTGGCGAGGAAGGTCAGCATCAACAGGCCGCAGTAGCCGAAGACGCGCTCGATGCCGCCGAAGGGCAGGAGCGCGACGACGATCACCAAGCC
>Ga0190274_10000776_pt1 | contig 18560 bp, 19 predicted proteins | sample Popmic531T_FD_133002 | JGI IMG/M metagenome (GOLD analysis project Ga0190274, IMG submission 133002) | Populus adjacent soil microbial communities from riparian zone of Yellowstone River, Montana, USA - 531 T | ecosystem: Environmental > Terrestrial > Soil > Riparian zone | place: USA: Montana... | reverse complement strand
TCGAATGACAAGAAAAAAGAAATTCTTTCAAAACCTAAAGAACAAATTGTAATAAATCCTGGTCAATTTGCACTATTACTAACCCATGAAGTAGTTAATATTCCAGCAGACAAAATAGCTTTTATTTCTATAAAAGCTAGCATCAAATTGAGAGGGCTTGTAAATGTTTCAGGTTTTCACGCGGATCCAGGCTTTAAAGGAAATTTACTTTTTTCTGTTTACAATGCTGGATCTGGACCAATCTCACTTATAAGAGGAGAACCTTGTTTTTTAATCTGGTTTGCCAATTTAGAATTAAAACCTGATGAGGCTAATAGTTATATCGAAAATGGCAAAGAACATAAGAATTTAGATTCTATTCCCCCAAAGTACATTGATCATTTAAGCGCTTTAGAATTAGCTTCTCCAAATGTTTTGTTGGAGAAGATTAACGATAATTTCAAAATCTTAGATGGAAAAGCGCAATTACGTGACTATATTATTAAAACAGGATTTGGTATTATAGTTGTTATTGGATTAAAACTTTTAGCTGACTGGGGGTTATATTACCGTGGTGTAGATGATGGTTACGCAAAGAAGACTCAACAAATTGCAATGGATTCAACGATTAATGCGAGAATCTATGAAAAGAAAAATTTAATTATTGAAGAAATTTTGGAAAAGTTAAAGACGGATACAACAAGAAAAAAATGAAATTATCTAATAAATTATTTGATTCAAATTTTGATGAACTTGAACAACTTCCCAGAAAGTTCACAGTAAATTTTGATTCATTAAAAATAGGACCAAATCTTAAAACTCGTGTTTCTGTTAATGGCATGCAAGTAGGAGATGTGATTGATAATAACTCAAAAGAAAATGATTCATACAGGTTTCACGATGTTTTTCATTACACATTTGCAACTATGCTAGGATGGTCACCTTGCACAAGAGCTATGCTCAAAAGGAAACGCAAAAGTGATCCTGCAACAGATGAAATCGAGGATGGCGCAAGAGCAACAATTACGGAAGAAGCAATTTCTCTTATAATTTTCAACAAAGCTAAGCAAAAAAAATACTTTAAGGAGGAAAGGATGATTAGTTCCACTTTGCTAAATCAAATAAAGGAAATGACAAGTTCTTTTGAGGTAAAAGTTAGGACGAAAAAGGAATGGGAAAATGCCATCTTAAAAGGATATGCACTATTCCGAGAATTAGCAGATCACCAAGGAGGTAAAATACATTTTGATATGATTAATCGAACTGCTAAGTATGAAAACTAGCTATTAATTATGATAATTGGAATAGGTTGTGATATTGTGAACCACTATATAACTGCGCAACTGCATTGGGAATCCAATGCATGTGGACTAAGTAGGATTTTTTCTGCAAACGAACTTAAATTATATCATTCGAAAAAGGGAATTAAATTTATTGCTGGAAGATTTGCAGCCAAAGAGGCGGTCCTGAAGTGTATTGGAACTGGAATGGTAGATGGAATCGCATTAACAGAAATAGAAATCCTACAACATGAAAATGGAAAACCTTTAGTTAAACTTGATGGAAATGCAAAGGATGCTGCTGACAATGCGGGAATAAAAATATTTCATATTAGCATTTCTCACACTGAAGGCTTTTCCCTTGCATATGTAATTGCAGAAAATAATCAAAATTTCACTTAATATTTTAAAAATCTTCATTTTATTTTAGCTTTTTTAATTGTTAATATCTTGCATTAAATTTTGGTTTTATGAATTTTACATATTATGATCTTGGAAGAAAAGAGCGTGGTCAAATAGTTGAAATCACTTTGTCAGGAAGCGCTGCCAATGTCAGATTAATGGATACTTCAAATTTTCAAAATTATAAAAATGGGCGATCTCATAAATATACAGGTGGGTTAGTTAAAAGCTCTCCTGTTAGACTTCAAATTCCTAGTACTGGAAATTGGCATGTGACAGTGGATATGCAAGGTCTTAGGGGTACTGTTCGATCTGGAATTCGAATCCTTCCGAGTGCTTTACCAACTTTACGCCAACCGGCACTTTCAAGTGTGCCCTCTTTGGTGCATAAAGACGATTTCTTTCCTAATAACGATGACACAATTGAAAAGGAATTCGACGTTTTCATTTCACATGCTTCTGAAGATAAGGACGACGTAGTACGACCCTTAGCACATGCTTTAAAACTTGAAGGTTTACGCGTCTGGTATGATGAATTTGAACTGAAAATTGGTGATAGTTTAAGAAGGAAAATTGATAAAGGTTTAGCTAATAGTAAATTCGGGATTGTTGTGCTTTCCAAGGATTTTATCAAGAAAGGTTGGACTAATTATGAACTGGATGGAATTATTACCAAATCTGTAAGTGGCGAACAAATTATATTGCCAATTTGGCACAACATTTCAAAAAAGGAAGTGATAGATTTTAGTCCCTCATTAGCTGATAAATTGGCAAGAAATACAGCTACATATACTGTAGAAGAAATTGCAATTGAAATTGCAGAAGTTATTCAAGAAGCATAACTTGAAGTATTTTTGATAATTGTGTAAGTTTATTTATCAAGTCGATTCCTAAACATTCGTTTGTTATCATTATCCAAAAAGTTAATCCGCACCTCGTTCAATTCCTTTTTTCGCATCAACTTTTTATCAAGGCTATCTATTCGACTATCTAAATATCCCAATTTTTTCAATCGAAATTTTCTATCCTGAAAAACAATCCCTGATATTTTCCCTCCCCTTTCATAATTTTTCACGCCACACTCAGCAAGCAACTTGAAAAAAGATTCCTTAGAATTCGCCTTTTTATAGCAAGTTTTAAGAATTCCCAAAAGTTGATCCTTATCCTTTTCTCTGCCGGAACGGTTTTTGTATTGAACTTCTTTATAATTTTTTAATGACGTGTTTTTACCATGACTGACCACTGACTTAAAAAGCTCAGGAAATTTCTCAATCTGGTAATTCTGAATATCCCTTTTAAGTTTTTGAAGGTTAACCTTTGAAAGTCTCATTGTCTTCCCTGTCCGGTACTCGATTCCCGAAACACAAATGTGAACATGGTAGTGCAGGCGGTCATAATGAGCGGCTGCTATAAACATTCCACCAGCATTTCTAAGCCTGATATATTCTTCTACCATGCTTTTTAGCATTTCTGATTGAATGTTTTTAGCATCATCCCGGTGCCAGGAGAGAATTTCATGCGTACAGTACACGCTATCAGATCGTTTACGAAGTCGAAAAGTTTCATTCTTCTCAAACTGTTTTACCCAGATTTCCATACTCTTGCCTTTCACATTATGGGTTAATAAAAAGCTTTTACCTTTTTCATCTAAAAGTCGATCCCTATCATGAATCATATAATTAATAAGAGCCTTAAACGAAGGCCGTTTATGGGTTTTAATTTTGATGATCATTTCAGGGATTGATTTGTTGTGGGTGACGAAAAATCCTGTCGATTTCTAACTCCAATCTTTCTATCCGATGCTCTATACTTTCAAGCTTGTCATTTCGCTCCCAAAAGAATTTTTCCTTTTTCCGGGCAATCCCTTGGATTTCGTTTAGGACTTGGGATAGTAATTGTTCTAATTGTGCTATTTGCGACGCATTAGGAACCACGAATTTTCGTTCCAAATAGCCACGAACAGCTTCCCGCAGAAATTGAGGTACTGTCATGTCATGCCTTTTGGAGGCAAGCACTACCCTACTATGCTCTCCAGAATCCTCATTAAAATTCACAGTATATTCCGGCCGTTTCTTTCGTTGACTCCGTTTATATTCCAAAAAGTACTTTTTACGGTAAGCCCTTTTAGCTGCCTTAATTTCCGCATCTGAACCGTTTTCCAGAACACCAACTTCATCCAGATATTCCCACATGCCACCTGACTTCAATTTATTCACTGGTGACATAATCGCTGGCATTTATTAACGGGATATCCTCAAAGCGGAACTCACTGGTAGTAATGACTGGTGGAATCTGGCTGTAACTGGTATAGAGTTTATTCTTATAAAATGGGCGGAGCCTTGCCATAATTGGCGGTAGATTTCCACAGACCAGTAACGCCTTATCCTTCTTAATCGTTCGGATCTCATCATTAGTCATTAATGGCCGTACCATCCTATTCCCCTTGTTATCTTTGAATTCAAATTTTCCAAGTGTTGCCTCCAGTTCACGGGTTGTTTCCAAGGAACCGCCGGTGAAGTACATCTTGGCAAAACAATTTGAGCGGATGGCATCAGAATCATATTTGCCGTAATGATGCACCAATTGGCTGAAGTCCTGTACCAAGAGCATAATACCTGCTCTGTGTTTCCGGACATTGGCAACAGCAAGTGGAAGAGTTGGAAGATTAAGGGAACTGGCTTCATCTATCAGCAGAAACACGTCCTGTTCATCATCCTTTGGGAACCTGCTTAACAGAAACGAGAAGAATTGCTCAAACAGAATTGAAGTGAGAACACTGTAATATCGCTGGTCCGAAACGGAATTTTGAATATAAAGAATTACTTTTTTATCCCGGAATTCCTGCATGTCCAAGCTATCAAATGAAGTAACGGTAGCCACAGACTCATCACTGAATATTTGCAAGGCGGCTTTTGCAGTAGCAGTTATCCCCATGACCACTTTTTCGTCGTAGGCAATAAAACTTTTATATTCATTAAATAGGATTTCATCGGCATGCCGTGAAAAAATGGCATCAATCTCTTTGGGATTTCCTCCAAGCATGTTCAGTAATTGCCGGACATTAAAAAGATTCTGAACTTCAGGTTCCATTTTTTTTAGTATGCTTATCAAAATTGCAATCAGGGCAACTGCCTGCGTTGTCCAGAATGGATCTTTTCCCTTCGCTCCTAGTGCATTTTCAACTAAAATAGTCGCTACTTTCTGGATATCAGAACTGGAATTTGCTCTGGCTAATGGATTAAAGCCACAAGAAATTTGCGGATTTGCGGGATTTAAGATTTTTACCACAAATTCTTCTCTGTTTTGAAAACCAGAAGCATTCAAATGCAATTCCCCGGAAGGGTCATTCACAATAAATGAACCTTTCATAGAATAAAGTGAAGGGAGCAATACCACACTGGACTTACCTACTCCGGTGCCACCTACAATCATCGCATTTTGGTATGAATTTTTTAATGACAAATTCTGTTTACCTGTCAGGCAAAAACCATACTCTCCCCTTGATAGTATGGATCTTGCCGGTGCAAATTCAGCCTGGTATGCTGTTTTCTTTTTTGGAATCCCTGTATAAAGCATTTCCAAAAACTCAAACAGGAACTTGAATCCTGTCTCAATGAGTTCAATTAGTAGCTTTAGTAGTTGTTCGATTAATTGCATGGTGTCATTATTATTTGATAATTCCTCCCAGCCATTTGGCTATTTGTCCGGTGATGACTTCCACCAAGCGGAACACTCCCCAGAGTAGAATCACAAAAATTCTCCAAATCAACCCTAAAAGCCCTTTTATGAACTTTTCCATTTTGTTACCTGATTAAATTGGCGCTACGATATACTTTTGCTCCCTTTTCTTGCAGTAGATTCGTCAAGACCTCTGAAATGAGGGTATAGCGTTCTGAATCCACTGTATTCATGGGTCGATAAATCATATACACTTCAATCCCTTTGAGAGGTGGCAGTTGAGCAATATTTTCAGTGAGGTATTTTACCGAAGTTGGATCAGTTGTAAATGCCTTCAATTGTTTAGGGTCATAGAGTGATAAATCAGCTGAATTTTCCATTAAATCGCTTTGGATGACCATGATTCGCCTTTCCCCAGTTTGTTCGGCTAATCGCTTTAATTCTATGAATACAGGCCAATAAAGTGATGAACTTGACCTTCCTATATCTTCAGTCTGAGGTGCATCTATGGATAGGGCTATTTGGCTTTTAAATGTCCCGATCTCCTTTTGTCGCTGTAGTTCATTGGAGAGCCATTTATTCCTTGGCGGAAGGGTTAATTCTTCCGTAGGATTGAAATTTACATTACTCAGAGTGGATATCCTGAATAGTGCTCCATTCCACACATCTTCTCCATCAAGGTGATATAGGGGAAGTATTTCATCACTTTTAGGTTTTCCGATCGTCGTATCGGTCACATCCCACAGCACGGTGATTTCAGTAATCGTTGGAGTTATTACCATGCATTGTAATGCCAATAAGCCTACCCATAATATTGTCAGGACGATTATTAATTTTCCGAGTTTCATTTGGTTTAGGTTTGTAAAAGGTTAAATGCTTGTTCGTCTATTTCCATTGCAGGAACTGGCTCATTGAAGCAATCCGGACTTTTCAGGTCACCTCGGAAATTAAGATTAGTGGCTTTGAATGTGGCAATAGATTCCCGGTACATTTTATCGATCTTATTTACTACATACTTTGATAAATACAAGATGCGAATACGATCTTTTGTCAATCGCTTCACATTTTCCTTTATAGTTTCCTTTTCCTGATCGAAGGCTTTAATTTGAGTCTTGCGTTTCTCAATGGCAAGAAGCGTTTTGAGCTTTTCAGCATTTTCCCGAATCTCTGGCCATGTTGGAAGCACAAAAAAAGAAACAATCGCAGAAACGATAAAAAAGAAAAGATTAATGACCACAAAATAACCCGGCTTGATATGAATGTCATGTAAGGCAAGGTAAGTTGAGCGGAAAATTGCCATTGCAGTGAAGATTCCAGTTACCAATACCAGTGAACCGGTTAAGATAAGTCTCCGTTGCAAAAGCGTCTTTGCAGCCTTGTATAACAACGGTGCGGCATGTGAAAAGACAAAAACCGCAAAGGATATACAGACCGACAAAAGCAATGCAAACAATAGACTTTCCCCGGTTACCTGGAATGCTTTGGTATTAAAAAGCACTTCTCCGATAAAGATAATAGCAGTGGAAATAATCGCCCACCGGATGCGCCCCTTAATGGTGCCAGGGTTAAAATTATCAAGATGATAATTATCGTCTTGATTCTGTTTTTCCAGCTCATCAATTTTTTTGTTGCAGATGGCTTCTTTCGCTTTGAAAAAATCAGCATCTACTTTTGCTTCCGGAAAATTAGTGGCTGGTTGGAGGGCTTGCAAAACATCGGCGGAAAGTTTTTCATAACCTGCCTTGAATTCACCTGTATAGTTTGAAAGGTTATCACCTGTCACATCCGGGCGGTTATTCGCCGCCAAATGCCTTGCATTTTTCCGGGCAAGTTCTAGGAGTCTTGAATGACCGGCTTCAAGATTTCTTTCCAGGCTGTTTTCCAACTGGAAGGTTTTGATCGATAATGTTTGGTTTGTTTTCATGAGTATATAGTTTTAGAGTTTGCTAATTGTAGATAGGAGTTTGTAAAAAATGTCCTAATACGAGGTGCGGAAATGAGTGCGGAAAATGTCACTAAATGCCACAAAATGCACCTAAATGCATATTGGAAAAAGGCGAAAACACTGAGTATCAATGTAGACGCGCAGGTCTCAGAAGCCTGAGGTGTAACAGCTGTAGGAGTTCGAGTCTCCTCTCGCGCACAAAAAAAACCTTTGACGAATGTCAGAGGTTTTTTTTTTAACCTCACCCCTAACCCCACTCCGGAATACAATTTATTTCTTCGATTCGAATTTTTTTCCGGAGAGGGGGATCTGTATGCGTGTTGTCATTCTCCCTTCTCCCGACGAAAGGATTATTGAAAATCGGTATGTTAATCCGGGAGAAGGGCCGGGGATGAGGGGATTCTAATATTGATGATTTTCAACCAAAACTTTTAACTGGATTGTGAAAACACCCCCTCACAATCTCCTCCGCCAACCTCTTCGCCTGCACTCTTAACTCAGGCACAGCGGTACTTTCCCACAGCACACCTTTTAAGTTTGAACCTATGGTGTACAGAAAAGATGAAACCTCTCCTTCCCTATTCAACACTTGTCCGGTAGGTGTTGCTTCAATTCCCATTTTCAATTTGTGAGGTTGGATTAGTTTTCTGTCAAGCAGATTTACAAACAACGGGTTAGTATATGTGTTAATATCCATTGCTGGTCCGGTGCAGTTGATGATTCGTGCTACGTTTAACTTGTACTCCTTCTGATCGCGTTTTCTCCGGAAAGCAACGGTGATATCATCAACGTTTTCCTGGATGTCAAGAATTCTTCCTGCTATTATCTCCAGTTTATTGTCGATGATGAGCTGCTGAATTTGCTCATGTACCTGCATCGGTAAACGATGGCGGTTTACTTCCCATAAGTGGCGGAGGTGTGATACAAACCATTTCTTTTCATCATAGGTCCACGCCTGCCATATACTCTGAATCAAAGGCCTGATTGATTCCACCAGCTCTGCGCTTTTCGCTCCTGCATCGAGGTGTTTGCGAAAAAGCTTTACTAGTGTCTCCAAACGGTATGGTGGCACACATTCTTCTGCAAATCCTGTATAAGGTCGGGGATCTCTGTGAGGAACAAGGTCGAAACCGTTAGTGGAAAGCGAATAAATCTTTCCCTTGTAATTTTTTTCCATCAAACCTATAACCACATCTGCCATGGTAAGACCGTTCCCAATTATAAGAATTTCCTTATGGGGATCGGGATGGTTCACTGCTTCATGAAGCCATGGATTTACAAAATAGTTTTTGCTGGAATAAAAGGCCTGAGATTTGATCCTCGGGTTTAATGGCAGTTGATTTCCTGTTGCCAGGATGACCTTGTTCACTGTGATTGAAGGTGTGACTGAAAAATAGACGTTGGCGAGGTTATCTTTAAATTCAATGTCAATTGCTTCGTCATGAATGAAATTGATGGTTGTCTTATCTGATTTTTTGCGGATCGCGTTTTCAAATACATCCTTCAAATAGTACCCGTAAATATTCCGCGGAAGAAACATCTGAGGCAGAGTCTCCTGGTCGAGTACCCGGTAATTTTCATGCTTTGTGATCCAATCCACAAAATCGTTGGGCTTATCTGCGAAAGCACTCATACTTTTTGCCCGTACATTCAACAAATGCTTATGGGAGTAAGATGAATAAGCCAGACCTTTCGACAAAGGAAAACCGGAGTTGATAAGGAAAATCTCTAAAGGAACTTCTGTCTGGCATAAAAGATGCACCGCCACCATGGTTCCGCAAAAACCACCACCAATAATTGCAACTGAATGTTTTTTTGACATAAATCTCAAATAGTAATCTGCAAAAGTATTCAAAGAATATGCCTACTAATATGAAGAGAGGGTTAATTCGTGGTGAATTTAAATGCAAGTCGTCTGTAGGGAGTGACATATCGGGTTAATCGGGTCGGGTCTTTTTAACACATAGAAATCATAGTTGACATAGGAAACATAGGCTTTGACTCGCCGACCAACTATGTTTTTCTATGTTTTGCTTATGTTTTCTATGTGGTTAAATTTTTTGATGCGCGACTTGTCGGGTCAATCAGGTCGGGTCTTTTTAACACATAGAAATCATAGTTGAAATAGGAAACATAGGATAGAACTCCCTCAACTATGTTTTTCTATGTTTTGCTTATGTTTTCTATGTGGTTAAATTTTTTGACACGCGAATTGTCGGGTCCTTTTAACATATAGAAAAACATAAGGAAGATAAAAGATGTAAATGCCAAATTCAAAATTCAAAAGTGCCAATGAGGTTTGACAAAGGTCCAATCAAAAATGACTTTCTCCTGACTTTTTTATGACCTTTTCCCTGACTTTTCTTTTAACAGGAAATTTTTTCCCCATTATGTATACTAATCCCATAGTTTTTTTATCAATGACTCACTGGAATAGTCATTTAGTGCGTTGGATAGGTTTTTGCGTAGATGAAATCAAGTAATAATATTATTAACTTTTAAAACATTAAAATTATGGATTACACTAAAACATTGTCTGCACTACTGATAGGTGTTGCAGCAGGAGCAATTCTCGGGGTTTTATTTGCACCTGACAGAGGTGACAAAACAAGAAGCAAGCTTTTCAAAATGGCCACAAATGCCGGTGATGAACTTGAAGAGTTGGTAGACGAAGGCACAAATTATGCAAAGCGCAAAATGGATGAAGGAAAAGACAAAGTCTCAAAACTTGCATCCGATGTTCAGAACAAAGCCAATGAATACGCCTCAAAAGCTGAGGATCTGGAAGCGAAAAGTCGCATGAAACCAAACATGTCGTAAGTAAAATTGTGTTAAAACAGTAATCAATTTTTGCCATGGAAACTACTGAAGCTAAAGAAAGAATCAGCGATCTGACCGGAAATATCAGAGAGTACATTGAAACACGTATAGACATAGCTAAACTGGATGCTGCCGACACGGTGGCCACGGCAGCATCCTCCATGGCTTCCTGGCTGGTCATATCGATTGCTGGGATATTTACACTGCTTCTTGTGACAATTGGTGGAGCAATTGCGATTGGTTACGAATTAGAAAATTTTGCCGCCGGATTTTTCATCCTCGGTGGATCATACCTGTTGATAGCCATTTTGATTTATGCTTTCAAGGAAAGCTGGATCAGGAAACCCATGATCAACTCAATTGTGAAAAATATTTTTGACAATGATTAAATTCAGGACTATAATCGAGCTTCGTTCAGAACGAAACCGACTCAACAATAAGAAGGAAATGCTTGCGGAGGAGATCAAACTTGATTTTGAAGAAGTCAAGGAATCTCTTAAACCCATGAACATGATCAAGGATCTTTTCACTCCTGATAAACATGCAGAAAATGGACAACCCATTTCGCCGGTGATGGCAAACCTGGGAAGTACGGTATTCGATTTATTGTTTTCAAGGTTAATGTTCAATAAATCATCTTATATAAAGAAGTTGATTTCGTCTTACCTGATTCATGCAACCGGACCTTCCGTACTTCAAAAATACGGACCTACTGTTGTGAATATGGTAAAAGGGCTTTTCAATAAATTCAAAAACAGGCATAATTCTCATCCGCTTCATGAACAGTCGACCGCAGGCAACTGGTATGACTAACTTTTAATCATTTTAAAAACATCGCTATGGCAAAGAACCCAAATACAGCCATGAATACAATGACTGATACTGTAAACAGTTTGACCAGTAAGGGATATACAGAATCATTTCAGGTAACTGATGAAGGATTGAAAGCTTTAACTGATGATTCCATTTATCAGGCTTCTCATGTGTCAATCAGCAACTTTTACAGGTTCGAAGGTCAGAGTGATCCTTCCGACAATGCAATTGTGTATGTAATCGAAACTCACGACGGTAAAAAGGGATTGCTTGTAGATGCTTTTGGTAATGATGCCGATGCTGATATTGGAAAATTCATTGTGGAAGTTGAAGATATCCACAAAAAAATGAAAACATAATTTTTATTCAAAGGGTGAAATATCCGGACGGGTAACTTCAAAGTCCCTGAATCTTGATTCTGCAAAACTTATCGGGTTAAACCGAATTCCGGAAGTGCCATCAGGCAAAGCCGGATAAAATGCAAGAATCAATTGCACAGTATTTAGAATCAGCAGTTCATTTTTTACCAATAGTCCGATACCATACATCTGGTAAACTCTTGATCGGGCAAGTGAATTGTTTTCATCCCCTACCATTCCAACTCCGGCAATTATGATTGGTGCAAAACGGAAACCAAGGAATTCATAGGGTGTATAAAACACAGTTTGTCCAAGCAACACCATTCTTCGTGTACCGGAAGGCGAATCGCTTTTGTAACCAGGTAAACCAATGTCATTGTTCAGCTTCAGTGATTCATCAATCCTTCTGTCAATACCATGAATGAAGTTGAAGTTACCAAACTGCCTTACCCGCCATTTTCTTATTTTAGCTAATGGTGAAAAATAGATCACATTTGCGGTGATGCTACTTTGAAAGCGATCACCATTTTTTAGAAAAGTACTATAACCCGAACCAAAATACAAATAACCAAAATTTGGAAAATAGCGTCCGATAGCTCCATCAATTCCAAAATAATATTGAGGACCTTTAAGCCTGTCTTCGAGACCACCTGTGAAAGTTAGTTTGGTTCCATCCGGGATATCTTCATTTTCTCCAAATTTAAGCACATACTTTTCCCTGAGGTATCTTCGAGTCGATAAGCTGATACTTCCAAGATAAAGATCTGACTTCGAAAAGTATTCCTTCAACAAAGTGATATCAGGATCAAATTCAGGATATCGTTCTCGTGCAAAACGAACTGCACTGATTAACCGCGTTGATCGTTCTTCATTAGTTTGACCATTCCTTAATTTTATACTGTATCCTACCCAGGCATCCGCAATCATTGACCGATAAGAATAGTTGTAAAGCGAATCATCAGGAAATCTTATTGAATCTGATTTGGTTTTTGATATTAAGTCCAATCCCCAGGCAAAACTGGTAAGTGGAGAATAAAATGGTCTGTTTATTTTGATGCCTCTTACATTATTATCCGAACCGGTTCCATAATAAAGTGCCGGTGAAATATATGTATTGCTGATAGTTGGAATCAAATAACTTCCATCCAGGACAAGTGGTGTGGATTCAATTTTGTTATTAGTGATGCTGTTGTCGAATTCATGACCAAACCCCAGCAGGTTTTGTTCAGTAATCCGGTAAGTCGTTTGTCCATGCGAATCATCCAAATTGAACTTAAGCGACCAGTAATCCTGCGTGATTACATGAACATCCACACTATCCTTGCTCCCTGGAACTTTCGCTATTACAATTCTGACGTCCCTGATAAACGTAGTGCTTCTCAGCAATCTTTCCGATTCCTCCAATTCCAGCGGGTCGATTGTGTCACCGGCAGCAAAAAGCAAATAGTTCCTGATAGCAGCATCCTTCGATTCGATATGAAGTACATTACCACTTCTTTGAAAAAAGTTTTTACCATTTTTTGTAGTATCGTTGATATTGGTTCCAAAAGGATCCATGTTCAATACATGGACATTCCTGATAATTTTCCCCTGGTAAATGTTTTCAGATAGTGCAGGAATTTTTCTTTTCTCTCCTTTGACTTTTACGGTTCTTAAAGTGGGATGAAAAATTACACGGTATAAAAAGAAAAGTGGTTTTCTTTCTTTTGAGTATTCGAATAATTTATGATAAAACTCCGCAGTATCAGCCGGGGCACGGGTGTTTACATTGGATTTATCAGTTTGTTGCGCGCATATTGTGGATACAAAAATTAATTGAAAAAAGATCGCAATAAGATATACGCTGGTTTTAGTCATTTGAAATTTCAACGAAAAAATGCCGGCAATCAATAGTCAATTTGTTACTCATTACCGGCATTTTCAGGTTTGGTTACTTCTAAACTTTTTGCTTTTGTGTCAGGTCGCCGACACTTGCCTGGATTCCTTTTAAATCATGAATCAAGCTGGTAATAACATCTGTTAAACCACCGGCTTCTTCAATTATTTTTTTACGGATATCGGATCCTTTAGCCGGAGCGAACAGCACAGCAATCGCTGCACCAACTGCCGCGCCACCGAGCAATGCTGCAAGTAACTTTGTATTTTGAGTTTCCATGGTAGTATAGTTAATTAAATATTAAATAAATTGAAATTGTATTGGCTTATACTTTATCACCACGAATAACGCGAAGCAATACTGAAATCAGTGCAATCACAAGCAATAAGTGAATAATAGCACCTGCACTGTAGGCAAAGAATCCAATGGCCCAAACTATAATTAGAATTAAAGCGATCAGATAAAGCAGATTTCCCATGATTTAGAGTTTTTAGTGTAAGTGTAAATAGTTTTCTTTCCACACCATAACGCCAAAATCATTCCTAAATCAATAACACTGTCAATATAGGCTTTTATCCTGAATTTTATTCCCAATGTGGGGATTATATTTCCAAATTGAGTAGACCGGCATCCATATCAAAATGCATGGATCAGTTTTTGTCAGTTTGAAATTAACTAATGATAATTATGAAAAAAAGAAAATTTATTTCGCCGATTGAACTCTGGAGACTGGTGAGAGATTCTGCAATACAGTTTGTTGATGACAGAGGAACCAAATTGAGCGCTGCGCTTGCATATTATACAATTTTTTCAATCCCGCCATTGATGATCATCATAATCTCTATCGCTGGATATTTTTTCGGTAAGGAAGCGATCACGGGTCAGGTTTATGGACAAATAAGTGGAATTGTCGGATCTGAAGCAGCTGCTCAAATTCAGGATGCAATTAAGCAAACCGTGATTGATTACAATTCCTGGTGGGCAACAATAATCAGTATAGCGGCACTATTGCTTGGTGCAACAGGTACTTTTGCAGAAATCCAGGACTCAATAAATCTGATCTGGGGACTGAAAGCCAAACCGAAGAAAGGACTCATCAAGATTGTAATCAACAGGCTCATCTCGTTTTCAATGATCATTACAATAGGATTCCTCATGCTCGTATCATTGTTATTGAATGCATTGCTGGATATCTTCAATATGCAATTGCAGAGGTTGTTTCCTGACGTGGCATACTATGCGTTTTATGTTTTCAATATCGCATTCCTTCTGGCAGTTATCACCACCTTGTTTGCAACTGTTTTCAAAGTCCTGCCTGATGCTAAAATTAAATGGAAAAGTGTTTTTTACGGAGCATTATTTACAGCATTATTATTTTCGCTTGGAAAAGTACTGATCAGTTTTTACCTCGGTAATTCCGATATAGGTACCACATATGGAACTGCAGGTTCTGTGATCATAATCCTGGTTTGGGTTTATTATTCTTCCATCATTTTATTTTATGGAGCCGAGTTCACACAATTGTATGCTCAAAGGTTCGGTACACCAATTGAACCTAACGATTATGCAGTATTTGTTGCTCAAAAGGAAGTGGAAGTACAGGATCAATCAGATGCTAAACAAACAACTTTGGTTGAATGAAAAGATCGGACTTTATTTATTTAACAGAATAATTTTTGCCGCGCCCGCGGTTTTGACCGGCTTCTTCATTCTTGTTTCTTCACCAATAAGGTAACCAATCGGCTGTGATTGAGGAAAACTATCTAAAATCACTTTTGCCATTCCCAGTAATGGAATAAACAGCATCATTCCTGCAACACCCCACAACAATGCACCTACGACTATTGAAAGCAAGGTGGCCAGCGGATTAATACTTACACTTGAACCTACAATTTTGGGAGTGAGGAAATTGTTGTCTATGAATTGAACTGCGACACAAACACCCATTGCACCAAATGCCGCAGATGTCGAATCCTGTATCAGCAAAGCCATCATAAATGGAATACAACTTCCGATCAATACTCCTATATAAGGAATGAGATTGAGAATTGCCAGCAGGATACCCAACAAAATAGCATAGGGTACTCCGAGTAAAAGAAACCCTATTGAATTGAGAACAGCTAAAATGCCAATATCAAGTAACAAACCCTGCATATATTTTTGCGATACTTTTGCTGTTTTCCTTGCTACCGCAATAATGTGATCGTTATGAATTGTAGGAGTAATTTTGCAGAGGAATACTTTTATTTTATCCCGGTACAAAGTCATGAAAAATATATAAATCGGGATCAGGGTGAAGGATGCAATAAAATTTCCTGTAAACGCAAAAATATTTGAAATGTATTTCCCACTTGAATCAAGAAGTGCATCGGATTGTTCATGAAACCACCTGTTTTGCTCTCCCCTGCTGATTTTGTAATGCTGATACACATATTTTTGCAATTCAGTAATTTTTTCATTCAGCTTTTCTCTTAACAAAGGGCCATCATCCGCAAAATTGGCAATCTGATAATATACAAAAAAGCCCAAGGCACCAAGTACCAGGAACGCGAACAATATACTGACAATAATTGCGACAACCCTGTGTATGCCTTTGTTTTCCAGAAACCGTGAAATGGGTAACAACAAAAATGAAAAAAGCATTGCCATTGCAATGGGTATCAGGAATTGTCGCGCAACAATCAGTATGCAAACTGTAAGAGAAAGTGTGATCAGGAAGTAGGCCGTCTGGCTAAAGAAAGTTTGGGATTTCATATTGCTGGTCTGATGTTGAAGTATTTAGTATCTGGTGTTCGAATAACCCAATTTATGTACCAATTGAATTAGCTGGAGATTAAAGCACCCGGAAGCGAAATCTTAATATTTTGGGGAGTAATTTTCTCAATACTCCCGGGAAAACCCTTGTTGTTATTCAAATTATTTCTTTTAAGTTAGCCAACTTGAATTTTGAGTGGTTTTATTTCAGTTGCTATCACTGCCCTATTTATAAAGTTCTTGCCCTTATGATGAAAATAATTCTCTGCTCTTCCCTCGTGTTTTTGGCATTTATAATTCCGATTCAATCATCCGCTCAAACATTTCAGTGGCTTGAAGGAATGGGAGGCATTTCCAGTGCCATCAATCCCGGAGCTGACGAAATGGTCAGAGATATTGCAACTGATGCGCAAGGCAATTTATACGCTTGCGGCCGCATCCGGCAATATGCAGAATTTAGTGGCGTTAGCGTAACCACTTATGGTGATTATGATATTTTTCTGGCTAAATACAATTGCCACGGTGACCTTGTGTGGGTTAGGACTGCTGGTGGATTGAACGGTGATGATTCATTTTCGCTTGTATTGAATAGTTCCGGTCAGATTTATTTGACAGGATCCATAGACAGCGATCCAATGTATCCGGTTACTTTTTTTGATACGGTTCTTACTACTGAACCAACCAGAGATATGTTCCTTGCTAAATTCGATACCAGTGGAAATTTTATTTGGGGCAAATTTGCAGGACCTGGCACACAAAATACTTTTGCTCAGGGTTTTGATATCGAACTTGATACAAATGAGAATCCAGTTGTACAAATTAGTACAGCTGTGCCAGGAATATTATTCCCGGGTTGGAATGTGGTTATTGCTCCCTACATAGCCAAATTTGATACTTCAGGAACGCTACAGCAATTATTTACTTTCAGTTCCAATTATTCACTCGGCTCTACTGATTTTAAGATTGATTCACAAAATAATTATTATATAACCGGATACTGGGAAGCAGATTCAGTAATCCTGGGAAACCAGGTTTATTATAACCCCAAACCAGGTATGACTGTAATAGGTTATGTATCCAAATTCACAACCACTGGTACAATGGTATGGAATTATATGTTTACTGATACAACTACCGGTCCTGCAGGTACAAGACCCTGGAGTTTAGCTGTAGACAATAATGACAATGTATTAGTTACTGGTAAAACTACAGCCGGTTTGAAATGTGGTAACTTCACGTTTACCAATTCCCCGGGTTTCAATGTGGTAATACCCTTTTTATTTAAGTTAAATCCTTTAGGCCAGCCATTATGGGCAACACAAGGCTTTCAACAATATATCTCATATAGCAGAGGTGGTGTGTCACTAAAAAGTAATGGAAATGCAGTTTTTAGCAGTGCTTACCGGGGAATGGCAATTTTCAACAACGATACTTTAACCCAATCTTTCAATGGTTCACAGGATTTATTTCTTGCGGAAGTGGATCCTAACGGTCAAATGCTGGGTGCAGTGCGATTAGGATGCACAGGTAACAGTGCTGAAACATATGCTACAGTTACTGACTCCCTGGATAATGTGTATTTGGGAGGAACATTCAATGCGGTATTGTCTGCAAATGGAGTTAGCATTAGTAATTCAGGCGGTTCAACGGATGGCTTTATTGCCAAATATGGTACTATTTGCACAACCGGTATTGAAGATGAAATTAAAAACGAAAATTCACTGTTGCATGTTTATCCTAATCCAGTAAATAATCTGTTGAATATTTCACTTTATGATGAAAGTGCAACCACTATTACAATATTGAATACCCTCGGACAAACTGTGTTTACACAGAAATTGTCACCGCACAATCAGGAACTACTCCAGGTAGATGTTACTTCATTTCCTTCTGGTTTTTACATTATACAGGTGAAAGGAAACATGAATTCCGTGACAGCAAAATTTGTGAAAGAGTAAATCTGGAAAGCCAATAGTTTATATTAAAATGACTGTCATTAAATAAAACAAATCCATCCTTTTGCCCCTCTCATTCAGAGAAGGAAAATGGTTGGGTAAATAGCAATTAGCCCTAGTATGAGATATACGACACTTTCAGTGCTTCTTTTTTTTACAATTTTAATTCCTAATCAATCCTCCGCTCAAACATTTCAGTGGCTTGAAGGAATGGGAGGCATTTCCAGTGCCATCAATCCCGGTGCTGACGAAATGGTCAGAGATATTCAAACTGATGCGCAAGGCAATTTATACGCATGTGGCCGCATCCGGCAATATGCAGAATTTAGTGGGGTTAGTGTTCCCACTTATGGTGACTATGATATTTTTCTGGCTAAATACAATTGCCACGGAGACCTGGTGTGGGTTAGGACTGCTGGTGGATTGAACGGAGATGACGCATTTTCGCTTGTATTGAATAGTACCGGTCAGATTTATTTGACCGGCTGGCTTGATAGCGACCCAATGTATCCGGTTACTTTTTTTGATACGTTGCTTAATGTAGAATCCACCAGAGATATGTTCCTTGCTAAATTTGATACAAGTGGAAGTTTTATTTGGGGTAAATTTGCAGGACCTGGAATACAGAACACGGCTGCTCAGGGTTTTGATATCGAACTTGATACAAATGAGAATCCAGTTGTACAAATTAGTACAGCT
>Ga0190274_10000775_pt1 | contig 18577 bp, 17 predicted proteins | sample Popmic531T_FD_133002 | JGI IMG/M metagenome (GOLD analysis project Ga0190274, IMG submission 133002) | Populus adjacent soil microbial communities from riparian zone of Yellowstone River, Montana, USA - 531 T | ecosystem: Environmental > Terrestrial > Soil > Riparian zone | place: USA: Montana... | reverse complement strand
CAGGGCGCGCCCGCCTACGCCGGCGTCTTCTCCGCCTGGTGCGACTTGCGCGAGATCATGCCCTACGCCTTCGGCTACATGCTCTCGGCCAAGGTCGGGACCGGGATCGTCGCCGAGCTCGGCGCGATGCGGATCTCCGACGAGATCGACGCGCTCGAGGTGATGGGCGTGCCACCGGTCACCTTCCTCTGCGCGACCCGCCTGCTCGCCGCCTGGATCGCCTTCCCCTTCATGTACCTGGTCGGAATCGGGATCATGTACTTCGCCAGCTACCTGGCGGTCGTCCAGCAGATCGGCGACGTTTCCTCGGGTGGCTACCTGCTGATCTTCTGGATGTTCCAGAACCCTCCGGACCTGGTCTTCAGCCTGATCAAGGGCATGTTCATGGCGACGGCCATAGTCATGGTCGGTTGCTATTACGGCTACACGGCGTCGGGCGGCCCGGTCGGGGTCGGCACCGCCACCGCGAAGTCGATGGTCCTCAACATCGTTTTGGTCCACATCATCGGGATGCTGGGCACCCTGGTCTTCTGGGGAGCCAACCCACGTGCGCCGATAGGAGGCTGAGTAGATTTATGTGGATGTCTGAGTCGACGGACGACCCAACCCGGGACGAGGCGGAGTTCGAGGCGGAGGCGGAAACGACCGCCGAGGCCGCCGAGCCGGTGTCCTCCGAGCACGACGGCCCCTACGTCAGCGAGGACGGCTCGGTGATGGGCCGCGACTTCGTCATCCCCGGCGTCGACCCGTCCGAGTCCGATCCCTACCGCTTCCACACCGGTCGCAAGCGCGATCACGGCGGCGAGGATGCGATCGAGATCATCGACTTGGTCAAGCAGTTCGGTCGCGCTCGCATCCTCAACGGGCTCAACCTCGGCCTGCCCGAGGATCAGGTCTCGATGGTGCTGGGCCCGTCGGGCACTGGCAAGAGCGTGCTGATCAAGCACATCGTCGGCCTGCTCTACCCCGATTCGGGCGACGTGCTGGTGCACGGCGAATCGATTCCGAACATGACCGACGACGAGCTCTTCGAGGTGCGCAAGAAGTTCGGCCTGCTCTTCCAGGACGGCGCCCTCTTCGGCTCGATGAACATCTACGACAACACCGCCTTCCCGCTGCGCCAGCACACCGACAAGAGCGAGGAAGAGATTGGCGAGATCTGCAACCGCCGGCTCAAGGAGGTGGGGCTGAGCGAGGCGATCTACAAGATGCCGAACGAGCTCTCGGGCGGAATGCGCAAGCGTGCTGGCTTCGCCCGGGCGCTGGTGCTGGAACCGGCGATCGTGATGTTCGACGAGCCCGACTCCGGTCTCGACCCGGTGCGCACGGCGCTGCTTTGCGAGCTGGTCCGTGAGGTGCACGAGGAGCACGGCGGCTGCTACCTGGTGATCAGCCACGACCTCAACACTGCGCGGCGGATCTCCGACTTCATCGCCGTGCTCTGGAACGGCAAGATCGTCGAGTCCGGGCCGAAGGAGGAACTGTTCGATTCCGAAAACCGGTTTGTGAGCCAGTTCCTGAACGCTGACGTTAGTGGTCCGCTTTCTATGGACTGAGCGGGGGCGGGGGTCGGGTGCCCCTCGCTTGGCTCCGAGCAGACAGCGATGACGATCGGGAAGCTGTTTGGGGACATGGCCGCTTGGGCGGTCCGGCATGCCCGGGTGGTCCTGGCGGTTACGGCCCTTTTTGCTCTTGGAGCAGGGGTGGCCGCCACGCAGCTGGACACCGATGCGGGGACGAACACGCTTGTAGACACCAATACGGAGAGCTATCGGGCGACCGAGCGCGTGCGCGAAGTCTTCGGTGAAGAACCGGTCGCGGTGGTCGCCGAAGGCGATCTGCAGGAACTGATCCTCACCCCGAACCTGGGGCGCCTGCTGCGGCTCGAGGGCTGCCTCTCGGGCAGGGTGCCGAAAGGAGCCAAGCCGATCCCGGGTCCGTGCACGGAACTGGCGCGCCTGGATCCCGTCCAGTTCCTTGCCGGCCCCGCCACCTTCCTCAACGAGGCGGTGATCCAGATCGACGACCAGCTCAAACGGCTGGCGGCCACTGTGCCCCCCGCCCAGCTGCGCGAATTCCTGCTCCAGGTCGCGTCGCGCTACGGCATCACCAGCGCCCCCGGCCTCGGCAACCCCGACTTCCTCGCCTCGGTCGTCTTCGACCTGCGCCGCTCGCGCGGCACGCCAAAGGCCCGTCTCGCCTACCTCTTCCCAAACGACCACTCGACCCAGATCGTCTTGCGCCTGCGCCCCGACCTCAGCGACTCCGAACGAAGCCGCGCCTTGGGGCTGATCCGGGAAGCCGTCTACGACACGACCCCACGCAATGCCTGCACCTACAAGAGTCAGCCTGAGGCCTGCTTCGGCCTCCATGGCGTTGGCACCTACATAGTCACCGGCGCTCCCATTGTCATCGAAGGCATAACCGGGGCCCTGAAGGACGCTCTGCTCATCCTCTTGGCCGTCGCGATTGTGGTCATGGCCCTGACTCTGCTGCTGGTCTTCCACTCGCGCCTGCGGCTCCTGCCTTTGGCCATCGCCCTCGCCGCGGTCGCATTGACCTTTGGCCTGCTGAGCCTCTTCGGCGGCTCGCTGACGATTGCCTCGATAGCGACGATGCCGATCCTGATCGGCTTGGTGGTCGATTATGCGATCCAGCTGCAGGCTCGGTACGACGAGGCATTGGCGGCGGGTTCCAACCCCATGGACGCTGCGCGCTCAGCGGCTGGTCGAGCAGGGCCGACGATTGCCACTGCCTGTTTGGCTACCGGTGCGGGGTTTCTGGCGCTTCAGCTTTCGCCGATTCCGATGGTTCGCAGCTTTGGGCTGCTGCTCGTTCTTGGGATCGTGGTTGGGTTGGGGCTGGCTTTTACTGCGGGGTTTGCGGCTCTCGGGTTGAGGGGGCGGACGGGAGGAGGGGGTGCCCCTCCGCTTGCTGGGTTTTTCGCCGCGAGCTTTCCGGCACTCGCTGAGTGGTCTGTGCGAAAAACAGGACGCCGCGCGCATCCGGGGCACCCCCTCCTCCCGTCTGAACGTCTCTTGGGGCTCGCGCTCGGTCATCCCAGGCGGGTATTGCTCATCGGTGCGGTTTTGGCGGTGGTCGGGTGGGGGGTTGGCACTCAGGTTGGGACGGCTTCGGACGTTCGCTCGCTTGGTCCGGGGGGCTTGAAGGAGATAAACGATCTGGATCGGGTCCAGGATGCAACGGGGGTGGCCGGGCAGCTGCAGGTTGCTGTCGAAGCTCCTGACTTGTCCGATCCAGCGACGATTCGCTGGATGTCAGATTTCAAGCGGCGTGCCTTGGAGGAAAATGGTTTTTCAGGTCCGCAAGCCAGTTGCCTAAAAGCCGAAATTTGCCCCGGGCCGGCGCTCTCCGATTTCCTTGTCAGTGGCAACGGCAAGGAACGTCTGACGCAGCGGAACCTCCGTGCGACGCTGCGCGAACTGCCCGCCTTTGACCTCGAACAGCTTGCGCCCCTCGACCCCAAGACCGGCCTGCCGGGGCATTTGGCACTACTGAGCTTCGGTATCCGCGCCCAGTCGCTGGAGGATCAGCAAGCGCTGATCGACAGGGTGCGGTCGGAGGTTGGCGAGGCTGGTGCGCCTGGAGGACCACCAGAGGGGGTCAAAGTGCGTTTTGCGGGCTTGCCCGTAATTGCCGCGGCGGCCGCCTCTGATCTCTCTGGCAGCCGTTACTGGTTGACGCTTGCTGGACTCATCGCCGTGGCACTGGTGCTCCTTGCCGTTTACCGCTCTTTCCTGCGCGCTTTGGTGCCGCTTGTGCCAGTAGTGCTTGCTACTGGCTGGTCGTCTCTCGTCCTCTGGCTGAGCCAGATCCCGCTCAACCCGATGTCGGCGGCGCTCGGTGCGTTGACGATCGCGATCGCGACTGAGTTCAGCGTGATTCTCTCCGCGCGTTTCCGCGAGGAGCGGGGTGGGGGGCTCGAGGTCGCCGACGCGCTGCGTGCTGCCTATGCCCGCACCGGCCCAGCCGTTCTCGCTTCCGCAGTGACCGTTATCGCTGGCTTTGCCGTGCTCATCGTCAGCGACGTTTCGATGCTGCGCGACTTCGGTTTCGTCACCGTGATCGATCTGGCCGTGGCTCTGCTTGGCGTGATGTTGGCGCTGCCGGCGGCTCTCGTTTGGCTGGAGCAGCGATGAGGGACCGTTACTCGCTGATCGTCGGCCTGATCTTTGCCGCCATCATCGTGATCGCGGTGCTCAACACGCTCGAGAACAAGGACGAAGGCACTCTCGGGCTCGACGAGGTGGCGCGGCGCTGGCCGCTGCCGGAGTTCGCCGTGCCCAATGCCGCGGACCCGCTCGAAGGCGATGCGAACGTTTCCCAGGACGATTGCGAAACGTCGGAGACGCCATGTCCAGACAGCGCCCGCCGCGCCCCTGCGTGCCGGATCGACCCCCGGGAATCGATCCGCGTCTGCGATCTCTTCGGGAGGCCGCTGGTGCTCTCGTTCTGGTTCTCGCGCGGCGGCAGCTACTGCACCGAACAGCAGGACGTGGTCGACCGGGTCTACGCCCGCTACCGTGGGCGGGTGAGCTTTCTCTCGCTGGACGTGCGCGACGACCGCGACACAGTTCGCGAACTGATCCGGCGCCGTGGCTGGACGATGTCGGTCGGGTACGACCGCGACGGCGCTGTCGCCGGCCTCTACCGGGTCGGCCTTTGTCCGACGTTCGCCTACGTCTACCCGGGCGGCACCCTGCAGGACGCGAGCATCGGCGAGCTGACCGCGCCCCAGCTCGAAGCCCACGTCGACGAGCTGCTGCGTGCGACCCGCTCGGCGGAGGCAGGCTGATGGCGGGTATCGGGGCGACGGGATCGGATCTGGACTGGGAGCCGTTGCCGGAGCAGGGTTGGGTCGCCCCTCACCTCGCCGCCGAGTTCCCCGGCCTCGGGATCGCCTGGGTCGAGGTGGAGGGCCGTGCCGCGCGCAGCCCGGAGCCGGTGCTGCGGCGCCTGCGCGATCTCTCCGACCGCTTCTACGGCTCGCACGCGATTCACATGCGCGAGCGGCCCATTCCCTGGGCGTACCGCGTCTTCTTCCGCCAGATCGGCCTCGACCCGGACCGCACCCGCACGCCGGTCGAGCAGCTCGCTCTCGACCGCCTCCACGACGGCGCTTTCACGACCCACGGCATGCCCGCGGATGCGCTCACGATCGCCACCGTGGAGACCGGCGTCGCCCTGCGTGCCTTCGATGCCACCCGGCTGAATGGAAAGCTCTGCATCCGCGACTCGGCTCCCGGCGAGTCGCTGCCGGGCAAGCCGGGGGAGATGGCGCAGGGCACGTTGACGATCGCCGACGAGCAGGCGCCGCTCGCCCTGCTTTTTGGCGGCTCCTCGAACGGCGGGCAGTTGGAGCCCGAGAGGCGAACGGCGATAGTCGCGGTGCAGGTCAAGGGAGTTCCTCAGGCGGCGATAGACGAGGCGCTCTGGATCGCCTGCGCCGCGATCGAATCCTGATCGAGCGAGGCAATCCCTCCTTAACCAGGTCCTCGTTCTCGACCGTGGCCTCGTGATCTACACTCGGTCCGGGTTTATGCCGGATCTGCTCGATCGAAACACGCTTACAGCGCTTCGAGTGGGAGGCGACGAGCGCCTCGCACGCGCTGAGTTGCGCCGCCAGATCGCCCGTCTCGAGCATGAGCTCTGTCGCCTCTCGGTCGAGGCCTTTCCGCGGCTTGATCTGGACACCGCGGTCCCGGGCCACTTCCGCGAGCCGCGGGTGGCCGGCCTCGAGGAGCTGGAGCGCGTTCGCGACGCGCTCGCCGAGCGAATCGCGGGGGCCCGTCTGGTGCTCAAAGAGCAATCGGTGGTCGAGACCCGTAACCGCGACCTGCTGCGTCAGATGCTCGCCGCACCGGCGGAGCACAAGTGGCTGAGAATTTCGCGCGCCGACGTTGGCGAGCCGGGCTGTGGGCACTGGCACTCGCGTCCGCGCCTCGGGCCGCTGGGCATGCTGATGGGCTGGTGGCGCGTCAAGATCTCGTCCGGATGTCCGTTATCCGGACGGCTTGCGGCCGTTGAGCGATAGGGCCGGGACCGAGGAGCGTCCGCCGGCGCCCTGGGGCAACTTTCCCCTGGCCGAGCTGACCGTGCTCGCCGGCATCGTGATGCTGGTGCTCGGCATCGTCAGCAAGAACCCGACCGAGATGGGCGTGGGGGTCGTGCTGGCCGGCCTCGGCGGCCTCGAGGTGGCCGTGCGGGAGCACTTCGCCGGCTACCGCTCCCACACGACCCTGCTCGCCGGCACGGTGTTCGTCCTCGTCGTCGGCGGCCTCTTCTACTTGGCTGGGCTGATCCTGGCGATCTGCCTGGGCGTGGGGGCGGTCGCATTCTTCGCCACCTTCCTCGCCCTGCGCCGCGCCTTCCAGAAGGCTTCGGGCGGCCTCTCTTTCAAGGTTGGCCGCCTCGGCGGTTGAGCGCTAGACGAGGATCGCCGAGCGATCGCCGTCCTCGCGTGTTGCCAACTCGGTGGAGAGCAGGGCTCGCTGGCGTGAGGTCAGGGTGCCGATTCGCTTGTTCTCGTTGAGGGCCAGGCCGAGCAGGAACTTGCGGGCCCGGGTGCGGCCCCACCGACGCTGGCTGGTCAGCAGCTCGGCAAGGGTCATGCTCTCGGTCTCCCAGGGGCAATCCCGCACCACGTCCGCGGCGTCGACGTCCCCCCTGGCGATTGAGCGCTTCAGCTCCGCCCTCGCGAGTCGCACGCGATTGGCACGGGCAAGTGCCTGCATGTGCTGTGGGGCCGGGACTGCGGAAGCGGTCGTCTGAGCAGGGGCGATCGAAGCTGCGTCCACTGGGACTCCTCCCTTCGGGTTCATTAACTGGGTAGCTCTGCGCACCGGACCGGAGAATCCAAGCTCGGCCTGGTTGAGTTGAGTGCTCCACCACTCGCTTCCCTGCCCCGGGATGCGATCGGCGCGGGGGCAAGCTATGCGCTGGGGGCGGCGAGCGTCAACCCGAAGTCACTCCAGCGGGGTCAGGGCGTTCGCTAAGAGCATCTTTTTCAGATCGAGGAACGCCTTGTCCCGATCTGGACAAGGCCGAAACTACCCCGAGCGGGGTAGTTCGGGGAAATCCTCGATCACCCGGGCGATCGTGCCGAGTGCGCCATCGAGGTGCTCGCGCCCGTGGGTCGCCATCAGGCTGGTGCGCAGCAGGGCACCGCCGGGCGGGACGGCGGGGTGGATCGCGACGTTGGTGTAAAGGCCGGCGTCGAAAAGCGCCTTCCAGAGCAGCACCGCCTGCCAGTCGTCGCCGACGACGACCGGGACGACCGGGGTGGTGGCGATCGTTCCGTCGGGCAGGGTGCCCGGCTCGATCACCTTCAGCCCGAGGTGGCGCAGGCCCTCGCGCAGGTACTCGGCGTTGGCCAGCAGGGTCGCGAAGAGCGCTGGTCCCTCCTCGCGAATCACCCGCAGGGCTCCAAGGGCGGCGCCGACCGCAGCCGGAACGCTGGAGGCGCTGAACATGAAGCTGCGAGCGGAGATCTTCAAATACTCGATCACGTCGGCGGGGCCGGCGATGAAGCCGCCACAGGACGCGAGGCTCTTGGAGAAGGTGCCCATCCGCAGGTCCACCTCGTCCTCGAGCCCGAACAGCTCGCAGGCCCCGGCGCCACGCGCCCCCAGGACTCCGACTCCGTGAGCCTCGTCGACGAGCAGGCGCGCGCCGTATGTCTTGCAAAGTTCGACGATTCGTGGCAGGTCGCAGACGTCGCCCTCCATCGAGAAGACGCCGTCGACGACGACCAGCACGCCACCCTCGTCCTCTTCAGCGCGCTGCAACATCTTCTCCAGCTTGTCCATGCGGTTGTGGCGGAAGGGGCGCAGCTTCGCACCGGACAGGCGGCAGCCGTCGAGGATCGAGGCATGGTCTCCGGAATCGCAGATGACCGTGTCTCCCGGCTCCAGAATCGTCCCGAGACAGCCGACGTTTGCCTGGTAGCCAGTCGTGAAGACAAGGGCATCCTCGGTGTGCATCCAGTCGGCGATCTCACGCTCCAGCTGGACATGCAGGGGGGTCGTCCCGTTCATGAAGCGCGAGCCGGTCAGCGCGGTGCCGTAGTTCTCCAAGGCGTCTCGTGAGGCCTGCTTGACTCGCTCGTCACCGGTCAGCCCCAGATAGTTGTTCGAGCCGAGCATGATGATCTCCCGGCCCTCCATTTCCATCACAGGGCCGGCCTCGGACTCGATCAGGCGGAAGTAGGGGAGGAGGTCGTGCTCCTTTGCCGCTTCGAGCTGCTCGAGGCGGTCGTGGTTGCGCGCCTTCTCGAAGACGTCGATGGGGGCCTTCGCTGTCTCGCTCATGGTCCAGAGTGTAGGTTCCGGCTCCCATGGGAAGCGTGAACATCCGCCCTGTTCACAGCCGCCGCGATCTGAAGCGCTTCGTCAAGGTGCCCTTTGGCTTGCACCGCGATCAGCCGCAGTGGGTGGCACCGCTGATCTTCGAGCGAATGGAGTTCCTCAACCGCGAGAAGAATCCCTACTTTGAGCACGCCGAGGCCGAGTACTTCCTCGCCGAGCGCGACGGGGAGGCGGTCGGCCGGATCACGGTTCAGGTCGACCAGCGCTGGGACGAGTACCAGGGCGGCAGCGATGCGATGTTCGGCTTCTTCGAGACGGCCAACGACCCCGAGGTTGCCGCGGCGCTTCTCGGTGCCGCGACTGAGTGGGCGCGGGACAAGGGCCGCGCTCGCCTCCTCGGTCCGATGGACTTCACCACCAACGACGAGATCGGCATCCTGATCGAGGGCTACGAGCGGCGGCCGATGATCCTCGAGCCCTGGCACCCGCCGTACTACCGCGAGCTGATCGAGGCGGAGGGGTTCGGCAAGGAGATGGACGTCCAGATGTGGGAACTGCAGTTCGGCGACCTCAAGGAGGGCGAGAGCTTCGATCCCTCGATCCACGCGGCCGCCGAGAAGGCGCTGCGCGACGAAGGGATCATGATCCGCAATATGCGCAAGCGCGACATGGCCGGCGAGGTGCGACGCTTCATGGACGTCTACAACGAGGCCTGGGGCGACAACTGGGGCTTCGTCCCGATCACCGACGCCGAGGTCGAGTTTCAGGCCAAGAACCTGAAGCAGGTGATCGACGAGGACTGGACCTACATGGCCGAGAAGGACGGCGAGGTCGTTGGCGCGGCGCTGACGCTCCCCGACATCAACCAGGTGATGGCCAGGTTGAACGGGCGCCTGCTCCCCTTCGGCTGGCTCAAGTTCCTGCTCGGCAAGCGCAAGGTCGACCAGTGCCGAGTCTTCGCGCTTGGCGTCAAGCACGACTACCGCCACAGCGGCGTCGCCGCCGGCCTCTACCTCAAGCACCTCGAGGAGGCGGCCGTCCCGGGCGGCATCGTCGGCGGCGAGATGGGCTGGATCCTCGAGACCAACGGGCCGATGAACCGCGCCATGGAAGGCATGGGCGGCAGGGTGGTCAAGAAGTACCGGATCTTCGAGAAGGCCCTGGGCGACTTCTAGGCTCGATCTACGCAAGGTGCGGCTTATCCTCTTTCGCCCGCCGCGACCATCGCTACAGTCGGCTGGGTGAGCAATACGGAGCTAGAGCCGGTCGCGGTTCGAATCCTTCCTCGTGAGAGTCCCGGTCCGCTTGTCGTGCGCAGCGAGGCGCGAACCGCGGCGATTGCCGCTGCGGGAGGCGTCATTGCCGGCGCTGCTACCGTGGCCGCAGTGCGCGCAGTTGGCGCTGCGGCCGGACGCAAGAAGTCTCCGCGTCGTCTATCTCGTCGCGATCGGCCGAATGTCGTCGCCAGCCGTTCCTTCCTCGTCGACGTCCACCTGCTCGGGCGGTGAGCCTCGAGGTAGAAGTCGTCCCGCCTTCGCCCTACCGGCTGCCGAGCCACGGCGGCGAGGACGGGGTGATGCGGGTGCAGGGCGGTATCGCCAGCCGGCTCCTTCACGTCGATGGCTGTCCGGTCCTGGCTCGGGCCTGGGAACCCGGGAGGGGGAGGGTGGCGGTGCGGGCCGAGCCGCTCGACCCGGACGCGATCGCCGCGCCCGACTCCTCGGTTGCCGCATTGACCCGCGAGGCGGGGGAGCCTGAGCTCGAGATGGCGGTCGAGCGGATGCGCTTCGCGCTCGGCGTCGATGACGATCTCGGCGAGTTCTACCGCCGCTTCCGCAGCGACCCGCTGCTCGGGCCGCTGCTTCGGCGGCGCCCCTATCTGCGGCCGCGCCGCCGGCCCTGGCCCTGGGAGGCGCTTGCCTGGGCGGTGGTCAAGCAGCTGATCGAGACCGGGCGCGCGGCACGCATCCAGCGTCGCATGGTCGGCCGCTGGGGGCCGCGGCTCGGCCAGGACCGCGACGGGCTGCACGACGTGCCGACACCGGGCCTGATCGCGGGTCGCGCCCCTGTCGAACTGGAGTCGATGGGGTTGGCGCTGAAACGGGCCCTGGCCCTGCGCAGGGTCGCCGCCGACATCGCCGCCGGCCGCTGTGACCCAGCTGAGCCCGCCGCCGACCGCCGCCTGCTCTCGGTCCGGGAGATCGGTCCCTGGACCGTTCAGTGCCTCGGGCTCTTCGGCCGCGGCGATCCCGACGCGCTGCCGGCCGGCGACCTGATGTACCTGAAGCTGGTCGGTCGCCTTGGGCGTCTCGGCCGCCGCGCCACGGTCGAGGAGGTGGAGGAGTTCTACGCTCCCTACGCTCCGTTTCGAGGTCTCGCCGCGGCCTGGACCACCGGCATCTGAGGCAGTTCGCAGCGTCCAAATCGTGCCTGGCTCAAGCGTGCGCACGATCCGTCGATAAAGCCAGCAATGGCGCGGTCGACAGCGGGTGGCAGCTGGCCCGAAAAACGAGTTACCGAGTTTCTCGATCAGATCTCTGCGGGGGGCGAGGACTACCGCCGCCTGGTCGAGCGCTTGCCGGCGATCGTCTACGCCTCCGAGCTTGGTGAGAATGGCCGTTGGCGCTACGTCAGCCCCCAGGTCGAGGAGATTCTCGGCTACACCCCCGAGGAATGGATCGCCGACCCGGAGCTATGGGCAAAGCTGCTCCATCCAGACGATCGTGAGCGGGCCCTCTCCCAGGAGACGCGCAAGACGATCGGCAATCGCAACCCTCCCCCGGTCGACTACCGGATGATCACCCGCGACGGTCGCACCGTTTGGATTCTCGACGAGGCGGTGCTCGAGCCCGACGAAGTTGGCACCCCCGTCTGGCACGGCGTCCTCTACGACATAACCGAGCGCAAGAACGCGGAGCAGGAGCTGCAGCGCGCCGCCGCCCAGCAGGCAACCGTCGCCCGCCTTGGCGGCTGGGCGCTGAAGGACGGCGATCCCGACGTGCTGATGAGGGAGGCGGTTTCGCTGATGACCGAGATCGACGGGGTGGGAGCGGCCTGCATCTGGGAGATCGGTCGCGACGGACGCCGGCTCGGGCTGCGGGCTGGGCTCGAGGACCGCGTCGTCGGCTCCGAGCGCGCCTCCGCCGCGCGCGATTCCCACGCCGGTGCCGCGCTCGACTCGCGCCTGCACGTGATCGTCGACGACTGGTCGACCGAGCGGCGCTTCTCGATGCCGCCGGCGCTTCGGGTGATGGGGGTCCGCAGCAGTCTCGCGGTGCTGATCGACGGCAAGGAGCGGCCCTTCGGCGTGCTCGACATCCACTCGACCGAGCCCAACCGCTTCACCCCGCAGGACGTCCACTTCGTGCAGGCCTCCGCCAACGTGCTCGCCGACGCGATCGAGCGCCACGCCACCGACCAGGCGCTGCGCCACCGCGTCCTGCACGACCCGCTGACCGGCCTTCCCAATCGGCTCAGCTTCATCGATTCGCTCGGCGACGCGCTCAAGCGCAGCACCGTCTCGGGGTCGCCGGTCGGGATCCTCTTCCTCGACCTCGACAACTTCAAGCTGATCAACGACAGCATGGGCCACCACGCCGGCGACGAGCTGCTGCGCGCCGTGGCGCCGCGCCTGCGCGGCCACCTGCGGCCCGGCGACATCGTCGCCCGCTTCGGCGGTGACGAGTTCGGCATCCTCGTCGATCGCCTCGCCGACGAGGACGAGGCGGTGGCGATCGCCGACCGCATCGCTCATGCCTTTGCCGAGCCCTACGCGATGGGTGGCGTCGAGCACTTCGTCAGCGCCAGCGTCGGCATCGCCGTGGCGCGGCCCTCCACCCGCGAGCCGATCGACGCCGACCTGCTGATCCGCGACGCCGACGCGGCGATGTACCGGGCGAAGGAACGCGGTCGCGCCCGCTGCGAGCTCTTCGACGCCGAGATGCGGGCAACGGCGCTGCGCCGGCTCGAGGTCGAGCGCGAGCTGCGCCAGGCATTGGAGCGTCACGAGTTGGAGCTGCACTACCAGCCGCTGATCGCCCTTCGCAGCGGCGAGATCACCGGCCTCGAGGCGTTGGTCCGCTGGCGCCACCCCGAGCGCGGCCTGCTCGATCCGGGCGACTTCGTCCCGGTCGCCGAGGACAGCGGGCTGATCGAGCCGATCGGGCGCTGGGTGCAGGAAAAAGCCTGCCGTCAGGTGCTCGAATGGCACGAGTTGCGGCCCGACCAGCGGCCCTTCGACGTATCGGTCAACCTCTCGGCGCGACAGGTGACGCACCGCGACCTCGCCGCTTCGATCAGCGAGATCCTGGAGAGCACCGGTCTTGACCCGGTTCACCTGCGGCTGGAGATCACCGAGAGCGTTCTTGTCGAGGAGTCGGCGACCGCGACCGGGACCCTGGAGGCGCTGAGCGATATCGGCGTCGGTCTCGTCCTCGACGACTTCGGCACCGGCTACTCCTCGCTCGCCTACCTCAACCGCTACCCCTTCGACGGGCTGAAGATCGACCGCTCCTTCATCGATGCGCTCGGGGTCGAACAGGAGCGGACCGCGATCGTCGAGGCGATCATCGGCATGGCCCGCGCCCTCTCCCTCGACGTGATCGCCGAGGGGGTCGAGAACGAGCCGCAGCTATCCGAGCTGAGCCGGCTCGGCTGCGACTACGCCCAGGGCCACCTCTTCTCGCGAGCGCTTCCGGCGGAGAAGATCTCCGCCCTGCTCAGCGAAGGCGCCCCGCTCTATTCGGGGATCTCGCCCGGCAGGTAGGAGTTGCTCAGCACGCTGGAGGTCGGCGGCAGCGCCGAGATCAGCTCGTTGTCGCGCATCCAGCCGATGAACTCGCGCCACCGGGCCGGGTCCATGTATCCGTACGGGTGGCCACCGCGGGCCGGGTCGAGCAACGGCAGCGTCGCCGCAACCTCGGCCCGTGTCAGCTTCGGTTCCAGATCGGGGTTCGCTTCCAGCAGCGCTTTCGTCGCGGCCTCGGGGTTCTTCGCCGCCGCGGCGGTGCCGCGCGCGAGCGCGGCGATGAAGAGTCGGATCGCCTGCGGGTCTTCTTCCAGTCGCTTGCGTTGCGTGGCAAGCACCAGCTCGTCGTAGGTGGGAACGCCGAGCTCGTCGACCGGGGTGACCACCGGCTCGGCTCCGCGCAGCCGCAGGTCGACTCCCTCGACATTGCTGAAGCCGCCCAGCATCGCCTGGGCGCGGCCGCCGAGCAGCGCCGGCAGCAGGCCGAAACCGACGTTGACCGCATTGACGTCGGAGGGGGAGAGGTTGACGCGTCCGAGGATCGTCTTCAGGTAGGCGTCCTGGTAGGGAATGCCGGCGGTGGCGACCGTCTTGTCGCGCAGGTCGCCGATGCCTTTGATCCCCGATTTCTTCAACCAGATCATCGAGGTCAGCGGCCGGTTGACGAGCGCGCCGACCGCGACCACGTCGAGGCCCCCTTCCTTCGCCAGCAGCACCTCGGGCTCGTAGGAGATGGCCAGATCGGTTTGGCCGGCGGCGAGCAGCTTGACCGGCGCCGCCGGGTCTGCCGGCGTATGAATGCTGACGTCGAGCCCCGCTTCTTCGAAGTAGCCGAGCTTCTGCGCCATGTAGATCCCGGCGTGGTCGGGATTGGGATAGAAGTCGAGCGTCAGGCTGAGGGACTGCCTTTCGCCCGTTGCGTCCTCACTCTTCTCCCCGCAGGCGGAGAGGCCGAGGGCCAGGGCGAGCAGGGCGACCGCGAGGGCGACCGCCGGGATGAGGGAGCGCTTCATCCCCCCTTTCTATCGCCAAGTGACGACGCGACGCTCTACGAGGGCGAGAATTGCGAAGAGCCCGATCGCGATCGCGGAAAGCACGAGCATCGCCGCGAAGACCCGAGCCGTTTCCAGCTGGGCGCTGTCCTGCCTGATCAGGACGCCGAGCCCGGAGTCCGCGCCAGCCCACTCGCCGAAAAGCGCCGCGATCACGGCAACCGTGGCGGCGATCTTTGCTCCACTGAAGAAGTAAGGCAGCGCCGAGGGCGCCTCGACCCGCCCGAGTATCTGCCCGCGTGAAGCGTCGAGAGTTCGCATCATCTTGGTCGCTTCGGGGTCGACGGAGCGCAAGCCGTCGAGGGTGTTGACGGTGATCGGGAAGAAGCAGATCAGGGCGACGATCCACAGCTTCGGTGCGATCCCATAGCCAAACCAGACGACGAGGATTGGCCCGATCGCGACGATCGGGACGGTCTGCGAGGCGACGAGGAGCGGATAGAAGACGCGCCGCAGCAGGTCGGAGAGATGCAGGGCGACGGCAAAGACGAGGCCGGCGAGGACCGCGCAGCCGAACCCAAGCAGGACCTCTCGCAGCGTGACCCAGGCGTTTTCCGCAAGCAGCGCGCGGCTCTGCCAGAGCGATTCGGCGATTTCGGCCGGGGAGGGGACGAGGAACGGTTCGAGGTGAAGAGCATCGGCGAGCCAGCCGGTGCTCGCGGCAACTTGCCAGGCGCCGATCAGCGCGGTGAGGAAAAGCAGCGGCGGCAGCCAGCGCTTCATCGTCACCATCGCTCTGGCGCCTTTGTCGCGCCCTTGCGCAGGGAGAGCAGCGCGCGCTCGCGGATAGCGACGAACTTGGGGTCCGTCACAGCTGCGTCGCGGTTGGTTGAGCGCGGTGCTGGCGCCCTCAGCTCATCGATGACCCGGGCTGGACGAGCCGACAGCACCGCCACGCGATCGGAGAGATAGAGCGCCTCCTCGACGTCGTGGGTGACGAAGAGGACGGTCCGCGGGTGGGCCGCCAGCGCTTCCGCAAGCCACTCCTGCATCTCAGCGCGGGTGATCGCGTCGAGCGAGGCAAAGGGCTCGTCGAGCGCCAGCAGCGGCTTGTCCGCGACCAGGGTGCGCAGGAAGGCAACCCGCTGGCGCATCCCGCCCGACAGCTCGGCGGGCGCCACCTTCTCGAAGCCGGTCAGCCCGAAGCGCTCGAAGAGCTCCCCTGCTTCCCGCCGAGCCTGCCGCCGGCGGACGCCGCGGTTGCGCAGCGCCAGCGCCGCGTTGTCGATCGACGAGAGCCAGGGCAGGAGCATGTCGCGCTGGGGCATGTAGGCGCAGCTCTTCAGCCGACTGGGTGAATCGGAGGCGCCTCCCACCTCGATCCCGCCCCGCGACGGCTCCTGCAGGCCGGCGATCAGCTCGAGCAGGGTCGACTTGCCGCAGCCCGACGGGCCGACCAGGCCAAGCACCCCACGCGCGGGCAGCTCGAGATCGAGCCGCTCGATCGTCTGCAGGTCGCCGTAGGAATGGCCCAGGCCACGGATCGAGAGGGAGGCGCCGCCCGCGCTCCGGGAGGCAGGCGATGTCTCCTCGACGGCGAAATCACTGGCTTCCGCGGTGGGCATATTGGTATCCTGGCGCACTCCGTGCTCCTGACCAAAAAGGTCAGGAAAGTCGATAACCACTCCGCACGGCACTTATATGGACCCGGCAATCATCGTCTTCGGACTAGGAATCGGCGTACTCGTCGGCATGACCGGCATGGGCGGTGGATCCCTGATGACGCCCCTGCTGATCCTGATCTTCGGCATTCAGCCGACGACCGCGATCGGCACCGACATCTTCTACTCGGCGGTGACCAAGACCGTCGGCGGCTGGCGCCATTTCCGCATGAAGACGGTGAATATGGAGCTGGTCAAGTGGCTTGCCTTCGGCAGCGTCCCGGCCGCCGTGCTCGGTGTCGCGATCGTCTCGGTGCTGGAGAACCACATCGGCGAAGACCGCCTCGACTCGCTCGTCTACGCCGTGCTCGGCGGCACCCTGCTGATGGTCGGGATCATCACCCTTGCCCGGGCGCTGATCCTGCGCAATCTGGTCGAGGAGCGCGATCGCTTCGAGGTCGAGCGCCGGCACAAGGTGGCCGCGGTCCTGATCGGCGCCACCACCGGCTTCGTGATCGGGGTCACCTCGGCCGGCTCGGGCACGGTGATCGCGATCCTGCTGATCGCCGTCTACCGCCTGGCGCCAAAGAAGGTCGTCGGCACCGACGTCTTCCACGCCGCGATCCTGCTCTGGGCCGCCGGCATCGCCCACTGGATCGGTGGCAACGTCGACTTCGTCCTCGCGGCCAACATCCTGCTCGGCTCGATCCCCGGTGTGGTGATCGGGGCGGCACTGTCCGACAAGGCACCGCAGGGCTTCATCCGCACTGCGCTCGGCGTCGTCCTGATCGGCTCCGGCATCGTCACGATCCAGAAGGGCGACCCGAACGTCTGGCCGATTGCCGCCCTGGTGGCTGCGATCGGCCTCGGCGCGATCCTCGCCGCCCCGCGCTGGCTGCACCGGCGGCGCCTGCGCGAAGCGGCGCAAGCGGCCGACCGTTCGGCCGAGCTGGCGCCGGACGTAATCGGCTGACTGATTAACTAGCTGTCTATGCGCGTTTCGGCGAAGGCGGACTATGCGGTGCGGGCCGCGGCGGAGTTGGCGGCATCGGCCGAGGGCCCGGTCAAGGGTGAGAGGCTCGCCGAGGCGCAGGACATCCCGCTGCAGTTCCTCGAGCACATTCTGCTCGAGCTCAAGCATGCGGGCATCGTCCGCGCCCGTCGCGGCGCCAAGGGCGGCTACTGGCTGGCCCGGCCTGCCGACGAGGTGACGATCGCCGACATCGTCCGCGCGGTCGAGGGGCCGATCGCCCACGTCCAGTCGGCCCCTCCCGAGTCGATCGAGTACCGCGGCAGCGCCGAGCACTTGCAGGAGGTCTGGATCGCCGTCCGCGCCAGCCTCCGCACCGTGCTCGAGCACGTCACCCTCGCCGACCTGGTCAGCGGCCAACTGCCCAGCGAGGTTTCCGCCCTCGCCGCCTCCCCCGACGCCTGGGCCGCCCGCTAGCTGGGCAGCCCAGGGGCCGGATTCGCTCAGGCCGACAGCTGGAAGGGCGGGTACTCGTCGGTGATGAGGGAGAACGCGTAGCCGACGACGCGGTTGTGCCAGCGCAGCGTCCCCTCTGCGAAGTTGAAGATCCCCCTTGGGTAGCGACCCGTGAAGAGGATCGCGAACCAGGCCCCGATCACGGCGAAGAAGACCCCGATGTAGAGGAAGAAGAGAACGATGTAGTGGGGAATGGCAAGCAGCCACTTGACCAGCGGCAGGCCACGCGAGAGATGCTCGGCGTCGGGGTAAGGGAAGTCGAGGTGAACCGCCTGCCGCTCGTCAGTGGAGGGGTACTCGTCGTCCATCAGCAGGACGTAGACGCCGATCCGGTTGCCGAAGCGCAGCAGTTCGAGGTTCCAGTCATACCACCAGCGTGGGTACTTCTTCCTGATCAGCAGCATCAGCACGATCGGCGCGAAGATCACGCTGCCAGCGGCGATCGTGCCGCCGTAGGCTCCCCCGCCATACTCTCCCGCCGCCAGCCCGCCGCCGGGCAGCAGCGCCGCGAGGATCGCGATCGGGATCACGGCGAAGATCCGGAAGAAGGTCGAGACCCGGTTGAGCTCACGCTCCGGGTAGTCGACCGAGAACGAGACTGGATAGGACGGTGGCATCTCTCCCCCTTGGTGACGGGTTTGTGCTCATGCATACGATCCCCGCCGCGACATTCCTTCCGGTGCGCTTTATCTGGTCATAGCCCGCAAAAGGCGCACCGGAAGGATCAGTCGGCTGCGGGGATGCCGCCTGCGACGACGTTTACGAAGTTCTCCAGGTGGCGGGTGGTCCAGCACTCGAAGGCGCCGTCGCAGTAGCGCTCGTAGGCAGCCATCACCGAGTCGCCGTAGTTCCAGTAGAGCTTCGGCTCGGGGTTGAGCCAGAAGAGCCGGCCGGCGCGTTCGGATACCTGGGCGAAGACGTCGGCGTGGGGCTCGCGGCCGTTGGTGCGGGCGTCGCCGAGCACGATCACGGTCGAGCGGGGGCCGAGCTCGTCGGAGATCTCACCGAGGAACTCGAGCCAGACGCGACCGTAGTCGGTGTAGCCGGAGACGTCGGCGACGCCGCCCTCGCTGGAGATGCGCTGGGCGATGACGCGGAAGTCCCGCTCGTGCTCGAAGACCTCGGTCACCTCCGAGATCCGCTCGATGAAGACGAAGCTGCGCAGCTTGCGGAACGAGTCGTGGAGGGCATGCAGGACTGAGAGGAAGAAGACGCTGGCCGAGGTGACCGAGGTGGAGACGTCGCAGAGGACGTAGATCTCGGGGCGGCGGGGGCGCTTGGGCCTGTAGCGCAGGTGCATCGGCACGCCGCCGGTCTGCAGCGAGGCGCGCATCGTCCGCCGCACGTCGACGTGCCGCCCCTTG
>Ga0190274_10000774_pt1 | contig 18604 bp, 22 predicted proteins | sample Popmic531T_FD_133002 | JGI IMG/M metagenome (GOLD analysis project Ga0190274, IMG submission 133002) | Populus adjacent soil microbial communities from riparian zone of Yellowstone River, Montana, USA - 531 T | ecosystem: Environmental > Terrestrial > Soil > Riparian zone | place: USA: Montana... | reverse complement strand
GCAGGCCACCGACGTTGTGGTGCGACTTGATCGTCGCCGCGTGGTCGGAGCCGCCGGACTCGATCACGTCGGAGTAGAGCGTGCCCTGGACGAGGTAGCCGACGTCCTCCAGCTTCGAAGCCTCGTCCTCGAAGACCCTGATGAACTCCTCGCCGATGGCCTTGCGCTTGTCCTCGGGGTCGGTGACGCCGGCCAGGCGCGCGAGGAACCTCTCGCGGGCGTCGACGTGCACGAGCGGGACGTGGAAGTGGCGGCCGAAGGTCTCCACGACCTGAGCCGCCTCGTCCTTGCGCAAGAGGCCGTGGTCGACGAACACGCACGTCAGCTGGTCCCCGACGGCCTTGTGCACGAGCAGCGCGGCCACGGCGGAGTCCACGCCTCCGGAGAGCGCGCAGAGGACGCGCTCTCCCCCGACCTGCGCGCGGATGCGCGCCGTCTCCTCCTCGATCACCGCCGCCGCCGTCCACACGGGCGGCGCGTCCGCGACCCGGTAGAGGAAGTTCTTGAGGATCTCGGTCCCGTGCTCGGTGTGCAGGACCTCCGGGTGGAACTGGATCCCGTAGAGGCCGCGCGACGGGTCCTCGAAGCCGCTGATCGGCGTCGAGGGCGACTCGGCGGTGATCTGCGCGCCGGCGGGCGCCGCGGTCACCGAGTCGCGGTGGCTCATCCAGCCGACCTGCTCCGCCGGGAGGCCGCCGAAGAGCGCGCTGTCGGGATCGACGCGGACGTCCGCCCGGCCGAACTCCGAGCCGTCGGTGCGCTCGACGCGGCCGCCGAGATCGCGCGCCATGAGCTGCATGCCGTAACAGATGCCGAGCACGGGGACGCCCAGGTCGAAGATCCCGGGATCGGCCTGCGGCGCCCCCTCGGCGTAGACGGAGGCCGGCCCGCCGGAGAGGACGAGCGCGAGCGGCCGCCGCGCCGCGATCGCCGCCGGCGCGGTCGAGTGATGCACGAGCTCCGAATACACGCGACACTCGCGGATGCGCCGCGCGATCAGCTGCGAGTACTGCCCGCCGAAGTCGACGACGAGGACGGGACGCTCTTCCGGTGCCGGCTCCTGGAGCGGGAGTGCGACGACCTCGCCCACCAGTCCTAGTAGCCCGGCCTGTAGTTCGGCGCTTCCTTGACGACCGAGACGTCGTGCGGGTGGCTCTCGCGCTGGCCCGCCGAGGTCACGCGCACGAAGCGCGCCTCCTTGAGCTCCGAGATCGTCGCGGCGCCGCAGTAGCCCATCGCCTGCCGCAGGCCGCCGACGAGCTGGTGGACGACGTTGCGGATCGGCCCCTTGTAGGCCACGCGGCCTTCGATCCCCTCGGGGACGAGCTTCCCGACCTCCTCGACGTCCTGCTGGAAGTAGCGGTCGCTCGAGTGACGGGCGCGCATGGCGCCGAGCGAGCCCATGCCCCGGTACTCCTTGAACTGCTCGCCCTGGTGAAAGACGACCTCGCCCGGGCTCTCGTCCGTCCCGGCGAGGAGCCCGCCGAGCATGACCGTGTCGGCGCCCGCCGCGACGGCCTTGGCGATGTCGCCGGAGAAGTTGATCCCGCCGTCGGCGATGATCGGCACATCGTGGCGCGAGGCCGCGAGCGCGCAGTCGTACACCGCCGTGATCTGCGGGACGCCGATCCCGGCGACGACGCGGGTCGTGCAGATCGCGCCCGGGCCCATCCCGACCTTGACCGCGTCGGCCCCCGCGTCCGCGAGCGCCTCGGTGGCCTCGGGCGTGGCGACGTTGCCGGCGATCACCGGCACGTCGTAGCGGCCCTTGAGCTCGCGCACCGTCTCGACGACGCCCTGCGAGTGGCCGTGCGACGTGTCGACGACGAGCACGTCGACGTCTTCGTCGACGAGCGCCGCGGCGCGCTCGAGGCCCTCGGAGCCGGTGCCGACCGCGGCGGCGACGCGCAGGCGCCCCTGGTCGTCCTTGGTGGCGAGCGGATACTTGAGGCGCTTCGAGATGTCCTTGACGGTGATCAGGCCCTTGAGCCTCCCGTCCGGGTCGACGACGGGGAGCTTCTCGATCTTGTGCCGGTGGAGGACCGCCCGCGCTTCCTCGAGCGTCGTGCCGACCGGGACGGTGACGAGGTCCTGCGACGTCATCAGGTCGGAGACCGGGCGCGCCGTGTCGTCCTCGAAGCGCAGGTCGCGGTTCGTGAGGATCCCGACCAGCCGGCCGTCGTCGTCGGTGATCGGCACCCCCGAGATCCTGTAGGTCTCCATGATCGCGAGCGCGGATGCAACCGGCGCGCCGGGCGGCAGCGTGACGGGCTCGACGATCATCCCCGCCTCGGAGCGCTTGACCTTGTCGACCTCGCCGGCCTGAGCCTCGACGGCGAGGTTGCGGTGGACGACGCCGATGCCGCCCTCGCGCGCGAGAGCGATGGCCGTGCGCGCCTCCGTGACCGTGTCCATCGCGGCGGAGACGATCGGGATCTCGAGCGAGATCGAGCGCGTCAGGCGCGTCGTCGTCGCCACCTCGCCGGGGAGCACCGTCGACTCGGCGGGGACGAGCAGGACGTCGTCGAACGTGAGGCCTTCCTTGGCGAACTTCCGCTCCAGGGCGAGAAGTCGCTCGATCTCGTCCTGACGAAGCTCGACACTCACCGTCGAGCGATCGTACCAAGGAGACCCGCTGGCCTAGCCCTCCTGCGCCACGTGCTCGATGTGCTCGAGCTGGACGAGCGGCGCGAGGCGCGTCGCCTCGCGCAGGTCGAAGCGGCCGGCGCCCGCCTCGAGCACCGACGCTGTCCCGGCCGCGACGGCCGAGCGGACGGCCTCCTCGAACGGCCGCCCGGCAACGCGGGCGGCGAGGAAGCCGGCCAGGAGCGTGTCCCCTGCGCCGACGACCGAGGTCGGCTCGACACGCGGCGCCTCGGCCCGGACGCGCAGCGCCGTGCGGTCCTCGCGCAGCAGCGCGTAGCAGCCCGTCTCGAGCGTGATGAGAACGTTCCGTGCGCCCAGGCCGGCGATCTCGTCGAGCCCGGCCGCGAGGTCCTCTTCGTCCACGAACTCGTGGCCGACGAGGGCCTCGGCTTCGCGCTGGTTCGGTGAGACGAGGTACGGCTCGGCCTCGACTGCGAGCCGGAGCGGCTCGCCCTCGGTGTCGACGACCGCGAGCAGCTGGTCGCGATTCAGCTCGCGCACGAGCTCGCCGTAGAAGCCCGGGTCGACGCCGCGCGGAAGCGAGCCCGCCAGGACGACGAACTCGGCGCCCTGGGCGAGGTACGCGAGCTTCTCACGGAGGATGTCGAGCTCCTCCTCGCTGACCTCCGGGCCCCACTCGTTGATCTCGGTGTAGGCATTCGAGGTCGGGTCGAGCACCGCGATCGACGTCCGCGACTCGTTGTTGATGCGAACGAAGTCGTTGAGGATGCCCTCGTTCGTCAGCTCCTCGACGAAGAGCGTGCCCGTGCGGCCGCCGGCCAGGCCCGTGCAGACCACCGGCGCCCCGAGCTGTTTCAGCGCGCGGGCAATGTTGATCCCCTTCCCGCCGGCGCTGGGGAAACCAACGCTTGCACGGTGGCGCTGACCCGGCTGGAAGTTCGGAACGACGAGCGTCCGGTCGATCGCTGCGTTGAGCGTGACGGTGACGATCATCCGAGTGGATACGGAGAAGGCACCCGAAACGATCCTACCGTCAGCCGCCCTCCCTCCGCGTGCGCGGGCTCAGAGCCCGGGGACGACGGCGGCCAGCATGTCGCCCGCCTCGTCCAGCGCGTGGTCGGCGTACCAGCCCGCGCGCTCGCGGAACGTCGGGGCAGGCACGTCGCGCGCCGCCACGAGATCGACGCGCGCCACCTCGCGGTTGCCGAGGATCACCACGACCTCGCCGAGCTTCTGGCCTTTCTCGATCGGCAGGTCGACCATCTGCGGCGCGGCCACGCGCTCGACGAACTGCGTCCCGTCCCCGAGCCGCACGACGCGCGCAGCGCCCCCCGCGGCGACGAGCCCGACGCGCTCGTCCTCGAACGGGATCCCGGCGGTCGCGTACCGCGCGTCCTCCCGGACCAGCGTGAAGGTCGCGTACTGGTCGAAGCCCCACTCGACGAGCTCCGTCAGGTCGACGTTGCGCCGCTCGCGGCCCGGGCTGCCCAGGATGACGGTGTAGACGCTCGTCGGCCCGCGCTCGGCGGCCGCGACCTGCGCCCAGCCGGCGTTGTCCGTATGCCCGGTCTTGACGCCGACGAGGCCCTGCACCCGCCACAGCAGGTCGTTCCAGCTCTTCAGCGTGCGCGGGCCGGAGATCTGCATGGTCTTCGTGCGAACGAGCCTGCGCATGAGCGGACGCTGCATCGCGACGCGGGACAGGGCGAGCACGTCCTCGGCCGAGGAGAAATGGCCCGGCGTGTCGAGGCCGTCCGGGCGCACGTAGTGCGTGTCCTCGAGCCCGAGCTCCGCTGCCTTCTCGTTCATCAGCTTCACGAACCGCGGCACGCTGCCGTCGCCAACGTAGGCCGCGAGCGCGAAGGCAGCGTCGTTCGCGCTCTGGATCAGCGCAGCGGCGAGAAGCTCGCGAACCGTGAGCTGCTCCCCCGCGGTGAGGAAGATCGAAGAGCCGCCCTTACCGATCGCCCTGGGCGAGACCGTGACGACCTCACCCGGCCGGGCGTGCTCGAGCGTGACCAGCGCCGTCATCAGCTTCGTGATGCTCGCCATGGCCATACGGCGGTCGGCGTTCTCGGCGTAGAGCACGTCGCCCGTGCGCCCGTCCGCGACGATCACCGCCCGCGCGTCGACCGGCGGCGGCGTGGAGGCGGCAGCGGAGAGGGCGACGACGAGCGCGGCCGCAACGGCCGCGAGCAGAGCGAGGATGCGCAGGTGCACGGACCTCAGGCTATAACTCGTGGAGCGATGGCCGAGGCGAAGAAGGACGACAAGCCGGCGCGCGTTCGCGGGGTCGAGCGCTCGTTCCAGGTGCGGGTTGGGGAGCTTGGCGGCTTCGAGCTGCGGCCGACGCGGGTCTTCGTCTGGGCCGGCGGGGAGCGAAAGGGCAACGAGCGGGTGCTCCCCCTTGGAAGCGCCCCGCGCAGCCTCACCATCCCCCGCCGCCCGCGGGAGGTCAGGGCAGGGGCGCTCGAGCTCAAGACGCTCGGGAACCCGCTCATGACCATCGCGCTCGCGGGCGTGCACTCGGCGCGGGCCCTGCGCCGCAAGCTGACCGACTAGCCCTGGGTCGCCGGCGGGCGGATGCGGATGCGCTGGCCGGGCGAAAGGGCGAGCGGGTCGATCCCCGGGTTCAGCTCGATGATCTGATCGACGTCGACCCCGCAGCGCGCAGCGATCGATTCGAGCGTGTCCCCTTGGCGCACGCGCGTGCGATTCGCCAGGCACGGGCTTTCGCCGGGCGTGGTGGTCGTCCCGTCGGGCCCTGACGTCGTGGGCCCCGTCGGCGTCTCGACCTCGGTCGGCGTCCCGCCGCTCCCGGCTTCGCCCTCGTCCGACTCGAGGCCGCGCTGGACGAGCACGACGAGCACGGTGGCCGCGAAGAAGAACGCCAGTGGCGCCGCCAGCCGTGCGACCCAGACGCGGAGGCGATCCGGGTCTACCACCCCGACACCGTCCAGACGTCGTCGCGCAGGCGCGCCGCGGCGCCGGCGGCGGCCGTGCGCCAGTCGGCCCCCTCGACGCGGAACGCGTAGATGACCGAACGCGAGACGGGGACGAGCGCGCTCGCCGGCCCGCTCGTGAACGCCCTGGCCACGTCCGCCGGGGTCCCGCCCTGCGCCCCCACGCCGGGGAGCAGCAGGATCGCCTGCGGCATCAGCTTCCTGGCCTCGGCCACGGCCCGAGGGTAGGTCGCGCCCACGACGGCGCCGACGCTCGACAGCCCGCGCTCTCCGACGAGGTCCTGGCCCCACGCGTCCACGAGCTCGGCGACCTGGTGCCAGAGCCGCCGCCCGTCGGAGAGCGTCGCGTCCTGGAGGTCCGCGCTGCCGGCGTTCGACGTCTTGACGAGGCAGAAGATCCCGTTGCCCGAGCGGCGGCAGGCGGCGAGGAAGGGCTCGATCGAGTCGCTGCCGAGGTACGGGCTGACGGTGAGCGCGTCGACCGGCGGAGGCATGTCCTCGCGCCGCTCGAGGTACGCGTCCGCGTAGGCGCGCGCCGTGGAGCCGATGTCGCCCCGCTTGGCGTCCGCGATCACGACGAGGTTTGCGGCGCGCGCGTAGTCGCAGACGTCCTCGAAAGCGCGCATGCCGTCGGCGCCCAGGGTCTCGAAATACGCAAGCTGCGCCTTCACCCCGACTACATACGGCGAGACTGCATCGATCAGTCCGCGGCAGAAGCGCGCGACGGCGTCGGCGGCCGCGGCTCGACTCCGGTGGATGTCACCGCGAAGCTCGACGGGAAGCAGCTCCGGGCGCGGGTCCAGGCCCACGACGAGCTGGCTGCGCTTCGCGTCCACGGCGGCCGCGACGCGGTCGCCGAAAGTCACCGTCCCGGTCTCCGAGCGCACCCCTGCCTCGACCTCCTGCGCCATTATGCGGAGCTTAGAGCGCAGCCCGGCCTGACGCCTCCCCCGTGGGCATGGTCCCTCTGGGTCTAGGCGACCTCGGCGCGGGGGCCGCGCAGCGCGGCGAGTATTTGCTGCTCGTCGAGAGGAACAACGGTCAACTCGGGTGGGGGACGCCGCAGGAACGAGCCGAGGAGCAGCAGCTCTTCCGCGTCCTCGGCCGCGAGCGACGGCTCGACGGCCCGTGTCGCCGCGATCCCGGCGCGCACTTCGAGCGCTGCCCCGGCGCCCGGCGGGAGCTCCCGCGCGTCCGCGACGCGTCCGCCGGAGACGAAGATCGCCCTGGTGAAGCCCGGCCGCGACGCGGGCGTGAGGAGGCAGATCTCGGCCGCACGCAGGCGCTCGAGCGCGGCGAGCTCGCGGATGACGCTCTCGAGCGCGCGGATGCGGTCGCGCAGGCGCCCCGCATCCTCGTAGCGCAGGCACTCGGAGAGGTCGCGCAGGCGCGCGCGGAGGCGGGGGAGCGGGCCCCCGGCGGTCAACCGCTCGAGCTCGTCCTCGGTCGCCCCGTCGAGAGCGCGCGCGGCGCGCTCGGCGCGCCTGCGGCTGCGAATCGGGCCGAACGGGCCCGGCTGCGAGGAGACGACGAGACGGCCGCCGCGCGGCCGAAGGTAGAACGCGTGCCCGCCGCGCTTTCCGCGGGCGTTCGCGGGCGGGCGCAGCTCGCGGATGAGGCGCAGCTCCTCGAGCGCGGCCTCCACCTCGGAGCCCAGCACCGTCCACTCGACCCGGTCGACGGCCGCGAGCGCCGCTTCGACCGCGGGCCGCTGCCGCTCGGAGCGGAAGTACGAGCGCAGCCGCGCGCGCAGGTCTCGCGCCCGCCCGACGTACAGCGGCTCGCCGCCGGCGCCGCGAAACACGTAGACGCCGGGACGCGTGGGCGCCCCGAAGACGAGCGAGCGCTTGTCGTAGACGCGCCGCCGGCGCGGCGCGGAGAGCTCCACGAGGTCGGACACCGTGCGCGCGCCGCGCTCCTGGGCGAGGCCGATGAGCGAGATGAGGATCTCCGCGGTCGCCTGCGCATCCGGGAGCGCCCGGTGGCACGGGCGCACAGAGGTGCCGAAGAACTGCGCGAGCGAGGCGAGCCCGACCCGCGGGATGCGCCCGGCGAGCAGCCGGCGCGCGAGCCCGACCGTGTCCACCACGGGCGCAGCCAGGCGGCGACCGGAGATCAGCTCGACCTCGCGGTCGAGGAAGGCCAGGTCGAAGCGGGCGTTGTGGGCGACGAGGACGGCGTGCTCGCCGGCGAAGGCGAGGAAGCGGCTGACCGCCGCCGGCGCGCGCGGCGCCCCGCGCAGGTCTCGGTCGTGGATCCCCGTCAGGCCCGCGATCACGGGCGGGAGCTCGACGCCCGGGTCGACGAGCGTCTGGAACGTGCCTGCCGGGAGCAGCGCTTCGATGCGAACGGCACCGATCTCGCAGATCCCGGCGCGGGCAGGCCGCAGGCCCGTCGTCTCGAGGTCGACGACGACGAAGCGCGCCGCCTCGAGGGGCAGCCCTTGGCCGGGCGGCGCGGTCAGGCCGACGCAGTCACCGCGCCAGGCGAGGCGGGTGTCGCCTTCGACGACGTCCTCGAGCAAGCTCCGGGCGAGCGCCACGGGCGCATGCGCGAGCGCGAAGAGCGAGCGGGCCGCCTCCTCGGCGGGAACCGGCCCCCTGCGCTCCTCGACCAGCTCGACGAGCCGGTCGGCCGCATCGAACGCCAGCTGCACCCGTCAGAGCATACACGAACGTATGTTCGCTCGCCCCGAGGCTCAAGAAACCGGGGGCCGCCCGTGCGGCCCCCGCTGAAAACCCGTTCTCGAACGACGCCTTAGCGGCGGAGAGCCGCCTTGAGCTGGCTCCCCGCGGAGAACTTCGGCACCGTGGCGGCCGGGATCTGCACGCGCTCGCCGGTGCGCGGGTTGACCCCTTGCCGCGCAGCGCGCTGCTGCGGCGAGAATTTCCCGAACCCCGTAAAGGACACCGCGTCACCACTCTGGAGGGCAGCCGTGATGGACTCGAGGAACGCGTCGACCGCCTTCGTTGCATCCCGTTTGGTGAGGCCACTCCTATCGGCCACCATGTCGATGAACTCGGCCTTCGTCACTGCCGTCTCCTTCCGTCCTGTTTGTCACTGACTGGGGGAACCGGGCGAAACCCTAACAGAGCCCCCTGATAGCAAGCAACCATGCGGGTTTGCGGGCATTTTGCGGCCCATTTCGGCCGATTCCAGAACCTGGATTTCAGGACTCGAGCACGTCGCGGGCGCGAAAGAGGGCGTGGAGCCTGACCGCCTTGCGGGCAAGCGCGTCGGCTCCTCCCTCCTCGCGATCGACGACACAAATAGCAACACGGCACTCGAGCCCGGCCTCGCGCAGGGCGTCGATCGCGTCGGCGGCCGCCCCACCCGAGGTGACGACGTCCTCGACGAGGCACACCTCCTCGCCCGGCGAGAACACGCCCTCGAGCCTGCGCTCGGTCCCGTAGGCCTTCGCCTCCTTGCGGACGATCAGGAACGGAAGGCCGGACGAGAGGGAAGCCGCGGCCGCGAGCGCGATGGCGCCGAGCTCCGGACCGGCGATGCGGACCGCGCCCGGCGCGACCTCGCGCACCCGCGTCCCGAGCCGCTCGCCGATGGGGCCGAGCAGGTCGGGGCGGGTCTCGAAGCGGTACTTGTCGAGGTAGTAGCGCGAGCGCTTCCCCGAGCGGAGCAGGAAGTCCCCCTCGAGGTAGGCGTGCTCGCGGATGAGGGTCGCGAGCTCGTCGTCGTTCACGAACGGGCCTGCGACAGGATCCGACGGCCGATCGGGAAGAGGCGCGCGGCCTCCTCGGAGTCGGGCGCGAACGTCACCATCGACCCGTCGGCGTAGTAGACCTCTACGCGCTCCTTGCTCTTGCCCGCCCGCCGGAACCAGAGCGCCGCCGCGCCCGCGACGGAACCGACCGCGACGACTGCGGCCGCGACCCTACCCCTCGCCATCGTCGGCCTCCGGCTCGTCCTTCTTCTTCGTCGTGCGGCGCTTCGTCCCCGCAGCCGCCTTCTTGCGCTCCGGCTGCTCGCCCGCGAGGCGCAGGCAGGTCTTCAGGTCATAGAAGACGAGGCCCGACGTCGGCTCGCGGCCCGTGACGGCGGCGACGATTCCCTCGTCGTCGCGGACGACGAAGACCGAGCCCTCGAGGAACGCGATCTGCACCTGGCTGGGCTCGCCTCCGGGCCCGGTCGCGTCCTTGAGAAGACCGATCGCCTCCTTCGCGACCGCGCTCGCCTTCTCCTCGTCGCCGAACGTCGAAGCGAGCACCGTGCCCTCTCCGTCGGCGAGCACGGCCGACTCGATCTGCGAGGAGATCTCGACGAGGTCGGCGAGAGCCTGAGCCGCTTCCACGGGCGGCAAACCTAACACACGACCGTAGACTCCCTCCCCTCCGTGCACGCCATCATCCGCAAGTTCCTGGCCGACCGCGGCACGCACCTGGCGGCGATGATCGCGTACTTCGCGATCCTCGCGTTCGTCCCCCTCCTCTTCCTCGCGCTCTCGCTTCTGGCGTTCGCCGGCGAGCAGGACGAGTCGAGCCTTCTGGTCGAGGAGCTCGAGCGGGCGTTCCCGGAAAACTCTGTCGAGAACATCCTCGAGGCGGTCACGGAGATCCAGGAGCAGGCGACCGAGCTCTCGGTCATCGGCGGCATCGGCCTCATCTGGGCCGCGCTCGGGTTCTTCAGCGTGCTCGAGTCAGCTTTCAACATCGTCTACGGCCTGCCCAACCGCCCGTTCATCCGCCAGAAGAGCTTCGTCCTCATGCTGACCGCGGCGTCGCTGATCGTGCTCTTCCTCGCGCTCGTCATCTCCTCGGTCGGCGTGGAGCTCGTGCAGCGCGCCGGCGTGGCGGAGGGATTTCTCTCCTACCTCTACGCCCTGCTCGTCTCGACGGCGCTCCTTCTCGGCATGACGTGGAGCCTCTACCGCCTGCTCACGAACACGCCGTTGACGTGGCGCGAGACCCTGCCCGGGGCGATCGTCGCCGCGCTCTTCCTCCAGGCGAGCTTCCAGGTGCTCCCCCTCTTCGTGCGCCTGTCGAACGAGCTGATCGCGCTCCAGGCCTACGGCGGCCTCGTCCTCCTGCTCGTCTGGCTCTACGTGATGGCGAACATCCTCGTGCTCGGCGCCGAGGTGAACTGGTGGGTCAGCCGCGGGCGGCGCGGCGACGCGCCGCTGACCGCCTAGGCCGACTTGGTCGCGTGCACGCGCTCCTCGAGCGCCTCGAGCACCTTCTCCTCGATGTCGGGATGGTGGTCGATGAGCCCGCGGAACGCCGGTCGTGTGAGGACGAAGAGGCGGACGGGTGTGGCGGCGGTCACGGTCGCGGTGCGCCGGGGCGACTCCCAGATGAGGGCGATCTCCCCGAAGAAGTCGCCGGACCCGAGCTTCCGGACCGTCTCGCCTTCCTTCGCCACACCGACTTCACCGTCGACGATGACGAAGAACTCGTGACCGATGTCGCCCTCGCGCGCGAGCACCTTGCCTTCCTCCACCTCCAGGTCCTCGGTCACCTTCGCGAGCGCGACCAGGTCGTTCCTGGAGAGGTTGCGGAAGAGTGGCGCCTTCGCGAGCGCATCCGCCTTCGCGTCGTGCGAGAAGAGCTGCATATACGGAATCTACCGTGCCGGGGCGGCGCTGCCTACTGCCTTCAACAACGCGGCTGCCGCCGCGGCCCGGTGGCTTCGCCGCGCCTTCCAGGCGTTTCCGAGCTCGGACACGGTCCGCTCCTCGCCGTCCGGGATGAAGACGGGGTCGTAGCCGAAGCCCTCCGAGCCGCGGCGCTCGCCGCCGATCCGCCCCTCGAGCGTCCCGCTGCCCCGAAACTCCTTGCCGGTGGGCGAGACGCAGACCAGCTCGGAGACGTACCGCGCCCTGCGCCCGGGCCCGGCGACGCCGTCGAGCTCCGCGAGCAGCTTCGTCACGTTCTCCTCGTCGGTCGCGTCCAGGCCGGCGTAGCGCGCCGACCGGATCCCGGGCCGCCCGTCGAGGCCGTCGACCTCGACGCCCGAGTCCTCGCCGATCGTCCACGTCTCCCCGCCGTCGACCTCGCGGCCGAAGGCGGCCTTCGCGCGCGCGTTCTCGTAGAAGGTCTCGCCGGTCTCCTCCGGGAGCTCGTCGACGTCGATCGGCTCGACGGACCAGCCGGGCATGAGGACGGCCAGCTCCCTGGCCTTGTGCTGGTTCGTGGAGACGAGCGTCGCCCTCACTCGGACCACCGCACGGCGACGACGCCCTCGAGGGCCGCGAGGTCCTCGACCAGCCGCTCCTCGGCCTGGCCGAGCGGCACGTCGAGCTGGATGCGCAGGCGGCGGCGGTCCTTCTGATCCTCGAACTCGACGCGGCTGATGCGCACCCGTCTCTCGTCGACGACCGCGAGCGGCTCGGTGATCGAGTGCTCAGGCGCGAGGTCGACCTCGAGCGAGCGCCCGGCCCGGCGAAAGCGGGCCACCGCCGTCCCGCCCTCGAGCCAGCGGAACGGCCCGAGGCCCACGAGGACGATCCCGGTGGCGATGAGCGCGGCGGAGTAGTACCCGGCCCCGACGGCCATGCCTATGGCGGCCACGACCCAGAGCCCTGCCGCAGTGGTCAGGCCACGGACCGAGATCCCCTGGCGGATGATGGCGCCGGCGCCGAGGAAGCCGATGCCCGTGACGATCTGGGCGGCGATCCGGGTCGGGTCGAAGACGACTCCTTCGGCCGTCGAGAACTGGAAGTCGCCCCACCCGTAGGCCGAGACGATCGTGAAGAGCGCCGAGCCGACGCCGACGAGCATGTGCGTCCGGAGCCCGGCCGCACGGTCGCGCAGCTCGCGCTCGAGGCCGATCGCGCCCGTGAGGGCGGCGGCGACCAGGAGCCTGATGAGGACGTCCCACCATTCGACGTCGGGAATCACGCGACCGCCTCCTTCTGCTTCACCCCGATCTCACCGATGCCCGCGGCCGCGAGGTCGACGAGCGCGTCGAGCTCCTCTCGGCTGAACGGCACCCGCTCCGCCGTCGCCTGCACCTCGATGAGTCGGCCGTCACCGGTCATGACCACGTTCATGTCCACGTCGGCCGCCGAGTCCTCCACGTAGTCGAGGTCGAGCCGCGGCTCGCCGTCGACGATCCCCACGGAGACCGCGCCGACGAGCTCCGCCGGCTCGGGCAGCCCCGAGCGGCGCGCGGCGAGCGTGAGCGCGACCCAGGCGCCGCTGATCGCCGCCGTGCGCGTTCCGCCGTCGGCCTGGATGACGTCGCAGTCGATCCAGATCGTGTGCTCGCCGAGCGTTTCGAGGTCGTAGACGGCCCGGAGCGAACGGCCGAGGAGCCGCTGGATCTCGACGGTGCGCCCCTTCTGCTTGCCGGCGCTCGCCTCGCGCGGCGTGCGGGAGCCGGTCGAGGCGGGAAGCATCCCGTATTCGGCCGTCATCCATCCGCGGCCCGTTCCCGCGAGCCAGCGGGGGACGCCTTCCTCGACGCTCGCGGTGCAGAGAACGCGCGTGGCACCGAAGGAGATGAGCGCCGAGCCGGTGGCCTGCTCCACGAACCCCGTCTCGACCGAGACCGGACGAAGCTCGTCGGGCCTGCGTCCCTCCCGGCTCACTCCGTCACACCCTCGTCACGATCCGCGCGCCACGGTTGCGATTCTCGGCGTTACGCTCGAAGCGGGTGGTGGGATGGGGTGCCCCGTACCTAGACAGACGCGCGCGAGGGCTCACGCCGCGGCAAGCTCGAGCTCGCGGACGCCGACCTGCCCCACCTGAGCGATGGGGAGCTGGAGGAAGCGCTCGCCGAGCGTGCGGAACTCCTCCGGCGAGCCGGTGGTGAGGAACCTCGTCGCGCCGTCGCGCGCCTGGTCGTTCTCGACGCCCTTGCGCGCGAGCGTCTCGGCCACCTCCCGCGCGGTCTCCTCTGCCGAGAAGACCAACGTCGTGCCTCGGCCGAACGCACGCTCGAAGACCCGCCTGATCATGGGGTAGTGGGTGCAGCCGAGGATGACCGTGTCGACGCCATCGGCCTTCAGGGGCGCCGCGTACTCGCGCACGGCGGCGTCGAGCTCCTCCCCCACATCGCCGGCCTCGATCAGCGGGACGAGCTTCGGGCACGCGACCGAGACGACGTGAGCCCCGGCGTCGAGCGCGTGCACGACCTCCTCGTAGCGCCCACTCGTCACCGTCGCCTCCGTGGCGAGCAGCCCGATACGCCGGTTCCGCGTCGCTTGCACCGCCGCGTGCGCCTCGGGGAGGAGCACGCCCACGATCGGAACGCGCAGCGACTCTTGCAGCGCCGGCAGCGCGGCCGACGTGGCTGCGTTGCAGGCGGCGACGATCAGCTTCACGCCCTCCTGCTCCAGGTACGCGGCGATCTCGTGCGCGAACCGCCTGATCTCGGCATGCGGCCGCGGCCCGTACGGACAGCGCGCGCCGTCGCCGAGGTAGAGGAAGTCCTCGTGCGGCAGGGTGACCAGGCACTCATGCAGGACGGTCAGCCCGCCGGCGCCAGAGTCGAAGATCCCGATCGGTCGTGCGTCCACCCGCTCGATTCTAGGCACGAGGGCGGGCAGCGCCGGTTGAACGGTCTTCCTGCGTGAGGGACACTTTCCGCGTGTTGTGGGGTGGGACGAGGTTCGACCAACGGCGGTCGGCTTCCGGTCACGCCAGGGACTTGGGTCGCCGACGATCTTCACCCTCGCCGGGATGGCTCATGCTGCAGCTCAGCACCGAGGGCGAGAAGGTGTGCACGCAGTCCGGCGGGGCGGTCATCCCGTCGGATCCCGCACTGCGCTATCGGACGCTCGGGATCGTTCCCGCGAGACAACGGTGCCGTTGCCCTTCACGGTCATCGCGCTCTGCGGAAACACGCTGCCGGCGGACTACGTCGCACGAGCGGAACGCTGACCGTTAGGCGTCGTTGGAGTGTGCTCCGACACGCCGCCGCCGAACTACGACCCGTTCGGCTGAGAGCCACGCGCTAGCGTTACGGCGTGCTCGAGGTCTGGAGCTCGGACGACCCTCTCGCAGAGCTCGAGGCCTATCTGGCCGCGGGCGACTTCTTCGCGCGCGACGACCTCGTCGCCGACGTCTTCCTCGGGTACGGCATCTCACGGTCGCTGCGCCGCGCCGCGTGGCCCGATCCACCCGAGCCGTGCCGGCTTCCTTCGGCCGCGGCGCGGATCCATCGAGCGGACGAGCAGCCGCCGGGGCCGGGCCCGTTCGCAATCGGCGAGTGGGAGCGCTCCTGGGACGACGGGAGCTACGCGGGCGCGGTCGAGAGCGTCCAGGCGGCGATCGCGCGCGGCGACGTCTACCAGGTCAACCTCGTCCAGCACCTCCACGCGCCGTTCGAGGGTGATCCCGCCGGGCTCGCGCCCGCACTCGCCCCGCTGCGCCCGCTCCACCCCTCGCCGCTCGTCGCCGACGGCTGGGCGGTCGTCTCCGCCTCGCCCGAGCTGTTCCTCGCGCGCCGCGGCGACCGCGTCTGGACGAAGCCGATCAAGGGCACGCGCCCGGCGGGCGTGCGCGGCGAGCTGCGCGAGTCCGAGAAGGACGCAGCCGAGCACGTGATGATCGTCGACCTCGAGCGCAACGACCTCTCGCGCGTCTGCGAGCCGGGCTCGGTGCGCTGGCCCGACCTGATGGCCGAGCGGGAGCTCGCCGGTGTGACGCACATGGTCACGACCGTCGAGGGACGGCTGCGTGAAGACGTCGGCCTCGCCGAGCTTCTCGGGGCCGTCTTCCCAGGCGGCTCTGTGACCGGAGCCCCCAAGATCTCGGCCATCGACCACATCGCCGCGCTCGAGCCCGTCGGCCGCGGCGCGTCGATGGGCGCGCTCGGCCGCATTCACCCCAACGGCGATCTCGAGCTCGCGCTCACGATCCGCACCTTCGCGGTCGCGGACGGGCGGATCCACCTGTGGGTCGGCGGCGGCATCGTCTGGGACTCCGACCCGCGCGCCGAGATCGAGGAGTCGTGGGTCAAGGCGCGGCCGCTCCTGGCCGCCGTGGGGAGCCCGATCCCCGAGGCCGTCTCCACGTGACCGTGCTCGCGCTGGCGGTCGGCGGGCGCGGGCTCGTCGACCCTCACGAGCCGGTGCTGCACGCCGACGACGAGGCATTCCTCCGCGGCCGTGGGGCTTTCGAGACGATCCGTGTCTACAACGGCCAGCCCTTCAGGCTCGACGACCACCTCGAGCGGCTCGCGGCGTCGTCGGAGCGGCTCGACCTGCCGCAGGTCGACACCGACACGTTTCGCGAGCTCGTCGGTGAGGCGATCGGTGCCGCCGGCGAGGGCGACGTCGTCCTCCGTCTCTACCTCACCCCTGGCCGAGAGGGCGAAGGCCGCCCGACGGCGCTCGCGATGGTCTCCACCATCCCGGCGGCGCTCGAGGAGCGCCGCACGACGGGCATGCGCATGATCGCCGTGCCGCTCGGCCTCGATCCGAACCTCCGTGCGGAAGCCCCCTGGCTGCTCGGCGGCGTCAAGTCGACGAGCTACGCCGTCAACATGGCCGCCGAAGCGGAGGCGCTCCGACGAGGAGCCGACGACGCGGTCTTCCTCGCGGCCGGGCGCATCGTGCTCGAGGGGCCCGTCACGAACGTCTGGTGGCGGCGCGGACGCGAGCTCTTCACGCCCGCGCTCGACCTCGGGATCCTCGCCGGCGTGACGCGCTCGACGCTCCTCGAGGAGGCTGCGGGCCTCGGCTACAACGTCAGCGAAGGCGCCTACCCGGTCGACGAGCTCGCCGCCGCGGACGAGGCCTTCACGTCCTCGTCCGTCCGCGAGGTCATGCCGGTGGTCGAGCTCGACGGAGCACCGATAGGAGCCGGGACGCCGGGGCCGGCGGCACGCGAGCTCCAGGCCGCGCTTCGCCGCACGGCGGCCGCATGAGCGCGCAGCTCTATGTCGCGTCGGAGCGCCCTGACCTCTGGGAGCGGGCCTACGACCAGATCGTCGGCGTCTGGCCGACCTACAACGAGCAGGGCGACGTCCTCGGGACGCACTGGTCGAGGCTCGACAAGGACTTCGCCGACTTCCAGCTCGTCCTCTACGACGAGGAGGCCGACCTGGCGCTCGCCCACGGCCACTCGATCCCCTGCCGGTGGGACGGGACCGTGGAAGGGCTGGGCGACGGCATCGACGAGATGATGGAGGGCGCAGTCCACCTTTTCGACGAAGGCGGCGAGCCGAACACGCTCTCCGCGCTGGCGATCGAGATCCCCCCACGGCACCAGGGCGGGGGGCTCGCGCGGACGATGATCGGCGGCATGCGCGACATCGCGTCGGTCCGTGGGCTCGGCAGCCTGATCGCGCCCTTGCGGCCCACGTGGAAAGTGCGCTATCCGGTGACGCCCATCGAGCGCTATGCGGCGTGGACGCGGGAGGACGGGCTGCCGTTCGACCCGTGGATCCGCCTCCACGTCCGCCTGGGCGCCGAGATCCTGAAGCCCGTGCCGCGCTCCATGCACATCACGGGAACGGTCGCCGAATGGGAGGAATGGATCGACCTTCCGCTGCCGGAGAGCGGCACGTACGTGTTTCCGCACGGGCTCGCCCCGCTCGAGGTCGACCGCGAGTCCGATCGCTGCGAGTACTGGGAGCCGAACGTCTGGGTGCGGCACCGCATAGGCTGAGCGGGTGCGCGTTCTCTCGATCATCCACCAGCCCGACGCGGCCAGCGGCGTCTTCGGGGACGCCGTGCGCGAGCGCGGCCACGAGCTCGACGAGTGGGACATCTCACGCTCTTCGGATCCACCCGCCCCGATCGAGCTCTACGGCGCGGTGCTCGTCTTCGGCGGCGCGATGCACGCCGACCAGGATGAACGGCACGGGTGGCTCCGCGACGAGAACGCGCTCCTCCAGCGTCTTCACACAGACGGTGTGCCGACCTTCGGCGTCTGCCTCGGCGGCCAGCTCGTCGCGAAGGCGCTGGGCGCGGCCGTACGGCGGATGCCGAGCTCGGAGATCGGATGGTTCGATATCGACCTGACGCCGGACGCCGCCGACGACCCGGTGTTCGGCGGCCTGCCGGAGCGCTTCAAGGCCTTTCAGTGGCACAACTACCACTTCGAGCTCCCCGACGGCGGCGTGCCGCTCGCGCGCAACGACCGGTGCCTGCAGGGGTTCAGGGCGGGAACGGCCTGGGGCATCCAGTTCCACCCCGAGGTGACGCCGGAGAACCTGGCCGAGTGGCTGCGGACAGCCGACCCGGCGGAGGACGGCCCGATCGACATCGAGGCCCTCCGCGCCGAAAGCGAGGAGTACATCGCGGGCTGGAACGCGTTCGGTCGGGACTTGTGCGGGCGGTTCCTCGCGGTCGCGGAAGATGCAGGCGCTACGCGTCCCGACGCGACCACTCGTGCCACGAGCCCGCGTAGTTAACGGCATCGACGTCCGCCGAGCGCAGAAGAACGGCGGCGATCTCCGACCTCTGGCCCGAGTGGCAGTAGGTCACCACGCGACGGCCCTCGGTGATCCCGCGTGACGCGAGCACGTCCCTGATCCGGTCGCCGGCCGCATAGATCTCGTTGAGATCGAGATGGATGGCCCCGGGGATGTGTCCCTGGTACGGATCGCACGGGTAGCCCGCCTCTCCCGAGTACTCCTCGTGCGAGCGCACGTCGATCAGCGCGACCTCGTCGTTCTGAATGAGGGCCGCCAGCTCATCGCCGGTCACGGCGCGACCTCCACGAGGAAGTCGTGGACGGCCGAGGCGACTATGTCCGCCTGCTCGAGCGGCGCGAGGTGCCCGGCGCCGGGGATGCGCGAAAAACGCGCATCGGGCAGGGCGGCGACGATCGCCTCGGCGTCAGAGGGCGGGGTCAGACGGTCCTCGTCGCCGACGAGAACGAGGACGGGCACATCGATCGTGGGCAGCGTCGGCCGCGAGTCGGCGCGGTCGCGGATCGTCTCCTGCGCGGCCACCAAGGCGGTGAGCGGCTGCTCGAACGCGATCTCCCGTGCCCGCTCGACGACCGCCGGGTCGGCGCCCTCGGAGAAGATCCTCGGCGCAAGGTCGTCCCAGAACGCTTCCCGCCCGGCCTCCCCGAGCACGCGAACGGAGTCGTCCCGGGCGAGCCGCTGCTCCGGGGTGT
>Ga0190274_10000773_pt1 | contig 18632 bp, 19 predicted proteins | sample Popmic531T_FD_133002 | JGI IMG/M metagenome (GOLD analysis project Ga0190274, IMG submission 133002) | Populus adjacent soil microbial communities from riparian zone of Yellowstone River, Montana, USA - 531 T | ecosystem: Environmental > Terrestrial > Soil > Riparian zone | place: USA: Montana... | reverse complement strand
GCTCTTCTACGCCTACAACGACTGGAACAACCTCCACGAAGGCGACTGGGAGATGATCCAGCTCGTCTTCGAGGCCGAGGACGCCGCCGCGGCGCTCGAGGTCGAGCCTACGAGAGTCGGATACAGCCAGCACGAGGGCGCCGAGCAGGCCGACTGGGGCGAGGACAAGCTCGAGATCGTGGACGGGACGCACCCCGTCGTCCACCCGGCCGCCGGCTCGCACGCCAACTTCTACGAGGAAGGGCTCTATCTCGGCAGCTCGGCGGAGCAGGGAGTGGGCTGCGACGACACGAGCGGCCCGACGGTCGACCTCCGTCCGACCGTCATGACGATCCCGAGCGACCCTGACGATGCCCAGGAGACATATCCCTGGATCGACTACCAGGGACGCTGGGGCGAGCTCCAGCCCGCCTTCTTCAACGGTCCCACGGGCCCGAACCTGAAGACGCAGTGGACGGAGCCCGTCACCTGGTCCAAGGGCTGGCGTGACCAGAGCTACGCGGTGCCGGCCGGCGGCGCGCTCGGGACCGGGGCGACCGACTTCTTCTGCGACGCGATTGCGGGCGGCTCGAAGGCCCTGCAGCGGGCGCTCGAGAACCCGCCGGTCGTGCTGGGCGTTCTCGCGGCGTTGCTCGTACTCATCGTCCTCCTCGTCTCGCGGGCGACGTGGACTCCGTCAACTCCGCTGCGCCTGGCTCGACGCCGCGCCTGGGGGCAGATTCTTCTTTCCTCGCTGCGGATGTACCGACAGCGGCCCGGTCTCTTCCTGGGGATCGGCCTCGTGATGCTCCCGATCTCGATCGTCGTCGCTGTCCTCCAGGCGTTGATCCTCGGAGTCGCGGGCTTTGCCGGGATCGACGCCGACGGCGAGGGTGCCACCGTGCTCGTCCTGCTCGTCGTCGCCCTCCTGACGACGCTGACGCTGGCGGGCGTCGGGCTCGTCCAGGCGGCGACTGCCCGGGCCCTGGTCGAAGTCGACGAGGGCCGCCCGGTTGGGCCGGTCGACGCCTACCGGCTCGCGCTCGACAGCGTGAGGCCGCTGTTGGGCGCGCTCGCAATCGCGGTCATCGTCGTCTCGCTGCTGACAACGTCCGTGATCCTGATCCCCATCGCCGTCTGGCTCGCCGTGCGCTGGGCCCTGATCGCGCCGATCGTCGAGCTCGAGACCCACTCGGCGCTCGGTGCCCTGCGGCGAAGCGGCAAGCTCGTCCGCTTGAACTGGTTGAAGGTCGCCACCCTGGCGATCGTCGGCGGCGCGCTCGCGCTTGCCGTTGGCCCCGTCCTCGGCGTGCTTCTCATCCTCCTGCTCGACGCGCCTCTCGCGCTCGCCAACGTCATCGCCGGGCTCGTCTACGTCGTGGCCATGCCGTTCGTCGCCTTGTCCACCGTGTACGTCTACTTCGATGCACGCGTGCGCGATGAGCTGGCCCCCGATCGGGAGCCGGACGTTCTGCCGGCCGAGATCGAGCCCGCTAGGAGCTAGGCGACGGCCTGCGGCGCAGGCCGTCGTAGACCACCCGGAGGACGATGCCGACCGCGATCGCGGGGACCTCGAGCACCACGAAGAAGATCTGGCCGAGCCAGACGGGCAAGGGCTCGCTGAACTGCGACTCGGGAAACCCGGCGGGGATAGCAAGGAACACGAGCGCGATCGGCAGGAGCAGCGCCGCCCACTCGCGGATTGCCCAACCGAAGGCCACGTGGACGGCCAGCAAGAGCGCGACCAGCGACCAGTCGCGCCAGTCACTGCCCTCGAGCCGGCCCTGGTTCACCAACCCGTAGAGCCACAGCACGCCGATCGCCAGATATGCGAGCGCTCCGATGGCGAACCGTCGTGATCTCATGATTGCTAAATAGCAGACCTGCGATTTTCTGTAAAGAGGCCCTGCAGGAACGCGGGAAGGGCGCCCGTGGCTCCCCCAGAAGGGTGAGCAAAGATCACCCTTTTGCGCATTGACGGCATACGGCGCTCATACCGACCGCCGCCCTTCTCCATTCGTTGGCCGCCGATGGTGAGTGTGCAAGCAGCCACTCCCCCGAAACGGACAAAGGACACCGACATGCGCAGGATCAGGCTCCACACCTCGAAGAAGATCGCCCTCACGGCCGCCGCCGTCAGCGCCGTGTCGATCGCAGCGGCCGGCGGGACATACGCCAACTTCACTGCCACCCCGGTAACGATCTCGAACAACGCGTTCGCGGCCGGCACGCTCGAGATGGATCGCTCGGGCGCGGGCGCCGTCTTCTCCGCCGCCGGCATGGCGATCGGCGACGACGCCTCCGGCTCGGTCACGATCACCAACAGCGGCTCGCTCGCGGGCGAGTACTCCCTGTCGGCCTCCGCGAGCGGCGACCTCGCCCCCGCGCTCGACCTCGTCATCTACAAGGACAACGACGGTCAGGCGGGCTCGAAGATCTACGACGGCGCCCTCGACGGCCTCGGCTCCGTCGGCCTCGGCACCTTCGCGTCCGACGGCGGCAGCCACACCTTCTACTTCCACGTCTTCCTTCCCACGACCGGGTCGGACGCAGGCGACAACGCCCTCCAGGGCAAGTCGGCCGGCGCCAGCTTCACCTGGTCGGCGACCCAGGCGTAAGCGCGCCAAACCCCGGAGCAAGACGGCAAATGCAGATGCGGTTCACGTCGGTGCTCAAGAGGACGGTCGGCCTGGTTACCGGGCTGGCCGTCCTCGCGGCGTTCGCCTACGTGGCGCTCTTCCTCGCCGGGTACCGCCCCGTCGTCGTCTACTCCGGCTCCATGGAGCCCGGCCTCCCCGTCGGCACGCTCGCCTTCGTGGAGAGCGTCCCCGCCGAGAAGGTCGGCGTGGGTGACGTGATCACGTTCACCGACCCTCACCAGCCCGGCCGTCTCGTCACGCACCGCATCGTCGAGACCGCCGAGACCCGCGAGGGCGAGCTCGCGTTCCGCACGAAGGGCGATGCGAACCTCAACCGGGATCCCTGGGCGATCGCCCTCCCGGACGAGGCAGGGCGCCTCGCCTTCGACGTCCCGTACGTCGGCTACGCGCTCTGGTACGCGAAGACGCGCGAGGTGCGCATGGGCCTCATCGTGCTCGTCTCCGGCCTCGTGCTCGTGTTTCTCCTCCAGGCGATCTGGCGACGGCCCGATACACCCGTCGAGGCTCCTGCCAGGTGAGAACCCGCACGCTCCTCGTCTGCTCGATCATCGCCCTCGCGGCCGTCCTGGCCGTCGGGGGCTTCACGCGTCTGACGTCCGCGTCGTTCACGGACGACCTCACGACCGGCGGCAACTCGGTCACGGTCGACCAGCTCTCCAACCACCTCGCGGTCACGCCCGGCTCCTCGGCGACAGGCAACGTCGACTCCCTCTCAATCGACCTGGGCCTCGTCGCCTCCCCTCAGACAATCACCAACGTCTTCACGGTCCGGAACGTGAGCTCCGTCACCCGAACAGCCACGCTCGTCGTCCTCGGCCCGGGCCAGCTCGGCTCCGCCACCTTCGCGCAGTCCGGCAGCGCAAGCGTCACGCTCGCCCCGGGAGCCTCGAGCGCCGTGTCCCTCACCACCTCCCCCTCCGTCGCCGGCCGCGGCACCGGCCAGATCAGGTTGAAGCTCGGCAACTCGACCTGGCTGTACCGCGACTACTCCGTCACGCTCGACGCGGCCCCTGCGGCGCCCGCGAGCCTGACCGCCACGCCGATCGCGTCCGCGGACATCAGGCTCGACTGGCCCGCCTCCACGACGACGAACCTCGCCGGCTACGACGTCTACCGCTCGACGGGCGGAAGCTGGACGAAGCGCAACACCTCGCTGATCACCGCCACCACCTGGACGGACACCTCGCCCACGAACGGCACCCAGTACTCCTACCGGGTGCGCGCAGTGTCGAGCGGGACGCCCTCCTTCGAGAGCGTCGACAGCCCGACCGCGACCGCGCGCGCCGACTCGACCGCACCGTCCCGGCCCACGGCGATCCTCCTCGCCAACGGCGGCGGGCAGGGCAACCTCTACATCAACCTCGCGAACCGCGCCTCGGTCTCCGTCACCGTGACGCTCCCCTCCACGTCGCTGGCCGCGGACACGGTCAACGTCACGATCTCCCGGAACGGCGTCTCCGTGTCGAAGAGCGCGCCCGCCCCGAACGGCGCGGGCCAGGTCACCATCACCGGCATCGACGCGACCTCCGTCCCAGACGGGACGGTCACGATCGCGGCGACCGCCTCGGACGCTGCCGGCAACACGTCGTCCACGCGATCGGCGACCGCCACGAAGGACACGGCCGCTCCGAACGCTCCGACCGCGACCTACGAGGACCGCGACGACCTGGCCGACCGGATCACCGGGACCTGCGAGGCGAACGCGACGATCACGGCCACGCGGACCGTGCCGTCGGCAGCCGGGCCCTACACGGCGACCGCGACCAGCCCGGGCACCTACACCGTGACCGTCGCGCGCGTCGACGGGCAGACCTGGGACCCGATCACCGTCACCTACCTCGTGACGGCGACCGACCAGGCCGGGAACACGAGCGCCGCCGCCACGCTCACGTACAACGTGACGCGCTAGAGCTCTGCTGCGGACGGCTCGAAACTAGACTCTTCCGACGATGACGACCCGCGTGCTCGCCGTTCTCCTCGCCTGTGTCGCACTGGCCGCCTGCGGCGGCGACGACGAGGGCTCGGACGAGTTCCTTGCGCAGGCCAACGCGGTCTGCGCCGAGTACGGGCCGAAGATCGAGGCGGTCCCGCCTCCGCTCGAGGACATCGACGAGTGGGGCGCGGTCGGCGCCGACATCGGCGACCAGCTCGAGGCCTCCGTCAACGAGCTTCGGCTCGTCCAGCCGCCGGACGACCTCACGGACGCCTATGCGGAATGGATCGGGCTCCGAGCCGATCTGCTCACGTCCATGCGCGCTGTCCAGGACGCCGGGAACAACCACGACGAGGCGGGAGTCGAGGCCGGGCTGAGCGAGATCCGCGAGACTCAGGCCCGCGCAGACGAGCTCGCCGAAGAGCTCGGCCTCGCCGACTGCTCGCCGACTGGCATCACGCTCGAGTAGAGAGCCCTAGCGGCCGCTGAAGCGCGGCTCACGCTTCTCGAGGAAGGCGGCCACGCCCTCCCCGAAGTCCTCGGTCCGGGTGGCGGCGACCTGGAGCTGCGCCTCGAGCTCGAGCTGATCCTCGAGCCGTGAGGTGGCCGCGCGCTGGAAGAGGCGCTTCGTCATCGCGATCGCCAGGGTGGGCAGCGCGGCCAGCTCGGCCGCCCGCTCCTGCGTCCTTTCCACCACCGCGTCCGTGTCGACGACCTCCGAGACGAGCCCCCAGGCCAGGGCCTCCTGCGCGTCGATCTTGCGGCCGGAGCACATCCACTCGAACGCCCGCGAGTACCCGAGCAGCTGAGGGACGAGCCACGACCCGCCCGTGTCCGGGACGAGGCCGACGCTGATGAACGCAGGGACGAACGCCGCCTTGTCGGCGGCGATCCGCAGGTCGCAGGCGCACGCCAGCGAGAGGCCCGCGCCGGCGGCGGCGCCGTTCACCGCCGCGAGCACCGGCTTCTCGAGGCCCTGCAGGCCGAGCACGTGCCGGTTCCAGCGCTCGCGAAGGAGCCCGGCGACGTCGCGGTCGCCTCCGCTGAGCTCGGTGAGGTCCTGGCCGACGCAGAAGCCGCGGCCGGAGCCGGTAAGGACGACGGCGCGCACCTCGGGGTCGGCCGCCTCCTTGAGCGCGGCCGAGAACGCCTTGTGCTGCGCGGCGTCGAACGCGTTGAGCTTGTCCGGGCGGTTCAGCGCGATCGTCAGGACCGCGCCGTCGCGTGTCGTCTCGACCTCAGCCATCCCGCTCCTCGGTAGACCTGAACGTGTTCGGTAGCGTGGAACCGATGGCCGATCTTACGTTCATCGACGCGCTCCTCGGGCCGGAGCAGCCGGCCGGCGCGGGACAGGGCTCGGACGAGGAGGCGCTCGACGCCTACTCGCGCGCGGTGGTCACCGTCGCCGAGCTGCTCTCGCCGTCGGTGGCGAACCTGCGCGTGTCGCGGCGCGTCCGAGGCGGGCGACTGGCGACCGGCGGCGGCAGCGGTGTCGTGATCACGCCGGACGGCTTCATGCTGACCTCGGCGCACGTCGTCGCGGGAACGGACGGAGGCGTGCACGCGTCGTTCGTCGACGGGCGCGAGTTGCGCGCCGAGGTGGTCGGCGCCGACCCTCTCTCAGACCTCGCCGTGCTCCGCTCGGACACCGCCGGGCTCGAGCCGGCCGTCCTCGGGGACGCCGAGAGCCTTCGCGTCGGCCAGCTCGTGGTCGCCATCGGCAACCCGAACGGCTTCGCCGGCTCCGTGACCGCCGGGGTCGTCTCGGCCCTCGGGCGCTCGCTGCCGGTCAGCTCGCGGACAGCGGGCCGTATCGTCGAGAACGTGATCCAGACCGACGCCGCGCTCAACCCGGGCAACTCCGGCGGAGCGCTTGCCGACGGACGCGGGTCCGTCGTCGGCATCAACACCGCGGTCGCGGGCGTCGGCCTCGGCCTGGCCGTGCCGATCAACGCGACGACGCGGAAGATCATCGGCGCGCTCATGCGCGACGGGCGGTTCACGCGCGCCTACATCGGGATCGCCGGCGGCTCCAGGCCGCTGCCGCCGAGGCTCGCGCGCGAGCTCGACCGCACGACCGGCGTCGAGGTGGTCGAGGTCGTGGACGGCAGCCCCGCCGCAAAGGCCGGGCTCCGGCGGGAGGACCTGATCGTCGCCGTGGATGAGACGCCGGTCGAGGGCGTGGACGACCTCCAGCGCCTGATGACGGGCGAGCTGATCGGCGAGAGCGTGACCACGACCGTGCTCCGTGAGGGGAGCCGGATCGAGGTCCGGCTGGTCCCGGTCGAGCTCGAGGTCTAGATTCCAGGGCGTGGCGACGCCCACGCGCGAGCTTCTCGAGTGGCGCCTGCTCCGCCCTCCACGACTGCGGACACTGGACGACGAGGACGGCGAGCGGCACGCGAGCTGGCTGGAGCTCTTCTTCGACGTCGTCTTCGTCGTCGCCATCGCGCAGCTCGCCCACGAGCTCGCGGTCGACCATTCGCTGCACGGATTCGCCGTCTTCGGCGCCCTCTTCCTGCCCGTGTTCATCGCGTGGCAGGGCTTCACGATCTACGCCGACCGTTTCGACACGGACGACGCGGTCTTCCGGCTCGCGATCTTCGCCGCGATGCTGGCGATCGCAGCGCTGGCCGTGCAGGTCCCGGACGTGGCGCACGGCGAAAGCACCGGCTTCGTCGTCGCCTATGCAGTGCTCCGGTCGCTGATGGTCGCCCTCTACATCCGCTCGTACCGCCACGTCCCCGCCGCCCGGCCGCTGATCGTCCGCTACGCGTCCGGTTACTCGCTGGGCATCGCGCTCTGGCTCGCGTCGCTCGCCTTCGCGGCTCCGACCCGCTACGTCATCTGGGGGATCGCGCTCGCCTGGGAGTACAGCCTCCCCACGCTCTTCCGCCGCCTCCACTCGGCCATTCCGGTGAGCATCAGCCACGTCCCCGAGCGCTTCGCGCTCTTCACGATCATCGTCCTCGGCGAGACGATCGTCGCCGTCGCACTCGGGACGAGGGACAGCGAGTGGGCGGTCGAAGCAGCCGTCGCCGGCGCGCTCGGGTTCGTCATCACGGCGGCGCTCTGGTGGATCTACTTCGGCACCGGCGCGGGGATGGACACGATCCCGACAGTACGGGCGATTCTCGTCTTCACGCATGCCCATATCCCGGTCCTTGCGGCTCTCACCGCCGTAAGCGCAGGCGTGGCGATCGCGATCGAGCAGGCGGCAGGCGATCACATCGACGACGGCGGGCGCTGGGCGCTGGCCGGCGGCGCCGCCGTCTATCTGGTGTGCCTGACCGTGGCGCAGCGCGCGCTCGTCCGCGGCGTGTCCCGGAGGAAGGTGGTCGCCAGAGGGGTGTCAATCGTCGCGCTCGTCCTGCTCGTGCTCCTCGGCTTCTCCGTGCCACCGGTCGTCTTCGTTTCGGCGACGGCGGCGGTGCTCCTCGCCCTGGTCGCCTTCGAGCTGTGGGCGTACCGCCGGGCACAGGCGGCAATGCGGCTCGCCGCGTTGGGCACCTAGCCGATCTCGATCCCGCCGGGCTCCGCGTGACCGTGCCGGTCGTGGTGAGCTAGCTCGACCACGATCTGCGCGGCGAGTGCGGCGGCGAGGACGGCCAGCAAGGGAACGACTCCGAGGTCCTCGCCGACGGCGCCCAGCCCGAGGGCGAGCACCGCCGAGCCGAGCCGGAGCCAGACGTCGACGTCACGGCCGGAGTGTGTCGTGACGAGGTGAAGGACGGCCACAGAGGCCATGAAGAGCGCGACGCCACCGCCGATGATCCACGACACCTCGTCCGTCAGCCCGGTGTCCTGCGTCGCCTTGATCGCGAGCTTGACCCCGGCGCCCAGCGCGGCGAGGCCGATCAGCAGCGGCAGGTGCGCGTACAGGTATGTCTGGCCGGCCGCGATTGTCCGCTTGACGATGGACGAGTCCACGTAGTCGAAGTAGATCCACCAGAGCGCGCCCGCGATCGCGAACCCGAGCGCCGCTGCGGCGCCCGACTCGATTCCCCAGCTCACGGTTGTCGTCCCGACCACGACCCCGAGGACGCTCTCGCCGAACACGATGATCGTGAAGAGGCCGACGCGCTCGGGGATGTGCGATCCGTGGATCGGCACCTTGCGGATTCGCTCGGCGCTCGCCAACGGCGTGCCCAGATCGATCGTCAACGCGACGGCCCAGAGCCAGTAGCGGTACGGGGGCTCCACGGCCGCCGAGACGAGGAAGAGGAGGATGCTCGCGCTGAAGGCGGGGATGTAGACGTTGAGCAGGGGACGCGCCGCGGGGAGGTGCCACCAGGCGCGCGCGTTCAGGAGAACGACCACGGCGCGGACGCCTGCGTACGCTATGGCGAAGCTCACCGTGGCGCCGTGGAAGGCATCGGGGATCACCGAGGAGAGGGCGGCCACCGCGAACATGCCGGCGATCATCAGGACCCTGTGCGGCGGATCGTCCGTGTCGAAGCGGTCGGCGTAGAACGTGTAGCCGACCCACGCCCACCACACGGCGACGAAGAGCCCCGCGAAGACGAGGAAGCCGTGCACGCTGGGGTCCTCGGCAAGACCGTCCGCGAGCTGGGCGACGGCTACCACGAAGACGAGGTCGAAGAAGAGCTCGAGCCAGGTGGCGTGCCGCTCGTCCTCCTCGTCGTCCTCGAGCACGCGGAGCCGGGGCGGGTCGTGCCAGCGCGATGCCATCGCCATATCGTGAAACAACGGCCCGACGGTCAACCGCAGTCCCGCGAGGCCGTCGGCAAAGGTAGACCTGGTCATCGGCGGCGGTGCGATGACGTGGGTCGCGGGCGCCGTGACCGGCTGGGCGTTCCGGGACTCGCGTGCTCGTCGCGCTGCTAGCGGCCCTTGAACTCCGGTTTGCGCTTCTCGGTGAACGCCGTCAGGCCCTCCCGCGCGTCCTCGGACGCGAAGGCGAGGTAGAGCGCCTTGCGCTCGTAGTCGAGGCCGGTCTCCAGGGTCGACTCGTAGGCCCGGTTGACTGACTCCTTGGCCAGACGCTGCGCGATCGGGCCCTTCTCGGCGATGGCTCGGGCCACGGCCATCGCCTCCTCGAGCCAGGCTTCCTTCGCCACGACGCGCGCCACGAGCCCGGCCCGCTCGGCCTCCTCGGCGGTGAGGAAACGGCCGGAGAGGATGACGTCCATCGCCTTCGCCTTGCCAATCGCACGCGTGAGCCGCTGCGTCCCGCCGGCGCCCGGGATGATCCCGAGCCCCGTCTCGGGTTGGCCGAAGCGCGCCGTCTCCGAGGCGATGATGAGGTCGCATGCCATCGCGAGCTCGTTGCCTCCGCCGAGGCAGAAGCCGGATACGGCCGCGACGAGCGGGGTGCGAATCCGGCGGATCGCGTCCCAGCGGTCGATGCGCCGCGCCTCGTACATGTCCATCGCGCTCGCCTCGGCCATCTGGCCGATGTCGGCACCGGCGGCGAATGCCTTCTCCGAGCCGCCGAGGACGATGCAGCGGATCCCGTCGTCCGCGTCGAGCTCCTCGAGCGAGTCGACGAGCAGGCCCATGACCTCGTCGTTGAGTGCGTTCAGCGCCTCCGGCCGGTTGAGGAGGACGATCCCGACCGGCGACTCGCGCTCGACCAGGACGACGCTCATTGGCGGCCCCGCCAATGAGGGTGGGGAGGGTGTGTGAGGGAACCGGGAGGTTCCTTCACTGCATCAAAAAAGGGGGCACGCGGGGGAAACATGGTTTCACCCGCGGGAGCGAGCCGAAGGCGAGCGACGCTCACTTGCCGCCCTCCACGAATTTCCGCACGGCTTCCTTCGGCTCCTCGGTCGCCATCGAGAGCGCCAGCCAGTCGCGCGCGTGGTTGACCGTCTCGTGCCAGGCGAGGTCGCGCCAGAAGTTGAGCTGCTGCTTCGTGTAGCGCACGGTCTGCGGCAGCTTGGCCGCGAGCTTTTCGACCAGCTCGTCGACCATCGCGTCGAGCTCCGCCGCCGGCACCGCTCGGTTCACGAGCCCCCACTCCTCGGCCTTCCGCGCCGGGATCTCCTCGCAGAGGAGGATGATCTCGCGCGCGCGGCGCTCGCCGACCATGATCGGGAGCCACTGAGTGGCGCCGCCCGCCGGGACAGAGCCGTGCTGCGGGCCGACGTGGCGGATGTACGTCTCGTCGACGATGACGGAGAGGTCGCAGGCCATCTGGAGCTCGTTGCCGCCTCCCACACAGACCCCGTTGATGCGCGCGAGCGTCGGCTTGCCGATCTCGCGCAGGCGGTCGTGGGCGTCCTTGAACGCGCCGAACCACTTCCAGTACTCGTCCGGCTTGCCGAGGTAGTCGCGGCTCCACGCCTTTAGGTCGGCGCCCACGCAGAACGCCCGCCCTGCGCCGGTGACCACCACGACGCGGATCGAATCGTCCCAGGACGCGTCCTCGCACGCACGTGCGATCTCCCGCAGCATGCGGAAGTCGAACGCGTTGAGGACCTCCGGCCGGTTGAGCGTGATCGTCGCCCGGGGAGGCGCCTTCTCGTAGACGATCGCCTCGAAGCCGAGCTCGGCCGGGTCGCGCGGCGCCGGGTAGGACGGCTCCGTCATTCGACGTCGGCGAAGTGGACGTGGAAGGGCACGCCCATCGCCATCGCGTCCTTGCCGGTCGCCATGAACTCGTCCGTGCGGGCGGCGGCCTTGAAGGCGTCGCGGTCCGGGAACTCCCACTCGGCGTAGTACGGGAACTTCGGCTCGCCCATCGGCGCGCCGAAGACCTTGCCGTGCCGGAACGTTCCGCCCGGCACCTGCCGGCAGAGCTCCGCGTGCTGCTCGTAGCGCTCCGCGTCCGGCTCCTGTTCGTAGACCATGAAGACCCTGACCAACGTTCTCCCTTCGTCGTGCGTGACAGTCGCCCGCGAAGGATTCCCGATTCGGCGCTTACGCGCTGCGGCTGACCGCCGCCCCAGCATCGACTGAGGCGACGGCGCCGCGTCCGCAGAGGTCGGTCAGCGGAGCTGGGCTCTCCGCAGACCTTCCGTCCACGCTCGGTCGCAGGCAGAGGGATTACGTCCCGGCGCCCGCAAGAGACTCCTCCAGGATCTCGAGACCGCGCTCGAGGTCGTCGTCGGCGATGACGAGGGGGACGAGAATTCGAACGACGTTTCCGTGCAGGCCGCAGGAGAGAAGGACGAGGCCGCGCTCTCGGGCGCGCGCGACCGTCGCGGCCGCGAGCTCACCGGCGGGCGCCTTCGTCGCCCGGTCCTCGACGAGCTCGAGGGCCAGCATCGGCCCGAGCCCGCGGACCTCGCCCACCGAGCTCACCCGCGCGGCGAGCCCGTCGAGCGCCATGCGAATGAACTGGCCGAGCTCGCGCGCGCGTCGCTGGAAAGACTCGCCCGCCACCTCGTCGAGGACGGCGACCGCCGCCGCGCACGCGACGGGGTTGCCCCCGAATGTGCCGCCGAGCCCGCCGGGCCCGACCGCGTCCATGACCTCCGCCCGCCCGGTGACGCCCGCCAGCGGGAGCCCGCCGCCGAGCGACTTCCCGGACACGAGGAGGTCGGGCTCGACGCCGTAGTGCTCGATCGCCCACATCGGCCCGGTCCGGCCGACGCCGCTCTGCACCTCGTCGTCGACGTAGAGGATCCCATGGCGGTCGCACACCTCGCGGAGCCGCGGGGGAAAGTCGCGCGGCATCGGGATGAATCCGCCTTCGCCCTGGACGGGCTCGAGCACGACGCAGGCGACTGCCTCTGGATCGACCTCGGACTTGAAGAGGGCCTCGAGCCCCGCGATCGCGTCGTCGGTGGTGACGTCGCGATAGGGGTACGGGCCCGGCGCGCGGTACACCTCAGGGGCGAATGGCCCGAAGCCGCGCTTGTAGACGACCTTGCTGGTCATCGTCATGGTCAGGAGCGTCCGGCCGTGGAAGGCGTGGTCGAAGACGATGACCGCCGGTCGCCCCGTTGCGGCGCGGGCGATCTTGACCGCGTTCTCGACCGCCTCGGCGCCCGAGTTCAAGAGGAGGCTCTTCTGCTCGTGGCCGCGGCACGGAGAGAGCTCGGCCAGGCGCCGGCAGACGTCGAGGTACGGCTCGTACATCCCGACCATGAAGCACTGGTGGAGGTAGCGGTCGACCTGCTCGTGGATGGCAGCGACCGCGGCGGGCAGACGGTGGCCCGTGTTCTGGCACCCCAGGCCGCCCGCGAAGTCGATGTAGGTGTTTCCGTCCGTGTCCTCGATGCGGGCGCCCTCCGCGCGGGCGACCACGAGGGGCGGAGTCGACACGCCGGCGGCCACGTAGCGGGCGCGGGCCTTCAGAAGCTCGTCGGTCGCGCTGCGCTCCTGCGTCGCCATCGATCGAGTCTACTCCGGGCCTCGCGAGATCACCTTGGCCCGCGCGTCCCAATCACGGGCGTTATCCTCGCCGCCGTGTCCGCGACGTCCGTTGCGGTTGTCTTCTCGCTCGTCGCCGGCCTCGCGGGCTCGATCCAGGTCGCGGTCAGCGGCGCGCTGGGGAAGCGGATCGGCGTCCTCGAGGCGACGGCGTTCGGGTCGATCGGCGCGGCACTCATCGTCTGCGGAGTCCTGCTCGTGGCACGACAGTCGTTCGGCGGCGTCGCGGCCGGGTTCCGCGAGCCTCCCTGGCTTTGGCTCGGCGGTGTCATGGGCGCCATCGTCGTCACGTCGATCACCTACACCGCCCCCCGGATCGGGACGTTCGCGACGATCGGGCTGCTGATCGCCGGGCAGCTCGCCATGGGCGTGCTCATCGACGCGTTCGGCCTCTTCGGGCTGGAGAAGATCCCGGTCACGCCGGCGCGCATCGCAGGGCTCGCCCTGCTCGCAGCGGGCGCCCTGCTCGTCTTGAAGCGCTAGGGGGCTAGAGACCCCAGGGGTTTGTCGGGCGCGCGCCCGTCGCGAGGAGGACGCTCTTCGTCTCCAGGTACATCTGGAGCGTCTCGAGCGCCTGCTCTCGGCCGAAGCCGGACTGCTTGTACCCGCCGAACGGCACGCCCGGGAAAGCTCCGTAGGGAAGGTTGATCGTGAACGTGCCGGACTTGATGCTCCGCGCCAGCCGGTGGCCACGCGCCGGGTCGCCGGTCCAGACGGTGGCGACGAGCCCGTAGCGGACGTCGTTGGCGATGCGGACGGCGTCCTTCTCGTCCTCGAAGGGGACGACCGCGATCACCGGGCCGAAGATCTCCTCCTGGGCCACGGTCTGATCGCTCGCGACGCCGGCGAGCACGGTCGGCGGGTAGAACGCGCCGTCGCCCTCGGTCGGCTCGCCCCCGGCGACGACCTCGGCGCCCTCGCCGCGCCCGGTCTCGACCATCCCGTGCACCTTCTCGCGGTGGGCGAGCGAGATCAGCGACCCCATGTGGGTCTCCGGGTCGAGCGGGTCGCCGACGCGAACGGCGCCTGCCTTCTCGGCGACGCGGTTGACGACGTCGTCGTAGATCGACTGCTCGACGAGGAGGCGCGAGCGAGCGTCGCAGCTCTGCCCGGCGGCGTAGTAGATGCCGTAGGCGGTCGACGCGATCGCGTCTTCGAGGTCGGCGTCGGCGAAGACGATCGCCGGGCTCTTCCCGCCCAGCTCGAGCGAGACCCGTTTCACGGGGTCGGCGCAGAGGCGCATGATCTCGGAGCCCGTCGCCGTGGAGCCGGTGAACGAGACCTTGTCGACGCCAGGGTGAGAGACGAGGTGGGCGCCGGTCGTCGGCCCATCGCCCGGGACGACGTTGAGCACGCCAGCGGGGATCCCGACCTCGACCGCGAGCTCGGCGATCCGCAGCGCGGTGAGCGGGGTCGCGGCGTCGGGCTTGAGGACGACCGTGCAGCCGGCCGCGAGCGCGGGCGCGAGCTTCCAGCCGGCGAGCATGATCGGGTAGTTCCAGGGGACGATCTGGCCGCAGACGCCGACCGGCTCCTTGAGCGTGTAGGAGAGGATCGAGCCGCCGATCGGCCGCGTGCCGCCCTCGATCGAGCCGATCGCCGAAGCCATGTAGCGGAAGCTCTCCGCGGCGACGAAGACCTCGGGCTTGGTCGAGCTCACCGCCTTGCCGACGTTGCGCGCCTCGAGCTCGGTCAGCTCCTTGCGGTTGGCGACGATCGCGTCGGCGAGCGCGTGCAGGAGCCGCGAGCGCTCGTTCGGCGGCGTCTTCCCCCACGGGCCCTCGAGCGCAGCGCGCGCGGCGTCCACCGCACGGTCGACGTCGCCCGGCCCGCCGACGGCGGCCTTCGCCAGCGGGCCTCCGGTCGCCGGCTCGACGAGGTCGCGGATCTCCCCGTCGGACGGCTCCGCCGTCTCCCCGTCGATGAACAGCCCGTACTCGCGCTCGGTCGCCACAGCCATCCCGCAGGACGATAGCGCGGTGGCCGTCCCCGGGGTCGCGTACAGTCGGGACGTGGTTCAGGCGCGCGTGATCCTCTTCGGGCTCGCGACGATCTACCTGGCGGGCGTCGTCGTCCAGTTCTTCCTTGCAGGCCTGGGGACGTTCGGCGCCACGACCTTCGACGCGCACCGTGCCGTCGGGCTGGGGCTCGGAATCGTGTCGCTGATCATGGTCGTCCTCGCCTTCGTCGGGAAGGTGCCGCGCTCGCTCGTCGCGCTCTCGTTCACGCTCTTCGGGCTGAACGTCGTCCAGCTCGTCCTCGCCCAGATCGACGTCGAGGAGATCGCGGCGCTCCATGTCGTCAACGCGCTCGCGGTCGTCTACGTGGCGCACGAGCTCGTGCAGCGCTCGCGCCGCTTCCTGGCCGCGCAGATCGGCTAGCGCTCGAAGAGCGCGGCCTGGCCCTGGCCGACGCCGACGCAGAGCGTGGCGAGGCCGTAGCGTCCGCCACGGCGGCGGAGCTCGTGGAGGAGCGTGACCACCAGGCGCGCGCCGCTCATCCCGAGCGGGTGGCCGATCGCGATCGCGCCGCCGTTGACGTTCACCTTCTCGGGGTCGAGCTCGAGCTCGCGAATGACCCGGAGGCTCTGCGACGCGAACGCCTCGTTGAGCTCGACGAGGTCGAGATCGCCGGCCTCGACCCCGGCGCGGGCAAGCACCTTGTGCACGGCGGGCACCGGCCCGATGCCCATGACCCGCGGATCGACACCGGCGACAGCGCCGGCGACGAAGCGTCCCAGCGGCTCCACGCCGAGCTCGGCCGCTCGCTCGGCACTGGCGACGACCAGAGCGGCTGCGCCGTCGTTGACGCCGCTCGAGTTCCCTGCGGTGACGGTGCCGTTCGCGCGAAAGGCGGGCTTGAGCGCCGCGAGCTTCTCGGCCGAGGTGTCCGGACGCGGGTGCTCGTCGCGGACCAGGTCACCCACCGGGACGAGCTCGTCGTCGAAGCGGCCTGCCTCGGCGGCAGCCGCATGCCGCCGCTGGCTCTCGAGCGCGAAGGCGTCCTGCTCCTCGCGCGAGACCTCGAACCGCTCGGCGACGTTCTCGCCCGTCTCGCCCATCGACTCGAGCGGGAACATCTCCTCCATGCGCGGGTTCGGGAAGCGCCACCCGAGCGTCGTGTCCCAGACGGTCTGGTTGCCGCGCGGGTAGGCGCGCTCGGGCTTGCCCATGACGAGCGGTGCCCGGCTCATGGACTCGACGCCGCCCGCGACGAACAGGTCGCCGTCGCCGGATCGCACGGCGTGGCAGGCGGAGACGACGGCGGCGAGGCCCGAGGCGCAGAGCCGGTTGACCGTGACGCCGGCCACCTCCTGCGGCAGCCCGGCGAGGAGCGCGGCCATGCGCGCCACGTTGCGGTTGTCCTCTCCCGCCTGGTTCGCGGCGCCGAAATAGACGTCTTCGATCTCGCCCGCCGGGACTCCCGCGCGCTGGACGGCCTCGCGGATGACAAGGGCGGCCAGATCGTCGGGGCGCTCGCTTGCAAGGGCGCCGCCGTAACGCCCCACAGGCGTCCGAACAGCTGACAGAATGACGGCTTCGGCCATGAGCTCAGTCTATTTGCGCGCGGCCGGTGTCCTGCTCGCCGTGCTCATGCTCGCCGGCTGCGGCGGGGACGACGGGGACGGCGCGGACGACCCGCAAAAGGTCGGCCAGACCGCCGCCCTCACGCAGTATGAGGTGGCGTCCGAGGGATTCTCGGTCGGCGTCCCTCCTGCCTGGACAGCGCTGAGCGCGGACCAGCGCCCGACGCAGGAGCAGATCGACGAGGCACTAGGGGACAACCCCACGTTTCAGCCATACCTCGAGGCGATGGCAGGCGAAGACTCGCTGATCAAGTTCATCGCAGTCGACCCGGGCACTGACCCCCAGCTCCCGACGAATCTGAACATCGTCGTAGAGTCGCCTCCGGCCGGGTTCACCCGGGAGCAGTACTTCGATGCGACGAACGCACAGATCGACCAGATCCTGCCCACAGCCAGCGTCGAAGCCGACCACGTGTCGCTGCCCGCCGGCGAGGCGCTGCACCTCTCGTACGAGCACAGCGAGGCCGGGTTCCCGGTCGCGGTGGTCCAGTACGTCCTCTTCGAGGGTGGGACGGGCTATACGCTGACCTTCACCACCCTCCCAGACGAGCTCTCCCGGCGTACCGCAACGTTCGAGCGCTCGGCGCGCTCGTTCACGATTGGCTAGCGCCTACTCGACGAACTCGACCTTGACCGGGCGCTCGAAAACGCCCGCTTCCTCCCCGCGGCGAAGGAGCTCGGCGACCGCCTGGCGGCCCTCGTCGCCGTAGTCCTCCGTGAGCTCGTTCACGTACATCCCGATGAACTTGTCCGCGAGCTCCGGCGTGAGCCCCCGGCCGAACTGGAGCGCGTATTCGAGCGCCTCCTCACGGTGCTCGAGGCCCGCTCGAATCGAGTCGCGGAGGACCTCCGAGAGTGTCCGGAGCGTCTCTGCGCCGAGGTCGCGTCGCGCGGTATTGATGCCGAGCGGGAGCGGGAGCCCCGTCTCGAGGAGCCACCACTCGCCGAGATCGACGATGCGCTCGAGCCCACGCCCACCGTAGGTGAGCTGGCCCTCGTGGATGAGGAGCCCGGCCTCGGCGCTGTCGTTCTCGACCTCCTCCATGATCTCGTCGAACGCCACCTCGCGGTAGCGGAAATCTCCGCCCAGGTAGAAGCGAAGCGTCAGGAACGCGGTCGTCATCCGGCCAGGGACGGCGATCTCGACCTCCTTGAGTTCCTGGCGCGTCATCGGGCGTTTGGCGACGACGACCGGGCCGTACCCCGAGCCCATGCTCGCCCCGTGCGGAAGGATCACGTACTTGTCCTGGACGAACGGATACGTGTGCAGCGAGATGGCCGTGACCTCCAGCCGGCCTTCGAGCGCCCACTCGTTCAGGGTCTGGATGCCCTCGAGCACATGCTCGAACTCGAAGCCACGCCCGTCGACGCGGCCGGCCGCAAGTCCCCAGAACATGAACGCGTCGTCCGGGTCAGGGCTATGTCCTAGACGAATGCGCAGAGGGCGCGAGGCTAGCAAGGGTCTGCGGGACCTGCCCTGGCAGCCGACTGCGACTAGAATTTGAGATGTGTCTAAACCTGTCCTCTCGGCGGCGATCCAGGACTACCTGAAGGAGATCTACAAGCTCCAGTCCGAAGGGACGAAGCCGACCACGACTGCGATCGCGCGCCGCATGGGCGTGGCGCCTTCGTCGGCGACATCGATGCTGAAGAAGCTCGCCGCGCTCGGCCTCGCCGACCATTCGCCCTACAAGGGCGTCGAGCTCACGGAGACGGGCACGCAGATCGCGCTCGAGGTCGTTCGGCTCCACCGGCTCCTCGAGCAGTACCTCGCCCAGACCCTCGGCGTGCCGATCGACGCTGTCCACGAGGAGGCCGACCGCCTCGAGCACGTGCTCTCCGAGGAGCTCGAGGCGCGCATCGACGAGCAGCTCGGCTTCCCGACCCACGACCCGCACGGCGACCCGATCCCGGACGCCGGCCTGCGGGTGGACACGAACCGTCTCCGCTCCCTCGACGCTCTCGAGCCGGGCGAGGAGGCGACCGTCAAACGCGTGCCGGACGGAGACTCCGACCTTCTGCGTTACCTCGCCGGACTGCGCCTGGTCCCCGGCGGCCAAGTGACCATGCGCCGCTCGGAGCCGTTCGACGGGCCTCTGACGGTGGTCGTCGAGGGCGCCGAGCACGCCAT
>Ga0190274_10000772_pt1 | contig 18633 bp, 21 predicted proteins | sample Popmic531T_FD_133002 | JGI IMG/M metagenome (GOLD analysis project Ga0190274, IMG submission 133002) | Populus adjacent soil microbial communities from riparian zone of Yellowstone River, Montana, USA - 531 T | ecosystem: Environmental > Terrestrial > Soil > Riparian zone | place: USA: Montana... | reverse complement strand
TTGTCGTAGGAGTGGTCGGCGCGGTTGCGGAAGCCGTAGACGCCGAGGTCGCCGGGGGTTCGGCTCGCCATCATGCAGGACCAGGCCGGGACGGTGATGGGCGGGATCACAGACGTGAGGCGGCCATGGGCGCCTCGCTCCATCAGGCCGGAGAGCACGGGCAGCTGGTCGCGCCAGCGCTCGAGGAGGAGCGAGGGCTCCGCGCAGTCCAGCCCGACGATCATCACCTTGGTCATCGTCCGCTCACCTCACGGTAGAGGCCGGCGATCTCGCGCGCGGAGTACTCCCACGTGAGGTTCGGCCGCGACGCGACCGCGTTCCTGCGCAGCCGGGTGAGCAGCTCCCGGTCGCCGTCGACGAGGCGAAGGTGCTCGACGAGCGTGGGCAGGTCGCCCGCTTCGTGGACGAGGCCCTGCTCCATGTGCTCGCAGCGGGCCCCGGTCGCGTCGGAGACGAGGAGCGCGCAACCGCTCGCCTGCGCCTCGTAGGTCACGAAGGCGCTGCCCTCCTCGATCGAGGGGAAGAGGAAGATGTCGCTGTCCCGCATGAGCTTCCCGGGGTCGTCGACCCAGCCCTGGACGGTCACGCTGGGATGCCGGAGCAGCGGCTCGAGCGCCTCCTGGTAGCCGGGGTAGAAGTTGCCGCAGATCGTGAACGTCCCCCGCTCGGCCGCACCCGACTCGATCCAGGCCTCGAGCGCGTAGTGCAGGCCCTTGCGGGGCTCGCAGCGGCCGACGAAGACCGCGCGCAGCCCTTCGGCCTCGCTCGAGGTCACGTCCTGGGGCTCGGGAAACCGTCCCGGGTCGAAGCCGTACGCGTGCATCCCCAGCCGCGCCTCGTCGAAGCCGCGGTCGAGGAACGTCTGCCAGACGTACGGCGAGAGGACGGCGACCATGTCCACCGCCTCGTACTCGCGCTCCTCCAAACGGAGCGCATCCTCGGCGCCCTCGTGCGAATGGCCGGCCACCGCTCCGAGGCCGAGCTTCGCGTTCTCCTCGGCGACGCGCGCGTAGGCAAATGCGGTGTGCGTGTTCGGCGCCTCGCGGATCGACCGTGCGCCCATGCGCTTCGCGGCCGCCGCGCTCGCCAGGGTGGCCCGCGGCCAGAGGTGCGCGACGTCGATCTGGCCGGCGGCCCGGCGCAGGGCCCAGGAGACGCGGCGGTCGTGGTAGCGGTAGGCGCGCTGCCGCCCGAGCGCGCGATGGCGGATCCGCTGGCCGGCCAGGGTCAGCGTCGTGACGAGCTGGTGGACGACCGGGGGCGTGCCCTTGACCGCGGTGCAGTACACGTGCACCTCGTGGCCGAGGAGCGCGAGCTGCTCCGTGTGGTGCCGTGCGGCGACGCCGATCCCCGGCGCTCCGAGCGTGTCGGGAAAGCTGTAGAGGATGCGGAGCGGGCGAGACTCGTCCGACGCGCGGACGGCGTCAGTCTCGGGTGCGGCTACGGCCACGGCTCAGTCCTCGAGATAGCCGAGGGAGCGAAGACGGCGCCGTATGGCCAGGACCTCGTCGTGGGTGAGGCCTTCCTCCTCGGAGCTCGGAGCGTGGCTCGACGCCAGGTCGCGCAGGACGTAGACGGAGAACTCCGTTACCGAGTGGAACCCGGTCCCCTCGATCACCTGCTGGAGGCGCTCGTAGAGCGGCCGGGGGATCTTCAGGGTTACGTCGTCGGTTCTGGATCGGGCCATGACACTTCAGGAGGAGTGTGAGTGTAGCGGGGGCCTCCGAGAGTCTCGCGCATGGCCCGGCTCCGCGCCTCCGCCGAAGGTCTGGACCATCTACCCTGGACTAGCCAGAGCGCCCAGAATCGCGTAGGACGTGACTTGGAGGGATGATGGACGGCCGACGCTTGCCCAGGGTCCTCGCCACTGCGCTGGACCCGATGACGTACTTCCAGGCCGTTCGCCTGCTCCACTTCTACAGCTATTCGCACGTCCGGCCGCGGAGGAAGCTGACCAAGGGGCCGCAGACGACGATCGCCCCCAACACGTCCCTCCGCAACGGCGAGCGCATCGTCATCGGCGCACGGACGCGTGTCGGTGAGCGCGCCTACATCTGGGCCGGAGACACCGAGGGCCGGATCACGATCGGCGACGACTGCCGCCTGGGGCCCGAGGTCTTCATCACGGCCTCCGACTACGGCCTCGCGCCCGATGCCAAGATCACCGAGCAGGAGCGCAACGAGCGCGACGTCGAGATCGGCAACGACGTCTGGCTCGGCGCGCGCGTGTTCGTCGGCGCGGGCGTGTCCATCGGCGACGGCAGCGTCGTCAGCGCCGGTTCCGTCGTCACCAGGTCGCTGCCGCCGGGCTCGGTCGCCGTCGGCGTCCCGGCGCGCATCGTCCGCAGGCGCGAGGACTACGCCGAGGCGGGGGGCGGGGACAAGCCGGAGCCCGCCGAACCGCAGGTGACGACGAGCGCGTGAGTCTCGACGTCTCGATCGTCATCGTCACATACAAGTGTCGGGAGGCGGCACGGGACTGCCTTGCCTCCATCTACGAGACGACCACCGGCGTCGAGTTCGAGGTGATCGTCCTCGACAACGCCTCCGAGGACGGAACCGTCGAGATGGTGCGGAGCGAGTTCCCCGACGTGAAGCTCATCGCCTCCCGCGAGAATCTCGGCTTCGCCGCAGGATGCAACCGCGCGGCGGCCGAGGCCGGGGGCGACTACGTCTTCCTCCTCAACCCGGACACCGTCATGCACGAAGGGACGGTCGCGCACCTGGTCGAGTTCGCGCGCAACCGCCCCGAGAACGGCATCTACGGCGGGCGGACGCTGCGGCCCGACGGCGTGCTCGACCCGGGGTCGTGCTGGGCCGCGCCGTCGCTCTGGAGCCTGTTCTGCTTCGCCACGCTCCTGACCACCGCCTTCCGCGGCTCGCGGTTCTTCGACCCCGAGGTGATGGGCGGCTGGAAGCGCGACAGCGTGCGCGAGGTCGACATCGTCACAGGCTGCCTCCTCTTCGTCACGCGCTCGCACTGGGAGGAGCTCGGCGGCTTCGACCTGCGCTTCTTCATGTACGGCGAGGACGCCGACCTGTCGCTCCGCGCCAGGGCGATGGGCCTGCGTCCGATCGTGACGCCGGACGCCGTGGTCACGCACGAGGTCGGGGTCTCGTCGAAGGCCCACGGCGACAAGCTCATCCTGCTCTCGAGCGGGAAGGCGACGCTCCTGCGCAAGCACTGGCGCGGCCTCCGGCTGCGCGCCGGGCTCTTCCTCCTCGCCGCAGGCGCCGGCCTCCGCGCGCTGCTCGGCTTCGGTCGGGGCCGCTGGGGCGGGTCGGGCTCCGCCTGGCGGGACGTGTGGCGCGAGCGCCGGATCTGGCTGGCCGGCTACCCCGAGTCTCCGGAGGGCCGGTCGCGCACGCCGGCGCCTCACGTGACGACCTGAGCCTCCCCCCATGAGCGACCATCGGAGCTCCTTCCACAGCTCGCTCAAGTGGACGTTCCTCATGACGTGGGGCGACCGCGCGTTCGGCCTCGTCTTCACGTTGCTGCTCGCGGCGATCCTCGGCCCCCGTGACTTCGGCATCGTCGCGCTCGCGCTCATCTACATCGCGCTCGTCCAGCTCTTCAACGAGGGAGGGATCCAGACGGCCATCGTCCAGCGCGAGAAGCTCGAGGGCGAGCACCTCGACTCGGCCTTCTGGATGAACCTCGGGCTCTGCGTCCTGCTCGCGGCCGTGAGCTTCCTGCTCGCGGGCTGGTGGGCCCGGCTCAATGACGTCCCGGAGCTCGAGGACGCGGTCAAGGTGCTGTCCATCCTCCTGGTCGTGCAGGGGCTCACGATCGTCCCTCTGGCCGTCTTCCAGCGGGAGATGCGCTTCAAGGCGCTGGCGATCCGCGAGACCGCCGCCGTGATCGTGGGCGGCGCCCTGGGGCTCACCCTCGCGCTCCGGGGCGCAGGCGTCTGGGCGCTCGTCGCCCAGCAGCTCGGGTTCGCCGGGACGCAGCTCGTCCTCCTCTGGACGATGAGCGCATGGCGCCCCGGCTTCAACTTCTCGCGGGGGCACGCGCGCGACCTCGTCGGCTTCTCGAGCGGCGTCTTCCTCGCCAACCTCGGCGGCTTTCTCAACCGGAGGGCGGACGCGCTCCTGATGGGCATCTTCTTCGGGCCGGTCGCCGTCGGGCTCTACCGGCTCGCCGACCGCTTCATGGACAACCTCCTCGAGGTGACGATGCGGCCCATCGCGTACGTCTCGCTCCCGTTCTTCTCGCGCCTCCAGAACGACCGGCCGGCGTTGCGGGAGGCCGTGGCCTCCTGTGTGCGGACGACGCTGATCCTGACCGTCCCGGCCATGGCCGTCATGGCCGCGTGCAGCGACTTCATCATGGCCGTGATGGGCCCGGACTGGGAGCCGGCGGCCGACGTCCTCAAGCTCCTCGCGCTCGTCGGCATCGGCAAGGCGGTCGTCTTCTTCACCGGGCCGCTGCTCTTCGCCGTCGCCCGCCCGCACCTGCGCGCGGTGATGCTCTGGTTCCTGGCCGCCCTCAGTGCCGGCATCGTCCTGCTGGTCGGCTGGCTGCTCACGGGCTCCTCGAGCGCCGACCAGGCGTTCGGGATGGCCGTCTCGCGGGCGGCGTTCTTCCTCGCGATCGTGATCCCGGTCAACATCGCCGTCGTCTGCTGGATCACGGGGCTGCGCCCGCGCCGCTTCGTCCGCTGGGTGTGGACGCCGCTCGCTGCCGCGGCGGCGGGGATCGCGCCGGTGCTCGTCCTCGAGGCGACGGGGGTCCTCGACGGCGCGGCCCCGGTCGTCGGGCTGATCGTCGCGGGGGCGTGCTCCACGCTGGCGGCCGGAGGCACCCTCTTCGCCCTCGAGCCGCGCGCCCGTGGTCTGGCGCTCCCCGTCGTCCGGAAGATGATGCGACGGGAGACCGACACGGCGCCCGCATGACCCGCGCCCTCATCCGAAGCACGACAGAATGGAGAGCGACTCGATGGACGACACGAAGCCCACGGTGATCCCGCCCGAGCTCGCCGTGCCCGGCCCCAACCTGATCGGGGCAACAGGCGGCTCGGGCACGCGCGTGGTGGCGAAGATCCTGCGCCGGGCGGGGCTCTACACCGGCGACAAGCTGAACCCCTACGAGGACGCCGTCGAGTTCGGCTTCTACTCGGATCGTTGGATCAACCGCTACCTCGCGGCGGGCGAGCTTCCCGAGGACATGCGCGGCGAGATGGAGTCGGACCTGCGCTCGGTGCTCGCCGACCACGCCGGCGATATCCCCGCCGAGTCCGCCGCCTGGGGCTGGAAGGAGCCGCGGAGCATCTACCTCCTGCGCTTCTGGAACGAGACGATGCCGACGGTGCGCTTCCTCCACTTCCTCCGCGACGGGCGCGACATGGCGTTCTCCGAGAACCAGCAGCAGCTCACGAAGCACGGCGACGCCGTGCTCGGCGAGGACCTGCGCAAGGCCAAGACGCCCACACGGTCGATCGCGGTCTGGTCACGCGTGAACCTCGCCGCCGCCGACTACGGCGAGCGCGAGCTCGGATCACGCTACCTGCGCGTGCGGTTCGAGGACCTCTGCGCCGAGCCCGCGTCGACCATCGCGCAGATCTACGACCACTTCGGCCTCGAGGGCGACGCCGAAGCGGCTGCCGCAGAGGTTCGGCCCCCCGACACGCTTGGGCGCTGGGAGCTACGACGCAAGCGCGTGATCGAGGAGCTGAACGCGACGGCCGAGCCGGCGCTCAGGCGCTTCGGCTACCTCTAGCCCGTCGCGCCCAGACGCTCGACGAGCGCCTCGCCGATCAGCGCGAGGGCCTCGCGCCCGGCTTCCTCGTCCGTGAAGGGCGCGAGGAGCCCCTCCGAGCGCAGGAGCTGGACGACGACGACGCGCCCCGGCTCGAGGGGCTGGAGGACGAACTCGTATTCCCAGTCGCGGACGCCGGGGAGGACGAGCCGGTCCTGCCAGCGGAGCTTGCGCTCGGGGCGGGCGATCAGCACCTCTGCATCGAGCTCCTCCGGCTCGTGGCCGGGGAGCGTCAGCTCGAGGTCGAGCTCGGCGCCGACCTCCGGCTCGCCCGCCGCGGACGTGATCACCGGGTTCCACTGGTCGTAGTCGTCGAAGTCCGTGAGGACGGCCCAGACCTCGGCCTTGGGCGCATCGACGGTCGAGCTGACCATCATGACCCGAGCGGGTCGGTCGAGCACCGCGCTCGCCCCCAGCGCAGCGAGCACGAGGCCGGCGAGGACGGCGACCGTAACGAGGCCGCGCCGGAGCCATCTGCGCACGGCGCTCACTCCTCGCGGTCGCCCGCGGCGAGGCGCGAGCGCCACGACCGGCGGACGTCTCCGAGGTGTCCCGTTCGCGCCAGGGCTGACCGCGCCGCGGCCGACGCGCCCCTGATCGAGGTCTGGACGAGGTTGATCCCCAGCGGGCGCGGACGCCGTCCGAAGACCTCGACGTCCTGCTCCGTCCAGCTTTCGTCGGCGAACGCACGCTTGTAGTCCGCGTCGCCGAAGCCGAAGTCGAGCCGGTTGACCGCCGGATCCTCGCAGAGCCTCTCAATCATCTTCATCAGGAGATACGTGCCGGGGCGCTCCTCCGAGTGCGCGGGATCGAACGCGGTTCCCGACGCGGCGTACGTCCCCCGATACGCGGTCCCGAGCTGGAAGGCCACGGGTTCGCCGCGGAGGAAGAGCACGCCGGCGAGGTACCAGCCCTTGCGCATCGAGAGCTCGGTCAGCCGGCGCTGGCGCTTGTCGGACGAGAAGCCGACGCCGAGCGCGTGCTGGTACGAAGTGCGATGGACGCGCACGCAGGCTTCGTACAGCCCGTCGAGGTCGGCCGGGCTGGCGAAGAACCGGATCTTGAGGCCGTCGCCGTAAGACTCCTCCAGCCGGCGGGCATGGCGGCGCACGTTCTTGCGGCGCTCGCGCGACCTGGCGGCGAGGAACTCGTCCATCGAGCCCGGAATCCGCGCGGCCCAGTGCGTCGTCCTGGGCGCGAAGCGGCGGAGACGGAGCGCCGGCGCCCGTGACGAGGCCTCGCTGTGCAGGCCCGAGTCGACTGTGAGCATCCTCAGCCGGAGGAGGTCGAGCCGCTCGCCGCGCAGCGACTCGGCGAGCGCGTCCAGCACGGCGCCCGTGCCGACGGCTTCCACGTCGCCGAGGAAGCCGCCGTAGACGACGGTCAGGGCGCGGACGGTCGGCGTGTAGCCGATCCCGTAGCCGAGCTGGGCTGCGAGCGGGAAGTCCTCGAGGCGTGCCACGACGAGCGCCTTCGCCGCGCCGTCCTCCACGAGGACGACGTGAGGACGCAGGACGCGCGTCGAGTGCTCGAGGAAGGTGAGGAAGAGGTCGATGTCGTTCGGCAGGCGCCCGCCTTCCAGGGACTCCCAGACCGGGCGGAGCGCCTCGACCTCCTCGAACGAGCGCGCGGCGTGCACGGTCGTCACGTGAGCGCCCCCGGCGCGTTGCCTACGAGCCGTCCTCGCCACGCCCGACGGACCGCGCGGAGGCGGCCGCTGCGTGAGAGGAGCGCCTTCGAGGCCTGCGAGGAGCCGCGCACCGTCGTCTGCGCCAGGTTGATCGCAATGGGTCGCGGACGCGCGGCGAAGACCGTCACGTCTTCCTCGAGCCTGCTGTCGTCCGAGAAGCGCCGCTTGTACTCGGCGTCACCCGAACCAAAGTCCATCCAGTCGACCTCGGCGCAGAGTTGTTCGACCATCTTTACCAGCACGTACGTGCCGAGGCGAAGATCCCGATGCGCCGGATCGTACCCCGTAGGGCCCGTGTAGAACACCCTCCGGTACGCGGTCCCGTGCCAGAACGCGGCAGGCATGCCGTCGAGGTAGAGCACGAAGCCGCGGAACCAGCCGCGCTCGGCGGCGAGCTCGCGCAGGCGCCGCTCGAGCTCGCCGCCTGTTAGCCCGGCGCCCATGCCGTGCTGGTACGTCTTCACGTGCACGGCCGCGGTGTCCCGCATGAGCTCCTCGAGCTCGGCAGGCCTGCGGAAGACCTTGAACTCGACGCCCTCGCCGTAGCGTTCCTCGAGCCGCCGTCCGTAGCGCTTGACGTTCGAGCGCGTCTTCGAGGAGCGTGCGCCAAGGTATTCGTCGAAGGTCGCCGGGATCCGCGCGCGCCAGCGCTCGACCTGCGCGCCGAGGTGCTGGCGGACGAGGAGCCCGGGCCGGGTCCGGGCAAGCTCGTGGACGGAACCGCCGACCTCGAGGAGCCGCAGTCGTAGCACGTCGAGCCCGTCCTCGGCCAACGCGCCGGAGAGTGCCGCGAAGAGCGGCTCGGCGGTCTCGCCGTCGATGCCGAGGAGGCCGCCCTGGGCGATCGTGAGAGCCCGGACGCGCGGCCTCAGCACCGCCTTGTAGCCGATGCGGGCGGTGAGCTCGGCCTCCTCGACGCGTCCGACCGCTAGCGCCGTCGGGCTACCGTCGCGCTCGAGGACGGCCACATGCGGCCGGATCACGCCGCGTCCATAGCGGAGGACCGTGAGGTGGTAGTCGAGGTCGGCGGTGAGCCTCTCCGGCAGCAGTGCCTCCCAGGTGTCCCGCAGCTCTTCGACCGCCTCGATCGTGCGGGCGACGGTGACGCTCGTGCCGCTCACCGGCCGATCCTCCTGACGCCTGCCTTGAGGCGGCCCGCGCGTGCGCGCGCCTTGCGCACGAGGCGCTTCGCGCGATAGCCGAGGAGCGAGTCCCGCTCGAGCGAGGCGGCCTCCTCGTCCGTCAGCTCGACAGCGAGCGCGCGGGCGTTCTCCTCCAGGTGGGCGACCGAGGCCGTGCCGGGGATGGGGAACGCGCCGTGCCGGATCGCCCAGGCGAGCGCGACCTGCCCGGGCGTCGCGCCGTGCGCGCGGCCCACCGAGGCGAGCGCGCCCGAGGCCCTCGAGAGGAAGCCCTTGGCGAGCGGCGCCCAGGCGATGAAGGCGAGGCCGTCCTCCGTGCAGCGAGCCAGCACGCTCGTGGAGCTCCGCTCAGCCAGGCTGAAGCGGTTCTGCACGGACACGACGGCGGTCACGCGGCGGGCGCGCTCGAGGTGGGCGACGCCGACGTTACAAACACCGATCTCGCGGATCTTGCCCTCCTCGCGGAGCTCGGCGAGGGCGCCCACCGAGTCCTCGACCGGCACGCGCGGGTCGACGAGGTGCAGCTGGTAGAGGTCGATGCGTTCGACGTCCAGCCTGCGAAGGCTCGACTCGCAGGCCGCCCGGAGCGATTCGGGGCGGCAGTCCGCCTCCCACTCGTGCGGGCCGTGGCGCCGGAAGCCGCCCTTGGTCGCGATCAGGAGCCCGTCGTACGGGTGGAGCGCCTCGCGCACCAGGTTCTCGGCGACCTCGGGCCCGTACGAGTCGGCCGTGTCGAAGAGCTCGACTCCCAGGTCGGCCGCGCGGCGTAGCAGCGCGCGGGCGGCAGCCGGATCGGCGGGCTCGCCCCAGGTCCCGCGCCCAGTGAGCGACATCGTGCCCAGCCCGAGCGGGCTGATGCCGACGTCGCCGATCCGCGCGGTGCCGCTCACCGGAAACCGTCTCCAGACTGGCCCTGCCTGGGCGGGGGGAAGAGGGCGTAGCGCGTCGCGCTCGCGCCGAGCGTCCACTCGGCGACGACGAGGCGCGGCAGATAGCGCACGAAGCGGCGCTTCAGCGCGGGCTCTTGCCCGAGCCGCCGGTAGATGACCGGAAGGCGCAGGAGCGCGAAGTGGTGGAGGGGGACCTTGGCGGCGATTCGCCGGACGGCGCCCTCGTCGACGACGCGGCGCGTCCGCGCGATCCCGTAGGCCATGCGCTGCTGCTGGCGGCGCAGGTCGCCCCACGTCTCACGGCTGTGGTCGTGGTGCGCGTGGAACCGCGGGTCGAACACGAGCCGATAGCCGGCGGCCTGGGCGTCGGCGCTGAAGACGCCGTCCTCGCCGCCGTAGCTCTCGTCCCAGCGGAAGGGCACGTCTCGGGGGACGGCGACGCAGTAGGAGGAGAGGAACGGCACCGTCCGCGGCTCTCCGAGCGGCAGGTACGGCGTCTCGCCCTGGAGGTGCGCGACCCAGCCCCAGGCCGTGCGGCTGTCGAACGTCCGCGCGCAGCCGACGAGCGCGTTGGGGAACTCCTGCAGGGCGCGGGCGAGGCCGGCGCCCCAGCCCTCGGCCGGGATCGCGTCGGCGTCGAGGAAGACGACGACGGGGCTCGTCGCCGCCGCCCAGCCGGCGTTCCGCGCGCCCCCTGCGGACTTCGAGGTCTCGTTCGCGACGACCGTCGCGCCGGCCGCCCTCGCGGCCTCGGCCGTACCGTCCTTCGACGCGTCGTCGACGACGATGATCTCCGCGGGCGCGGGCGTCTGCGCGCGCAGAGCCTCGACGACGCGCGCGATCGTCCGCTCGGCGTCGTAGGCGGGGATGACGACGCTGTAGGCGGGCTCAGCGCCCATTGCCGAGGATCCGTTCTCGCAGGGCGAGGGAATCGGCCAGGAACTTCGCTGACCAGTTCGGATACTGGAGCGGCGCGTAGCGTCCGTAGATCGGGAACGAGCCGGCGACGGCGCCGTCGATTGCGCTCCAGCGGCTGCGCGTCTGGAGCGCCGCAGCCTGCTCGACCGCCGCGATTCCGGCCCGTCTGAGGTCGACGTCGTCCGTCTCCTGGTAGAGGCGGAGCCAGACCCCGCCGACCTGCGCGAGCCCGGTGATGCAGATCGAGCGCGACTTCGCGGTCCATTCCCGGTCGTACGTTGCCGGGAGCCAGCCGCGCGTGTAGAAGATCCCCATGAGGGCGCGCGCCGTCTTCTGCGCGGCCTCGAGGTAGCGCCGGTCGCCGTTGAGCGCCGAGCTCTCCAGGAGCCCGCGCATCGTGTACGCGAGCGCGTGGGTGCTCGGGAACGTCCCCGTGCGGAAGACGCACCAGTCGAACCAGCCGTTCTCGTGCTGGACGGAGAGAACCCAGTCGAGGTGGCGCCCGGCGACGTCGCGGAAGCGCTCTTCTTCGGATGCGGCGGCGAGGCGCAGGAGTGCCCAGTCGACCCGGGAGCAATACGTGTGGGGGATTCCCCCGTAGTCGTGCTCGCCCTGCCAGGTCCCGTCGGCCTCCTGCGTGCGCTCGAGCCACTCGCCGGCCCTGACCGCCGCCTGCAGGTAGCGCTCGTCGCCGAGCTTCTCGTGGAGGTCGAGCCAGCCGAAGATGACCATGCCTGTGTTGAAGGCAACGGATCGTCCGGGCGGTGACTTGACGGCGTCGGTCATCACCCCTCCGTCTGGATTCTGCACGTCGATCTCCCAGTCGCCCATCTCCCGCGCGCGTGTGACCAGGGATTCGTCGCCGGTGCGGGCGGCGTGCTCGAGCAGCGTCCCGATGATGTAGCCGGTGGTCTCCGGGAAGGCCGGGCGCCAGCCGTGGAGCATGTGGTACGCGAGCGCGGAGCCCCGGCGTCCGGTCACGTCGTGGGTGAGGCACAGCCAGCGGATGGCCGCTTCCAGGGCTCCGTCGGGGACGCCTGTCTGGTCTGGAATTGGACGCCGTGCCCTCTTGGCCGTGTCGCCGACGACCAGGGCCGGTAGCGCTGCCGACCGGCGGAGAAGATCCATCCCGCCCACGGCTACCCGCGTCGGCGTGTGACGAGGGCGCGGGCCAGCATGGCCGCAAACCGTGCGTTCGTGCGCAGGTAGCGCGGGCCCAGTCGGCGCGGCTCCTGGATGAAGCGGTAGAACCACTCGAGCCCCGTGCGCTGCATCCAGCGCGGCGCGCGCTTCGTCAGCCCGGCGACGACGTCGATCGAGCCGCCGACGCCCATGGAGAAGGGGACGCCGAGGTCGCGGGCGTGCTCGGCCAGCCAGAGCTCCTTGCGCGGCGAGCTCATGGCGACGAAGAGGATGTGGGGCTCGGAGGCGCGCACCAGCTCGCAGATCTCCGGGCTCTCCTCGTCCTTGAAGTAGCCGTGGTGGTAGCCGGCGACCACGAGCCCGGGATAGCGCTCGCCCAGCCGCGCGATCGCGGACTCGAGCACCTCCTGGCGTGCGCCGAGGACGTAGACGCGGTAGCCGCGCTCCGCCGCGAGCTCCAGCAGCCGGAACATGAGGTCGATCCCGGCGACGCGCTCCGGGAGCGGGTCGCCGAGCAGGCGGGACGCCCACACGATCGGCTGGCCGTCGACGCTGATCAGCTCGCACCGCTCGACGACGTCGCGCAGGCGGGGGTCATCGTGCAGGGCGACGACCTTGGCGACGTTGATGGCCACGTGCTGTGTCGGCTCGCCCGCCTCGATGATCTCCGCGCAGCGCTCGACGGTCGCGTCCATGTCGAGCCGGTCGATCTCGCAGCCGAGAATCTGTGCCCGGTCGCGGAACCTCGCCGCTCGAACCGGGGCCTCCAGCGCGCTCCTCCCGCTCACGCGCTCGTCGCGATCGGGGGCTCGAGCGACGAGCTCAGGGCTGTCGCGAGGACGTCGGCGACACGCTCGGCGGCCTTCCCGTCCCAGAGCGGGATCGCACACGGTGCGTGTGCCCTCCCGGCCGGGTCGATCTTCGCGATCGCGGTCGGATCGTCGCCGATCAGCGTGTTCGTCCCCTGAAGGATCGTGATCGGGCGCTCCGTGTTCGCGCGCAGCGTGTAGCAGGGGACCCCGAGCGCGGCCGCCTCCTCCTGCAGGCCGCCGGAGTCGGTGACGATGATCGCCGCGCCGCTCTCCAGCGAGAGGAAGTCGAGGTACCCGAGCGGGTCGAGGCAGGCGACGCCGGCCGCCTCGAGGCGCGCGAGGCCCTCGCCGGCGGCGAGCTTCGCGCGCGTGCGCGGGTGGATGGGGAAGAGGACCCTGGTGCGCCCCGCCAGGTCGACCAGCGCGTCGACGACGGCTCGCAGGCTGCTCTCCGCGTCGACGTTCGACGGGCGGTGGAGCGTGATGAGGGCGTAGCCGCGCTCCTCCGCGCCGTAGCGCGCCCAGACCGCGCGTGCGCGGGCCTCCCGCTCGAGCCGGCGAAGCGTGTCGATCATCGTGTTCCCGACGTAGTGGATGCGGGCGGGATCGATGCCCTCGGCCTCGAGGTTGCCGTGCGCCTCGGGGCTGTGCGTGAAGAGGATGTCCGACAGCCGGTCGGTGAGCACGCGGTTCTGCTCCTCCGGCATCGTCCAGTCGCGGGAGCGGAGCCCCGACTCGACGTGGGCGACGCGGATTCCGAGCTTGGAGGCCGCGAGCGCGCAGGCGAGCGTCGCGTTCACGTCGCCGCTCACGACGACGAGCTCGGGGCGCTCTTCGAGGAGCACGCGCTCGAAGGCGACGAGCGTGAAGCCGGTCTGCTCCCCGTGCGAGCCGGACCCGATCCCGAGGAAGCGGTCCGGCCGCGGGAAGCCGAGGTCGTCGAGGATCTCCGTCGACATGCGCTCGTCGTAGTGCTGGCCCGTGTGGACGACGAGCTGGCGGAAGAGGCTACGCCGCCCGCACGCCTCGATGACAGGCGCCATCTTGACGAAGTTAGGGCGAGTTCCTACTGCGAAGACGACCGTCGTCATGTGCTACCCGGCTCTCAGTGTGACGCAGGACTAGGTCGCTAGCACGCCCTCGCCCGATACAGGGCGGGGACGGTGCGGAGAATCAGCTTCAGGTCGTTCAGCCCGGACCACGTCGTGACGTAGACGTAATCGAGCCTGACCATCTCCTCGAACGGGATGTCGTCGCGGCCGAGAACCTGCCAGAGGCCGGTGATGCCCGGCTTGAGGTTCAGGCGCTGCCGGCGCCAGTCGACGACGTGCTGATCCTCCTCGAGAATGAGGGGACGGGGGCCGACGAGGCTCATCTCGCCACGGACGACGTTGATGAGCTGCGGCAGCTCGTCGATGGAGAAGCGGCGAAGCCAGCTGCCCGAGCGAGTGACGCGCGGGTCGTTGGGGATCTTGAACATGCGAGAGTCGCCGCCGTTGCCGTTGTGCTTGTTGAGGGCGACGAGCTCGTGCTTGCGGGCATCCGCATCCAGCTCCATGGTGCGGAACTTGAAGATCTCGAAGGTCTGGTCGCCGGCGCCCATCCGTAGCTGGCGGAAGAAGACGGGGCCGCCGGAGTCGAGCTTGATCCACACCGCGACGGCGGCGAAGAGCGGCGCCAGGAGCACGAGCCCCGTGATCGAGAGCGCCAGGTCCATCGTCCGCTTGAGCGCCTTCGACGAGCGCGAGAGGCGCAGCGCCGGCAGCCCGATCAGCGGGAGCCCCTCCGCCGTGTGGATGCCGACGTTCGTGCCGATGACCTCGAAGAAGCGAGGGACGAGGTCGATCTGGATGTCGAGATCCTTGAGGTCGCGGATCAGGTCGAGCATCTCCTCGTGCGAGTCGTTCGAGAAGGCGACGATCACGCGCTCGACATCGAGGATCTGAACCATCTGCGGGAGCTGCCCGAGACCGCCGAGCAGGGCGATGTCCGAGAGGCCCGAGTGGCGGTCCTTGGGCTGGTCGTCGACGAAGCCGACGAGGTTGAGCCCGTACTCGGGATGCTGGCGCAGCTTCTTGGCGACGAGCTGGCCGACGTCGCCGGCGCCCACGATGATCGTGTTCTGGACATAGGCGAGGTGGCGCCGCGCAAGTCCGCGGGCGATCGCCCGGCCGATGGTGATCGCGGCGATGGCGAAGAGCCAGAAGCCGAGGAGCCTGGCGAAACCGGGGTCGGCGCGGTGGGTGACAGCGGCGAAGGCGAAGAAGAGCCAGCTTCCGACGGTGACCAGGTGGAGGACCCCGACGAGATCGTCGGCGGTCGAGTGGTCGGTGCGCTCCTCGTCGTAGTCGTAGAGGCCGTAGAGCTTGGCGACGACGACCCAGGCCGGCAGGCTCAGGCAGAAGATGAGCAGCTCGATCTGCGAGCTGACCACGTCGTTCTGAACGGTCTCGCCGAAGACGAAGGTGGCTGCGAGGAAAGCGAGGGTCAACCCGACGAGGTCGGCGACCACGAGCATTCGCCGCACGAGCCAGCCGCGCCGCAGGCGGACCCCACTCGAGCGCCGCCGCTCGAGGATCTGCAGCGTCCTCTTGTCGAGGACGACCGGCACCTCACTCGGCGCAGAGCCGACGAAAGGCCCGGTGCTCATTTGCCGGGCCCCCCCTGGCCTGGGCCGTGCGCCTCACCCGCATGTAGCCGCATCTTCACTCCCCTAGTAGTGACGCCCCCCGAAGACGCTTCTCCCTAACGTCCTCGCGGCTCTTCCGAACCTACAAGTCATGCGAAGCGCCAGCAATGAACGAATGGACGGCCCGCGCGCCGGGTTTCTTCCACCATGCTGAACTTTCGACTAGGCTCAAGCGCGACGTGGCGCCCCGGTCAGCCGATAACGGCCGCCAGCGCGATCGTCAGCACCGGGACGAGCAGCACGCCCAGCGTGAACACCGCGAGCCTCGTTCTGCTGCGCGTGATCGCCGTCTGCATCCCCCAGAGCGCGCTCCAGACCGTCGGGTATGCGAGCGCCAGGAGCAGAAGGCTGAGCGAGCCGGCTGCGATCACCTCGGCGAGCACGACCCGCACCGCCGCCGGCGAGTCGAGCGCGAAAGCCGCGACCTCACGCCCGAGCGCGGCGAGAGCTGGAGAGGCAAGCTGCGCCGCTCGGCCCGTGCCGTGCGCAACGCGTTCGTGCGCCGGTCGGACCATGAACGTCGCGGCTAGCTGAAGCGGGCGAGCTCGTCGTGCCCGGACTGCCCCGGCGGCGGCCCGACGTCGACTCCGCCGAGCTCGACCCACGCGTGCGCGTCCTTGTCCGTCGGCCGTGCGGGCAGCCCGATGACCAGCTCCGCGTCGTCGTCCTGCTCACGCAGGAGGCGGTAGAGGACGAGGGCGTTGACGAGGCAGCGCGGCCGACGGCTGCCGATCCTCAGGCTGCGGTCGACCGCATGGCTGAGCTTCGCCGCGGAGTGGCGGTCGCGCCGGGGTGCGCCCGGCTTGCCGAAGCGGGCGACGAAGGCCGGCAGCGGCTCGCGCCGGAGCCCGACGAGCACCCTCGCGAGGAGCGCCCAGATCCGCAGGGCGAGTGCGGCCTTCGCGCGCAGGGGGAGAGGGGCCTCAGACACCGGCGAGCACCAGCTCCAGATGGTCGTCGATCGCCCCGAGGTCGAGCGGCCGGCGCAGGCGGCTGACCGAGACTGTGGCGGCCGCGGCGAGGACGCCCGCCCAGAAGAGGCCCGAGAGCGCCGCGTACGGCGCCTCGGAGGCCATCAGAAGTCGACCACGAGCCCGTCGTGCGCCACCGCAACGCCGTCGGGCGGCGGGAGCTCGATAGGCCGGTGGGTCAGCAGAATCCTCCCGTCGGCGGCTGCCAGTGCCTCGGTGGCGGAGAGGTGGCCGCGGGGCAGGCCGTCGTCGGCGCCCTCGGCCAGCGTCGCCTCGCAGAGGAACAGGTCGGCGCCGCGGGCGAGCCCGGCGAGCTGCTCCGTCGGGGCGGAGTCGCCCGAGTACGCGAGCGTCGTCCCGTTCTGCGTCACGCGGAACCCGTGCGCGACGAGCTCGTAGTGTGGGAGCCGGCAGGCCCGGACCTCGAAGCCCGCCGTCCTGAAGGGCACGCCGGGCTCGAACTCCTGCACCTCGAAGGCCTCCTCGAACATGGCGTCGTTGCCCCAGTGCGAGGCGAACTCCTCCAGCTGCCCGCGCCCGCCCGGCGGGAGCCAGAGCGAGCAGTCGATCCGGTGCTCCTGCGGGCCGTACGCATTCAGCCATGCCCAGGGCACGAGGTCGCCCCAGTGGTCGAGGTGGAAGTGGGTGATGGCGATCGAGCGCGGGTAGAGCTCGCGCTCGCGGAGGCGGGCGAGGACGCCCGGGCCGCAGTCGAGAAGGAGCGCCCCCTCGCCCTCGACCAGGTACCCCGACTGGGCGCTTCCCGGGTTCGGCCAGGCAGGCGAGGAGCCGATGACGGTCAGGCGCACCTCCATATACTGGCGCACCATGGCCAGGAAGATCCGGGTCGTGATCGCGAAGCCCGGCCTCGACGGTCACGACCGGGGGGCGAAGATCATCGCCAGGGCGCTCCGGGACGCCGGAATGGAGGTCATCTACACCGGCCTCCACCAGACCCCGGAGCAAATCGTCGAGACCGCCATCCAGGAGGACGCGGACGCGGTCGGCATCTCCATCCTCTCCGGCGCGCACATGACCCTCGTGCCGAGGATCCTGGAAGGGCTCCGCGAGAACGGCGTCGAGGACGTGCTTGTCGTCGTCGGCGGCACGATCCCGCGCGAGGACGTGACCGCGCTCAAGGAGCAGGGCGTCGCCGAGATCTTCACGCCCGGCGCGCCGGTCTCCGAGATCGTCGACTTCCTGCGGGCCAACGTGCCGGTCGAGGCGTAGTGGCGATCACGGTCGAGCGCGACGGCGGGACGGCGATCGTCACGATCGATCGGCCGGACGCGATGAACGCGCTCGACCTCGAGCACGCCGAGACCCTCCGCGACCGGCTCGGCGAGCTTGCCGCCGACGAGACGGCGCGCGTCGTCGTCCTCACCGGCGCCGGGGAGAAGGCGTTCATCGCCGGGGCCGACATCAAGTACATGCAGGACCTCGACGTCCTCGAGGCCCGCCGCTGGGGACAGCTCGGCCACGATTGCGGGAACCTCCTCGAGACGATGCCAAAGCCGACGATCGCCGCGATCAACGGCTACGCGCTCGGCGGCGGCTGCGAGCTCGCGCTCGCGTGCGACCTGCGGCTCGCGTCGTCGAACGCCAAGATCGGCCAGCCCGAGATCGACCTCGGCATCCTCCCCGGCTGGGGCGGCTCCGTCCGCCTCGCGCGGACGACGACGCTCGGCTTCGCCAAGGCGATGATCCTCGGCGGTCGTCCTGTGGACGCGGCTGAGGCTCTGCAGCACGGGCTCGTCAACGCGGTCTACGAGCCGGGGGAGCTGCGCGAGAAGACCCTCGAGCTCTGCCGCGGCCTGGAGGCCAAGAGCCCGCTCGCGCTCGCCTATGCCAAGGAGGCCGTGAACCTCTCCCTCCAGGGCCCGCACCGCATGAACCTCGAGGCCGAGGCGCGCCTCTTCGCGATGCTCTTCGCGAGCGAGGATCAGTCCGAGGGCATGGCGGCGTTCGCCGAGAAGCGCCCGCCCGAGTTCCGCGGCCGCTAGATCGAGCCCGAGAAGGTGTCGCAGACCGCCGGGCGACCCTCTTCGTAGCCGCGCGAGAACCACCGGCGGCGCTGCTCGGAGGACCCGTGCGTCCACGACTCCGGGTTCACCTGGCCCTGCGTCTGCTCCTGGATGCGGTCGTCGCCGATCGCCGCGGCCGCGTCGAGGCCGGCGTTGATGTCGTCCTGGGTGAGCTGCTCGATCAGGCCGGTCTCCACGGCGTTCGCCGCCCACACGCCGGCGTAGCAGTCCGCCTGGAGCTCGGCCCGGACGGCCCGGCTCTCCGGGCCCTGCCGGTCGCCGCCGATGCTCTCGAGGATTCCGAGCTGGTTCTGGACGTGGTGGCCGTACTCGTGGGCGATCACGTACGCCTGGGCGAACGGCGCCTCGCCCGCGCCGAAGCGCGACTGGAGCTCGTCGAAGAAGCCGAGGTCGATGTAGACGAGCTGGTCGCCCGGGCAGTAGAACGGGCCGACCTGGGAGGTGGCCGCCCCGCAGGCCGTCTGCACCTGGTCGGTGAAGAAGACGGTGTCGACGTAGGGGTACTGCTCGCCGCTGCGCTCGAAGACGCCGTCCCAGAACTCCTGCGTGCTGTTGACGACGCCGACGATGAA
>Ga0190274_10000771_pt1 | contig 18661 bp, 14 predicted proteins | sample Popmic531T_FD_133002 | JGI IMG/M metagenome (GOLD analysis project Ga0190274, IMG submission 133002) | Populus adjacent soil microbial communities from riparian zone of Yellowstone River, Montana, USA - 531 T | ecosystem: Environmental > Terrestrial > Soil > Riparian zone | place: USA: Montana... | reverse complement strand
CTCGCGGACCTCCTCCAGCGCAGCCAGGGTCTCGCCGAGCAGCTCGCGCCCGTGCCGGGCGGCCTGGCGCCGCGCCGCGTCGAGCGAGCCAGTGAGAAGTCCGCTGGGGCTGGTGGTCTCGACCAGGCTCACGCAGCGGTCCACGACGTGCTCGTCGAGGCGCTCGCCGGTGCCGAGGTGCAGCATCGCCGCCTGGGTGAGGCTGCCGACGATCTTGTGGGTCGAGGAGGTGACCAGGTCGGCGCCGCCGGCGAGCGCGTCGGCGGGCAGGGCCGGATGGAAATGCAGGTGCGCCCCCCAGGCCTCGTCGACGACCAGCGGCACGCCGTGCGCGTGCGCGGCCTCGGCCAGGGCGGCGACGTCGGCGCAGGCGCCGAAGTAGGTGGGGGAGACGACCAGCGCCGCGACCGCGCCCGGGGTCTGCTCCAGCGCCGCCGCCAGCGACTCCGGCGTGAGGCCGTGGGCGATCCCTAGCTCGGGGTCGAGCTCGGGGGCGACGAAGGTCGGCCGCATGCCGCTGAGGACGAGGCCGTCGATGACCGAGGAGTGGACGTTGCGCTGGACGACGACGCGGTTGCCGCCATGGGCCAGCGCCATGCAGGTCGCGTGGTTGCCCTGGGAGGCGCCGTTGACGAGGAACCAGGTGCGCTGCGCGCCCCAGGCGGCGGCGGCGAGCAGCTGCGCCTCCTGGAAGGGGGTCGGTTCGGGGCCGATGTCGACTCCCTCGGTGACCGAAGGGACGTCGTTGCGCAGGCCGGTCTCGCCGACCAGCTCGCGCAGGGCCGGGTCGGCGCCGGCGCCGCCCTTGTGGCCGGGGACCTGGAAGCGGCCGGGGTTCAGCTCGGCGTAGGCGAGCAGGGCATCGACGTAGGGAGTCGAGTCCTGGTCTCCATTGGGCATCAGCCGAGTGTACGGGCCTGTCCCGGTAGGGATTCCGCTTAACTTTTTCGGGAGAAGTTCGGCGGCTGTCACCTTGTTGCGACGCGCCGAAAAAGTACAAGACGCTCCATCCCTACCGGGACAGGCTCTGATGAAACACACCGCACATGGCTACTGGCTTGATGAGGCGGGGGTCCCGAATCCCGCCGCGCCGCTCAGCGGTGATCGGGATGCGGACGTGGTCGTGATCGGTGGCGGTTTCACCGGGCTCTGGGCGGCTTGGCACGTGAAGGAGCTGGAGCCGGAGGCGCGGGTGGTGCTGCTCGAGGCGGATGAGCACTGCGGGCGCGGGCCGAGTGGGCGCAACGGGGGCTTCTGCAACGTGATGTGGTTCTCGCTGCCGGGCATGCGGGCGCGCTGGGGCGACGGGGCGGCGCTGGCGATCGCGCGGGCGGCCGAGCGGGCGGTGGGGGAGATCGGCGAGTTCTGCGAGCAGGAGGGGGTGGACGCCTGGTTCCGCCGGGGCGGTTACCTGCAGGTCTCGACCGCCGCCGCGCACGACGGGGTCTGGGCGGCGGCGCTGGCGGCCTGCGGCGAGCTCGGCGCCGGCGACGCCGTGCAGCCGCTGTCGCCGGCGGCGGTCGCCGCGCGCTGCGCCTCGCCGGCCTTCCGGGCCGGCGCCCTCTATCCCGCCGCGGCGACGGTGCAGCCGGCGCGGCTGGCGCTGGGCCTGCGCGAGCGGCTGCTGGCGCGCGGCGTCTCTATATACGAGGGCACGCCGGTGCGGGCGCTGCGCGACGCGCCGGACGGGGTCGAGGCGCGGACCGCCGGCGGGGCGGTGCGGGCCGGAGCCGCGGTGCTGGCGATCGGCGCCGCGGCCAAGTCCTGGCGCGGACCGCTGCGCGATCGGGTCACGGTCGCCTCCTCCCACATCGTCCTCACCGAGCCGGTCCCCGACGTGCTTGAGGAGGCAGGGTGGACCGGCGGCGAGTGCATTACCGATAGCCGCGCCCTGATCGATTACTTCCGCACCACCCCGGATGGGCGCATCCTCTTCGGCTGGGGCGGCGGGAGGATCTCGATGGGGGCGCGTCTGCGCGGCCGGGCCGAGCTCGACGCCGCGGTCGTCGCGGCCACCGCCGAGCACCTCCACGCCGTCTTCCCGGGACTGGCCGGCCGCCGCATCGAGCATGCCTGGGGCGGACCGATCGACGCCTCCCCGACCCACCTGCCGATGGTCGTGCCGCTGCCCGGCGGTCGCGCCTTCGCCGCCGCCGGCTACACCGGCAACGGCGTCGGCCCCTCGCACATGGTCGGCCGCACCCTCGCCTCGCTGGCGCTCGACCGCCGCGACGAGCCCTCCCGCCTCGCCTTCGTCGACCCCGCGCCGCCTCGCGTCCCCCCGGAGCCCTTGCAGTGGGTCGGCGCCGAAGCGATCCGCCTCGGCCTCCTGGCCAAGGAGGAGGCGGAGCTGGCGGGCCGCGCCCCCGGTCGCTTCGCTGTAGCCGTAGCTCGAGTCCCCGAGCTAATCGGCTTCCATATCGGCCGCTGACCGGCCTCTGTTCGGAAGGCCCGCCCTCCCGCCTGGCGAGGCGATTCCCCCTGCGGCAAACGTCCTCCTTCAGTAAGAAAACACTCTCTTGACTTTATGAAAGGAAGCGTTTACAGTCTGCGCAGCCGAGGTTGCCAAGGGAGCGACCGAGGCGTCACAGGGACAAGCAGAGCCCCGCCGGGAGCGCCGCAACAGGGAAGCGGCAAGGCAATAGGGCTCGAGGGACACAAGGGACAAGGAGAGAGCAACGGTGAGACACCGCCACCCGTATCGGACTTCCACGTCCACCGAGGCAACCTCCAAAACGCAATTCGCGTGCGCAGCACCCAGTGCCAGCACGCCCAACTCTCAAAAGGAGAGCTAAAAACGATGCTCACGCACCTGCGCACCAAGCTCGGCTCCGCCGCGCTTCTCATGGGGGCATTGGCGCTCCTGATGGCGATGGCCACCAGCGCCTCCGCCGACACCAACGCTGCGGCCGCAAAGGCCAAGAGCTCCAAGGCCAAGAAGGGCCCCCGCGGCCCCAAGGGCCCCAAGGGCGACCCCGGTCCCGCCGGACCGGCGGGACCGGCAGGTCCGCAGGGACCCGCCGGCGCCAAGGGCGACAAGGGCGATAGCGGCTCCAACGGATCAAACGGCTCAAACGGCGCCAAAGGCGCGACCGGGCCCCAGGGCCCGATCGGCCTCACCGGTCCCAAAGGCGCGACCGGGCCTCAGGGCCCCGCCGGGACGAACGGAACCAACGGGACCAACGGCGCGGTAGGCGCAACCGGTCCCAAAGGCGCAACCGGCCCCTCCGGCGGACCGACCGGTCCCCAGGGCCCCGTCGGCCCGGCTGGTCCTGTCGGTGCCACCGGTCCTCAGGGTCCTGCGGGTGACGACGGCGCAACCGGCCCCGCCGGTTCGACCGGGGCCACCGGTCCTGCCGGCGGCCCGACCGGAGCAACCGGCCCCCAGGGTGCGACCGGCCCCGCCGGCACGGGCGGCGGCGGTGGGTTGCCGACCACCCTCGAATCCGGTGAAACCGAGACCGGCACCTGGTTCATGTTCGGCAACGAAGGAGACAGCGGCGAAGGTTACGGGCCGCTCAGCTTCCCGATCCCGCTCTCGGCGGCGGACGCGGCGGCGATGACGGTGGTTATCAACGGCACCGCCGGTAATGGCAGCACCTGCCTCGGCACCGTCAACGCGCCGAAAGCGGCACCGGGCACCCTCTGCATCTACCGGCTCGAAGCGAGCGGTGCGCCTTCCGTCGTCAAGCCCGACAGTGTGACTCCTGGAGTCGGCACTAGCGGCGGCTTCGTATACGAGTCCTCATTCAATCCCGCCTCGTTCCTCGGCGGCAGCTTCGCCATCACCGCCCCCTAACCGAGTCATCCCAGAGCCCCTCGGAGATGACTCGAATCGTTGAAGCGCAGCGGACCCCGACGGTTAAGACCGTCGGGGCTCCGCTCCCCCACCTGCGGCAAGCCGAGCAAGGAGACACTCAAGTGAGACACCACAGCGCGACATCCAACAGGGCCCAGGCAGGACGGTTGGGCTCTTGCCTCCTCGCTCTTACCTTGGCAACGCTTGGGCTCGTGATGCTGTTTGGCGCGGGTACGGCTCCGGCCGTGGTGATCCGTCCCGAGATTGCCACCTTCGGCGCCGACGGTACCTCTGGTTCCTTGCTGGAGAAATCCGGACCAACCGCACTCGACCGGAATGCTGACAGGCTCTTCGTCGGTGCCGATGGCCCCACGCCGGGAATCTTCGGTTTCGATGCCTCCGGGTCGTTTCCGTTACCGGTGCTGAGCGGGCTTTCGCCGATACCGGCGCCCGCGCCTGAGCCGGGCCAGAGCCCCGGCCTCGCCATCGATAACACCGCACTTCCGTCCGCAGGCAATATCTACTACGCGGCGGACAATTCCGGCGCGATCAGCTACGTCTATGGCTTCGACAAAACCGGAGCGCCCCTCGGGGGCAACTTCCCAATTAATCCAAGAATCAGCCCCGGGACCCCCGATCCTGGAAAAATCGCCTTGGCGGGCACGATCTGCGAGCCGGCAGTCGACTCGGCCGGGAACCTCTGGGTCGCCAACTATGGCTTGGCTCGCCTCCTCAAATACAACTCGGCCGGTGTCTTCCAGACCTCGATCAGCACCTCGGGTCAGGATGTCTTTCCCTGCAACATCGCCTTCGACTCCAACGACGATCTGTACGTGGGCTCCGGAGCTCGCCCAACCTGGAAGTACACGGCCGCCAGCGGCTACTCCAGCGCGACGGAATTCGACTCAGGACGCGCTGTGGCGATCGCTGTTGACCCGGCTACGCATCATGTCTTCATCGCCCACCAAGGCGGTGACATCTCGGAGTTTGACGGAGACGGCGCTGTCGTCAGCAGGTTTGCCATAGAGGTTCCTGAGGTTAGTCCGAAAATTTCAAACCTCGCCGTCAAAGGCTTGGCCTTCGACGGCGAACATGATCGCCTTTACGCATCAGACGCCGGTAATGCGAGGGTTCGAGTCTTTGGCGCGGGTCTCACCTATCCCGACCTCAGTCTCGGTGTCGCCTCAGGAGTCGACAATACCTCGGCAAACGTGGCCGGCACCCTCAGTGCCCAAGGCCTGGCACTGAGCGACTGCCGCTTCGAGTACGTGACCGAAGCCGCCTTTGGCGCCAGCGGCTTCAGCGATCTCAGCACCGGCGGCAGTGCTCCGTGCAGCCCTGTCGCTGGCTCGATCCCGGCTGACTCGGCGACCCATCCGGTCGGCGGCACTCTCACGGGGCTCGCGAGAAGCACCTCATATCGCTACCGCCTCCTGGCCTCCAATGTGAACGGCTCGATTGCGACCTTCAGCGATAGCTTCGAAACCTTCGGCCCTGCGCTGGCGGAGACCACTGGCTCTCCCGTACGAACGATGACAAGTGCTCGCCTCGACTCTCGCGTCTCTCCCTCGCGCGCGGCGACGACCTACCACTTCGAGTACGGCACCCAGGGTCCCTGCGACGCGAATCCCTGCATCTCCACCGAGCCTCACTCAGCCGGCTCGGGCAACCAATTCGTGCTCGTCTCCCAGCTGATCCAGGGTCTCGAGCCGGGCACCACTTATCACTACAGGGTCATCGCCGACAACGGAAATCCCGACGGGCGCGCGGTCGGGGAGGACATGACTCTCGAGACCTTTGGCGATGAAGTGCCGCTATCCCACGGTCCGCTGCCAGGACCCACTGGCAGCGACCGGGCTTGGGAGCTGGTCAGCGCTCCCGACACGGGTGGAAATCCGGTTGGAGTCTTGTTTGCGCCGGGCGCGGCCGCGATCTCGGACTCTGGTAATCGCGCCATTTATGGCGTTGCCGGCGGGACCCCACTCTCGGAGTCCGGCACCGCGGGCACGCGGCTCTTCGCCGAACGGACCCCCTCCGGCTGGCAGACCAAGAAGATCCTGCCGTCTCGAGAGGAAGCGCAGGGTCCCAGTTGGAAGGATCCGGGCGGCCCGAGCGATCTCTCCGCCTTGGTGATGGAAAACGACTACGGCGGCAAGTTCGGGGACTTCAGCATCTGGCGCCTACGACCGGATACCTCGCCGGAGAAGCTCTATGGGCCAAGCGATTCGGGGATCAGAGGGGCGGGCAAGGGGTTTGGCCTCCTCCTGGTCTCTGACGACGCGTCGCGGGCGCTGATAGCCATGCAAGGACCTCAGGATCCCGACCATCCGGCTGCGCCCGGGACCAACAATCTTTATGACGTCAGCTCTGGCCCGCCGCGGCTGATCAGCCTGATGCCCGACGACACCCCTCCCGCCTGTGGTGTGATCGAGTCAACCAATGGCGGCCCCGGGATCTCTGTCGCTCCCGCTCGTTCCACGCATTGGGTCTCAGCCGACGGCGCATTCGCCTTCTTTCCGAGCGAGGGCAACAACTGCGGCGGTCCACAGCGGCTTTACCTGCGGGACATTGAGGCCGAAACGACCACTCTGCTCTCTGCATCTACGTTTTCAGGCCCCGAGTGCGACGCCTACCTCATTAAGTCGACCCCAGACGCCGCCTTCTTCTATACCCAGAGTCGCCTGACGGCAGAGGATGTCGAGCCTGAAGCGTGCGCGGGCTCGTTTGGCGAAGGAGGCGACGTCTATCGCTACGACCTCGGCGACGGTTCCCTCGACTGCGCTACTTGCCTAGCAGGATTTGGAGCCGGAATCATCTTCAGCACTACCGCGAGCGATACCGGTAGGCAGATTGGCATCGCCGATGACGGTTCGCGGATCTATTTCACCTCCCGAAACCGCCTGCTTCCCGGGGCTCCCAAAAGCGGCGGCACTTACCGTCTCCTGAACGGCGATCTCGCCTACGTCGGCTCCTTCGGCTTCGTCGGGGACTTCGGCGGCAGCGAACTCAAGAGCGGCGACGGCTCGGTGGTCGTCTTTCGCTCCGAAAGCCAGACTTTGAATGCACAGGGCGGGCAACAGAACGGCGGCACCTTGCAGTACTACCGCTATGACGACCTCGATCACTCGCTGGTATGCCTGTCCTGTCCAGCGGGTGGTTCCCTACCGAGGGGTGGGGTAGGGGATTTGCTGGGGAGACCACAGCCGGGAGCCAATATCCGCCTAATGAGCGAGAATGGCGAGAACATCGCATTTGGCACGCCGACGCCGCTCGTACCGGCCGACCAGAATACTGCCGGAGCGGGGCAGAATTCGGAAGCCGGCACCGATATCTACGAGTGGCGCGCGGGGAAGCTGATGTTGGTCAGCGACGGCCTCATCAACTGGCCCGGCGACGAATTTCCCAAAATACGCGGCATCACCCCTAGTGGTCATGACATCTTCTTCACCGCGGCTACGCAGTACACCCCCGACGCCCTCGACGGCTACAGCCGCCTATATGACGCGAGGATCGGCGGTGGCTTCGAGTTCCCGGTACCACCGAAGCCCTGCTCCCTGGAGGTTTGCCAGGGCACTCCGAAGGGCACTCCCGAAGAAGCGCCGCCGGGAACGACGTCCTTCAGGGGGCCGGACAACGTGGCGAAGCCAGCTCGCACCGTATGCGCCAAACCCAAGCGGAAAGTGCGACGTGGCGGCAAGACTCGTTGTGTCAAGCCCATCCGCAAGAAGCACAGTCGCCAACGAGCCAATCACCACCGGAGGGCGGGACGATGAAACGGAACCTAGCGATCTCGGCCGCTCTCGCCGTCATCTGTCTTTGCGGCTTCTCAAGCGGCACCGCAGTAGCAGCGACGGTGTGGAACCTCGACCTGCACCACAACCAGACTCACATTCCTCCTGGCGGTGAAGGTCAATACTGGTTTGACGTCACCAACGTCGGTGACACCACGAGTTCCGGTCTGATCACGCTCACCGTCGATCTCCCCCCCGGAATTACCCGCAAAAATGTAAGTCGCTTTGTCACTGCAAATGCACAGGTGAACTGGTCCTGTCCGGGTAAAGCCGGCACCAGCTCTGTGACCTGCACGACCTCGAATTCGATTGCTCGTCGGACGATCAGCCGCGGGCTGATCCTGACGGTGAAAGTGGCGCCCGACGTGGAAGGAACTCTACCGACCACTGCCAAAATCGAAGGCGGGGGCGCGGGAGCAGCGGCAACGGCGGTTGAGCCGACCCAGATCGATCCGGAGCCGGCGCCCTTCGGCGTAGTCGCCGAGAGCTTCGCTCCTGATTTTCTGCAGGCAGATGGGTTGACGGCGGAGCGTGAAGCGGGGGCTCATCCCGATCTCTTCCCCGTCCCCTTCGACCTCAACACGATAGTGCCTGACCCAGCATTCCCAGAGCTCCCCCGCGCGACCGAGAACGTCCACGACCTACATGTAGACCTGCCGCCGGGGTTCGTGGGAAACCCCAACGCGGTTGGTGAATGCACTCAGGCACAGTTCACCGCCGGCGTATGTCCGCGCTCCAGCCAGGTGGGAAGGGAGGATCTGATCCTCTTCCCCACCGCGGGTGGAGAAGAGGAGTTTTTCACCGTCAGCTCTCCCGTCTTCAATCTTTCCCACCCACGCGGGACCGTCGCTGACCTTGCCTTCGTCGTTGCCGCCAATCCAGTCCATATCAAGGCCTCGCTCGATGCTGCCAATCGCTACGCGATCACCACTGAAACTCCTCAGATCAACGAGAGCCTCCCTCCCTACAACCAGAAGATAACTCTCTGGGGGGTTCCCGCCGACCTCAGTCACGATTCCGAGGGTTGCAGAGTCATCTTCGATACCACCGAAGAGTGCGGCACCGATATGACCCCCAAGCCTTTCATCTCGCTCCCCTCCCAGTGCGAAACCGACAACACCTTCCGCCTGCACCACTACGACTCCTGGGAACACAAAGGCGTCTTCGGCCCCGAGATCAACTACACCCTGCCGGGCAAGATGACCGACTGCGACAAACCGCGCTTCGAACCCGAAGTTGAAGTCGAACCGACCGGCAGACAGGCAAACACGCCGACCGGCCTCGACGTCCACATCAAGGTCGCCCAGAACGAAAACCCCAACGGCCTGGCGGTTCCTCCGGTGAAGCGGACCACGGTCACCCTGCCACAGGGGATGAGCTTCTCGCCGTCCTTCGCCGATGGCCTGCAGAGCTGCTCCCTGGCGCAAATCAAGCTCGGCACCAACGAGCCGATCTCCTGCCCGGACGCCTCGCGGATCGGCGAGGTCTCCCTCCATACGCCGCTGCTGCCCAAATCGGCGGAGGGCTCGATGTACCTGGCCAAGCAGGGGGACAACCCCTTTGGCTCGCTCTTTGCCCTCTACCTGGTCTTGGAGGACACCGAAGAACGCGGCGCCCTGATCAAGATCCCGGGTCGGATCGACGTCGATCCGACCACCGGCCAGATCACCACCGTCTTCCCCGACACCCCGCAGTTCCCCTTCGACGACCTGACCCTGAAGTTCAGGAGCGGCCCAAGAGCTCCGCTGGTCAACCCCCCGACCTGCGGCACCCAGGCGATCGGGGTCGAAGTTGCTTCCTACGCCCAGCCCAGCAATCCCATCGACGTCTCCAACACCTACCAGGTGAGCGAAGGGCCGAACGGCACTCCGTGTCCGCCAGATTCCGCCCGCCGCCCCTTCCACCCGCGCATGGACGCCGGCACCCTGAACCCGAGTGCCGGTGCCTACTCCCCCTTCGTCTTCCGCCTCTCCCGCGGCGACGACGAACAGGAGCTGAGCCAAGTGACCACCGTCCTGCCCGAGGGCCTGGTCGCCAAGATCGCCGGCATCCCGGCCTGCTCGGATGCGGCGATCGCCTCGATCTCCACCGCGGAGGGCGCCGGAGCCGGAGAGGCCGCCAACTCGGCCTGCCCTGCTGCGAGCCAGATCGGTTCGATCTCAGCCGGCCTCGGAGCCGGGCCGGGTCCCAACTACTTCCCCGGCAAGGTCTTCCTCGCCGGCCCATATAAAGGTGCACCGCTCTCCCTGGCGATCGTCGCCCCGGGCCTAGCCGGCCCCTTCGACCTCGGCAACGTGGTGGTCAGAGCGGCGATCCAGGTCGACCACTCCACCGCCCAGGTCACGGCGGTGTCGGATCCGTTCCCGACGATCCTGCACGGCGTGATCCTGCGGGTCCGGGACGTGAGACTGCGCGTTGACAGGCCCAACACCACCCTCAACCCGACCAGCTGCGCGCCGATGGCCGTCAACGCCAAGGTCAGCGGAGTCGGAGGCGACCTTGGCTCGACCGCAGACGATTCGCTGTTTGCCGCCTCCAGTCCCTTCCAGGTCGGCAACTGCGCCTCTTTGAGCTTCAAGCCCGATCTCAGGTTGCAACTCTTCGGCGGCACCAAACGCGGCGCCCACCCGAAGTTCCGCGCCACCCTGAGGATGCCCCAGGGCGGCGCCAACATCGGCGGAGCTTCCGTTGCCCTGCCCCACTCGGAGTTCCTCGACCAGGCCCACATCAAGACCGTCTGCACCAGGGTCCAGTTCGCCGCCAACCAGTGTCCGGCCGGTTCGGTCTACGGCACCGCGGTCGCCAAAACCCCACTCTTCTCCGAGCCCTTGTCGGGACCGGTCTACCTGCGCTCCTCCTCCAACCCGCTGCCCGACATGGTCGCGGTCTTGAAGGGCCCGGCAGCACAGCCGATCGAAGTCGAGCTGGCCGGCCGCATCGACTCGGTCAACGGCGGCATCCGCAACACCTTCGACGTCGTCCCCGACGCCCCGGTCGAAACCTTCACCCTGGAGCTGCAAGGCGGCAAAAAGGGCCTGCTCGTCAACAGCCGCAACCTCTGCAGATCGGTCAACCGCGCAACCGCCAAATTCACCGGCCAAAACGGCGCCGTCTTCAACTCACGGCCGGTCCTGCAGAACTCCTGCAAGAAGCCGCGCAAGAAGAAGGCCGGCGCCAAGGCGAAGGCCAAGCAGCGCAGCGCTGCCAACCGTCAAGTCAGCCGCACCTTCTCCGGCCGGCTCGCGGCGGCCTTCTAGGCGGTGGCGATGCCTAAGAAGGGACTGCCGCTTCTCGCGGGCCTGGTGCTGACCCTGGCCCTGGCGACCTCGGCGATCGCCGAGGTCGCTCAGAAGCAGGGCGTGCGCGTCTCGGTCTCCGCCAGCCTCGCCCCCAACAAGCTGCCGCGAACCGGCACGGCTCCAGTCGCCGTCTCCTTCGCCGGTGAGATCAAGCCGACCTCACCGACCGCGGTCCCCCAGCTCGCCTCCCTCGCGGTCGCGATCAACTCCCACGGCAAGCTCCTCACCAACGGCCTGCCCCGCTGTCGCCTCGGCCACATCAACCCCTCCACGACCCAGGAGGCCCTGGCGGCCTGCAAGAGCTCGCTGGTCGGCGAAGGCTCCTTCTCCGCCGACGTCAGGTTGCCCGAGCAATCCCCCTTCCCCTCGGCCGGCAAGGTCCTGGCCTTCAACGCCCGCTACCAGGGCAAGCCGGCGATCTTCGCCCACATCTACGGCACCGAGCCGGTGCCAACCTCATATGTCCTCCCCTTCCTGATCAAGTCCACCAAGGGCACCTACGGCACCGTCCTGGAAGCTCAACTCCCCCGAGTCACCGGCGAATGGGGCTTCGTCACCGGGATCTCGATGGCGCTGAATAGGACCTTCAGCTTCCACGGCAAGAAGCAGAGCTACCTCTCCGCCGGCTGCCCCGCCCCCAAGGGCTTCCCCGGCGTCTCCTTCCCCTTGGCCAAGACCACCTTTGCCTTCGAGGGCGGCCTGAAGCTCTCCTCGGTTCTCAATCGCAGCTGCAAGGTGGCCGGCAAGTGAAGCGCTTCCGCTCCCGCCTCACCTACGCCAACGTGATCTCGACCCTGGCCCTGTTCATCGCCCTGACGGGAGCAAGCGCCTATGCCGCCAACCAGCTCGCCCCCAAGTCGGTCGGCCAAAAGCAGCTGCGCCCCGGCGCCGTCACCGCCGACAAGCTGCGAAAGAACGCCGTAACCGCCCCGAAGATCAAGGAGCTGGCGGTGAAGGAAGGAAAGCTCGCCAACGGATCTGTGAGCGCTTTGAAGATGGCGCCCAACGCGGTTGCGTCCACCTCGCTCACTCCGAGCGCGGTGACCAACGAAAAACTCGCCGGCGACTCGGTCACCGGCGAGAAGGTCGTGGAGGGAACTCTCAGCAAGGTGCCGAGCGCCGCCAGCGCCGACTTCGCCACCGCGGCGGAGTCCGCCAACCCCCTCGCCTTCGCCGCCGTCGACCTCGAAGGCAACCTCAACGGCTCGCTCTCGAAGAACGTCGGCGCGGTGCGCAAAGCAGCCGGCGTCTACTGCATCACCGCGCAGGGCTTCAACCCGCGTGGGGCGCAGGTCACTCCCCGCAACAGCGGCGACGGCGACGTCAGCGCCTACGTCACGATCGGCGGCACCGAACCCTGCCCCGCACCGGGGGTGGAGGTCCGCACCTACAAAGGCGTGCTCACCTCCGCCGCGTTCTACGTCTCCCTCTACCGCTAGGGCGATGGCGCGCGCGGCGACAGCGCTCGCGGTTGCGGTGCTTGTCGTGCTGTCGCTAGCCGGCTGCGGGAGCGGGGAGGAGGACACCACCTCGACCCCGTCGCAAGGCACTACCGCTGAGCGCGAACCGACCGCTCCCCAGAGCGTCCCAAACTCCTCGCGCGCCAAGCAGGACATCCCCGCCCCTCCTGCGCCCAACCCACACCCCGGCTCCAAGCGCGCCGCCCCCGGCGTCCCGGTCTCCGCCGAAGGCGACAACTCGATCCAGCTCTACGGAGTCGAGGCCAGCGACGCAGAACGCGCCAGGCTCACCGCCCTGGTCCAGAGCTTCCTAAACGCCCGCGCCGCCGGCAACTGGACCGAGGTCTGCTCTCTACTCGCCGCCAAGCCCCGGGCCGAGCAGCTGCGCTTCGCCCCCGGCGCCAAGAGCTGCGCGCAGGCGATGGCCTACTTCGCCAAGGACGCCAACCCCGCCATCCTGCGCGAGGAAGCGCAGATCGAAGTGCTGAGCCTGCGCGTCGATCCCCCGATCGCCTTCCTGATCTACCGCCGCTCTGACCAAAGCATCTGGGCCACCGCCCTGGAACGCGAGGGCGGGGAGTGGAAGGTCATCTCGGTAACCCCGGCCCCGGTCGGCTGAGACGGTAAGGGGAGTGAGAGGCCAGTGCCGATGCGCATCGAAGAGATCCGCTCGGGCCTGGCCAACCGCCTGCGGGCAAGACGGGCGGAGATCGAAGCGGCGACCCTGACCCGGGTCAACTCGGTCCCCGATCCCGCCAACCCCGACCTCGAGTACACCGAAGGGGTGCGGACCGCAGTCAGCGCCGCCCTGGAGTACGGGATCGAGGCGATCGAGCGCAGCGAGGACCGCCCGCCGCCGATGCCGACCGAGCTGCTCTCCCAGGCGCGCTTAGCGGCACGCCACGGGGTCAAGCTCGAAACCGTCCTGCGCCGCTACCTAGCCGGCTACACCCTGCTCGGCGACTTCCTGATCGAGGAGTCCGAACGGGGCGGACCGCTGCAGGGCGCTTCGCTGAAGCGCTTGCTGCGAGTCCAAGCCGCGCTCTTAGATCGCCTGATCGCCGCGGTCAGCGAGGAGTACGAGCGCGAGGCGAAGACGCGCCTCGGTTCCGCCGAGCAGCGCCTCGCGCAGCGGGTCGAGCGCCTGCTCGAAGGCGAGCGTCTGGACACCTCTGAGCTCGCCTATGACTTCGAGGCAGTCCACCTCGGCGCGGTGGCCCAAGGTCCCGGGGCCGCCGGGGCGCTGCGCGAGCTGGCCACCGCTCTGGACCGTCGCCTGCTCTTGGTCCCCCGTGGGGAGGGGAGTGTTTGGGCGTGGTTTGGGGGCAGGCACGCGCTCGATCCCGAAGAGCTCGAGCGCATCCTCGCCGCCGGTTTCCCCGCCAAGGTGGCTCTTGCCCTCGGGGAGCCGGGAGAGGGCCTTGGCGGCTGGTGCCTCACCCACCGCCAGGCCAAGGCGGCACTGCCGATCTCGCTGCGCGGCGAGGAGCCCTTCGTGCGTTATGCGGAGGTGGCGCTGCTGGCCTCGATGCTCCAGGACGAGCTGTTGGCTACTTCGCTGCAGCGGCTGTACTTGGCGCCGCTGGCAAGGGAGCGCGATGGGGGTCAGGTACTGCGGCAAACGTTGCGGGCCTATTTCGCCTGCGAGCGTAACTCCGCTTCGACGGCAGCCACACTGGGAGTAACGCGCCAGACGGTCAACAATCGCCTCCGCGCGATCGAGGAGAGGACAGGCCGCCCTCTCAATGCCTGCGCGAGCGAGTTGGAAGCCGCCCTCTACCTCAATGAGTGGGGCAACGACTCCACCACCCCCGACACCTTTTCACTGCCAAGCTGACCAACTGCTTTCCAGCCGTCAAACCTCTTGGCCAAGCGTTTGCCGTATCGCCCAGGCGAGTGTGCTCCGTCGCTTGGGAGGCTCCTATGAGGGGCTGCGGATTCCTGACGTTGGGACAGCCCACCCAAATGGTCAAACTACCTCGGTAGCCGTCAAGGCTGCCGAGACAGGGGAGGTACGGAGTGAAGAACATCAAGACCCTGGGCATCGCCACAGTCATGGCGCTGGCCCTTATCGCGTTTGCGGGAGCCGCATCGGCTTCGGCGAACTATTTTCAAGGCTCAGCTACTCCTGAGGCAGTGAACGGCAGCCTTACCGGCAAAGCTCACAATCTGCTGTTGAACGGCGAATCGTTCACCTGCAGTGGAGTGGCCTTCTCGGGGGGCGAAATACTTGGAAAAACTGGCAATCAGGTGACTGTGACCCCAGAACTAACCTCATGCTCCCACAATAACGAAGCCACTTCCTGGGTTACGAATGGCTGTAAATTTCGCTTTAATCCCGGCAACGGTTCCCTGGTCGGGTGGATCGACATCGTCGGCTGCGAAACGCCGATGTCGAATAACTCGTTCGGCTGTCTTACGAAGATCGGGAATCAGAACGGCGTCGGTACCGTTACCTACCAAAACGGTCTCAGCGGCGGAGTCGCCATCGTTACGGCGGTCGCCAATCTGAACAGCATTACCTTCACCCGCAGCGGCGGGCCGTGCCTTGGCGGTCCCTTGGGGACGTTCAACAATGGCACCTACACGGGTGAATGGATCATGAAAGGGTCGACCAAAGGCGTACCGGCGAACCTGGAAGTCGTGTCCACCACGCCACCTGCTAACACGAACTTCGTCGCCGAAGAAGCGCCGGTGACGATCAGTGGCGTGGGTACCGGTACAAACACCCGGATGAAACCGATGGCGGGGAACATGCTGGCTTGTGAAAGCTACTCGCTGAGCGGTACGTCAGCCAGCGCCAGCGCGGAATCGATCTCCCTCGTTCCCTCCTACAAAGGATGCAAAGTAGGCGGAGAAACGGTGCCGGACAATTTCGTCAGCGCCGGCGGTTGCAGCTACGTGTTCCACGTCAATGGCAAATTCGATATCGCCGGGGCCACCTGCGCCAGCAACCCGATCACGCTCACGCGTGCGGGCTGCATCGTCACGATCGGCCCTCAGAGCGGGCTCCCGGGTGTCGGCTTCTGGAATCAAGGCTCGGGCAAACTCCGCACCGTGTCGGTGATCGGGACTGCGGAAAACGTGGTCGCCACTGCTGTGGGTCCAAGTTGCCCTAGCCCGGGCGTGCATGCCGACGGAAAGATCCTCAGTAGCGCCAAATTGACGGCGACCAACGCCAGCGGGGCATTGCAGGGATTCTCGGTGGAATAGTCCCCGTACAGGTTGGACCTCGAGAGGTCCAATAGGTACGGTTGATGTCGGCAACGGGGCCGCGAGAGATCGCGGCCCCGTTGTTACTTGCATGGATGGGCCGACGCTTTGGACCTCGCCTTGAAGCTCTCTGCCGCAAAAGCGACCGGGCAGCTAACCTAGGACGCATGGGCAGGAGAACCACCCGCGGATTCGCGGTGGCTGCGGCCGCCGTGCTCGTCCTCGTGATCGTCGGCAGCGCGCTGGCAGCTCGCGAGGTGACGAAGGTGCATATCCAGGCCGGCAACCTCATCATCGACGGTGAAGGCGGCTTCGCGCCGACGGCCCTGCCGAGGAACGTCGATGCGCCGATCAAGATCTACGGCAGCGGCAAGATCAGCACCGCCGACGGCGAGCTGCCGCCGGTGCTGGAGACGATCCAGTTCGAATTCGACAAGCACGGGTCGGTCGACACGACCGGCCTGCCGAAATGCAGCGCGGCCAAACTGCAGGCGACGACGGTGCCGCAGGCGCGCAAGCTCTGCCCGGGCGCGATCGTCGGCACCGGCTTCGGCCACGCCGTCGTCAAGTTCCCCGAACAGGCGCCGATCCCGGCCAACTCGCCGATCACGCTCTTCAACGGGCCGGAGATCGGCGGCGACCCGAGCGTCTTCGCTCACGCCTACACCACGGTCCCGGCGCCCGTCACCTTCGTCATTCCGGTGCGGATCGAAACGATCAGCAACGGCCGCTACGGATACCGGGTCAACGCCAAAATCCCGAAGCTCGCCGGCGGTGCCGGCATCCCGATCTCCGGCTCGATCAAGGTCGATCGCAAATGGACCTACAAGGGCAAGCAGCACAGCTTCGTCAACGCCCGCTGCCCCGACGGCCGCCTGCAGGCCAAAGGTGAGTTCGGCTTCAAAGACGGCACGAAGCTGAGGGGCACCTTCCTGCGGCCCTGCCAGGTCCGGGGCTGAGCAGCAGCTAAGGGCGCGGCGAGGTCGCCGCGCGACCGTCGTGAGCCGCGACGACGTGGACCCTGTCGGAGGGCTCGTCGTAGATGTAGAGCAGGATCAGCCAAGGCCAGGGGCCGAGGATGAATCGCGCTGGCACCCAGCGTCCCTCGAGCGCTCGACCCGCACGAGGGAACGTTTCCAGAACGCGCAGCGAGCGGGCGACTCGCGCCCAGGTATCGCTGGGAAGTCCGAGGCCCGCGATCGCTTGGTTGACGTCCCGCTGCGCCTGCGGGCTGACGACGATCTGCGTCACTCAGACCAGGTCGTCGAGGGGGACACCCTCGCCGCGGCCGGCTTGAGCGATGCCTTCCTGGGTGCGCTCCCAGGCACCCGGAATCGCGTCGAGGATCTCGGTGATTCGGGCGGGATCGGGATCGGTGCCGTCCAGAGCGGTCGAGAGGAGCGAGCGGGCGAGCGTGCCCTCCTGCACGTGAGTGCGCTCGGCCAGCGCTGCGAGCTTGAGCGCGTGCTCTTCGTCGAGGGTGACGTTGATCCGCCTCGCGGGGGTGGCCATGAGTTCAGATTACACGGAGCTACACGGAACGTGCACAGTTAACTGCCCGCCGCGCCGATCAGGCCGGCGAGCGGGTCGCGGCCGTCCCAGCTGCCCTCCGAGGCATAGGGGCGGAAGCGGACGAAGGCGGATTCGTGGTGGAAGGGCCGGGCGCGGTCGGCGGCGACCGCGGCGCTGTGGGCGCCGCCGGCGACGGTCGCGTACGCACGCATCGCGGCGGCGCTGCGCCAGAGCGAGAAGGTGGCGACGAGGCGAGGCGGGCGGGCCATCCCGGTGGCGGCAAGCAGCGCTCCGTCCTCGATCGCGGCGCGCTCGGCGGGGGTGGCGCTGCGGCGGAAGGCGGCGATGCGGCGCAGCCGCAGGCGACCGAGGGTGAGGACCCCGACCGGCTCCCCGTCGGCGACCGGCAGCGCCCGCGCCGGCAGTCCCGCCATACCGGCCCAGGCGCCGAAGACCCGCAGCGGCTCCAGCCGCACCTGCCAGCCGCCGGCGAAGCGGGCAGCCAGGGGGTGGCTGCGGCTGAAGCGCTCGAGGGCGGCGTCGTCCTCCCAGGCGGCGAACATCCCCACCCGGCCGAAGTCCCGCGGCGGCAGCAGCGGCTCGCCGAGCGCCGCGGTAGTGGTCGTCTCGGCGTAGGTGAGGCCCGGCACCACGGCCGGCTTCGGCGGCCGCAGGAGGATGCCGGCCGCCGCCCGGGGGCTGGCATCGGCGATGTGGACTGAGACGACCATCGGCGGGTTCTCCTCTGCTCGGCGGGTCAACCTGGCCATCGCTGGCGGGACGCACCCGCAACGGTATAGAGAGCTAACGCCGAGCCGCCCACCTGGATAAGGTCCGGGGCGCAGTCGAACCCCGAAACGGAGGCCCAATGCCACTGGTACCGATGGTCGTAGAGCAGACCGCTCGCGGCGAGCGTTCCTTCGATATCTACAGTCGCCTCCTGGCGCAGCGCATCGTCTTCCTCGGGGAACAGGTGACCGAGGACCTCGCCAACCTGATCATCGCCCAGCTGCTGCACCTCGAGTCCGAGGATCCCGAAAAGGACGTCAGCCTCTACATCAACTCGCCCGGCGGCTCCGCCTACGCGGGCCTGGCGATCTACGACACGATGCAGTTCATCAAGCCCGACGTGCAGACCATCTGTTACGGGATCGCGATGTCGGCCGGCTCGCTGATCCTCACCGGCGGCGCCAAGGGCAAGCGGATGGCGCTGCCCAACAGCCGCATCCTCATCCACCAGCCCAGCGGCGGCTTCGAGGGGCAGTCGAGCGACATCGAGATCCACGCCAAAGAGATCCTCGAGCTGCGCGAGCGCCTTGACGGGATCTACGTCACCCACACCGGCCAGTCGCGCGAGCAGATCAAGCAGGACATGGAACGCGACAAATTCTTCCAGCCCCCGGCCGCGGTCGAGTACGGCCTGATCGACCGCGTGATCGAGTCGCACGACTTCAAGCCGGAGCCGGCCTTCAGCTCCAACGGCAACGACTGAGCGCCGCAGCCGACTTTGGCCCCAGTCTGGTGTGGTCAAAGTCGGCTGCGCTCTATTAAGAGCTGCTGAGGCGGCGCCAGGCCCAGAGGCCGGCG
>Ga0190274_10000770_pt1 | contig 18670 bp, 18 predicted proteins | sample Popmic531T_FD_133002 | JGI IMG/M metagenome (GOLD analysis project Ga0190274, IMG submission 133002) | Populus adjacent soil microbial communities from riparian zone of Yellowstone River, Montana, USA - 531 T | ecosystem: Environmental > Terrestrial > Soil > Riparian zone | place: USA: Montana... | reverse complement strand
GTCCCAGCCGGTGCGCTGGATGGTCGCGAAGATGCTGCCCATGCAGCGGCGGGCCGCGGCCGCGATCTCGGGCACGTCGCCGTTCGAGAAGCCGTGCATCATCACCTGCAGGAAGTCGTGGTCGCGCAGCAGCTCGGTGTACGCGAGCCCCATCCGGGCCTTGTCGTCCTCGCTCTCGGGATCGAACGGGCCGTCGTCGAGCACCTCCGCGAAGGCGTCCCGGATCCGGCCGACCGCGCGCTCGAAGACCTCGAGGAACAGGTCCAGCTTGGTGCCGAACATGCGCACGACGTACGGCTGGGAGACGCCGGCCTCCTTGGCGACGGCGTCGGTGCTGGTGCCGGCGTACCCGCCCTTGGCGAAGGCCCGGGTGGCGGCCTCGAGGACGAGCTCACGGCGCGTGTCCGCGGACATCCGGGTGACCTTCTCGGCATTCATGGTTGACATGTTATCAGTCGATTACTTATGGTCGTCCCACTAGTAATCATTCGATGCCTTCTTCTTGGAGATTCCGATGACAACACTCGATGCGCCCTGCACCGTCCCGGCGGAACCGCGCGATCCGGCCGCGCCCCGATCCCGGCGGGTGCCGGTGTGGGTCGCGATCGTCGCGGCGTCGCTGCCGATGTTCATGGCCACCCTCGACAACCTGGTGATGACCAGCGCGCTGCCGGTGATCCAGGCCGATCTCGGCTCGACCGTCGGCCAGCTGTCCTGGTTCATGAACGCCTACACGCTGACGTTCGCGACCTTCATGCTCCCGGCCGCCACGCTGGGCGACCGGCTCGGCCGGCGCCGGATGATGCTCGCCGGCGTCACGGTCTTCACCCTGGCGTCGATCGCCTCGGCGCTCAGCACCTCCTCCGAGGCGCTGATCGCGGCCCGGGCGGTCCAGGGTCTCGGTGCCGCGGCGATCATGCCGCTGTCGCTGACCCTGCTCGCCGCCGCCGTCCCACCGGCGATGCGGGCCGCCGCCATCGGCATCTGGGGCGGCGTCAGCGGCCTCGGGGTCGCACTCGGCCCGGTCATCGGCGGCGCGGTCGTCGAGGGCGTCAGCTGGCAGGCGATCTTCTGGCTCAACGTGCCGGTCGCGGTGGTCGCGATCCCGCTGCTGCTCGTCGCGATCCCCGAGTCCAAGGGCGCCTGGCAGAAGCTCGACCCGTTCGGCGTGCTGCTGCTCGGCGGCGCGGTCTTCCTCGGGATCTGGGGCATCGTGCACGGCAACGACGACGGCTGGAGCGACCCGCGCGTGCTCGGCCCACTGGTCCTCGCCGCCGTGCTGCTGCCGGCGTACGTCCTCTGGGCGCGGGGTCGTGCGCACGCCGTACTCCCGCTGCGGCTCTTCTCCGCCCGGAAGTTCACCGTCGCCAACGTCATCTTCCTGATGTTCACGCTCGGCATGTTCGGGACCGTCTTCCTGCTGGCGCAGTACCTGCAGGTCGTGCAGGGCTACACGCCGCTCGAGGCGGGCGTGCGCACGCTGCCCTGGACCGCTGCCCCGATGGTGGTCGCGCCGATCGCCGGCGCTCTGGTCGGGCGGCTGGGCTACCGCGCCCTGCTGTTCACCGGGCTGGTGCTGCAGACGGCCTCGCTGGTCTGGTTCGCCGTGATCACCGAGAACGGCTCGTCGTACTCGTCCTTCCTGGTGCCGCTGGTGATGGCGGGCGTCGGGATGGGGCTGGTCTTCGCGCCGGGCGCGTCGATGGTGCTCGACGGGCTGCCGGACAGCGACTTCGCGATCGCCAGCTCGGCCAACTCCACGATCCGTGAGTTCGGCGTCGCGCTCGGCATCGCCGTCCTGGTCGCGGTCTTCCTCGGCAACGGCGGCGAGATCACCCCGAGCGGGTACGACGGTGCGATCGGCCCGGCCCTGCTGACCGGCGCCGCGGCCGTGGCGGTCGCCGCGGTCGCCAGCCTCTTCGCACCTGGCCGCAAGGCCTGAGCGGGGGGCGTTTCTCTCAAATCGGCGCCCGCGCAGCAGGCGTACCGAGTTGAGAGAGACGCCCTTGGGGGCGCGTCGCCTTGGCATGATGGCGGCGTGCCCCTCCGACCCGCCCGCCTGCTGGCCGCGAGCATCCTCGTCGCGTCGGCGGCCCTGACCGCCTGCTCCGACAGCGGCTCCGACCCGGGCTCGCCGGATGCGAGCCGTGATGCACAGGCGGTCAACCCGTACGCCGACCACGACCAGTTCGCCGACCCGAACTCGAAGGCGGCGCAGGCCGCCACCCAGGCCAAGACCGACGGCGACACCGACCGCGAGGCGCTGCTCACCCGCCTGGCGGAGACGCCGCAGGGCATCTGGCTCACGCCGGAGGAGTACCCCGCCGGCGAGGTCGGCCCCTTCGTCGCCCAGGCCGTGGCCGCGGCCGACGACGCCGACCGGGTCCCCACCTTCGTCGTGTACGGCGTCCCCGACCGCGACTGCACCGGTCAGCACTCCGCCGGCGGCCTGCCCGCCGACCAGTACGGGCCCTGGGTGGGCGAAATCGCCGATGCTGTCGCCGACGCCGCCACGGGCAGCGACGTGGTGGCGGTCGTCGAGCCCGACGCACTGTCCTCGCTGCTGGAGTGCGGCGACCGCGACGAGCGGGTCGGGCTGATCGCCGACGCCGCCCACCGGTTGGCCGACGCGGGCGTGACGACGTACATCGACGGCGGTCACTCCCACTGGAACGATCCCGCCGACCTCGCTCCCTTGCTGGAGGACGCCGGCGTGGGCGACGTACGCGGCTTCTCCACCAACGTCTCGAACTTCCAGTCCGACGACGACGAGCAGGCGTACGGCGAGGAGCTCAGTGCGCTTCTCGATGGCGCGCACTACATCGTCGACTCCGGCCGCAACGGGTTCGGTGCGAGCAAGGACTGGTGCAACCCGCCCGGTCGCGCGTTCGGCACCGACCCCGCGGCGTCGTCGGCGGCCGCGCACCTCGACGCGTTCGTCTGGGTCAAGCCGCCGGGGGAGAGCGACGGCGAGTGCAACGGCGGACCGCCGGCCGGACAGTTCTGGGTCGAGCGAGCCATGGAGCTGGCCGCCGCGTCTGGCTGGTGACGCGACCGGCGTTGTTAGCATGCGCACCATGGAGCCGGGTAGCCAGTGGGTCGCTGTCATCATCGAGGACGACCCCGACGTGCGCGATCTCATCGACATCGTGCTGACCCAGTCCGGCTTCACCACGATCGTCACCGAGAACGGCACCGAAGGCGTCGAGGCGGTGCGCAGGCACAACCCGCTGATCACGACGCTCGACGTCAACATGCCCGGGATGGACGGCTTCGCCGTCGCCAAGCGGCTGCGGGAGTTCAGCAGCACCTACCTGATCATGATCACGGCGCTGGCGGACGAGATCGACGTCGTCCAGGGCTTCGAGGCCGGCGCGGACGACTACCTGGTCAAGCCGTTCCGCCCGCGTGAGCTGCGCGCCCGGGCCGACTCGATGCTGCGCCGACCGCGCACCCGGATGGACAAGCCGCACGGCTGGGCCGAGTCGGACCCGGAGCCGGCCGCTCCAGCCGCCCCGGCCGCGGCGAGCTCGTGGGCCGCCGCGGCGGCGCGGGACCTGGCCGAGTCGCAGCCGCTCGCTCCACTGCAGACCCAGCCGGTCGGGCAGCCGGCCACGCCACCGGCGCCCGCAGCTCCGGCGTACGAACCTCCTCCGCCCGCACCCGCGCCGGCCCCGCAGCAGCCGGTCGCGCCTGCCGCGGCCGCCGCGCCTGCCGCGCCTGCCGCGCCTACCGCCCGGCACGGCGCGGTGACGGCCGACCCCGGCACGGGGTGGATGCGCTTCAACGGCCTCGCTCTCAACCACGAGACCCGGGTCGTCACGGTCAACAACTCCTCGGTGGACCTGACCCGCACCGAGTTCGACCTGCTCGCCTCGCTGATGAGCACCGGCCGCCGGGTGCGCAGCAAGGCCGACCTGGTGCTGACCATGCGTGGTCAGCAGTACGTCACGTCGTACTTCGTCAACGAGGCCGACAAGCGCTCCGTCGAGGTGCACATCGCCAACCTGCGCCGCAAGCTCGGCGACGACGCGGCCACGCCGCGCTACGTCGAGACCGTGCGGGGTGTCGGCTACCGGCTGGCCGAGGGCGCCTGATCGGGCTGCGGGTTTCCCCGGGCGCCCGGGGAAACCTGCCGACACGCCGTTGCAGCAACGGCGTGTCCGACGGTTTCGGCTGACCACCCCGGCTGGATGGCCTCGGTACGCCGGTCGCGGCCTCCTTCGTCGGTCGCGCGGCTACTCGACCTGGCTGCTGGGTCCCCGCCTTCGCAAGCTCTGGCGGGGGCAGCTCAGTTCGCGTTGACAGGGATCGACTGCGCCTCGGTGGGGGTGTCGGACTGGAAGATCGCGATCGGCACCTTCTGCCTGATCTGCCTCTTGTAGAAGGTGTTCGAGCCGGCCCGCCGCTCGATCCACACCGTGGCCGTGAAGGACAGCACGAGCCCGACGGTGTCGTCCGCCATCTCCCCGATCTCCTGGTTGCGCAGCTCGAACGCGCCCTTCGGCGAGGTGATCAACATGCCGTACTTGGTGGACACCGGCTCCGGGTCGAAGGTGGCGTCCTTGGCGACGACGTTGAGCTCGTAGGGCTGCTCGGGCTCGCCGCCGCCGGACCGCTTGGTCTCGGACGTCACCTTCATCCGGTCGAGGTAGACCAGGCGCTTGGTCTTGAACGGCGCGCGCAGCGGCTGGTCGAGGTCGTAGGCCTGGAAGGTGAAGGAGAAGTACTTGTTGCCCTTCGGGAACCACTCGTTGGTGCGCGGCGTCGACTTCGTCGGGTAGAGCGTGTAGACGAAGTCCACGCCGTTCACGTCGATGTGCGACTGGAAGGTGCCGTCGCGGGTGAACTGGGAGTCGAACGGCGTCTCGGTGGCCGTCGGCGTGGCCGACGGCGTCTCGGCGGGGTCGTCGCCGCCGGTGAGGCCGTCGATGACCGAGCAGCCGGAGAACGCCGCCATCGCGACGACGACGCTCAGGACGCCGGCCATCGCCCGGAGGTGGCGCGGACGGTGGCTGGTCATGGTGTTCTCCTGGGAGTCGGGGGAGGTCGTGCGGAGGCTCATGCCTTGAAGCCGCGGTAGCGCTTCATGGCCTTGAGGCACATCCAGGCGGTCTGGAGCACGGTGATGACACCGAGGATCGGCCAGCTCACGGCGAGGATGTCGGACCGCAGGCCGATCGGCAGCTGGACCCAGATCGCGGCGGACACGACGAAGATGAAGAGGAACGCGACGAACGGGTAGGTCCAGGCGACGCCCTTGCCGCGCTCGGCCTTCGCCTGCGCCGCCCAGTTGTCGGTCTGCTGGCGGCTGAAGAACTTCAGCCAGGCCCGGATGAAGTGGCCCATCCGGATGACCATGTAGGTCTCGGCCGGGACGATCAGCAACGAGAACAGGTAGTCACGCCGGTTGGCGAACTCCATGGACCGGGCGACCCGGAAGTTCAGCCAGATCGAGGCGAACGGCGGGATCAGCCACCACGGGCTGAAGACGAACGCGTGGATGTTGAGCGATCCGGCGAGCAGCAGCACGAAGAGCACGCGCGTCGTGATGTTGACGACCATCGACATGTGCTCGAACCAGCGCAGCCGCAGGTTCGGGTGGAACGGCTGGCCGCGGGTGTCGCCGCGCTGACCGGGCCACATCAGGTCGATGGCGCCGAAGTTCCACTTGACCTGCTGGGCGTCCAGCGAGCGCAGGGTGTCCATGCCGCCGACGTGGGCCCGGGCCCGGGCGCTGATCTTCGTCAGGTAGCCGGCGCTCTTGATCTGCAGCGACAGCAGCGAGTCCTCGACCTCGCTGTCGCTGACCCACGGGGTGCGCTGGTGGCTGTCGCGGAGCACGTCGCGCAGCGCCTGCGTCGAGAAGATCGAGAACTGGCCGCCGAGGACCGCCATGTTGCGGCCCTTGAGCAGGTTCTGCATGTTGAACGCCGAGAACTGCGCGCGTTGGCCCGCGATCAGGAACTTCGCCATCCAGCCGTCGAGGGCGCTGTCGTCGATCGAGTAGATCGCGGAGATGCCGCCGATCCGGTCGTCGCTGGAGATCTCGTCGACGAGGTGCTGGATCGCGTCCGGCTCGGGCGTGGTGTCGCCGTCGACGCCGAGCAGGTAGTCCATGGTCTCGACGAGCGAGTAGCCGTAGTTGAGCGCCCCGACCTTCTTGTCGGGGTTCTTCCCGATGTCGTGGACGTAGATCACCGTCTCCTGCTCGCCGGTCGGCGTCATCCGCTTGTGCGGGCCGGCGTAGTGGCTGGCGATCTCGACGGAGTCGTCGGAGGTGTTGTTGATGATGACGTGGATGGCGTCGGGCAGCCGGGTCTGCTGGAGCAACGAGTCCAGCACGCCGGCGATCGTCTCGGCCTCGTTGTACGCCGGGATGATGCAGCCGACGGTGGGGCGGTACGTCGGGAGGTCGTCGACCTCCTCCTGGTACTGGTGCGCGTACGCGGCGAGGTCGGGGTCGGCGATCCGGAGGTACGGGTCACCCGCGCCAGACCCGACCTGGGTCCCCGTGTCGTTCCCGTCCACCGTCGTCCTCGTCTCTGTGCCCCGGGGGCGCCGCCCGAGTGGAGCGCCCCTGTGTCTCCAGTGTGAGGACCGTGCCTCAAGGCGCTCCACCGGAAACCCCAAAGATCTCCCTAAGTATGGGTCAGGGAGGCGGTCTGGACCACGGGTGAGCGCTCAGCGAGGCAGCGAGCTGGACCGCCAGCCACCCGGCCCGTGGGGCAGGGTGCGGCGGACCGTGCGGTGGCGCGCCGACCACTCCGGCGTACGCCGAGGCTCGGGTGCCGGAGCCGTCTGGAGCGCGCTGAAGACCGCCACGATCGCCGCGACCTCCTCCGGGGTGGCGTCCGCGTTGATGATGCGGAGCAGGGGAGGGGCCGGCTCAGTGTCCGTGGTTGGGCCTGCTTCTTGGCTTCCTGTGGTCTCAGCCATCTTCTGTGGCCACCCTTGCCTCTCGTCTCGCCGTTGGTCTGTGGGCGCCGAGTCGGCGCTAGTTTCCCATCCCCCGCTTCGCTCCTCCGGGAACTAGCGCCGACTCGGCGTTATCCCGCTGCTCGGGGGCGCTTCGCTGCCCCGCTCACAGCGGGATGTTGCCGTGCTTCTTGGCGGGCAGGGTCTCCCGCTTGCTGCGCAGCAGGCGCAGGGCGCGGACGATCTCGACGCGGGTCTCGTGGGGGGTGATGACGGCGTCGACGTAGCCGCGCTCGGCCGCGATGTAGGGGTTGGCGAGCGTGGTCTCGTACTCGTCGATCAGCTCGGCCCGCTTGGCCTCGACGTCGCCGCCCTCGTCCTGGACCTTCTTGAGGGTCTTGCGGTGCACGATGTTGGCCGCGCCCTGGGCGCCCATGACGGCGATCTGGGCGGTCGGCCAGGCGAGGTTGATGTCGGCGCCGAGGTGCTTGGAGCCCATCACGTCGTACGCGCCGCCGTAGGCCTTGCGGGTGATGATCGTGACCAGCGGGACCGTCGCCTCGGCGTACGCGTAGATCAGCTTGGCGCCGCGGCGGATGATGCCGTTCCACTCCTGGTCGGTGCCGGGCAGGAAGCCGGGGACGTCGACGAAGGTCAGCACCGGGATGTTGAAGGCGTCGCAGAACCGCACGAAGCGGGCGGCCTTCTCGGACGCGTCGATGTCGAGGGTGCCGGCGAACTGCATCGGCTGGTTGGCGACCACACCGACCGGGTGGCCCTCCACGCGGCCGAAGCCGACGACGATGTTGGGCGCGAAGAGCTCCTGGACCTCGAGGAAGTCCTCGTCGTCCACGACAGCGGTGATGACGTCGCGGATGTCGTAGGGCTGGTTGGGCGAGTCCGGGATGATCGTGTCGAGCGTCCGGTCCAGGTCGCTGATCTCGGTGTCGGCGACGTCTCCGTACGTCGGCGCCTCGTCGAGGTTGTTCTGCGGCAGGTAGGACAGCAGCGCCTTCACGTACTCGATCGCGTCGTCCTCGTCCGAGCCCATGTAGTGCGCGTTGCCGGACTTGGTGTTGTGCGTGCGGGCGCCGCCGAGGTCCTCCATCGTCACGTCCTCGCCGGTGACCGTCTTGATGACGTCGGGGCCGGTGATGAACATGTTGGAGGTGCCGTCGACCATGATCGTGAAGTCGGTGACGGCGGGGGAGTAGACGTGCCCGCCGGCGCAGGAGCCCATGATCATCGAGATCTGCGGGATCACGCCCGAGGCGTGCACGTTGCGGCGGAAGATCTCGCCGTACAGGCCGAGCGAGACGACGCCCTCCTGGATGCGCGCGCCGGCGCCCTCGTTGATGCCGATGATCGGGCAGCCGGTCCTGATGGCGAGGTCCATCACCTTGGTGATCTTCTCGCCGTACACCTCGCCGAGCGAGCCGCCGAAGATGGTGAAGTCCTGGGAGAAGACGCACACCTGGCGGCCGTCGATGGTGCCGTAGCCGGTGATCACGCCGTCGCCGTACGGGCGGTTCTTCTCGAGGCCGAACGCGACCGAGCGGTGCCGGGCGAGCTCGTCGAGCTCCACGAACGAGCCCTCGTCGAAGAGCAGCTCGATCCGCTCACGTGCCGTCTTGCGGCCCTTGGCGTGCTGCTTCTCGACCGCCTTGGCGGAGCCCGCGTGGACGGCCTCGTCGAGGCGCCGGTCCAGGTCGGCGAGCTTGCCCGCGGTCGTGTGGAGGTCGATGTCGGCGGGGACGTCGGTTCCCTCGCCGGGGTGGGCACTCATCTCGGGTGGGCTCCTCATTGGCGTGCGGTTGGGACCGTGGGCCAATGTAGTGCCCGTGACCTCCCCGTCGATGCGACGCTCATCACTCGACCCCACTCCGCTCGCGGCGCTCGCCCCCGACCTGCTCGTCGAGGTGCTCGAGACGACCACCTCCACGAACGCCGTCGCGGGTGAGCGAGCGCGAGCCGGCGCCGACGAGGGGACCGTTGTGGTGGCCGAGCACCAGACGGCCGCCCGGGGTCGTCTGGACCGCACCTGGGAGTCGCCGGCGCGCTCGTCGCTCGTCTTCTCCCTCGTGCTGCGCCCGGTCGTACCGGCGGCCGAGTGGCCGTGGCTCCCATTGCTCACCGGTCACACCGTCGGCAAGGTGCTGCGCGCGGAGGGGTACGACGCCGGCGTGAAGTGGCCCAACGACGTGCTGATCGCCCGCGCTGATGGGGAGAGCCGGAAGCTCGTCGGCATCCTGGTCGAGCGGATCGAGACGCCCGCCGGCCCGGCCGCGGTCGTCGGGGTCGGGATCAACGTGGACCAGACCGCCGACGAGCTCCCGGTGCCGACCGCCACCTCGCTCGCGATCGAGTCGGGCGTCGCTCCCGACCGGACCGCCCTGCTGGTGACCCTGCTCCAGTCGCTGCGGGAGGCGTACGACGCGTGGCAGGCCGGTGGCGCGGCCGCGCGCGAGCGCCTCGCGACGTCGTACGCCGCGGGCTGCGTGACCGTGGGCCGCGACATCCGGGTGGAGCTGCCCGGCGGCACGGTGCTGACCGGCCGGGCGACGGGGGTGGACGCCGGCGGGCGGCTGATCGTCACCGGGGCCGCCGGGGAGACCGCTGTCGGCGCGGGTGACGTAGTCCACGTGCGGGCCGTCGATCGGTGACATGATCGCCCCGTGGCCATCTCACCCAAGCTGCTGAACGAGGGCGAAAAAGTCGTCGTCGACACGCGCACACACGTCAAGGCACTGATCTTCCCGATCCTCATGCTGGTGCTCTTCCTCGCGATCGGCACCTACGTGCAGGTCAAGGTCGACCAGGGCGTCCTGACCAACGGCGCCTGGATCCTGGTCGCCGTCGGGATCGTCTGGTTCGTGCTCCGCCCGCTGGTCATCTGGGCGACCGCGACGTACACGTTCACGGACCGGCGGCTGATCACCCGCACCGGCGTCATCGTCCGTCGCGGCCACGACATGCCGCTGGCCCGGATCAGCGACATCGCCTACGAGTTCGGCCCGATCGACCGGCTGCTCGGCTGCGGCACGCTGCTGATCTCCGACGCCAGCACGCACGGCACGATCAAGCTGCACGACATCCCGCGGGTCGAGGAGACCCAGCGCACGCTGAACCTGATGCTGCAGAAGATCCATGACCCCGCGGCAGGACATGACGACGGAGCCTGACCCCACCGCGCCTGGTCAACCGGCAGGCGCGAGCGACCTGGAGCGGGCGATCCTCGGGGAGGCGCCCGAGCTGAACGCGCTCGACGTCGCCGACGCGACCGGCGTGACGCTCGAGGAGGCTCGCCGGCTCTGGCGTGCCCTGGGGTTCCCCGAGCACGGCCTCGAGAACGCCTACACCGACGCCGACACCGAGGCGCTGTCGACGATGATCAGCGCCGTACGCGCGGACCTGATCGACTTCGACCTCGCGGTGAACCTGACCCGGGCGGTGGGCCAGACCATGGCCCGGCTGGCCGACTGGGAGGTCTCGACGCTGGTCTCCCGGGTGGACGAGCTGGCCGCCGACCCGGAGACCGACGAGGGTCGCACCGGCTCCGCGCTGCGCCTGATCGAGCAGATCAAGGACCCGTTCGAGGACCTGCTCATCTACGTGTGGCGGCGCCACCTCGCTGCTGCCGTGGCCCGCGTCGAGGCGTTGCGCTCCGACGCGGAGGACCTGAACACGGTCCAGCTCACGGTCGGCTTCGCCGACATCGTCAGCTTCACCGCGCTCTCCAACCGGCTGACCGAGGAGCGGATCGGCGACCTGGTCGAGCTCTTCGAGTCCCGGTGCGCGGACGTGGTCACGACCCAGGGCGGCCGGGTCATCAAGAGCATCGGGGACTCGGTGCTCTTCGTGAGCGAGGACCCGATGCGCGCCTACGCGATCGCCGAGGGGATCATCAACGTCGTCGGGCGGGACCCGCGGATGCCCGACATCCGGCTCGGCCTGGCCACCGGTGCGGTCGTGATGCGTCTCGGTGACGTCTTCGGCCCGCCGGTCAACCTGGCGGCCCGGCTCACGGCGGTCGCGCGCCGCAACCGGATCATCATCGACGCGGCGACCGCGGGCCTGCTGCCGGAGGACGAGTTCGAGACCCGTCGGCTGCCCGCCCGGCCGGTGCGCGGCTTCGGCCTGGTGGAGCCGCTGGCGGTCCGGCGTACCTGAGGCAGGCTAGGCACATACCTAGTTGTCCCTAGTTTTTCTGCTATTTGCCCACGTGATGCGTGTCACCTTCCTACGGTGTGCAGATGATCGAGGTGCAGGAGATCAGGCTCGATCCCGATGCACGCCGGACCTGGCGCGGGGACGAGGAGATCGTGCTGTCCCGCAAGGAGTTCGATCTGGTGCACCTGTTGATGCTCCACGCAGGCACGATCGTCAGCCGGGAGGACCTGATGCGCGAGGTCTGGAACACCACGTTCTGGACCTCGTCGAAGACCATCGACGTGCACCTGGGCTGGGTACGCCGCAAGCTCGGTGACGACAGCCGGCACCCGCACCTGATCACCACGATCCGCGGCAAGGGCCTGCGGTTCGAGACCGAGGACCTGCGCACCCTGTCCTGACCGCCACCACTACTCTTGGCGGGTGCCTGCGCCGGACCCCACTCATGCGCCCACGCTCGCCGTGATCGGCGGCGGCCAGCTGGCCCGGATGATGGCCGAGCCCGCGGCCGCGATGGGACTGCCGCTGCGGCTGCTCGCCGAGGCCGAGGGGGTCTCGGCCGCCCAGGTGATCCCGGACCACCAGGTCGGCGACTACCGCGACCTCGCCACGCTGCGCGCCGTCACGGCCGGCTGCCCGGTCGTGACCTTCGACCACGAGCACGTCCCCACCGACCACCTGCACGCGCTGGAGGCCGACGGCGTCGCCGTACGCCCCGGGCCGGACGCGCTGGTCCACGCCCAGGACAAGGGCGTGATGCGCGAGCGGCTCGCCGAGCTCGGCGTCCCCTGTCCCCGCAACGCCATCGTCGAGACGGTCGTGGACGTCGAGGCGTTCGGCTTGCCCTGCGTGCTCAAGACAACGCGCGGCGGGTACGACGGCAAGGGCGTGTGGTTCGTCCGCTCGGTCGACGAGTGTGCCGATGCATTCGCGGCCGCCGACGCCACCGGGGTGCGGATCCTGGCCGAGGAGCTGGTCGACTTCCGCCGTGAGCTGTCCGCGCTGGTCGCGCGCTCGCCGAGCGGCCAGGCGGCGTCGTACCCGGTCGTCGCCTCGACACAGAAGGACGGCATCTGCCACGAGGTGGTGGCGCCCGCGCCGGACCTCGACCCCGAGCTCGCCGGGCAGGCCCAGGAGATCGCGCTGCGGATCGCCGGTGCGCTCGACGTCACCGGGGTGCTGGCGGTCGAGCTCTTCGAGACCAACGACGGGCGCGTGCTCGTCAACGAGCTCGCCATGCGCCCGCACAACACCGGGCACTGGACGCAGGACGGCGCGGTGACCTCGCAGTTCGAGAACCACCTGCGCGCGGTCCTCGACCTGCCGCTGGGCTCGCCGGCGCCGCGCGCGCGGTGGACCGTGATGGTCAACATCCTCGGCGGGCCGGACCGCCCTGATGGACAGAGTGTCGGCCGGCTGTACGACGGCTACCCGCACGCGCTGGCGCGGGACCCGCACCTGCGGGTGCACCTGTACGGCAAGGACCTCCGTCCGGGACGCAAGGTCGGGCACGTCAACGCCTACGGCGACGACCTCGACGAGTGTCTCGAGCGGGCCCGGCACGCGGCTGCGTGGTTCCGGGGCGACCTGGGAAACGAGAGTGAATGATGGCTGATCCGCGTGTAGGCATCGTGATGGGCTCCGACTCCGACTGGCCGGTGATGAAGCTGGCCGCGGAGGCGCTGGCCGAGTTCGACATCGCCTACGAGGCCGACGTGGTCTCCGCGCACCGGATGCCCGAGGAGATGCTCGAGTACGGCCGGTCCGCCGCCGACCGGGGACTGTCGGTGATCATCGCCGGCGCCGGCGGTGCCGCCCACCTGCCCGGCATGCTCGCGTCGGTGACGCCGCTGCCGGTGATCGGCGTACCGGTGCCGCTGAAGTACCTCGACGGCATGGACTCGTTGCTCTCGATCGTGCAGATGCCGGCCGGGGTGCCGGTCGCCACGGTCGCCGTCGGCGGTGCCCGGAACGCCGGCCTGCTCGCCGTGCGCATCCTCGCCGCGACCGACCCTGCCCTGCAGGAGCGGATGCGGACCTTCCAGGCCGAGCTCAAGGTCAGCGCCCAGGAGAAGGGCGCCGCCGTCCGCAACGACGCCGGTCCTCGTCGGGTCGGGTTCTAGCGCCGGCGCCTAGTGGCGGTGGTTTCGAGGCTCAGGCCTAGCGGCCTTCGCACCTCAACCACCGGGTCCGGTGGTTGAGGTGCGAGGCGCGCCAGCGCCGAGCCTCGAAACCACCACACCCTTGACGGCCGGAGCGCCGATCCGCACCGTTGTCCCATGCTGACGGCGAGCTGCGTGCGCTGCCCGGCGCCCGTGATCGAGGCGACGGACGGCACCTGGTCCTGCCCCGACCACGGGGTGACCAGTCCGGTCTGGCGCGCCCCGGAGGCGTCGTACGACGGGTTCGCCGAGCACCTGCGGAGGGCAGCCGGGTTCCCGACGTACGTGCCGTGGCCGCTGAGCCCGGGCTGGACGATGACCGACTTCGCCGTGGTGGTGCCGGCGCCCGGACGGCCGACGGCCGTCCTCACCTGCACCTCGGGGACCAGCGAGCTGGACGGTCCGGTCGACGTGCTGGTGGTCGCCGAGGAGGCCGGCACCGGTCTCGGCGCGCGGTGCGCGGGCACCCGCTACACCGACCCGGGCTTCGAGATCGGCGAGCGGCCGCCGTCGGCGCGGGTGCGGATCGGCAGCCAGTCCGTCAACCTGTGGGACATCTCGACGAGCAGCGACGACGGCGAGTTCGACCGCTCGGTGCTCGCCGGTGAGGCGGCCGGCCGATGGCTGTGGATCGTGCTCCGGCCGGCGTCGGCACTGCTGCTCTTCCGCGACGACTGGATCCTGCGCGACGTCTCGGGCGCCGGTCCGCAGCTGGTCGAGCTGCCGTTCGGCGGGCACCGCCCCGGCTGGTGAGCGCCGACACGCCCTAGGGTTGTGAGGGTGCGCATCGACCTGCACACGCACTCGCGTGCCAGCGACGGGACCGACACCCCGGCCGAGCTGGTGCGCGCGGCAGCGCGGGCTGGCCTGGACGTCGTGGCGATCACCGACCACGACACCGCCGACGGGTGGGCGGAGGCCGCCGCTGCCGCCGTGGAGGTCGGCATCACGCTGGTGCCGGGCATGGAGATCAGCACCGGGCTTCGCGGCCGCAGTGTGCACCTGCTCGCCTACCTGCCCGACCCGGCCTGCTCGCCGCTGGCCGACGAGCTCACCCGGGTGCTGGCCGGCCGCGAGTCGCGGGTGCCCGACATGCTCGCTCGGCTCCGGGGGCTGGGGATCGAGATCACCGCGGACGACGTACGGGCGGCGGCGCACGGCGCCGCCGCGACCGGCCGGCCGCACATCGCCGACGCGCTGGTCGGCCTCGGCGTGGTCGCCGACCGGACCGAGGCGTTCGACCGCTACCTCGGCGCCGGGCGGGTGGCCTTCGTGAACCGGTACGCCGCGCCGCTGGAGACGACGATCCGGGCCGTGACCGAGGCCGGAGGGGTGTCGGTGATCGCGCACCCGTGGGGGAGAGGCGGCCTGGGCCGCCCGGACGAGGCGACCCTGGCGCACCTGCACGACATCGGTCTGGCCGGCATCGAGGTGGACCACCAGGACCACGACGCCGCGACCCGCGAACGGCTGCGCGCGATAGCGCGGGACATCGGACTGGTCGCGACCGGCTCCAGCGACTACCACGGCTCCGGCAAGGTCGACCACGACCTGGGCTGCAACACCACGGACCCGGGGGAGTACGAGCGGCTGATGGGGCTGGCCGCCGACGCGTCCGAGCGCAGCACCTGGACGTCGCCCGTGGTTACTTCCGGCCCAGCGACTGGAACCGCTTGAGCACCGGCGTCGGCACCAGCCGGGAGACGGTCGCGATCGCCTTAGTACTGACCGCCCGGGATCGACCAGACCTTCCCCTTCGCGTGGTCCTTGAGCGCCGTCGCCACCAGCTCGTCCGCGTCCAGCCACATGAAGTCGGGGGCCGATCCCCGCCCGACGTCCATCCGCTCGTGGAACTCGGTCTTCGTGAAGCCCGGGCACAGGCAGGTGACGGTGACGCCCCGGTCGCGGTACTCGTAGGCGGCCCACTCCGAGAACGAGTTGACCCACGACTTCGCGGCGCTGTAGCTGCCGCGGGGCAGGAACGAGGCGACGCTCGAGACGTTGATGACCCCGCCGTGGCCCCGCTCGGCCATCGCGCCGAGCGCCGCGTGGCTGAGCCGCATCACGGCCGTCACCAGCACATCGAGCATCGCCTGCTCGGCGTCGACCGGGTTGTCCAGGAAGCGCTTCTTCAGCCCGAAGCCCGCGTTGTTGACCAGCAGGTCGACGGGGCGGTCCGGGTCCGCGAGCCGTGCCTCGACCGTCGCGAGCTGCTCCCGGTCGACGAGGTCGGCGGGCAGCACCTCCACGGCGACGCCGTACGTCGTGCTGAGCTCGGCTGCCTCGGCCTCCAGCCGCCCGCGGTCGCGAGCGACCAGGACCAGGTCGTAGCCCTGGCCCGCGAGCTGGTGCGCGAAGGACTTGCCGATGCCCGCGGTCGGGCCGGTCACGAGTGCGGTCTTCGACATGTGCCGAGTCAATCAGGTGTCAGCTCAAGCAGGCGCCTGCGCCATCCCGCGAGGGTGGTCGGGCATGATTGGACTCGATGACGACCACACTCGCGATCGCCAACCAGAAGGGCGGCGTCGCCAAGACCACGACCGTCGCCTCGGTCGGTGCCGCGCTCGCCGAGCTCGGCCACTCGGTGCTCCTGGTCGACCTGGACGCGCAGGCGTGCCTGACCTTCTCGCTGGGCATCGACCCCGAGGACCTCGAGCTCTCCGTCCACCACGTGCTGACGAAGGGCGTCGACCCGGCCGAGGTCATCATCGCCACCGAGGACGGCGTCGACCTGATGCCGGCCACCATCGAGCTGGCCCGCGCCGAGGCCGAGCTGCTGACCCGCACCGGCCGCGAGCACGTCGTCAAGACGATGATCGAGACGCTGGCCGAGGACGGCACGGCGTACGACTGGGTGCTGCTCGACTGCCCGCCCTCGCTCGGCGTGATGACGGTCGCGGCGCTGACGGCCGCCGACGGCGTACTCATCCCGCTGCAGTGCGAGACCCTGTCGCACCGTGGGGTCGGGCAGCTGCTCGACACGGTCCACGACGTACGCCGCTTCACCAACCGCGGGCTCGAGGTCTGGGGCGTGCTGCCGACGCTGTACGACGGGCGCACCAACCACGCCCGCACGGTGCTCGAGACGATCTCGGAGACCTACGACCTCGACGTCATCGAGCCGCCGATCCCGAAGACCATCAAGTTCGCCGAGGCTCCGGCCGCCGGGCGGTCCATCCTCGCCACCAGCCGCAGCAGCAAGGGCGCCCGCGCCTACCGCGAGGCCACCGAGGCCCTGGTGGCGCGGTCGAAGCGGCCGAAGACGCGCAAGAAGAAGGCGGGCAAGGCGTCGTGACCGAGCCTCGCGGGTCCCATCGCGCCGTACCGGTGCGGCCGCGCTACGGCCGTCTCAGCGCCCTCGGGGTGTCGCTGGCCGTCACGGCGATCGCGGTACTCGGGTCGTTCGGCGCACTGCCGTTCTCGGGCGACGACGGCGCGGCCGCGCAGCAGAAGCCTTCGGCGAACAACGCCGCGGCCGACATCGGTGCCACGGTCGACCAGCCGGCCGACGACGCGCCCGCGTCGTCGACCCCGTCGGCGGACAGTGCGGAGCTTGCCGACGACACCGCCGAGGACCCCGCCGACGACACCATCCTCCCGGCCGACTCGGGCGAGGGACGACGCGTGGTCTTCAGCCAGAGCCGGCAGCGGGTCTGGCTGGTCGGCGGGCGCGACCAGGTGCAGCGCACCTACCTGGTCTCGGGCAGCGTGCTCGACAACCTCGAGCCGGGCAGCTACGCCGTCTACAGCAAGTCCCGGTGGGCCGTCGGCATCGACGACTCCGGGGTGATGGAGTACTTCGTGCGGTTCGCCCAGGGCCCGAGCGGCGCCGCGATCGGCTTCCACACGATCCCCACCAAGGACGGCAAGCCGCTGCAGGCCAAGGGTCAGCTCGGTACGCCGCAGTCGCACGGCTGCGTCCGGCAGCGGACCGCCGACGCGATCGCCCTGTGGGACTTCGCGCCGGTCGGCGGATCTGTCGTCGTCACCGCCTGATGGCGTAGTCGGTGGCCCCGAGAAGAGTCAGCGAGTAATCCGCCAGACGTCATACGAACGGTGCATCCGCTTGCTCCGTCCGTATGACGTTCTTCGGTCACTCCGACGCAGGAGCCTTCTCGGCGCTCGAGCCACCCGAGCCACCGGAACGGCGGCGCCGGTTGCGGCTGCGGTTGCGGCTGGCACCGGCGGGGGCGTCGCCACCCTCGGCGCTCGCGGCCGGAGCGTCGGTCACCGCCGGAGCGTCGCCGGCAGCAGCGGGCTCGCCGCTGCGGGTCCGGCTGCGGTTCCGGTTGCGAGCCGGGCGGTCACCGCGGTCGCGGTCGCCGCCGGAGCGGCCACCCCGGTCGCCCCGGTCCTCGCGCGGCTTGCGCTCGACCGGCGCGGCGTCGACGATCCGGCCCTTCGTGCCCGGCGGGATGCCCTGGTCGTGGAAGAGGTGCTCGGAGGTGGAGTACGTCTCCTGCGGCTCGTCGAACGGCAGGTCGAGGGTCTTGTTGATCATCTTCCAGCGGTGCAGGTCCGCCCAGTCGACGAAGGTGATCGCGATGCCCGAGGCGCCGGCACGGCCGGTGCGGCCGATCCGGTGGACGTAGGTCTTGTCGTCCTCGGGGCAGGTGTAGTTGATGACGTGCGAGACCCCGCGGACGTCGATGCCGCGGGCGGCGACATCGGTCGCGACCAGGACGCGGATCTTGTCCTCGCGGAACTTCGTCAGGGCCTTCTCGCGCGCGACCTGGGCCATGTCCCCGTGCAGCGGGCTGGCGCTGAACCCGCGCTCGACGAGGTCGTCGGCCACCCGCTGTGACTGCCGCTTGGTGCGAGTGAAGACGATGATCTTCTCGGCGTCCTCGGCCTGCAGGATCCGGCCGATGATCTCGGGCTTGTCGAGGTCGTGTGCCTGGTAGATGAACTGCGCGGTCGCCGGCACCATCGAGGTGTCGTACGACGACTCGGCGCGGATGTTCATCGGGTGCCGCATGTGGATGCGGGCCAGCGAGACGATCGCCGACGGCATGGTGGCCGAGAACAGCATCGTCTGCCGGGTCTCGGGGGTCATCCGCAGGATCCGCTCGACGTCGGGCAGGAAGCCCAGGTCGAGCATCTCGTCGGCCTCGTCGAGCACCAGTGCGTGCACGTGGGACAGGTCGAGGGCGCGGCGGTTCGCGAGGTCGATCAGCCGGCCGGGCGTGCCGACGACGATGTCGACGCCGGACTCGAGGGCGTCGAGCTGGGTGTCGTAGCCGACGCCGCCGTACACGGTCAGGACCCGGAGGCCGGTGTCGGCGCTGGCGATGGACAGGTCGCTGGAGACCTGGAGCGCGAGCTCACGGGTCGGGGCGACGATGAGCGCCTGCGGCTTGCCCTGCGGCATGTCGACGTACGCCGGGTCGGTCGGGGAGACGCTGCGCTGCAGCACCGGG
>Ga0190274_10000769_pt1 | contig 18673 bp, 16 predicted proteins | sample Popmic531T_FD_133002 | JGI IMG/M metagenome (GOLD analysis project Ga0190274, IMG submission 133002) | Populus adjacent soil microbial communities from riparian zone of Yellowstone River, Montana, USA - 531 T | ecosystem: Environmental > Terrestrial > Soil > Riparian zone | place: USA: Montana... | reverse complement strand
CTTGGGGACTTGCCGGGTGGGCATGTCCTGGCGTCCATTGCACGGGATTGGGTCGGGCGTCGTCCTGCTCCGGCGTCGTGCGCACCTGCTCGAGCGTCCGTATGTGGCCGCGCCGATCGGCGCGATTTGCGCAGCGTCCGGGATTGCTGCCCGAGCGTCCCGCGCGCGCCGGGGCCACGGGCATGGCACGAGGACGGATCGCCGCAGACGCCGACAATCGACCTCGTGTCGGACTCGCCGCAGACGCCATGACCACGCGCGACATCGCCGCTTCATTGCACCGTGCCCAGACGGTCTTGCAGCGCCACCCCGAAATGGGCTTGCACGACGACACACCGGCGACGGCGCGCTGGCAGGGCGGCACGCGCGTGGCGACGCGCCATGGCAACGGCACCGAAGTCGCGAGCGACATGCCGGCCGAGCTCGGCGGCACCGGCGACCTGATCACGCCCGGATGGCTGTTCCGCGCCGGCCTTGCGTCGTGCGCAGCGACGACGATCGCGATGGCGGCAATCGAACAGGGGATCGTGCTGACCCAGCTCGAGGTGCTCGCGCGCAGCCGCACCGATACCCGCGGCCTGCTCGGCATGGCCGACGCCGGCGGCGTGCGCGTCGCGGCGGCGCCGCAGGACGTGCAGTTGCTGGTGCGGATCGCGGCGCCCGGCGTCTCGTCGCAGCGGCTGCGCGCGCTGGTGGAAGAAGGCTGCTGCCGTTCGCCGGTGCCGAGTGCGGTGCAGGGCGCGCTCGCGCTCGACGTCCAGGTGGAAGACATCGGCGCCTGAGACCGTGGACGCGCTCTCCGAAACCTTGCGCGTGGTCCGCCTGGTCGGCGCGATCTTCATCCAGGCGCGCTTCACCGCTCCGTGGTGCTACCAGTCGCCGCCCGCCGATTCGGCAGCGCCCCTGCTCGAGCCGGGCGCCGAGCGCGTCGTCATCTTTCACCTGATCACCGAAGGCGAGTGCTGGGTCGAGATGGAGGGCGAGCCGCCGCTACGCCTGAGCGCCGGCGACGTCGTCGTCTTCCCCCAGGGCCACGCCCACACGATGGCGTCAGCGCCGGGCGTGCCGCCTGCGGCCAACGGCGCCCGCCTCGACGTCGTCCTGGCGCGCCGGCCGCGCCAGCTCTCGTACGGCGGTGGCGGCGCGACCGCGCGCCTGGTCTGCGGCTACCTCGCCTGCGACGCGCGACTTGCACGCATGCTGCTCGCCGGGCTGCCGCCGGTGGTCCGCGTCAACGTGCGCGGCTCCAATGCCGGTGTCTGGCTCGAGGCGTCGCTGCGCTATGCGCTGGCCGAGGCGCGCTCGCCGCGGCCGGGCGGCGCCGGCGTGCTCGCCAAGCTGGCCGAGGTCCTGTTCATCGAGGTCCTGCGCCTCTACATGAACGAGCAGAGCGTCGGCCGCACCGGCTGGCTTGCGGGCGTCGGCGACCGCATCGTCGGCGCCGCGCTGAATCACCTGCACAAGCGACCCGCGCACGCCTGGACCCTGGAAGAGCTGGCGCGCGAGGCGGGGACGTCGCGATCGGTGCTGGCCGAGCGTTTCCAGCAGCTCGTCGGCAGCTCGCCGATGCAGTACCTGATGCAGTGGCGCATGCTGCTCGCCGCCAACCTGCTGAGCCGCAGCAGCGCGCCGCTTTCGCGCATCGCCGAAGACGTCGGCTACCAGACCGACACCGCGTTCAGCCGTGCCTTCCGGCGCGAGTACGGCGCCCCACCGGCCGCCTGGCGACGCCGCCACGCCAGCAGCGCGGTGCTTTGAGCGCCGCGGCGCACGCCTGTCTATGATCGTCGCCGCGCCCGTTCCGGGCCGGCTTCCTCTCTCGCACGCAAATGGCCGATCAGCAAGCTCCGGGAACCTCGTTGCGCGCGTCGGCCTACGACCGCCGCTTCGTTGCCCTGCACTGGTTGCTCGCGCTGCTGATCGTTGCCGCGTTCGTCATGGGTCTGGTGATGGTCGAGCTGCGTTTTTCGCCGCTGCGCCTGCGTCTCTACAACTGGCACAAGTGGCTCGGCATCGCGATCCTCGCGCTCTCGCTCGCGCGCAGCGGCTGGCGGCTGGTGACGCACCGCCTCGTACCCCTGCCTCCGGGCATGCCCGCGTGGCAGCGCGCCGCGGCGCGCGGAACTCACTTCGCGTTCTACGCTCTGTTCCTGATCGTGCCCTTGAGTGGCTGGCTTTACACCTCCGCCGTGGGCGTTCCGGTGGTCTGGCTCGGCTGGCTGCCGCTCCCCGACCTGATGCCGTTGAACAAGCCGTTCGGAGAAGAAGTGCTGAAGCCGCTGCACAGCGCCTCGTCGTACCTGCTCGCCGCGCTCGTGATCGTCCATGCGAGCGCGGCGCTCAAGCACCAGCTCGTCGACCGCGACCGGCTGCTCGCCGACATGTGGCCCTGGTGGCCGGCGCGAAAGGTCGCGTGATGGCCAGCGCCTCGCTGCTGCTTCGTTCGGCCGGCCTGGCGCTGGCTCTCGTGGCGGCTGCGGCTGCGGCGCAGGCGCAGCCGGCAGCGCCGGCCAAGCTGGTGGCGGCGCAAAGCGAGATCACGTTCCAGGTCAAGCAGAGCGGCGTCCCGATCGACGGCCGCTTTCGCAGCTTCGAGGCGCAGGTCGCGCTCGACCCGAAGGCGCCGCAGGGCGGCAGCGTGATGCTCTCGATCGACACCGCGAGCGCGACCGTCGGCTTTGCCGAAAGCGACGCTGAGCTGCCGCGGCCGGCCTGGTTCAACGCTCCGAAGTTTCCGCGCGCGACGTTCCAGTCGAGCGTGATCAAGAGCGTCGGCCCGGGACGGCTGCAGGTCGCGGGCAAGCTGACGATCAAGGGGGCGAGCCAGGACCTGCTCGTCCCAGTGACGATCGTCCCGGCCGGCGCACTCTCCACGGCGACCGGCGAGTTCGTCGTCAAGCGACTCGATTTCAAGATCGGCGAGAACGAATGGACCGACCTCTCGCTGGTCGCCAACGATGTTCGCGTCCGCTTCAAGCTGGTCCTCTCCGGGCTCGGCCCTCTGCCATGATCGTTCCCCTCACCCCCTCGCGAAAGAACAGTCCATGCTCAAGACCTTGCTGATCACCTCGATGCTCGCCGCCGCCGGCGCCGCCGCGGCCGAGCCCGCCACGTTCGCGATCGATCCTTCGCACAGCGTCGTCACGTTCGAAACCCTCCACCTCGGCACGTCCACGCATCGCGGCAGGTTCCAGGTCAAGGAGGGCAGCATCGTCCTCGACCGCGCCGCCAAGACCGGCAAGGCCGACGTCGTGGTTGACATCGCGAGCGTCAGCATCGCCTCGTCGGCGCTCGAGAATTTCCTCAAAGGCGAGCGTGCGTTCAACGCCGCCCAGAACCCGACCGCGCGATTCGTCGGCGAGGCCTTCACCTTCGACGGCGCCAAGGTGGCATCGGTCGCAGGAACACTGACCATCCTCGGCAAGTCACAGCCGGTGACGCTGAAGTCGACCCGCTTCAACTGCTACGAGAACGGCCAGCTCAAGCGCGAGGTCTGCGGCGGCGACTTCGAGACGACGATCCAGCGCAGCCAGTTCGGCCTGGGCTTCGCGCCCGGCGCCGCGCCCGACGACGTTCGTCTGCTGATCCAGGTCGAGGGGATCAGCAAGTAGGTCCACTGCATCGATCCAGCGATGACCCGCTCCGACTCCGCCGACGCGCGGCGCATCGCGCCGGTCGAGCAGCGCGTCGACGCGATCCAGGCCGCGCTCGAGGAGCGCGGCCTGAAGCCGGGCGAGTTCATCGTCCAGGCCAACCATCTGGTCGAGGAGCGCTGGATTCCCGAGAACGGCGCCCGCATCGTCGCCAGGGCCTGGACCGATCGGGCCTTCCGCGAGCGCCTGCTCGCCGACGGCCGCCCCGCCGTCCTCGAGCTCGGCTACGACATGCCGCGCCACCATCGCCACCTGGTCGTGCTCGAGAACACGGCGACGGTGCACAACGTCATCTGCTGCACGCTCTGCTCGTGCACCGCGTTCACGATCGTCGGCTTGCCGCCCGACTGGTACAAGGACCTCGAGTACCGCGCCCGCGTCGTCCGCGAGTCGCGCACGGTGCTGAAGGAGATGGGGCTCGAACTGCCGCCCGAGACCGAGGTCCGAGTCTGGGACACGACCGCCGACACGCGCTACATGGTCCTGCCGCTGCAGCCGGCCGAGACCGTCGGCTGGTCCGAGGCGCAGCTGGCGCAGCTCGTCACCCAGGACGGGCTGATCGGCGTCGCCCGCCTCTAGCTGCGCCGCGGCCCATGGACGGCATCCACGACCTCGGCGGCAAGCAGGGCTTCGGCCGCGTCCGCCACTCGCCCGCGGCGCCTGCGTTCCACGAGCCTTGGGAAAAGCGCGTCAACGCGCTCTATTCGCTTGCGGTCAGGCTCGGCATCTTCAACATGGACGAGTACCGACATGCGATCGAGCGCATGGAGCCGCGCCACTATCTCTCGGCGAGCTACTACGAGCGATCGCTGACGAGCTTGGCGACGCTCTGCGTCGAAAAGGGGATCGTCTCTCGCGACGAGCTCGAGCGGCGCGCCGAGGGAGCGTTCCCGCTCGCGCTGGCGAGCGCTCCCGGACGCTCCAACGCGCCGGCGCGCGAGCGCTTCGCCCGCGGCGACCGGGTCCGCGTCACGAGCGAGCATGTGCCCGGCCACGTCCGCATGCCGGCCTACATCCGCGGCAAGGCCGGCGTGGTGCTGAGCGAGTCGCCGCCCTATCCGTTTCCTGACGCAGCGGCGCACGGCGTCGCCTCGGTCGACGAGCCGACCTACGACGTCCGCTTCAGCAGCGCCGATCTCTGGCCGAGCGCGGCCGACGCGGCGTTCGTCCACGTCGCCGTGTTCCAGAGCTATCTCGAGCGGCTGCGCTAGGCCGCGGCGCGAGTCTCACGACTCGAGCCGGTAGAGGCGGATCCAGGCGTCGGGCTCGGTCGAGCCCTTCTTCTTGGTGTTGAAGAACTCCTCGCCGCCAGGGCCCGCGAGCGGCGTCGTTCGCCAGAGCGACGGCCGCTCGAGGAACTGCTGGCGGAACTCCTCGGTGACCCAGATCTGGCCGGGCTCGACCAACGGCTCGACCCGCGCCGAGCACAGGATCGCCTCGCCGCCGACGATCACCGAGTCGAGGTCGATGTCGCTTTGGCGCGTCTGCACCTGGCCGTAGTGGAGCGCGATCCTGAGGCGCGGCTGGCCCGGCGCTTGGTAGACCGCGTCCATCAAGTGGCGTGCGGTCTGCGCCAGCGCGACCGGATCGTCGGCGGCGATCAAGGCCGAGTCGCCCGAGCGGATCTCGGTGATCGCCGCCGCTGGCGCCCAGCGCAGCACCGCTTCCTCGAGCGCGGTCCGGACCGGCGCGTCGACGCCGGCGCGCATCAGGCTGGCGAATGCCTGGATGTCGGCCTTCAAGACGCAGCACTGGCGCACGTCGAGCGCGCGCTCGGCGCCGCTCCCCGACTCGCGCCAGGGTCGGTCGTAGCCGACGATGTTGACCCGGTCGATTCGCTGCAGGAACTCGGGGTTGATCCGGGCGATGACGTCGAACAGCACCGGATGGACGAGATAGTGGGTCGCGCGCGGCAGCGTGCCATTGGTCTCGAGCGTCGCCTCGCCCGGGCGCAGGAAGCGCTGCCGCCACTCGCCGCGGACGCGGTCGTGCTGTACGTAGCCGAGCAGGCCGACGCGATAGAGCGCGCTGAACGCGTCGCTGCCGTCGAGCCCGGCGGCGTCGTCGGCGTTGATCGCTTCGACTTCGCTGCGCGTGATCACGTGGCCGGGCAGGCGATGGAACAGGCGATCCGGGTCGAGCCCGGCGACGTAGGGCGCGATCTCGGCCAGGTACTCGTGCGCGATCTCGGTCGCCGACTGGTTTACCGCTTCCTTCAGGCGGAACTCGTTGCGCCGCTCGTCCGGGCGCAGCGCCGCCAGCCGCTCGCCGATCGTCATCAGGTCGCGCGGCCTGAGCAGCGTGTGGCGGCAGATGTACTCGAATGCGTCTTCCTCCTCGCGCGTGTAGGTGTCGATGACGCTGGTCCGGCCGAGGAACGCCTCGAGCGGGTTGCTGCGGACGCGCTCCGGCTGGACCATGCGCTCGGTCTTCACGAAGCGGACGTTGTTGGTGAAGATCTCGCGCAGGCTCTCGGGCGAGTAGACGATGTCGACCGCGCTGCCGCGGTACTGCTGCGCCATCGCCGTGCGCTGCGGCAGCCGCGCGTACGCTTCCTTCCTGATCGCGGCGAAGATCTTGAGGTGGTGGTTGATGCGGCGCAGCTGGTAGGCGACCTCGACCAGGCCGAGCTGGGAGAAGTACCAGACGTTGGGCGAGATCTCGCCGGTCACGCTCGGGCTCGCCGGCTGGTCCTCGACGTGCTTGTTGAAGTACTCGTCGACGCCGTCGATGAAGAGCGCCAGCGGCGCGTTGAGCGCGCGCAGGCGCGGCACCAGGTGGCCATCGGTCTCGGTGGCGCAGCGCTGCAGCTCGGTCGGGGTGAAGTCGAGGAGGCGCACGAAATGGTCGATGACGCTGTGCAGCTGCGTGTCGTCGACCAGGCCGGCGAGCTTGGGGCCGACCTTCAGACCTTCGTCGGCGCCGACGTGCTTGAGCGCCGCCAGCGCGATCGCGCACAGCCAGACCTTCGACCACGGCAGCGGCGAGGCCGAGAACAGCGCGATCGACTCGCGGCCGAAGATCTTGTCGCCGATCGGCTTGTCGAGCAGGTTGCCGGTCGGCAGGCAGACCGCCTGGCCTTCGCGCTGATAGAGGACGCGCTTGGCCTTGAGCAGCAGCGTCTTGCCGAAGCCCTTGGTGCCGATGACGATGAACTTGTCGTCGCGGTCGGGCGTCAGGAAGGCGTCGATCTCGGGAGTGCGGTGGAGCAGCGACTCGTCGAAGTCTTCCGCCACGCGGATATCGTCCGCGTCCACCGTCCATGCGCGCATCGCCCCTGCCCTCGTCGTGAGCGCGGAGGATAGTGGCTGCGTCGCGGAGCGTCCAGAAGCGCCGGCGCCGCTGCGCGATCGAGACGCGCAGTCCTAGAAGTCGTACTTGACGCGGAACGTCAGCATCTGGCCGCGTCTGGTGTAGGTCTTGCCGAGGAGATACGCCGCCTGCCAGCCGATCGTTCCGGGGCCGGCGCCGATCGTTCCGAACAGCGCCGGGCCGACGCGATGCGACTGCAGGTCGTGCGGCGCCCAGTGGTCCCACGGGCCGAGCTCGCCGAATCCCTGGGCACCGAAGTTCAGCATCGGCCGCCAGCGATAGCGCAACTGCCACTGATACTTCATCTGCGTCGGCACCGCGGCGAGCGCGCCGAAGCCGCGCTCGAAGAAGACGTTGAGGTTGACCTGGGTCCGGTCGATGTCGGTCTGGAACACGGGCCCGAACTCGAGCGTGTGGCCCGGCTCCAGTTGCGGCGCGACCCAGAGCGTGTGCAGCGCCAGGTCGAACGGGTACTGCCCCTGAGTCAGCAGGAAGTCGTTCTGCCACTGGACGTTGCTGAGCCGCGTCGCCGCCCCGGTCCAGCCGATCCAGCTCGCGAGCACTTCGGTGTACCAGCGGCTGTTGACGTTCCAGGCCAGGCCGGCCTCGGGCCAGATGACCAGATCGCCGCCCTTTGGCTGCACCGTCCAGTAGCGCAGGTCGACCGTCTTGACGCCCGGATCGCTGTAGACGGTGACGACGTAGTAGCCGGGGTCGGCCACGGCCGCGCCGGCCCACAACAACCCTGCCGCGAACGCCGCAGCGCCCTTCAATGCAGGAGCGCGCTGTCGAGCGCCGTGGCCCGCCGTGCCGAGGCCCAGCGCGTCGACCAGGTCGCAAGCTCCGACACCGGCATCGGCCGGCCCATGTGGAAGCCCTGCGCGTGGTCGCAGTCGAGCTCGCGCAGCATGTTCCAGACCTGGCCGTTCTCGACCCCTTCGGCGACGACCGTGATGCCGAGGTTGTGCGCGAGATCGATGGTCGAGCGCACGATCATCGCGTCGTCGGCATCGGTCTGCATGTTGCGGACGAACGACTGGTCGATCTTGAGCTCGCTCACCGGCAGCCGCTTCAGATAGGCCAGCGACGAGTAGCCGGTGCCGAAGTCGTCGATCGAGAGCTTGAACCCCATCGCGCTCAGCCGGTCGAGCGTGGCCAGCGCGCGCTGCGGCTCGTCCATCATCGCGCTCTCGGTGATCTCGAGGCAGAAGGCGCTGGCCGCGACCTTGCGCCGGGCGAGCAGCGCCTCGAACTTCTGCGGCAGGTTCTGGTCGAGCAGGTCGCGCGTCGACAGGTTGATCGACAGCGGCAGCGGCAGCCCCCCGTCGTTGAGGACGTGCCAGTGGCGCGCCGCTTCCTCGAGCACCCACAGCGTCAGCGTGTGGATGAAGCCGGTCTGCTCGGCGAACGGGATGAAGTGCGAGGGCGGCACCATGCCGCGCTCGGGATGCTGCCAGCGCAGCAGCGCCTCGGCGCCGATCAGCTTGCCGGTCTCGAGCGCCAGCTTCGGCTGCAGGTACAAGCGCAGCTCGCAGGCATCGACGGCGTGACGCAGCTCGGTCATCAGGGTCAGAGTGCGGGCGCTGGCGAGCTCGATCGACGGGTCGTAAAGCTGCGGCCCGTTGCCGCGGTTCTTGGCCGCGTACATCGCCACCTCGGCGCGGTTGAGCAGGGCATCGCCGTCGTCGGCGTGGAGCGGCCAGCAGGCGACGCCGATCGCGGCGCCGATGTCGACCGGCTGCTCCTCGAGCACGAACGGCGCGGCGAACGACTCCTCGATCCGCTCGGCGACCGACAGCGCGAGCGCGGCGTCGCCGGAGCGCAGCAGGACCGCGAATTCGTCGCCGCTCAGGCGCGCGACGACGTCGCCGTCGCGCATCACCTGGCGTGTCAATCGCTCGCCGACCGCGACCAGGAGCAGGTCGCCGATGTGGTAGCCGAGCGCGTCGTTGACGTGCTTGAAGCGGTTCAGGTCGAGCATGATGACGACCACCGCATCGCCGGCCTGCACCTCGCCGATCGCGCGATGGACGTTGTCGCGGAACCGGGCCCGGTTGGGCAGGCCGGTGAGTGTGTCCCAATACGCCAGCCTCATGATCTGCGCCTGGTTCGCGGCGATGCTGTGGCGCATCCGCTCGAACGACTGCGACAGCTCGCCGATCTCGTCGTGGCGCTGCATGCCGGTCATCGGCGTCGCGTAGTCGCCGCCACCGAGCCGCTCGGCGGCGTCGGCGAGGCTGCGCAGTGGCGTCGTCACCCGCCGTGCCGTGAACACGCTGCCGAGCGCGAACACGACGATCGCGACCAGCGTGATCGCGATCAGCGCGAGCAGTAAGTCGTGCGGCAGCCGCACCGCCTCGTCGACCGAGAGCGACAGCAGGGCGCGCGCGCTCGCGCCGCCGTCGCTTTCGTGGCCGAGCCGAAGCGTCGTGTCGCGCACGCCGAACTCCTCGCCGAGGACGCCAACCGAGGTCATGGCCGCGTCGTCGCGCCGGTCGCTCCAGGGCTGGCCGGCGAGGCTCGCGGCGCGCGCGGCATCGAGGCTGGTCAGGTTCACCGCCCAGGGCTCGCGCCGCGCCGGGCGCGAGATCAGCGTCAGGTCGAGCGCCGACAGGCTCTTCAGGTCGGTCGCCAGTTGCTGGTCGAGCGGAAACGCCATCAGCACCCAGCCGACGACGACCGGCGCCTTCACCGGAACCAGCACCGCCTGGTACGGCTGCCCGGAGCGCAGCGCCAGGGCGCTGGCCTGGCCCGACTCGGCCGCCTGCGCCGCCAGCCGCTCGACCAGTGGCAGCAGGCTGTGCGGCTCGGGGTCGGTGCTGGCGCGCAGCCTGAAGTCGCTCGCCAGCAGCGCGGTCTCGGTGGCGCCGATGCGCGCGCCGTGGTTGGCCAGCACCGAGACGATGGTCTCGGTGTCGTTGGAGCTCACCGCCTCGCGAAAGCCGTAGTCGGCGGCGAGCAGGCGGGCGCCGCTGATCAGCGTCTGGGCGCGTCGGTCGAGCAGGTTCTGGAGCACGCGCTCGCCGGCCTTCAGCTGGTTCGGCAAGACCCGATGGGCATGCTCCGACAGACTCGTGCGCAGCGCGACGAAGCTCGCCAGCTGCACCGTCAGCAGCAGGCCGAGCGAAAGCAGGACGATCCGGCCGCCGATCGAGCGCTGCCACCAGCGCGTCCTGACGCTCACTTGCGCGACCCGACGGTGGCGAGCGAGGCCCGCGTCTGGACGTCGACGCCGGCCACCACCAGCGGCGTCGACATCGCCGCGCTCGGCTCGGTCAGCTCCGAGTGCCAGACGCGCAGCTCGTAGTCGCCGGCCGGCACCGCGTCGATCTGGGCCTTGCCGCCGGCGGCGCTGCGTGCGACCAGCGGCGTGTCGACGACCACGACCCAGGCCACCATCGCGTCGTGGATGTTGCAGCCTAGGGTGGCGATGCCCGCCTTGTCGAACACGATGGGCGTCGCCGGAACGCCGGCGTAGAGCTTGAGCTCGAAGCTCTTGACCGGCGAGAACGAATAGACGTGGTGGCGGACGGTGTCGAGGTTCGGGAAGGCGATGCTCGTGCCGACCGTGACCACGGTCACCCGCGGGCTGAACTGGCGATGGCTCTGCGCGATCTCGACGCCGGTCATCGGCTTCACCGGCAGATGCCCGGACACCGGTACCAGCATGACGACGGCGTCGGCGAGCGGCTTGCCGGCGCGGTCGGCGACCTGGACGCTGACCGTCGCCGCCGGGGCGGAGGCGCCGCCGAGCGCCAAGCCTGCGACCAGGACGAACCAGCAGAGACGGCGTAGCACGGGCGGGACCTTTCGATGGCGAACGCCGTCGAACCCCGGGCCTGGGCTACCGGGACGGCTGCATCGATTTCGGCCCCCGGGGAGCCAACTTGAGCGCCGCCGAGACGCCTCGCCGCGGCGCGGCGGCAGTCCTACTCGATCAGCCGATCGGCGCGCTGCGGCCCGCCCGGCGCGCTGCCGAACGACAACAGGCCGATCCGGTGCGGCTCGGCGGGCCGGGACTGGGAGCGAAGCGCGAGCGGCCAGGTCGCGGCCGAAGCGGCGAGCAGCGAGACGAATGAGCGGCGGCAGGTCACGGCAGGAACCATTTGTTCGAGGGGCGCGCCGGTGGGGCCGGACGCGCGCGGCGAGCGATTCTTGAGCGCTGCGCGCGCTGCGCGTCATTCGTGGGAAGTTCTCGCCGGTGCCGCGGCCGATCAGGGAGCCGCGCCACGACTGCCAGAATTCGCGCAGCGCCACCGGCGCGCACGGAGTGCCATGCTGCAGCTTCACTACTTTCCCGGCAACGCCAGCCTGATCGCGCACATCGTCCTCGAGGAGATCGGCGTGCCGTTCGAGCTCGCCTACGTCGATCGGGCCCAGGCCGCGCACAAGAGCGCCGCCTACCTGGCGCTCAACCCGAACGGCCTGATCCCGGTGCTGATCGACGACACGCTGCCCGCCGCGGAGCCGCTCGTCCTCTACGAGACCGCGGCGATCTGCATGCACCTGGCCGACAGCCATCCCGGCGCGCGCCTGCTGCCGCCATTGGCGACGCACGAGCGCGCGCACGCATACAAGTGGCTCGCCTGGCTCGCCAGCGCGCTGCAAGCGACGCTCCTCCTCTACTTCTATCCCGAGCGCTGGGCCGACGACGCGGCCGGCACCGCGGCGGTGAAGGCGCATGCCGAAGCCAAGGTCGGCGGGCTGCTCGAGCAGATCGATGCCGCGCTGGCGCGCCATGGCGGCCCGTGGCTGCTCGGTGCCGCTTACAGCGTCGCCGATCCCTATGCATTCGTGCTCTGCCGCTGGACGCGCGGCTTCGACCGGCCGGCGCGCGAGCTGGCGCACGTCAAGCCCTGGCTCGACCGCATGCTCGCGCGGCCGGCGGTGCAGCGCGCGTTCGCGACCGAGAAGCTGCCGGCGCCGTGGCTCTGACGCCGCCGCAGCGAGCGCAGGATTCGCCGATGCACTCTCGCTGCCGACTCGCTCTCGCTGTCATCTGCTCGGCAGTCGCCGCGGTGGCGTGCATGGCGCCTTCGCAGAGCAGCGACACGCCGGCCGTCGCGCCGGGCGCGGTAGCCGCGGCCAGCGCCACGAGCGCGGCGGCGTCGGGGCCGGTCGGCAGCTTCACGCTGACTGTGGCTGCGCCGGCGCTGCTGATCGAACGCACCCGGAGCGCGCCGGTCGCGGTTTCGGTCGCGCGGGTCGCGCCGTTCAACGGACCGGTGACCGTCACGGTCACCGGCGCCCAGGCGAGCGGCGCATTGCCGAGCGGCGTGGTGGCCAGCGCGCTGACGATCCCCGCCGGCCGAAGCGTCGGCACGCTGACGATCGCGGTCTCGGGCGCAGCGAAGTTCGGGCCGGCGGCGCTGACGATTCGCGCCGCGGCCCCGGGCGGCGTCGCGCCAAGCAGCGTGCCGCTGGCGCTGGTCGTCGGCCGCGCGACCGGCGGCTTCGCCGAGGCCAGCCCGACGCCCTACGCGAGCACGGCACCGTCGAACGTGACCAGCCATACCGCCGCCTACCGGGTCGAGATCGCGGCCGCCCCCGCGGGTGACGCGCATTTGCGCACGGCGCGCTTTTTCCAGGGCGCGGTTCCGCTCGGCAGCGAGCTCGGCTTCAACCTCGGCCCGACGCCGACCTTCGGCGGTGCGGGTTTCTGCGACGACCTCGCCGCCGGCGCGCTCGGCCGCGGCGTCGTCCTCTCGGCGGCGCCGCCTGGCTCGCCGTCGCAGAACGTCGTCAGCTTCGTCGACCTGACCGCCAAGCCCGTCGTCGTGCGCCAGGTCGGCACCGACATGCAGGCGACGGCCCCCAAGCCGCGCGCGTTCGCGCCGCGCGTCTTCTTCAGCCCCGACTGCAGCATCGCCTTGGTCGCGGGCGTCAACAAGCTCGCCTCACCCAACCACCTGCTGCAGCTGATCGACCTGACGACCGGTGCTCGCCTCGGCAGCGAGATCGGCTTCAACTCGACCCAGTTCGCGGCTCAGCTCAAGAGCGTCGGCTTGGCGCAGCAGCTCGAAGTTACGCTCGACGCGGGCAGCGCGACGGCACGGACGGTCACCGTCGCGTTGCCCTGATCGCCGTCGCGGCAGCCAGGGCGCGAGGGCGCGAGGCTCGCGTCAGCGATGCGGCGCGACGGCGAGAGCGCGCGCCCAGTGCTCGCTGAGCGGCGTCGCCGGCTTGGCCTGGCGGCGCTCGTCGAGCAACGCGCGACCGGCCTGGTGCAGGCCGCCGCGCGCTGCGGCAGCGAGCAAGGTCTGGCTGACGACGTCGCGCTGAGCGTGGCTGCCGCCGAACGGCGCGAGCCGCTCGCGCAGCGGCGCGATCAGATCGGCGGCGACGGCGTAACGCCCCGCGCCGAAGGCGAGCAGGCCGCGCAGCAAGGGGGCACCGATGGCGCCGGAGACGGCGCCGTTCCAGCCGCCGTTGCGCTCGGCGCTGGCGAGCACCAGCGCGACCCAGTCGTCGGCCCGTGCCATCTCGTCGGCGCCGATCAGTGCCAGCGTCGCGTGGACATCGTTGAACAACGACTGGCCGGCGCTGGCCGCGTCGAGACGCCAGCCGGCGAGCAGGTCGCGCCAGCGATCGCCGACGTCGCCGCCGAGCAGGGCGATCCGCCAGAGCAGCGATGCGGCGTCGACCCGCTGCAGCGTGATCTCCATGCTGGGCGCGTCGAGGTAGGTGTCGAGGCTGCGCAGCGCGGCAGCGACGTCGAGCGTCTCGAGCGCGAACAGCGCCTCGTGCCAGCCGAGGTGGCCGGCGAAGCCGTTCAGGTCTTCGTCGCTGCCGGCGCCGGGGCGCACCCCCCATTGGCGGCGCTGCACGTCGAGCCAGCGCGCGCCTTCGGCATGGCGGCCCTGCATCTCCATGACGTGCGCGACCGCATGGATCGCCCACGGAACGCGCGGGTTGCCGGCCAGCGCCTGTCGGCCGGCGGCTTCCGCGGCGGCGTATTGCCCGGATTCCTCGAGGCCGAAGGCATGCAGGGCGAGCGCGTAGGGATGGAGAGGATCGTCTTCGGGCCAGCAGGCGATCGCCGCGCCTGAGCGCTCGCGCAACTGCGTGGAGTCGCCGCGATAGAAGTCGAACAGATGCGCCCACTGCAAGGCGATCGCGTCGCGCGGATGCGCCGCCAGGATCGCGCTCCAGGCGTCGCTCGCGCCGAGCCAGTCGCCGCCGGCGAGGCGCTGCAGCGCGCCGAGATGGTCGCGCTCGCGCGCGTCGATCGCGCCCGGCACGGCCGCGACCTCGGCCAGCAGCGCCACGGCGTCGCCGGCGAGCGCGGGCTCGGTGAGGCTGAGCAGGAAGCCTGCCTTCATCAGGCGTGGCAGACGCCACCCCGGGTCGGCGGCGATCGCGGCGTCGAGGTCTTCGATCGGCGTGCCGTAGAACGACATCATTCGCCAGAGCGCTCGCTCGCTGGCGTCGAGCGCGGCCGCCGACGCGGTCGTCACCGGGTTGCCGCGCGGGTCGCGCCGCATCAGCCGTCGCGCAGTCGCGTCAGGGTGCCGGCGGCTCGGGCCAAGGCGCCGGCGTCGGCCGCATCGCCTCCCAGGCGCGCGCGACCTGCAGCACGCCAAGGTCGTCGTGGCGATGGCCGATGATCTGCAGGCCGATCGGCAGTCCCGCCCTCGTCTGGCCGCAGTCGATGCTCGCGGCAGGCTGCTCGCTCATGTTGAACGGCAGCGTGAACGCGATGTGCTCGAACGGCCGCTCGGGATCGTTGGTCGGCCCCGGCCACTCGGCCGAGTAGCTCGGGATCGGCGACGTCGGCGAGAGCACGACGTCGTAGGGCCGGCAGGCGGCGACGGCGGCGTCGCGCATCGCCGCCATCTGGCTGTAGCCGCGAAAGACGCGCTCGCCCGAGAGACCCTGGCCGCGGCGCGCCCAGGCGGTGATGTAGGGCAGCACACGCGCCCGGCGCTCTTCGCGCAGCGCCGACATGTCGAGCCAGGCGCGCATGCGCCAGAAGTCGTCCATGCCGTCGAGCATCGCGCGGGTGAAGAACGGCGTCACGCGCTCGACGCGCGCGCCCGCGGCCTCGAAGCGCTTGACCGCGGCCTCGACCGCGGCGGCGACTTCGGCGTCGACCGGCAAACCGGCGCCGATATCAGGCAGCCAGCCGATGCGCAGGCCGTTGACGTCGCGCTCGAGCCGCTGCCAGTCGACCGACTGCGCCGGCAGGCTCATCGTGTCGCGATCGTCGGGCTGGGCCAGGACGCCCATCATCAGCGCCGCGTCGGCGACGTTGCGCGTCATCGGCCCGGCGACGCGGCCGGCGTACGGCGGGTCGATCGGGATCCGGCCCAGGCTCGGCTTCAAGGTGAAGACGCCGCACCAGCCGGCCGGCAATCGCACCGAGCCGCCGATGTCGGTGCCGAGGTGCAGCGGCCCGTAGCCGGCGGCGACGGCGGCGGCGGCGCCCGAGCTGCTGCCGCCCGGGTTCTTGCTCAGGTCCCACGGGTTGCGGGTCAGGCCGTGGAAGCTGGACACGCCCGACGACAGCATGCCGTAGTCGGGCATCGTCGTCTTGCCGAGGATCACCGCACCGGCCTCGCGCAAGCGCGCCGCCGGCGGCGCGTCGCGCAGCGCCGGCACCAGCTCGGTCGCGGCGGTGCCGAGCGGCAGCGGCGTTCCGGCGGTGGCGATGTTTTCCTTGATCATCGTCGGCACGCCCTCGAGTGCGCCGACGTTCTCGCCGGCGCTGACGTGGCGCAGCCAGCGCGCTTCCGAGACCCGGGCCGCGGCCAGCGCCGCCTCGCCGTCGAGCATGTAGGTCGCGTGCAGATGCGGCTCCCACGCGGCGATGCGGTCGAGCACGGCGCGCGTCACTTCCACCGGCGAGAGCGAGCGCTCGCGGTAGCGGGCGACCAGCTCGGTCGCGGCGAGGTCGTGGAGAGCAGTCATCGAGTCGGCGACGGGGCGCCTATTGCCAGCTGAGCGCGCCGAGGTCGTTGGCGAAGATCGGCGAGCTGCTCCACATGCCCTTCAGCTTCTTGTTGCCGACCGCGAACTGCGGCAGCTGGAACAGGTAGGCGTTGACACTGTCGGTCGCCAGCTGGCGCTGGATGTCGCCGAGCAGCTTGAGCCGGCCCTTCTGGTCGGTGGTCGTGTTGTAGGCGGTGAGCAGATCCTTGTAGGCCTTAGAGTCGTAGCCGTAGTAGTAGGCCGGATCGGCGTAGCGGTCGAAGTCGAGTGGCTCGACGTGGCTGATCACGGTCAGGTCGAAGTTGCCCTTGAACGCACCCGAGAGCCACTGCGCCCACTCGACGTTCTCGATCTTGGCGATGACGCCGACCTTGGCCAGCTGCGAGGCGATGATCTCGCCGCCCTTGCGTGCGTAGTTCGCCGGCGGCGGCAGCGTCAGGGTGACGTTGAGCGGCGTCGTCACGCCGGCTTCCTTGAGCAGTGCCTTGGCCTTTTCCGGGTTGTAGGGATTGACGCCGGTGAGGTCGACGTAGCCGGCATCGCTCGGCACCATGTGGCTGCCGATCGGGGTGCCGTAGCCTTCCATGGCACCGTCGATGATCGCCTTGCGGTCGATCGCCGCGGCGAGCGCTCGCCGGACGCGCACGTCGTCGAACGGCTTTCTCTTGTTGTTGATCGTCATGATCGTCTTGCCCTCGGTGCCTCCCTGGACCACCGAGAACCGCGGATCGTTCTGAAACTGCTTCAGGCTTTCGTAAGCGCCGTAACGCGGCATGCCGTCGATGTCGCCGGCGAGCAGCGCCGCGACTTGCGCCGCGGGATCGTTGATGAAGCGGAAGGTCACCTTCTTCATCGCGATCTTGGCGGCGTCGCGGTACTGGTCGTTCTTGACCAGCGTGATCGCCGATCCCTTGGCCCAGCTGTCGAACTTGTACGGGCCGGTGCCGATCGGCTTGGTCGCGGTCGTCGCCGCGCTCTTCGGGTCGAGGATGACGGCGGTGTTCTCGCCCATCCGGAACAGGAAGTTGCCGTCGGCGTTGTTGAGGACCACGATCACCGTCTGCGGGTCGGGCGTGTCGATGCTGCTGATGTTGTCGAACACCGCCTTCTTCGCCTTGTTGGTCGACTCCTTCGCCTTGGCGCGCTCGAAGCTGAACTTGACGTCGCTGGCGTCGAACGCCTCGCCGTCGTGGAACTTCACGCCCTTCCTGAGCTTGAAGGTGTAGACCTTGCCGTCCGGGTCGACCGTCCAGCTCTCGGCCAGTAGCGGCGTGATCTTGCCGTCCATGTTGATCTTGGTCAGGCCCTCGAGCACGCTCAGGTGGACGACCTCGCCGATCGCCGCTGCCGCAGCCATGGTCGGGTCGAGGCCGGGCGCGGGCTCGAGCACCATGCCGAGGACGGCGCTGTCCTTCTTCGCCTGCGCCGCCGCCGGCTGCGGCAGCGCGAACGCGGCGAGCACGGCGAGAAACGCCAAGGCGCGGGTCACGGGAACGAGGCGGGAAAGGTTCAAGGCCATGATTCGGCTCCGGAGCGGGACGGAGCCGCCACTTTACGGGATGGTGCGCCGCGGCCGCTGCGTAGGCTTCGGCTGCGGCTTGGCGCTGGTCGCTGGCGCGGCCCGGGTGACCTCGCAGCGACCGTAGGCCGCCGACGAGCGCGCGCGCTGCAGCAGCGCCTGCACCGAAGGGCGAAGCCGCTCGCCGTGGCTCGCCTCGGCGCGGACGGCGGCGTTGCAGAGGTGCTGCAGGTCGCCGGTCAGCGCCAGCGCGACGTACCAGGCGTTGCGCGCGTCGGCGTCGTGGCCGGTGAGGGCACTGGCGATCGCGAGCGTGGTCCAGTCCTCGGTCCGGCCGCTCGGAAAGCGCGCGTCGTTCAGCGTCAGCGCATGCAGCGCGAGGCGGCGCGCCGCCTCCGCCTGCGGCGGGTGCTCCTTCAAATGCAGGAACGCCAGATTGCCCGCGACCTCGGAGTCGAACGGGTTGGCGCCGAAGGCCTGCGTCTGCAGGGCGACCGCCTCGGCCACATCGCTGCTGCGCCCGTACGCCACCAGTGCCGCGTCGTTGAGCGAGCGCGCCCGCTCGCCCTCGGGTGCCGCCGAAGGCGGTGTCGGCGTCGTCGCGCGCATCGCCAGTGTCGCGGCGCGGACGTTGCCGCGGCGCCGGAACTCAGCCGATCCGGCGGCGACCGTGAGCACGCGCGCGAGCTGGCGCTCGGCCGCGACTGCGACCGCCGGCAGGCGCTCGCGCTGCCACGCCTCGGCACGCGCCGCGAGCTCGTCGTTCGCTGCCGCCGCGACGGCGCGGGTCGGGGCCGCGGGCGGGGCTGAGGCCGGCGCCCGAGACGGGGCTTCGGCGCGTAGCCGAGGCGCTGACGACGCCGGCAGCGGCCGTTCGGCGACATCGGCGAGCGAAGGCATGTCGAAACGAGCCTCCCGCTCGCCGCCGAACCACCAGGCGGCAGCGGCGACGATGAGGAGCGCGGCGCCGAACGCCGCGCGCTGCGCCAGGCGGCGCCGTTCGGCGGCGCGACGCACTCGCGACGGCCGCGCGCCCGCGGTCGAATCCGGCGCCGCGGGCTCGCCCGCCTGCGGCTCCGTCGCTGCCGAGTCCGCCGGCGATACCGGCGCTGCCGAGCCGGTCGGCGGCGCCGGCGCCGATGTGGTCGAAGCGGACGCGCCGGAAGCGGCGCCGGGCCGCGGTGGCGGCGGCGATGTAGCGGTCGGCGGCGCACCGGAAGCCGTGCCGGACGGATCGCCGGGACCGCTCGGCGCACTG